>Ga0102940_1000528_pt1 | contig 26198 bp, 13 predicted proteins | sample SalPonR2_C_D1_MG_FD_78215 | JGI IMG/M metagenome (GOLD analysis project Ga0102940, IMG submission 78215) | Salt pond soil microbial communities from South San Francisco under conditions of wetland restoration - Salt Pond MetaG R2_C_D1_MG | ecosystem: Environmental > Aquatic > Marine > Intertidal... | reverse complement strand
TTTTCCCATCCTTTAACTTAACCACCTCCGCAATTTCTTTTACAGCATCGATCACCCTTGCATCCTCCTTCCAGTCTACCCCCATCTGCCTGTAATACCCCATCTTAATGGTTTCTCCAAGAATCCTGTTTCCGCTCACTGGCTGATCGGCACCTGATAAAATATTTAGAAAGGTCGTTTTCCCCGTTCCATTTCTCCCAATCACCCCAATCCGGTCAGATTTTTCAAATTTATAACTAAATTCCTTTATAATTTGACCGTTTCCATAAGCTTTTGATATTCTCTCAAACTCCAGGACCTTTCCACCAATGCGCGGAGTATCCACCTGCAACGTCAATTCTCCGGGTCCGGAATCGAGTGTAGCCTTTTCCTTAATACCCTCAAAAGCATCGATGCGCGATTTCGATTTATGGGTCCGGGCTTTCGGCATCCTCCGCAGCCACTCCAGCTCCTTTTTCATAAGCTGCGCAGCACGATCTGCCTCCGTTTGCTGCTGTTCATATCGTTCAGCGCGTTTCTGCAGGAAGTAATCGTAATTGCCCTGATACCTGAAAAGCTGGTTCTGGTCAAGCTCAAGAATATTATTACAAACCCGATCGAGAAAATACCTGTCGTGCGTTACCATAAAAACAGTAAGATTGGCTCTCGAAAGGTACGATTCCAGCCACTCGATCATATCAATATCGAGGTGATTTGTGGGCTCATCGAGAATAAGAAATTCCGGTTCATCGAGCAGGACGAGTGCCAGGGCGAGGCGCTTTTTCTCTCCCCCGGAAAGACTTCCAACACGTTGAGAGGTATCGGTTATCCTGAACAGATCGAGCAGTTGAACCAATCTCTTTTCGTAATCCCACCCCTGTATCCGGTCCATCTCATTGGTCGCCAGTTGCAGTATGCCTTCTGTTTCGGGGGAGTTATTGGCTGCATGCGCTTCCATGGCCGTCTCATAGTGCTGAATGGCATCGAGCACGCTGGTACTGGCCGTGGAGATAAGGTCTTTAACAGATAAGTTTGCATCCAGCACCGGTGCCTGATCGAGAAAGGCCACCTTAATGCCATTGCGAAACGTATACTCGCCTGTATCGGTCGATTCCAGTCCGCCAAGAATTCTTAAAAGGGTGGTCTTCCCCGCTCCATTCCTTGCAATCAAAGCGGTTTTATCGCCCTTACTGAGGCCAAAGGTCAATCCATCGAACAGCACCTGGTCGCCATAGGATTTAGAAATATTTTCCGCTGAGAGGTAGTTCATTTTTTCAGGGGATATTATGCTCAAAAACTATCATGTTCGTCTCAACACAAACAATCCTGTGCAAAGATAACCTTTGAATTTATCTACAAACAATCCTGTGACATTAATATTTATTGTCCGTCAATAGAGTCGGCGTGGCTGGATATCAAACCTTACCTTTCCCCGAATCTCTTTTATTGTTTTTGACTGACTTCGGGGACCGAGTTTGTCGGCAGAGTTAAATTTCGTTCCCAAAGCAGGCACTTTGGAAAATATATACAAACCGCCTTGTTCTGGATAATCCCACACGGCCTTTTTGGCTGAGTAACCTGGCTCCCATCCCGGACTCTCCTCTACATCATCCAGATTCGAAGGCCTAAGCACGCCAACACTTGCTTGACTTTCCGGATCAACAGTGAGATTCGTCCCGCTCTTCAACCGAAGCGTCATCCAGTCAACTTCTCCAAACACACCCTTAAATGCAGGGTAGGTCCATCTGTATCCCGGAATTCCATCGTTGTAGTCATTCTGCCAGAGTCCAAATTGCGGTCCTTTCGTGCGATTACCCCAAATTCTGTAGGGTCCGGTTCCCGCCCATTGCTTTGATTTCATATCTTCCTCAGGGAGGTCGAATCCAACAGCACAATAGGTAACAGGCTCTTCCGGGCTCGTAAATTCATATTCCAGTGTTGCTTGTTTTCCGGGGGAGAATGCCCATTTGAATGTGGAGCCGGTTTTATTGTTTTTCGATGAGATCAGGATTGTTCCATCTTCTGTTTCCTTAAATGATGCTTTCCAGTATTTGAACGATCCTGAATGCTCATTTTCAGCAGAATGGTATAGCACAGGACCATTACCCAATCCCACGGAAACACCTTTATAAAGGCAATCTTCGAGGCGTCCTGATTTAGCATGGAATACCCATTGAATATCTCCCTGCAAGACGGTATGATCGCGCAGTAAAGGGTCGGCAGTTTTTGCATCCGATGCGATGCGATCAATGTTGATGGGCCACGACCAGGCCATGATTTCCCTATCCTCTGGTCCGGTGGCAGTCAAAGTCAATACGTCACTTTCCCTCCAGTTGGATGGCAGATCGAGGGAGATTTCACCAGCTGCACCGGGTTGGATGTACGATCCAGCCGTTTCTTTACTGAAAACTTCCTTCTCAGCAATATCATCGCCTTCCGGCTTAAAATTCAGCAGCTTATATTCGAACGTGCATTGGTCAAGAGAGGTGTAATTATAACCATTAATAACCGGTATTTCTCCATCGAAATCGCTACTCACGCCATGCATTTCAACCTGCACCGGCGACCATATCTCCCTGATGGTATAGTAACTGGCCTCTTTTTCACGGTATGGACCCACAATGCCGTCGGCAGAATAGTTGCCATCTGTGTCGAGCCATCCATCTTTATCTGTCCGCATCACCGCTGCATCGGCCCAGCACCAGAGCACGCCACCTGCAAAGTGAGGCGTTTCGCTCATCAGTTGCCAGTAATCTTCGAGCCCTGCTCCATGTCCGCCATCATATAATCCATGAAGAAATTCCGTGGGTAAAAAAATCGTTTGCCCTTTGGCTTTTTCTTTCACTTCTGCGTAGTTCCGATAATGTCGTGTATCAATCCCGCCAAATAATTCATCGGGGTGAATAACCGGGCGCTGTTGCAGATCGGTCAATTTGTAAACCTCATCGATCTCGATGTTGTAACCGCGCTCGTTACCATTGGCCCAAAGTATAACTGACGGGTGGTTCTGGTAGTATGGCACAAGCTCGTGTATCATGTTTCGGGCAATTTTTGTATTTATAAAAGGACTATGCCAGTTAGTAAGCTCTGTGATGCATAGCAGACCAAGCTGATCGCATGCTTCCATAAAATACTTAGTCGCCGGCAGGTGCGACCTTACCAGGTTAGCGTTCATCTCTTTAATCAGGCTTGCATCGTTCCAGGCATCTTCCCGGTTAATCGAACGGGCAGTGACCGGATGCATTACATTGCGGTTCACTCCCCTGATCTTCAATTTTTCACCATTGAGGTAAAGTCCATCTCCTTCCTTCACTTCGAACGTCCGGAATCCGAAAATTTCCGTCTTTTCGTGTAATACCTCGTCCCTGTTTTTCAATCTTACGCGTAGTTTGTAAAGCCGGGGGCTTTCGGTCGACCACGGCACAGCATCAGCGAAGGAGCCGGTTAAGCGCACTTTGGCCAATGGACCATGAGCATTGGCATACATCGCTTCTCCAATAATCTCATCTTCCATCGACAACACCTGCGCTTCAACGCCATCAAGAGGCAGTTTGGGAACACCACTAAACCTTACAGATCCATAAGTTTGGGGAAACACATCGACGGTTATCTTTCCATCAGCTTTAGCATCGACCGCAAGCCGGTTAATAAACATCTGCGGCATTACCTCCAGGTAAACAGGACGGTATACCCCGCCAAACACCCAGTAATCGGCCTTTCGTTCTGCCAGGTCGACGCTCTCATCCGACGGCTTTTTGGCCACGGTCACCTCCAGCACATTCTCCTCACCATACTTCAGACAATCATTGTTATGGGCATGCACTGAATTCAGGGAATAGCTAAACGGCAGGTAACCACCCAAATGTGGTATGCCCAGCGGCTTGCCGTTCACCCTGACCGACGTTTCTGTCATGGCACCTTCGAACACAATGCGTACGGCCTTCTCTTTCCACGCCTCAGGTGCGAAAAACGTGGTCTTATAGGTTCCCACCTCATCGCTTTTCATATCAGGCGGTACATGTCCGTAGTCGTAATTACCAAACCCATGCTGTTCCCAGTTTGAAGGCACAGGAATTTTCGTCCACTCACCGCTTTTTCGTCCTTCGGAACAGTAAAAATCCCACTCTACAGCGTCGGAGGGCCCCTCCCCCGAGAGATAAATACGTTCGGTATACTGAGTGAACACAAGGGTGTGGGCAAATAAAAGGCACGCCAGTAATGTAAGTTTCCTGATAAGCTTCATGGTCGGTAGTGTTAAATGAAAAATAGAAAAATTGCATGAATATATTTAACTTTCATTTATGGACAAACTTTTAATGAGTATAAATTGGGGGCAGCTGTGGTGAAATGGAAAAATATGCATTATTTTTCAGGCTGAAAACTGATTTACCGATAATTCATTGAAGCGGAGAAAATTTATCAAATACAATGCTGTCATATCCGGGGGAGCGCTGGCCGGCGGGGCACTGCTGCCTGAATTAATGGCCAACGAAGAGGTGCTTAAAGTGGCGCAGGATCATGCTGCTGCAGAAAAAATGGTGCGGGTGGGATGTCCGGCACATAACTGTGGCGGCAGGTGCCTGCTGAAGGTGTTTGTGCGGGAGGGGGTGATCGTGAAAATCGAGACCGACGACAGGCCTGGAGATTCGGTGGCCGATCCCCAGTTAAGGGCGTGTTTACGCGGGAGGGCATACCGGCACCGCCAGTACCATGCCGACCGGCTGAAGTACCCGATGAAGCGAGTAGGCAAACGGGGAGACGGGAAATTCGAGCGTATCAGCTGGGATGAGGCGACGGATCTGATGGCAGAAAACCTCCGGCGGATAAAGGAAAAATACGGCAATGAATCCATCTATGTGCCATACGGAACCGGAAGTTACAACCAAATCAATGGTCGCTCAACTGCCAGTCGACTAGTAAACCTGATGGGAGGAGCCCTGGGGTACTACAACTCCTACAGCTGGGCATGCATAAGTAAGGCAACACCTTATGTATTCGGAACAAACATCAGCGGGAACCAGCGGCAGGATTGGGTAAATGCGAAATACATACTCATGTGGGGATGGAACCCGTCGGAGATGCGCGACGGTACGAACAGTGAGTTTTTTGTAAAAAAGGCGCGGGAGAGCGGGGCGAAGGTGGTGTGTATTGATCCGCGCATGACCCTCAGTGCGGTGGGACTGGCCGATGAGTGGATTCCCATCAGACCGGGGACAGATGTGGCGCTTATGAGTGCCATGGCATACGTGATGATAACCAAAGACCTGTATGATAAGGACTTCGTGGCGCGGTGTTGCATTGGGTTTGATGCTTCGCAGATGCCTCCCGGATATGAAAAAGAAGAAAGCTATAAAGATTATATCCTGGGCACGCACGACGGTGAACCAAAAACGCCTGCCTGGGCTGAGAAAATCACCTCTATCCCACGTGATACCATTATTCGTATTGCCAGGGAATACGCCACCACAAAACCGGGCGTCCTCTACCAGGGATACGGTATGCAGCGCAGAGCTTACGGCGAACAACCGGTGCGCGGTGGGTGCGTCCTGGCTGCCATTACCGGTAACGTGGGTGTTTCAGGGGGATGGGCAAGCGGACTAGCGCTACAGGCAAAAGACGGCGGACCGCTTTGGACAGTCTTCCCTTCTTTGTCGAACCCGGTAAAGGCACGAATTCCAACGTTCCTGTGGACAGAGGCTGTTACACGCGGAACCGAGCTTACTGAAAAAGAGGGATTAACAGGCACTGATCGATTAAAAAATAACATCAAACTTATATGGGCAGTGGCCTCCAACGCAATTATAAATCAGCATGGTAATGTGAATCGTACGGCAGAAATCATGCAGGATGAATCGCTCGTTGAGTTCTTTGCCGTACAGGATAATTTTATTACTCCCACGGCAAAATTTGCCGACCTGCTGCTGCCGGCATGCACACAATTTGAAACATGGGGCGTGGAGGATGGATGGAAATATGGTGATGAAGTCATTCTCATGCCAAAGATTGTGGACCCCCCCTGGGAGACGAAAAGTGATTACCGAATCTGTGCAGATATTGCTGGCAAACTTGGCCTGGAGGATGCCTATACGGAAGGGAAAACAGAGAAAGAATGGGTGGCGCAGTTTATTGAAACATTCCGACAGGCACGCTTTCCGGAAATTCCCGAACTACATAAATTTGAAAAAACGAACCAGGGTGTGTACAGCGTTCCCGTGAAAAAACCAGCCGTTGCATTTGAGGAATTCCGAAAAGCACCTTCAAAGCATCCGCTGCCCACTCCTTCAGGGAAAGTGGAGATCTTCTCACCCAGGTTATTCGATATGAATAATCCTTCAGAGATCCCTGCCATACCAAAATATATTACAGAATGGGAGAGTCCGTTCGGAGAGGAGTCTCAACAATTTCCTCTTCAGGTGATCGGCCCTCACTACATGCCGCGGGTGCATTCGACGCACGACAATGTGGACTGGTTGAGTGAAGCATTTCCGCAGAGGGTATTTATCAATCCGCTCGATGCTGAGCAGCGGGGTGTGAAAAATGGTGAAAAAGTGAAGGTGTTTAATAAACGGGGTACGGTGGTTCTGGCATGTCGGTTAACCAACCGGATTTTGCCCGGCGTGGTGGCCATACCCCAGGGAGCCTGGTGGGAACCCAATGAACAGGGAGAAGATGAAGGAGGGTGCGTGAATACACTCACGTCGGAACGATGGACACCGCTGGCATTTGGTAATGCACAGCATACGATCATGGCTCAAATGGAAAGGTATGAGAATGGATGAATCGATACCAATAAAGCGCGTTGCATTTTATTTCAATTCGGAGGTTTGTTCGGGTTGCAAAACCTGTCAGATTGCCTGCAAAGACAAGAATAACCTTGGCAAAGGAATCCATTGGCGCAGGGTATACGAAATCACAGCCGGATATTGGGAGAAGGATGGTGATGCCTGGCGACCCAACATACTGGCTTATAATATTTCAATGGCATGTAACCATTGTGAGAATCCCATCTGTATGCATGCCTGTCCGACGAAAGCGATTGCAAAGGAGGAGAATGGAATTGTGACCATTGACCCTGATAAATGCATCGGGTGTAAATATTGTGCATGGACTTGTCCCTACAGTGCGTTGCAGTTTGATGAAGCTAGTGGGCTGATGACAAAATGCGATATGTGTCATGACTATGTAGCTGAAGGTAAACGACCATCCTGTGTGGATGCATGTCCAACGAGGGCCCTGGATTTTGGAGAATATGATGAGCTGGTGGCGAAATACGGGGAGACAGAACATTTGCATCCGCTACCGGACCAGAAGGTTACGCGGCCATCCATGCTGATACGACCGCACAAAGATGCATTGAAAGAGCTAAACAATACAGCCAAAATATCAAACCTGGAGGAGATAAAAGATGAATCGGATGCATAAAATATTGCTTATAAGACAAAATATATATTGTATGTATCACCGGGTTGGGAAAAAAATTCATACCAGTCAAAGTGAATCAATCTAATCACACTCAAAACTGAAACACATGATTCATGAAGGTGCACTGATAGCGTTTACTTTGTTAATCCACCTTGCTGTGGGAGCTTCACTGTTATATGCCTTAAAAGCTTTTACTTCCAGGGATATGGTTTTGAGTTTGCCGTCTGGTTTTAATATCAGGACGCCTGAGCTTATCCTTTTCATTATTGTATTACTTGCGCTTGCAGCTTCCTTCTTCCACCTGGGCAAACCAGTACATGCCACAAATGCCCTGAACAACCTGTCGTCCTCATGGATCAGCCGCGAGATTCTGGGGGTATCTTTATTTGCTGGCAGTATGCTCCTTTTATTCATTGGCAGATTGCTTTACAAAGATAACAGAAAACTTCTGATGGGATTGTTTTTCCTGCTGATTCTGTCTGGAGTTTTTCTTATTGGCGCTATGACCAGGCTGTACATGATCCCCACTGTGGTTACCTGGCGAGCCGGCCTGACACCGGCCAGCTTTGGACTTCAAACGCTTACGCTTGGGCTATGCGGTCTGTTAATCTATATCCTTCTTAATCAAAGGAATCTTTTCCATATTAAGCCAATCATTTTCTGGCTCGCAATTGCCCTGATCTTTGAAATGATCGTTGCAGGACTATTTCAAGGATTTTTGCAGCAGATATCAGTACCCCATGTGAACCAATTGATTTCTGAAGGTATTTTATTGCGGCTCACTATTTTCCGCATTATCATCATCACTTCTGCCTTGATTTTTTTACTTTATTTGCGCACAAAAATCAAGGCATCGGTCGCTCAGCCACTCCTGCTGGCATTGCTGATCCTCACCCTGGTTATTATTATCTTTGAACAAGGATTGGGGAAATATATCTTTTACGCCAGTTATGTCAGAATCGGTATTTAGCCTGAAAGAAATGAACCCTCATCATTGAGTAAAGATTATTATCGGAGCTCCGGCATTTTAAGGCAATACATAGAATAAAATTGTCAAAATGTAATTTTTATTTACATTTGATTCATAGCCAACATGCCTCTAATCAATGAGCAATATTATAATTTCGCACATGCAAAAATCATAACCATGAGAAGCGTTCATCTAAAACTTCAAATTAATACACTAAAGAAATCAATACTTCTTTTAATGATGATATTCATTAGCCAGGGAGTCCTGTTTTCCCAGGGTATTAAAACAGTAACCTCCAGTGCTGATAGTGGCGACGGGTCGTTAAGGCAGATAATTGCTGATGCTGTTGACGGTGATATCATCATGTTTGATGGTACTGTTAAAACAATTACCCTCGATACAACGCTTACCATTGGCGATAAAACACTCACAATTGAGGGGGGCGGCGACATAATACTTGAACGTAGTTTGTTATTCAGTGACACGTTTCGAATTGTTACGGTAATGGGAACTTTAGACAAGGTAGTAACCATGAAAAACCTCACCATCAAGAACGGTTACGCAAATAATCTTAAAGGTGGAGGGCTTTACGCAAACCATTTCACAGCAGGGCAAACCATTCTTGACGGCATAATATTTAAAGGCAACAAATCGAATAGAGAAGCCGGAGGTGCCTGGATTTATGGAAACAGCACTGAAAATGCTTCTATAGTTACCAATTGCAAATTTATTGGCAACGAAACCTTCTTAGCTGTAAATTATTTTGGTGATTTGGATGGAGACGCCGGTGGATTGTATGCAGTAAATACAGAAATTTCAACGTGTACTTTCACTGATAATGAGGCAGCTGATGATGGTGGTGCTTTTTGGTTAGGTGCTGGAGTGACTGTTGACAATGTAGTGGCAACAGGAAATATAGCTGCTGATGTAGGTGGCGCATCCAGAATTAATGATCAAAGTGTGGTTATTACAAACACTACTTTTGAGTCCAACTATTCAGCTGGCTCTGCCGGTGCTCTTTTTCTCGCTCGTGGAACAGTGACAAATTGTGAGTTTATCAACAATACGGCTGCAACCAAAAGTGGCGGAGCTGTACATGCAAATCAAAATGAATGTTATATCCGGGATTGTCTGTTCGATGGTAACACTGCTGGAAGTATTGGTGGCGGTTTGTATATGGATGATGGCGGTTTTATGAAAAACTGTGTAATTACCAATAATACTGCCGGTAAAAATGGAGGTGGAGTCTATATGGCAGGTAAAAAAGCATCTGCTCTATTATCAGGTTGTATTATCACAAACAATAGTGCGGACTCTATTGGTGGCGGAGCATATCTTGCAATATCTGATGTGGTAAACACTACCATCGTTGGTAACCATGCTGCAAAAAATGGCGGAGCACTTGCAGGTGACGGTGAATGGTTTCTGGCAAACACGATTTTGTATGACAATGATGCTGCAGGTGCCGACAAGAACATTCAGGTTGTTTCAAATTCATCTACTACCGATGCAAGGAACTGTGCGATTGATGTTGCAGGTTATAACTCCTCCGCATGGACAGCAAACAATATAACAACCCTTGATGCATCACCTTTTATTGGAGGCACTGGTGTTGACAGTCTGATGTTACCACCTGGATCTGATTTGTTAGATGCCGGAGATATCACTGACATTGAAAGTCTTGTCACTGAGAATGACCTCAATGGTGTAAAACGAATAATTAATGGCACTATAGATTTAGGTGCATATGAAAGATATGTTTCACTGATTGTTACAAATGCCAACAACAGCGGCCCCGGATCATTAAGACAGATTATCGCAAATGCGGCTGACGGCGACAATGTCATTACTTTTGCAGATGGCATTTCAACAATTAAAATTGATCAACCTTTGGAACTAGGTGATATCTCTGTCATGATTGATGGTGGAGGTGATATTATTCTCGATGGTGCCTTTAATGGAGATCCTACGCTCGATATTTACAGGGTATTTACCATAACAGGCGATTTAAACAAAACAGTGACCATCAAGAACTTAACCATCCGGAATGGATTTGCAGAGGGAGCAGATGGAGGCGGACTCTTTGCCGACCATGCTGCTACTGGTGGAAAAACCATTATCGAGAATGTCGTTTTTAATAACAATGTGGCAAGCTTAACGGGTGGAGCTGCCTATATAAGTGGATGGAGTAAAGATGTCTGTAAAATTATCGATTGTGATTTTACCAGCAACATGGCATCAGATGGAGCTACAATGGGTGACGGTGGTGCTGTGAAAGCATTCTTCACAGAGATTTCAGGATCTACTTTCACTGGTAATGAGGCTAATAATGATGCCGGAGCTGTTTTCGCTGGTGACTCTGTAATGATTTACAACTCAGTTTTTACAGGCAATATTGCCAGACATGAAGCAGGAGCAATACGGATGCAGGATGCGAGAGCTAAAGTTTCAAATTGTACCATTGAATCGAATGAGTCGGGTAGCGACGGCGGTGCGGTTTTTTTAGCATACGGAAAGATTACTCATAGTGAATTTATTAATAATTCTTCAGGCGGTTTTGGTGGCGCGATATACATAAACAATAACAATAACATAATCGCTGATTGCCTGATCAAAGGTAACCATGCTTCTGCTGCTGGCGGAGCAAGCAGAGGCGGTGGTGGTGTATGTCTTGATGATGGAAGTATCATTTCAAATTGCATCATCACTGATAATACCTCTGACAATCATGGCGGTGGGGTCTACATCAGAGGCGATATAAGTACAGGCTATATAGTTGGATGTGTCATTGCTAATAACACCGCAATAGCACAGGGCGGCGGATTGTATATTGATCTGGCCGGTGAAGTGATTAATTGCGCCATTACACAGAACTATGCCGGCATCAATGGCGGAGCACTAACTGGTCTGTCCGGCCCCTGGTTCATTGCAAATTCTGTGGTAGAAAACAATGATGCTGCAGGAACTGATAAGAACATAGAATTTATCGCTAATTCAGCTACCCTGCATGCCTCTAATTGTGGAATTGATGCAACAGCATATAATGATGCTTCGTGGACTGCAACCAATATTACAACTCTTAATGATTCACCTTTTGTGGGTGGATCAGAAACCGACAGTCTGCATTTTATAATTGGTTCACCACTGATTGATGGCGGCACCTTAAATTATGGCATTGCCGATCTGCTTCCGGAAATGGATATTGATGGAAATATGAGGATTCAGAGTAACCTCGATATAGGTCCTTATGAATCGGAAAATATTTTTGTTGAAGCCGTTACGCTAGATAAAACTTCCATTGAAATTGTTCCCGGTGAAACAGAAACCATCATTGCAACTGTTATACCCGAATTTGCAGATAATCCTAAAGTTACATGGTCATCTTCAGATGAAAGTGTTGCTACAGTCGACGGTGGTGTGGTTACCGCTGTAGCAGCTGGTTCTGCATCCATCACTGCCACTTCTGAGGATGGCGGACTAAAGGCTACCTGCAATGTATTAGTTGCAATCTCTGTAACAGGCGTTACCCTCGATCAATCTTCAATTTCAATAAATATTGGTAACACAGCTACCCTTTCTGCAACATTGATACCAGAGAATGCAACAGAGCGAACTATTGGATGGGACTCCGATAATGAAGCAGTGGCAACCGTCGACAATGGTGTTGTAACTGCTATTTCTGCCGGAACATCTACAATATCAGTTGTAACTATGGATGGCTTTTTTATCGCTACGTGTGATGTCACGGTGATTAGTCCGGTTACAAGTGTAAGTCTTGATCAGGTTGATCTTGACCTCGTTCCAGAAGAAAATGCTACACTGGTAGCTACTGTTGCACCTGCAGGTGCATCCAATCCTTCGGTTATCTGGAGTTCGTCCAACGAGACCGTTGCTACTGTTGCCAACGGAGAGGTTACAGCAGTTGCCAATGGGGAGGCTGTTATTACGGTTACTACCGTTGATGGTGGTTTTATCGCAACATGTAGTGTTACAGTAGCTACACCCGTTACAGGGGTCAGCCTCGATAAGGCAACACTGGACCTCGAAAAAGGTGGAACTGCAACCCTTACAGCTACCGTTACCCCAGAAGATGCGACTGATCCATCAGTTAGCTGGAGCTCATCCGAAGAGGCCGTAGCCACAGTCGCCGGCGGTGTAATCACGGCAGTTTCAAAGGGTGAGGCTGTCATTACGGCTACTACAGTTGAAGGTGGATTTACCGCAACATGCAATGTTACAGTAACCACACCCGTTACAGGTGTCAGTCTCGATCAGGATACCCTGGAATTGGAACCGGGTGAGAGTGCTATACTGCTAGCTTCTGTTACGCCTGCTGATGCATCTGACCCTACAGTTAGCTGGAGTTCATCCAGCGACAATGTTGCTACAGTCACAGATGGTGTCGTTAATGCATTAGCAAATGGTATAGCTACAATTACTGTTACTACAGCAGACGGAGGAATTACAGCTACATGCGATGTTACTGTAAAAACCTCGGTTACCGGGGTTAGCCTCGATCATACTTCACTTGAACTCGAAAAAGGAGAAAATGCTGCACTTGCAGCTACGATTACCCCATCAGAGGCAACCGATCAATCAGTTAGCTGGAGTTCTTCCGATGAAACTATTGCGACTGTTGCCAACGGAGTAGTTACTGCAGTTGCCAATGGTAAAGCTACCATTACTGTTACTACAACAGACGGTGGGATTACAGCTACATGTGAAGTAACGGTATATACATCTGTTACAGGCATAAGCCTTGATCAGGCTTCGATAGAGCTTGAACCGGGAGGGACTGCTACACTTATAGCTGCTGTTGCTCCTTCCGACGCAACCGAAACTACCGTACGATGGTCATCATCAGATGAGGCTGTTGCAACCGTTTCCGATGGCCTGGTTACTGCAATTGCTGATGGCACAGCTATAATTATTGCTTCATCAACAGATGGTGGATATAAAGCTGCATGCAACGTAACAGTCAAAACTGTTGGGGTGGATAGCTATTCAACAATCGGATTTAAAATGTATCCGAATCCTGCCAATGAGATCCTTAATATTGAATTAGGTAATCTCTCAGGATATGCTCATATATCAATCTTTAATTTAACTGGAAAGGCAATTCACAATAGCATTCAGATAAATTCAAAGTTTGATATCAATACTAGTGCATTTGAGCCAGGATTATACTTTATAAAGATAAATACTGGCAACGAAAACACTATGCAGAGATTTAGCGTACAGCACTAGTGTCTGTCCATAAAGTCCGATAACTACCGTTAGATTTGCAATAACAATCTCAAAATTAGGTTTTCTGTTTGAAAACCTAATTTTGAGATTTAATAAACTCCATTTTACTCACGAATTGTTTATTTTTAGTTGTGTTCATGTATAAAAATAATCTATAAGGGAGATTGTAAACCAATTGATTATCTTTGTACGGTTATTACCTCCCTGGTTTTATCTTACCACGTAGTGCAGGAAGTAAAAGTATTTTGAAAGACCTACTTGCATCAGCATTCACAATAGACATATAAATCATGAAGGTTCGGCAGCAGAGGAAGCTGAAAAGCTGGTTTTACTGCTATTTTAACAACTTTATTATTTCATAAATCCTTAGCAGCTTAGCTGAAGAGGTTAAACAACGGAATAGTGAACTTCTGAAGTTAAGCTTCTGAACATATTCCAAAATAGAATTATAATTACAAAAAACGAGCATGATATTATCAAATAATTACAAAGTATTAAGTATATGACTTTTGAAAATCTACAATTAATTGAGCCCATATTAAAGGCGCTTCAGGAAGAACAATACAGTATTCCAACACCGGTTCAGGAAAAAGCAATCCCCGAAATTTTAAAGAGAAAAGATGTACTGGGAAGTGCCCAGACAGGTACCGGAAAAACAGCTGCCTTTGCCATACCCATCATCCAACATATGAGTCTTGATAAAAGACGAAACCTGCAGCGGCGAAAAATCAAGGCCCTGATCATCACTCCCACGAGAGAGCTCGCCATACAGATCGGAGAAAGTTTTAGCACCTATGGAAGACATACAAATATCAGGAACACCGTTATTTTCGGGGGAGTGGGACAAGGATCGCAGACACGAGCACTGCAAAAAGGAATAGATGTTCTTGTTGCCACACCGGGAAGATTGCTTGATCTGATGGAGCAGGGGTTCATTTCGCTGCACGACATTGAATATTTTGTGCTCGACGAGGCCGACCGTATGCTGGATATGGGTTTTATCCATGACATAAAAAAGATAATTCTCAAACTGCCGAAGCAAAGGCAATCTTTGTTTTTCTCAGCCACCATGCCGAAAAATATCGTTCAACTCTCCAAGACCATTCTCACAAATCCGGTCAGGATCGAGGTAAGCCCTACATCCTCCACTGCTGATACCATTCGGCAGTATATTTACTACACCAATAAGTCCGACAAGAAAAATCTGCTCATTCATATACTGCAAGACAAAAGAATTGAACAGGTACTGCTTTTCTCGCGGACCAAGCATGGTGCAGACAGAATTGCTAAACACCTGAAGAAAAAGAAAATCAATGCTGCAGCAATACATGGGGACAAAGCGCAGAACCAGCGGCAGAAAGCCCTGGCGCAGTTTAAAGAGGGAAATGTAAGGGTGCTGGTGGCGACAGACATTGCAGCACGGGGCATTGATATTGACAACTTACAGTATGTGATTAATTATGACATCCCTAATGAATCTGAAACCTATGTGCATCGGATAGGAAGGTCGGGCAGAGCGGGTGATGATGGAACAGCAATATCGCTATGCGAGCCCGAAGAGAATGTCTATGTAAGGGATATTGAAAAGCTGATCAAAAAACAGATCGAAGTGATACAAGACAATCCTTATCCCCAAACAGACAAACCAATGAATGCCGCGGAAAAGAAAGAAGCTGAGAAGGAGAAGCAGCGCAGGAAACAGGAATTTTTTGCTGCGCGAAAGAAGAAGGAGCAGGGAAGAAACGGTAAGCCTAAGGGTAGAAATTGGAGGTAAGGGAATGATTAATGGGTGTCATGGTGCCGACCTGAAGGGTGGAACCGTGGGTGTATCCTGTTATAAGTGCCACGGGAAGGAGTAGTGCCGGAATTAATGCCTAATCACTAATTTTAGGGATTGCATAATCAAATTTTTTCTCTTTGCTTTGCAATTGTTTTTTTATGCTTTAATGTCACCTAAAATGAAATACATCCCTTTAACATTAGTTATAGTTTTCACATCTTTACAAACACTAATTGCCCAGGAAGAGACTGACGCTCATATTGTTGGCCATGTGATCTGCAAAAGCTGCAACGAGCACCTGCCCTTTGCCACAGTGCATATTAAAGGAACCACTATAGGAACCAGCACGGATGAAACCGGTCATTTCCGATTAATTAACCTGCCGGCAGGCACCTATGTTGTGCAGGCTACTTTCGTAGGACATAAACCCCAGGAAATTGAAGTCACGATTCGTAGAAACGAAACGAAAGAAATAAACTTCGAGCTCGAGAAAGATGCATTGGGACTTGAAGAGGTGGTTGTTTCAGCCGACCGGGGTGAACAAAAAAGGACAGAAGCCCCTGTAATTGTAAATACTATTTCTCCAAAAATATTCGATGCAACACAATCTGCTACCCTGGGAGAGGGCCTAAATTTTTCACCGGGTTTACGCCTCGAGAATAATTGTCAGAACTGTGGCTTTACACAGGTCCGAATGAATGGAATGGAAGGACCCTATTCTCAAATTCTTATTAACAGCAGACCGATATTCAGCGGACTGGCAGGCGTATACGGACTGGAGCTCATCCCTTCCAACATGATTGAAAAAGTTGAAATTGTAAGGGGAGGCGGCTCTGCACTTTATGGAAGCAATGCCATTGCCGGTACAATAAACATTATCCTGAAAGATCCCAAAACAAACAGTTACGAAGGAGGCTTCAACTATGCATCTACTGGTGTAGGCGTTGATGGCACGGCAGGTGCAGTTCCCGACCAGTCAGTCAACTTTAACACCTCACTGGTTTCAACGGATCATAAAACCGGAATGTCGTTGTACGGATTTACACGTCAGCGCGCGATGTTTGACGCTAATGACGACAGCTTTTCTGAACTGGCTCCCCTTGAAAATCTCACCTTTGGCGCAAGGGCTTTTCACAGGTTTGATTATCGCGATAAACTTGCCATCGACTTCTTTGCCATTGAGGAAGAGCGAAACGGTGGAAACATGCAGGATTTTCCTTTGCACGAAAGAGAAGTTGCTGAAGCTGTATCGCATAAGCTCAAAGTAGCAGGTATCACATACGATCGCTTTTTCCGCGATTACGATCTTTTATCGGTTTATGCCTCGGCACAGTTTCTTGACCGCGATTCCTATTATGGTGCCGGAAAATCTTTGAGTGATTATGGAAATTCTGTTGACAACATTTACAATGTGGGCATTCAATACAAAACCCATATGGGAAATGCATCAGTGATAACTGGTATAGAAAGCACAAGTGATCATCTAATCGATAAGAAACTGGGATTTCCCGACCTGGGAAATGCCGTGATAAATTTCAGCGACTCTACCGTCAATTACACCCACAGAGCTAACACCGTGGTTTCCGATCAAACTTTGTTAACTTCAGGTGTTTTTGCACAATACGACATTGAACTTGACGATTTAAAAATTGCTGCGGGGGCGCGTTACGACCATTACGAAATAACTGACAAAGCAAAAGACGGTTCCTCAAGATCGGGCGATGTATTTAGTCCCCGTATAAGCATGATGTACAATATTTTCAATGAGCTACAGGCGCGTTTGAGCTATTCACAGGGATACCGTGCACCGCAGATCTTCGACGAAGACCTGCACATTGAAACCTCAGGTTCACGCCAGGTGATCAATAGAAACGACCTCAATCTAAGACAGGAAACCAGTCATAGTATCATGGGATCGCTCGACTTCAACGGGTTGGTCGGATTTGTGTACACCGGCATCCTGGTTGAAGGCTTCTACACAAGACTGGAAGATGCATTTGTAAACGAAATTGGAGAGCCTGACGAGAACGGAACCGTTATATATACCCGCATTAATGCAGAAGACGGGGCTGTGGTTCAGGGATTGAATATGGAGCTGAAGCTCATGCCCCTTTCAGATTTTTCTTTTACATCGGGCTTCACAATTCAGCGAAGTGAATTCGAAAAGCCGCAGGATTTCGATGAGCGAAGGTTTTTTCGCACACCCAACCAATATGGTTACTTTACCATTGACTGGGACTTTCACGAACAATTCTGTTTGTCAACCAACGGAAGCTATACCGGTAGTATGCTGGTTCCATACTTCGGGACAGAAAATCCGGCTGGTGAACTTAGAGAATCCGATAGCTTTTATGATATAGGAGCAAAACTCAGCTATATGGTAAAGTTAAATGGCGCTTCTGTTGAGTTTTCCGGTGGTGTGAAAAACATATTCAACTCCTATCAGGAAGATTTTGACAGAACTGCAGACCGTGACCCTGCATATATCTACGGTCCCATGACGCCCCGAACGATCTATTTTGGAATCAGATTCGGAAACCTGCTGGACAAGTAAAATTTACGGAAAAAGACCTTTCCAACCCCCTGCTGCTATATAGTGTCAGAAAGAAGAAAACTCATAATTTATTGCCGTGCTTGATATGAACCGAGCGCAGCGAGCCCGACGAAGTCAAAGCGACAAGAGCAAGGCATGCGATGACTAAAAAACTAAGCTATTTGTAGTCTTTGATAAGAACCGGGCTTGTGTGCTCGAAGTTAAAACTATGTATTTTCACAAAAGCACGTAATTAAAGATTTCAAACCGGTTATATTTTTCCCAATACGTAACGGCAAGATCTTTAATATAAAGCCAGTATTCATCTGTGAGCAAACCATAAGTCTGTACGCCATAGGCTATCTCTTCCTGCATCTGATCTGCAATCTCCGGTTTAAGTGAGATCTTTACTTTTTTAGAATTGAACTCAAACACTGTTGTGGGAATTGACAAAACTGTGTCACTGACAGTTATTAAACCCTGTCCGATGGTAGCACCGGTGCTTATTTGCAATCCATCATTAAAACAACTCAGTGGCGGCTCATTTCCAGCAAAGGTAGTCACTGTCATATTATTCACCCCAACATTAAAAAACTCCATGGCACGAACCCCCATTTTTGCGCCCATAATAGAATAAATACCGGTATGACCGTGTATTTCATTGGTCAAACTAATGGCCTTCCATTCAATGAGACCATATTTCTTCAGGGTTGAATGGAGTATTTTTGCATATTCTGGCTTGTAGAGCGTTGAATCGACCGGGAAAGTCTTTAACACCCGGTTATTTGCTGTTGTTGCAGATTCCAGAAGGGTCCCAACCATTTCATAAACAAAAGATGCAGGTATTCCTGGATTAAGACTGGCAATGGTAACACCTTCACTTTTGTAAAAATCAAATAAAACCGGAGCCGCCAGATATAGCGGTACGATATCATCCCATAACTGAAACGGTCGTTGCTGTCTTTGAGCTTCAACACATGGAAGTGTATGCAAGTATTCAATTTGTCTTGCATAATGTGAATCTGCCTTTCGTATTGCATGCATGTAAGTTTCATCAATAGTAAATTGATTACCGGGATCGCTTACAACCGTGAGTTCAACACCACTTTGTCTGATATAGTTGTAGCTTTCGGGTGAGGCTTTGAAATTGAATCCCTCTTCTGCCACTGGTGTATTAAACCATAAAATCCGGTCTACTTTTTCAATCACTTCCGGATCTGATCTGAACCAGTCAGCATATGTTTTAAGCGATCCCAAAGCAATCAGTGTCACTTTTTCCCGATAACTATTCATAACACTGTTCAGAAGCGGTGTTGCCCTTTCTGTCTTTACGTGAAATGATTCATTCAATCCCCTCCCCCAGGGCACATCTTGTACAAAATCCGACCAGTATGGGAGGTCTTGTCCTGTTTCATCACCAATACCAACGCGTATGCCCTCATGATGAAAAGCCGATAACAATGACCTGACCTTAAAAAAAACCGAATCGGGCAGCAGATTCCCCTGAGAGCAGGTTATCGACAGTACCCTGATATCATTCATCGATAAGAACATAGATACAGAGCGCATATCATCCACTCCCCCATCTGTATCAATAATCACATGATATTGTGGATTACCGGAATGCCCAGCCACCTTTCCGACAATAAAAAAGGCCAGTAATAGTATGTGTATAGTTTTTCGTATCATCTGACAAAATTAAAAATAACTAATATCTTTGCTGCTCATTAGAACAATAAACATTGAAAATTGGATTTGTAATCATACTATTAATCATGGCTGCTGAGTCCGGAGCGCAGGAAAAAGCAGAAATAGAAAAACGTACTCAAGCAGATGAAGTGCCTGTTACCGCCGTGGAATGGCTTGACGATGCGTATGAAAAAGCCCGGAGAATAAGGTGGTATTATGAAGAAACATCGGGAATTCAGAGTTATGAAGCAAAATTGAAATGGAAGGGGCAAATGCATAGCGTGGAGTTTGACACTTCCGGGATGATTCAGGACATAGAGATTTTGGTCGAATGGGAAGAATTGCCTGAGAATGTGCGAAAAAACATTGCAGCATTTATTGACTCAGCTTTTCATAAACACCGCATTGAAAAAATCCAGAAGCAGTGGACCGGTGCACCTTCTGATCTGGAGGATTTGATCGATGAGGAGGAGCAGGAGGCCCTGAATACCAGTTATGAGATAGAGTTTTATGGCAAAAATGATATCCATGATGAATTGTGGGAGGGACTGTTCGATGCAGAAGGCAGGCTTCTTAAAAAGAGGATTGTTAAGCTGATACCTAACGATAATCTGAACTTTTAATGCACTATTCTTTGATCTTGAATAAACCTCTTATTACAAAAGAAGTGCAATTTATTGGTTGTAATCTTGGGGTACCGAACCTGAATTATGCTCTTAGGAACCGCGTTTTCGAGCTCAGCAAAGCCAATTTTCCGCACAACCCGAATCGATACCCATCTTTTAGATACTATACCAGCCAGGACATTACCGCATTCATACCAGCCATATCAAAAACAGATATATTTTCTTTTATGCGTCTTTCAATAATTCTACTTTTCCTAATATTATATACCGTTCCCAGGGCCGCAGGGCAAGATTTTAATGCAGGACTGATGCCTGAATTTGCTGTCAGTTACAAATGGTCAGACAAAATCCAGCAAATCATAAAGATCGAGTCGTTACATGAAATGTACGAATCAACATCTCCGGGCTTTAACTACGGCCATGATCAGACAGACTTACAATTTTTTATACAGGGAACCCTGAACCCTTTTCGGAAGATTGCTGTGGGATATCAATATCGACTGGAAAACGGAAGTCCGAATGTGCATCGTTTCATTCAGCAGGCTGCATTTTTACAGCGTGAATACGGATTCCGCATCGGACACCGGCTCCGTACCGATCAGACAATTTATGTGTCCGATCGGGCGAAATTTCGCTTTCGCTATCGTTTATCTGCCGTAATTCCACTCGAGGGTCAATCGCTCGACGCCGGTGAATTTTATCTGATCACTTCCGGAGAACCCATCTATTCACTACAAAATTTGACATCCGACCTGGAAATCCGTTTTGTAGGTGCTATTGGTTTCTATATTAACAACCGAACCAAACTTGAGATGGGACTCGATTACAGGTTCGAAAAATTGCTCATCAGTCCAACCCGACAAAAGCTTTGGCTAAATACAGGCCTTTTCTATTCGATCTGAACAAACTGAAAGGGTTGTCAGACTAAACTTACTTCACAACCACCTCAAGTTGTCGCTGCTTCATCATCTTCAGACCAATCTTAAGGGTTAGAAAGGATATAAAAGCGGTAAGTGCGATCATTCCGGCTACTGGTATACTGTCGGTCGCATTCATCACACCGATACTTGCAGAAGTAAGTCCGGCAAAACCGATTCTGATCATCCCCAGCAACGCCGAGGCAGTTCCGAGATTCTTGCGAATGGGCGCTAAAGCTAAGGCGATCCCGTTTGGCGAAGTAAACCCCAGACAAAACAAAACCAGGAACAAGAATACTATGTTTAGCGTTTGATCAAACAGATGGCAAGAAACTCCCGCGAAATAAACAATGCCGATAATAAGCTGACTTACAAGGGCAACAGTAAATATTCTCTGACTACTGAAAAATCTTAGCATGAGAATATTAAGCTGACTTGACCCGATAAAGGCGAATGAGAGACCGCCAAAGATATACCCAAAGGTCTTCGGACTCACCTTAAAGTACTCCATAAATATGATGGGTGATCCGGCAACATATAAAAACAGCGATGCAAAGGAGAGTGCACCTCCAAAAGCAAAAATAAGAAACTGTGGTTTAGACAGTATTTCCAGGTAATTTCTGGCTACCGTTTTTACTCTCAAAGAGGAGTCAGGATCCGGACTATATCCTGTAGGAAGCGCAAAACGCACAAGAGATACAACCACCAATGCCAATACAATTAAAAAAACAAAGATCCATTGCCAGCTCAACCAGTCCAAAATATGGCTACCTATGTATGGCGCCAGCAGAGGCGAGGTGCCTATGACCAGTACCAGTAAAGAAAATATTTTCGAGCTTTCCGCGGGAGGGAAAAAATCGCGCACCATGGCCAGGGCCGATACAGTAGCAACCGATGCCCCGAGTGCCTGGATAAACCTGAACAGAATAAACGAACCTACACTCCACGAAAAAATAATAGCCAGGCTGGCAAGAATGCTAAGCGCAACCCCCAAATAGAGCGGAACCTTTCTTCCATAGCGATCCAGCAGTGGCCCATAAAAGATTTGACCGATGGCAAAACCCAAAAAGAATGTAGTGAGTGAATAGGTCATCTGTGCCGATGATGTGCCAAAGTATTCAGCTATATTGGGCATGGCCGGAAGATATGTATCCACCGAAAATGGCACATAGGCCGTGAGGATTCCCAAAATCAAAATGATCTTAAATCTGCCTTCTCTGTTTTCTTTTCCGAAAACTTGTTTACGCTTCAATAGATTGTCTTTTTTATATCAACAGGAGTGCGAAATTAACTAATAAATTTAATTCACAGTTATCTTTAAAATTTCGCTGTTAAAACAACAATAAGAGCAGGTAATTGTTTCTGCGGTTTTATATATTCCGGTAATCCTTTATCTCAAAATCAATCTCAATTTGCCGGTACCGTTTCTTCTCTTCCACCCTGAAATTCGAAAGCGTTGTCCCCAGCAGTCTTATCCCCTGGTCCCTGATATCCTCAACAGGCAACAGCTCCATCACTGCTTCTTTCATCTCATCATAGCTAAATGGCTTAACCTGCGACCGACTCCGCGTGATCGTCCTGAAATCTGAAAACCGCAGCTTCAGCGTCACGGTCTTCCCTGCCCTATTCTTCTCCTCACTCCGCCTCCACATAATATCCATCACCTTTGCCAGCCGCTCTTTCACCTCATCAATATCATACACATCTGTCTCATACGTCCGCTCGGCCCCGATAGACTTACACTCCCGATACGAAACAACTGGCCGGTCATCTATCCCCCGGACAACATCATAAAAATATCCTCCAGGTTTCCCGAAATATTCAATTAACTGGTTGCGTGGGATCGCCTTCAGGTCGCGACCGTAATGGATATTCAACAGGTGCATTTTTTCTTCAGTCTTCTTCCCAACCCCAAAAAACTTCTTAATCGGCAGATCGTCCAGAAATTTCTCAGCATCCTCCGGCTTGATCAGGTAAAAGCCATCCGGTTTATCCATATCGGATGCGACCTTAGCCAGGAATTTATTAAAAGATACCCCGGCCGAGGCAACCAGATTTTCCCTATTTAAAATCTCCTTTTTGATATCCTTTGCAATCAGTGATGCAGAAGGTGGACCTTTCTTCGGGCATGTCACATCCAGGTACGCCTCATCGAGGGAGAGCGGTTCAACCAGATCGGTATATTCATAAAAGATATCGCGAATGCTTGCGGAGATTTCCCTGTAAACATCGAACCGGTGGGCTGTAACAATGAGCTCCGGGCATCTTCTCAAAGCTACTGAAACAGGCATGGCAGAGTGCACACCATATTTCCTCGCTTCATAGCTGGCAGCAGCAACAACCGATCGCGGCCCACGGTTTCCCACAGCAACCGGTTTTCTCCGATACTCGGGAAAATCTCTCTGCTCCACCGAAGCAAAAAAAGAGTCCATATCTATATGAATAATCTTCCGCATGGTTTCGGTTCAATGCTTATGGTAATGCTAATAAAAATTACTTCTCCCACCCTGCATTCTCTTCTAAAGTCTTGCTCTGATGCCGGAGGGTCATTGACTTATTAGCTTTCAATCTTCTTCGCACGAATCAAAGTAAACAATACAAGCAGCCCCAGAAGAGCAACAAAAGCTGAAAGATAATACACGCCATTCAAATCTCCAATCGAATATCCTATCCCAACGATCAATGGACCAACGGTTTGGCCTATCCTCAACACCATGCCATTCAGTGACATAAAAGCACCTCGTTGATTGTCCGGTGCCAGATTAGCCAATGAGGTTTGCAAACTGGGCATGTTCAGAGCCTGGGCAGCACCGAATATCAAAACAGGAATAACAAACAGGTATAGATGACCTATGTTGGGAAATAACACAGAAACCAAAAAATAGAGAACGAAGGCGACTTTCAGAAGAGTCAGACTACCATATTTGTTAGTCAGTCTTCCAACCTGTGTGGCCAAGATAGCAGAGGCCAGGGAACTTAAAGAAAGTAAAATGCCAATCTGTGGTGGTGTGAGGTTAAACTTCTGACTGACCAAAAATGGCATATATGTTAAAAATGCACCATACAGTATGATGAAGGTGAGGATACCCAAAATAAAAATTGCGACTACCTCTTTTTTCCTTATGCTAATGGAAATAGCTTTTAGATACTGCTTAAAATTAGAAACTTTTTCAATTTCCGGCTCACGAATGCCGAATATAACAAAGAGTCCAACCGGGATAGCTAAAATGGGAAGGATAAAAGGGAAATACCAGGCAATACCTGCCAGTGCTCCGCCGATGAGCGGATAGGAGGCGGTTGTAAGACTTAGTACACTGGCATTATAACCCATGGCTGCCGGACGATCCTTCCCACGAAAATAATCACCCACCAATGTAGTGTTAATCGACATAAGGGGCGCTGCACCCAAACCTTGAATAACCCTGAGAAAAATAATCATTTGGAAGCTTCTGACAAAGAAAATGGAGAAGCCAGCAATTCCAAATAAAAAAAGTGCCGGAATAAGCACCGACTTCCTGCCAAACCTGTCGGCCATCACCCCGGCAACCGGGGTTAAAAAAATACCCGGAAAAGTAAATGCACTGATCAACAATGCTATTTGTGATTTACTCAAATCAAGAGACTCAGCTATTTTTGGCAGTGCAGGTGTAAGGCTTGCTACGCCCATGACACCAATAAGTGTGATACTGAAAATAATGTATAGCCGCCGGTCTTTTAACAGTTTCTTATCCGCCATTTTTGCCTTTTAAAGTCAATAAACTCGATCATATCAATGATTTGTCACTTTATACCAGGATGAGCTGTAACCTTTTATTATTTGGTAAACGATCTCCTTTTACCTTTCCACGCATAAAATTCATTAAGGATGGCTCACTTTTACTGATCCAGTCACGACCCGTTAATTTGTCTCGGCAATTACAGAAAGAATGCTGACAAATCAAGTATTAAAACTACTAGAAACTATCAATAATCTCATTGAGCGTCGCACTGGCACGCAATACCTTTGAGGCTTTCTCCATATCGGGATGAAAATATCCGCCAAGGTCTGCAGGTTCGCCCTGCGCATCGGTAAGTTCCTGCATAATGACTTCTTCATTCCCAGCAAGTTCGTCTGCCAGTTTTTTAAAGCGTCCTTTCACCTCCGGGTCTTCATCCTGCGCTGCAAGAGCCTGTGCCCAATAGAGCGTGAGATAAAATGTACTCCCCCGGTTATCAAGTTCTCTTACTTTACGGGATGGAAGCTTCCCATTCTCGAGATATTGAGAAATAGCCTGATCAATGGTTCTTGCAAGGAGTGCAGCCTTCTTATCCCCTGTTTTGTCGTAAATCATTTCGAGGGATGGAACCAGCGCGCAATATTCTCCCAGCGAATCCCACCTGAGGTGACCCTCCCTCTGCAGTTGCTGCACATGCTTCGGCGCCGATCCGCCTGCGCCGGTTTCAAACAACCCTCCCCCTTTAAGAAGAGGAACGATGGAAAGCATGCGGGCACTGGTACCCAGTTCTAAAATCGGAAACAGGTCGGTCAGGTAATCCCTGAGCACATTCCCTGTGGCTGAAATTGTATCTTCTCCCCTGCGCACACGTTTTAGGGTATATTCCATCGCTTCAGCCGGAGCCATAACTTGTATTTCAAGTCCTTCGGTATCATGATCCGGTAAATAGGCATTCACCTTTTTAATAATCTCCCGGTCGTGGGCACGGTTTTCATCAAGCCAGAATACCACAGGACTGCCACTGGCTTTCGACCTGTTTACTGCCAGCTTAACCCAGTCCTGGATAGCTTCATCTTTAGCCTGGCACATGCGGAAGATATCGCCGGTTTGCACAGACTGCTCCAGCAGGGTTGTGCCTGATTCATTCACCACGCGAATGGTGCCGGGCGCTTCGGCCTCGAATGTTTTGTCGTGCGACCCATATTCCTCGGCTTTCTTTGCCATCAGTCCTACATTGGAAACATTGCCCATGGTAGCGGGATCGAACTGTCCGTTTGCTTTGGCGTCTTCAAGGATTACCTTGTACATGGTGGCATAGC
>Ga0102940_1000527_pt1 | contig 26207 bp, 15 predicted proteins | sample SalPonR2_C_D1_MG_FD_78215 | JGI IMG/M metagenome (GOLD analysis project Ga0102940, IMG submission 78215) | Salt pond soil microbial communities from South San Francisco under conditions of wetland restoration - Salt Pond MetaG R2_C_D1_MG | ecosystem: Environmental > Aquatic > Marine > Intertidal... | reverse complement strand
TCTCAGCGCTGATGGTACTACCATTAGGTGGGAGAGTAAGTCGCTGCCAGCTCAAATTAACACAAAGGGTTATCCGCCTCAGGCGGATGGCCCTTTTGTGATTTCTAGCCCCAACCCGCAAAATATCGCTGTCAAAAAAAACATAATTGCCCTTCCGCTCGGCTCGCACTAAGAAGGTGGCTGAATTTATGCTGTTTTTTAGTGCCGTTAAATAGTCAGGTCATACCGTTAAATACAATTGCGGCCCCTTTTTCGTTTTTTCTTAAAAAAGACTTAAAAAAATGTGTCTTTTCAGAAAAAGGGGCGTCTCAAGAGCAAAATAGAAATGAGTAATACCCCACTCATTTAAAACAAGAAAACCCTATCTTTTTTAATCCCATGAAGCATTATTGAAAGGTGGTTTATTTTCTGGATAGTGGATGTATTTCACATTCGATTAGTGGACAATTGTTATCTTTAGCTAAGACCAAATCCAGAAAAATTGAATCAGACCTGTAACGAAGGAATGGAAGACGAAAGTTTGGTAAAAGTCTTTGTCGCCAGACGGGCTAATCCTTGTTTCGAGTTATTGTATAAACGATACTCCCGCAAGGTGTTCGCAAAGTGTATCTCCATGCTGAAAGATGAAGTCAGAGCAGGAGACGCTACGCAGGAGATCTTTACCAAGATCTTTGTCAACCTCTCCAAGTTCAATCATAAGTCAAAGTTTTCAACCTGGGTCTATTCGATCACCTATAATTACTGTATCGACACCCTGCGAAAACAACAACGACGGGGCGCTATATTCTCAGACGAGCTTGAGAATGCGCCAGACGAAGCCGTACCCGAAGTGTCGGATGCAGAAATGGCGGAGATTAAGATAGATATGCTGAAGAAAGTGCTGGCTGAATTACCCGCCGGCGACCGGATTCTACTAGAAATGAAATACAAAGAAGGACAACAAATAAAAGAGATAGCCGCTTTGCTCGATAAGTCAGATTCTGCTATCAAGATGAAACTGAAAAGAGCGAAGGCAAAAGCTAAGAAAATTAAAAAAAGTTTGGAGGACGCTAGAAAAATTTAAATCATGGGCGCATTAGCGAATTTTCAAGAATTGGCCCGGCAAGAAGCCATTGAGTTTCAGCTGGAGCAAAAACTGGATCGTTTCGAAAAGGAACGCAGTGGGGTTATTTTACGTAATATTCAGGCTTCTTACGACTTTTTGAAATTCGTAGGAGATGTGTCAAATCTATATTTTCCGGTAATGCTGGATGTCTTAATGGGGATTTCTCCTGAGCATTCGGAGAGCGATTACTATACAAGCTCAAGCTCAAATTCTGAAGAGGAGGCAAGTCGTCCGCCTTTTAATAAAGATCAGACCAGAGATGATAATACAGGGGCTACGGATGGACCGGATATGGTATAAACAAACCTATTGGTTTTTCAGGTAGGAAAAGGCTCAGCTTTCGGCTGGGCCTTTTTCTTTTTGTGCCTAAAAATCTCTATTTTCCCCCTCGAATGCGTTCCTCAAATTAACAAGCCTGTTTGAATCATGAAAAAGTTAATGGATTGGTTTAACGATTTAAGCCAAAACTACCCAGACCTGTTCGATCTATTACTCGGTACTGCCGGCTTTTTGGGGCGTGTGCTGGGGGCCATCCTGTTTTTTTTAGTGGGTCGATGGGTGGCCAGAAGGTTAGCCCGGTTTTTTGAAAAAGTACTCGTCAAAGTAGGTGTCGATAAACTGGCTGATAAGCTGTATGCCATCGATATGATCGGCAAATCAAGGTTGGATATACTACCCAGTCAGGTTTTTGGCCGGGTTATCTATTACATTATCCTTTTTCTGGTCATTTGGGGAACGGCCGATATCGTCAAGATTGCCGCCCTATCGGCTATGATCGAAAAATTATTCGAATATCTTCCGACGCTTTTTTCCGCCGTTTTGGTATTCGTCGCGGGGCTGTTCCTGGCAGATTTTCTAAAAAGAATTATTCTGTCTACCTCCAAATCTTTTAACCTTTCCGTCGGACCGGTGATTGCCAACTTTATCTTTTATTTTCTGTTAATTAATATAGCGATGATGGCCCTGGATCAGGCGGGAATTGATACCTCCGCTATCAAAGATAATATATCGATTATCCTGGGCGGTTTTGTAGCGGCATTTGCGCTGGGCTACGGCTTTGCCTCTCAGCCCTTGTTGGCGAGTATGCTGTCTTCCTACTACAATAAAAAGAAAATCAGCAAAGGGGATCATATCAAATTAGATGGAATGGAAGGAGTTATCTTTGATGTCGATAGCACCTCCATCACGATTATTGGAGATAATGAAACAAAAACCATTATTCCCCTAAGCAAATTACTTTCGGAGCACTACGAGATTAAAAAACAAGGGGTAGTGAAAATGAAGCCCCCTTCAGAACCACAGGACTAGCTTGTCCACAGCAAAGGCTTGAATAAATATTAACATGGCAGAAAAAAAGTTATTTCTATTAGATGGCCACGCGCTGGTCTATCGTGCCCATTTCGCTTTTATCGGTCGTCCTCTAATCAATTCTAAAGGGGTGAATACCTCGGCCATGACTGGCTTCACCCGTACCCTTTGGGATCTGATGCAGACCCAGAACCCTTCTCACATTGCCGTCGCTTTCGACCCCTCCGGACCTACCTTTCGACACGAAATCTACGAAGAATATAAGGCAAACCGCGAAGAGCAGCCCGATGATATACGAATAGCACTACCCTATATAAAGAAAATCGTAGAAGGGTTCAATATTCCCATCGTTATGCTGGACGGGTACGAGGCTGATGATGTGATCGGTACGCTGTCCAAGCAGGCCGAAAAGGAAGGCTTCCAGGTCTATATGGTTACCCCCGATAAAGATTACGGGCAATTGGTCAGTGAGAATATCTTTATGTATAAACCTTCTCGCAAAGGAAACGGAGTAGAAATTTTAGGGATCCCGGAAATACTTGATGTATGGGATATTGATTCGCCGGATCAGGTAATCGATATGCTGGCGCTACAGGGAGATAGCAGTGATAATATTCCCGGCGTACCCGGTATCGGCCCCAAAACGGCGGCTAAGTTATTAAAGAAGTTCGACTCACTAGAAGGCTTACTAGAGAATACCGATGCCCTGAAAGGGAAGCAAAAGGAGCGTGTCGAAGAGAACGTGGAGCAGGCCAAACTGTCCAAAGTCCTGGCGACCATAGATCAGGAAGTACCGATCCAATTTGATGCCAAGCGCTACGAGATCGAACCCTTTAACCGCGAGGTGCTGGAAGAGATTTTTAAAGATCTGGAATTCCGGACGCTGGCTAAAGCCATCCTGGGAGAAGAGACTGCTTCCGCCCCAGAGCCAGGGCAGCAGGGCTCCCTTTTTGGCGACAGCCCTAAAAAACAAAATAAACCAGTACCTACCGGCAGTGGATTACCCTCCCACGCTATTGCCGATAAAAATATTCAGAACACCGATCACGATTATCAACTCGTAGACACCCGGGAGCAACAGGAAAAACTGGCGGAAGAACTGGCTTCCCAATCGGTTATTTGTTTTGATACAGAAACGACCAGTATCTACGCCAATCAGGCAGAGCTTGTGGGTATGTCTTTTGCTTATGAAGTGGGCAAAGCGTACTACGTGCCGGTACCCGAAGATCAATCCGCTGCCCAGTCGGTAGTGGGTATCTTTAAGCCAGTCTTGGAGAACAAAGCCATCAAAAAAATAGCCCAGAACATTAAATACGATGTACTGGTCATGAAGTGGTACGATGTAGAAGTAGCGGGCGATTACCTGGATACCATGGTTATGCACTACCTGTTGGAGCCCGAGTTGCGGCACAATATGGATTACATGGCGGAGACCTATCTTAGCTACAAGCCGATCTCTATCAAATCCTTAATCGGGAAGGGGGGAAAGAACCAACTGACGATGCGGGAGGTACCGGTAGAAAAAGTCGTCGACTACGCCGCTGAAGATGCTGATATTACTCTAAAGTTGAAAGAATACCTGTACCCTCAACTGAAGAAAAATGAGGGTCTGGATAAGTTATACCACGAAATGGAGGCTCCGCTGATTAAGGTGCTGGCAGCCATGGAATACGAAGGCGTTAACCTGAATGCAGACTTCCTGGGGGTCTATTCTCAAAAACTGGAAACGGATATCGCAGAAATCGAAGCCAAGATATACAAGCAGGCCGACACGAAGTTTAATATTGGCTCCCCAAAGCAAGTGGGGGAAGTGCTTTTTGAAAAAATGAATCTGCCTTACCGCTGGCGCAAAACCAAATCCGGGCAGTATTCTACGAATGAAGAAAAACTAACCGAGCTGGCGGCCGAATTTCCCATTGTGGATGACATCCTCCGCTACCGGGGGCTGTCCAAGCTAAAATCTACTTACGTCGACGCCCTTCCGAAATTACTTAACCCGAAAACGGGACGTATACATACCTCCTACAACCAGGCACTGGCCGCTACCGGGCGTTTGAGCTCTAATCACCCCAACCTGCAGAATATTCCCATTCGCACTCCCGAAGGGGCTAAAATCCGGAAAGCCTTTATTCCTCGTGATGAGAACCATATACTTCTGGCAGCGGATTATTCTCAGATAGAGCTGCGGATCATCGCAGAAATTTCGGGTGATGAAGCCATGCTGGAAGCCTTCCAGGAAGGGAAAGACATTCACCGGGCCACCGCCGCCCGGGTTTTTGAGGTACCTTACGATGAGGTGACCAAAAAACAACGCTACCGCGCAAAAACCGTTAACTTTAGTATCGTTTACGGCGCCGGAGCCACCAATCTTTCGCAGCAGTTGGAGATCAAACGCTCCGAAGCCAAAGACCTGATTGATCAGTACTTCCGACAGTACCAGGGCTTACAGAAATATATGAACGACATCGTGAAGGAGGCCCGCGAAAAAGGCTACGTAAGTACTCTGATGGGACGCCGTCGGTACATCCGTGATATTAATTCCAAATCTTCACTGATGCGCAGTAATGCGGAGCGAATCGCCGTTAATACACCGGTACAGGGTTCGGCGGCTGATATGATCAAGGTAGCGATGATTAATATTTACGATACCTTTGCTCAGCAGAATTTAGGCACAAAGATGATCCTGCAGGTACACGATGAGCTGGTTTTTGACGTTCCTAAAGAAGAGCTGGAAACGGTCCGGCCCATTATTGAAGAAAAAATGCGCGATGCGATGCCAGGTCTTAAAGTACCCATCCTGGTTGGGATAGATACCGGAGAGAACTGGTTAGAGGCGCACTAAAGATGACACGGTGAGTAAAATTGGTCTGCAGATAAGCATATGGATATTGTTGGGAATGGCCGTGTTGGCCTGCGCAAAGGAAGAGGTGGTCACTATGGATCGCGTCTATACGCTGGAGGACGTCAATATTGACCGCACGCTGAATCCGGTTATCCGTTATAGTGATTCGGCGGTGGTCCGGGTGGTGGTTACGGGCCCGGTACTATTATCATATACAGACCGTAATGAAGAACGTAAAGAATTTACGGAAGGGATAGCCGTGGATTTTTTTGACGAATATGGTAATTTGAGTAGTCGCCTTACGGCAAAATATGCTATACAATACGATCGGGAGGCGAAGGTAGTGGTACGCGATTCAGTCGTCTGGCGGAGTGTGGATGAGCAGATGCTGGAGAGTAGCGAATTAATTTGGGATGAGCGGAGTGAAATGGTGTACACCAATAAATTTTCGGTGATTACTACGCCTACAGATACTATATTTACACAATACTTTGAAGCAGATCAAAACTTCTCCGAAATCACCATGACCTCTACCGATGGTGCTATCATCGTCGAGGATATTAATGAGCAATAGCTAAACTATGGGATTGGCGTTAATTTTATTTTTCTTGCTGTTATCCGCCCTGTTTTCGGGGTCGGAGATCGCCTATGTCTCGGCCAATAAGCTCAAAATAGAGCTCATTAAAAAACGGGGTACCCGGCGAGGGAAAATTATTACGCGCTTCTACGATCAGCCGGCTAACTTCCTGGGAACGATGCTGGTCGGCAACAATATCGCCCTGGTGGTCTTCACCTTCCTGATGGAACGTACCATGGGCCCGTCTATTTCGCAATTAACGGAAAATGAATTTTTGTTTTTCTTACTGGTTACGGTTCTTATCACTATTGTTGTCTTGGTATTTGGCGAGTTTATTCCCAAGACGCTTTTCCGACTTTTTTCCGACAGTATTCTGTATTTTCTGGCTTTTCCGTTGCGCTTTTTTCAGTGGCTACTTTCTCCTCTGGCCTGGATTATGACGTACGGTTCTAATGTGATTCTAAACCGGGTATTACGGCTTCCCATAGAACAAGCCGAGCAGGTATTTACCCGTATTGATCTGGAGGAGTTTATTTCGCTTTCGCAAAATGGCAATGAAGAAGAAGATATCGATCGGGCATTATTTGGCAAGGCCCTCAACTTAAAGGATATCCGCGTACGGGAAGCGATGGTTCCCCGCCCGGAAATAGAACACATTGATGTCAATTCCTCCCTGGAAGAATTAGAGCAATTGATTCTGGAGACCAAGTTGTCCCGAATCTTGGTGACCGACGGCGAAATTGATAAAGTAAAGGGATACATTCATCACCAGCAATTACTCAAATCGCCTAAATCAATGCGCAGTATTATCATGGATATTCCCTTCGTTCCGGAGGTAATGCCCGTGATTAGTTTGATGAATAAATTTATTCGGGATCGTATCTACATTGCCTGTGTAGTTGACGAGTTCGGAGGAGTGTCGGGCATCATTACCCTCGAGGATATTCTGGAAGAGCTCTTTGGTGAAATTGAAGATGAACACGACCAGGAAGAATACGTCGAGGTGCAGGTCAGTGACACCGAATTCGTTTTTTCCGGTCGTCTGGAGATTAACTATCTCAATGAGCGGTACGAAGCCATTGATCTACCAGAAGGGGATTACCACACCCTTTCCGGGTATTTAGTGATGACGACCGAGGCTATTCCCGAAAAGGATCAGGAAGTAGTGCTGGAAGGCTATAAGTTCGTATTTGAATTGGTTAGTGATACAAAAATTGAGATGGTCCGCGTCATTAAGCTGGTAGAAGAAGACGAAGATTAAAAATGATTACCGGCCAATGTCGAAGCTATAGATTGCGTGTAGTTCCAGGCTATTGCCAAAAGCCTGCGCGTATCTTGAAAGGCCAATGCCGTAGGCGGCGCCCACTCTTACCTGTCCGGCATTAAAATTCATGGATTCGCCGATAATGATACCTGCTTCCGCTCTGGCGGTTTGCGAAAGCCCACCACCTAGTCCCACGTAGAGCACTTCGCCCAATTGCATACGAGCGTGTACATCTATGGCCAGCGGTGCATTCGGTACGTACTTAAGAAAGCCGGAAAGCTCCAGGTAAGAGGCATCAGAATTAAAAGCATAAACGTCGAAATAAGTGCCCCCCATCAGATAAAAGTGCTGATTGCGCTTGATCTCAAAATCGCCGTTATCGTTTCGCACCGAAGTACTTAAGCCGAAAGTCTGTGGTATGGAAAGCCCCAGATAAAACAGATCGTCGTGATAATACATGAATCCCACACCAAAATCGGGGTAGTAAATGAGGTCATTCGCCAGATCCAGAATGGTTTCGCCCAAATTTAAATCGGCCAGGTCGGCCCGGTATTGAACCACACCGACGTTCAGGGCGACGTTAATGAAACGATCACCCCGCCGGTCGAGATTGATCCGGTACCCAAAACGCCCAAATAACCCCGTAGTACTGATCTCTCCCGCCTGGTCATGCATCAAAGTGAGGCCGGTCACGACGTTCCAGTAGTCAAGTACGTATTCCCAATTGAGGAGGGCCGTTTCGGGAGCCCCCTCGACACCATTCCACTGATTGCGGTAGGTGGCAAAAATAGACATGGGATTATTGCTAAATAGATAATCGCTGGATACACTGGCCGGATTGAGCACGTTCCAGTTGTCCCGAAAGAGGGAAAAGGTGGGCAACTGCTGACCAAAGGAAGGCGTCAGGCCAAGCAGAAAAAAGAATGGGAACAGGTATTTTGTAATCTTCATGGTATTCAATTTTCTAGCGGACAATCAGATGAATAGCTTTGGTGACCACCGATCGGCGTCCCTCTACTTTGAGGTATAGGTAATAGGTGCCCTGTGGCAGATCTGCACCGTTATGGGTTCCCTGCCAGGGGTTATCGTTGCTGTAGTTCTTTTGGCGGTAGACCACGACCCCCCAACGATTGGTAATGATGGCCTCATTGTCGGGGAAGGCCTCGAGGTTACCTATCCGCAGGCCGCTGTTCGCCCGCCCCCGTACGATACCATCAGGTACCTCCAGAAGAACGTCGGGTAGATTGATAATGGCAAAAGCGGTATCGCAGGCCTCCGGACAAACAGAAGGACAGACACTGTATTCAAAAGCAATCGCCTCGGCATTACCCAACTCAGCAGTGTATTCAAATACCTGCTCTGCGGGTAAATACCGGACACTTCCTACCTCGGGTTGCGTAATAATTTTGACGGTAGTACTATCCAGTATTAAGCCCTCCACCCGATCATTAGCAAACCCATCAAAGGTGATACGACTCAAACCCGGCTCCAACTGGAACTCATCATCGGCCAGGATGGGAGTTGGAAAGTAGTTGATCAGTACGGTATCGGTACTCACGCAATCATCGGTAGCGACGGTCCAGATAAATGGATTCTGTCCGGCCTCTAAATCGCGAACCAGACTAAAGGGGTCTTCGGTATTGATAATGGTTGCGGTCGTAGGGCTCGACCAACTCCCCTCACCAAAGCTGATGGGATCAGCTTGCAGCATGGCCTGGTTGAGACCGCAACTTTCCTGATCGTCGCCAGCGTACAAGAAGGGGAAATCATTTACCACCAGTTGGTGTGGAGAAAAGACGGGGGAGCTACAGCTTCCGCTTTGCGCAAAAATGCTATATATCCCGGCCGCATCCTGAGTGACATTAGGAATAACAAGACGATTACTATCGCTCTGCAAAGTGTCGTTTTGGGGGGTAATCCAGTTGTATACAAGATTAGCACCGGCTAGGTTTTCGGTGGATAATTGTAAATTTTCTCCTACACAGAGGGTATCCTGCCCCTGGATAAATAGGGGGCGGCGGGGCGCAGTGTTGAATTGTACTGCTGCCCCCAGCTTTATATCCAGACAGGGATCATTCTCGTCAAGACGGCCAAAACCGTTATCTCTCCCCGCCAGGACGGCAGTGAAGTAAGGGGTCCCCAGATTTAAGGGTGCTTCAAAGGGGAAGTGCCCCTCCTGATCACGGAGTAGGATATCGCCCAGTTCGTTGGCTGATCCATTATGAATGACAAATAATTGCCGTTGGTTATCGGTCAATTGCTCATCGCCCAGGGTGGATAATTGCAGCGTATCGTACTGACAGATGTTTTCCGCGAAAGCGGCCAGGGTACCCGCCCGAAAGGTACAATTACTGCTTCGACTACAATCCGGCGCTTCAATATCTAAGTTTCCGCTACAGCCGAACCCATCGGTAATGGTAAGGTTGTAAGAGCCCGCGGCAGCCAGGTTGGTACTTACAAAGCGGTCTCCGTATACCTGCCCTTCGATGCCGGTGATGGAAAAAGGAGCCAGGCCGAGGAGATCAAAAGTGACGACAAAGGTATTATTAGCCAGGTCACATGTCCGTTCTACATTAGTGACCATGGGGGCAGAAGGGAAAAAGATATTGATATCTAAAAGGCTATCGCAGCCCCCTTGTGCGGCTCCAGCTAAGAGCTCCTGGCCAAAGGGATTATTTTGATCGTAAGTGGTACCATTAATCAGTAGAAAACTCCCTGGGCAAAGTACCGTGTCTAGCAGTCCTCGACTGACCGGACTTACAGGGATGATAGTACTTTCATTAAGGGGGGCCGAACAATTGGCATCAAAAAGCTCGAGTACACGTAGGGTGATGCTTTCGGTGTCTTTGGGAAATATCTCTGCACAAATGGTCAAATTTTCTTCGCTTGTATCAAAATTTGTTTCCTGACTCAGGGTGTCTCCATTGGCAATCAACGCATAGTTTAGTAAAAAAGGTGCCTCACCGGTAAAAGTCAGGGCTACTTCAATACAGGCACCGGGACACAAAGTATTTCCCGTTCCAATGCTTACCGTAGGACGAGGATTGGCAGCTTCGATGGTGGCGGTAGCGATCGCGATACAGCCGCGGGCATCCGTGACCGTAAGGCCATAATTCCCAGCCGCCAACTGCTCCGCCCGGGACTGGCCGTCAAAACGGTTATCGGACCAATCGTAGCTGAAGGGAGCTTGCCCTCCCATCGGATTGGCACTGAGGAGCCCGTCCATTATTTCCAGGCAAGAACTGGGTCGTTGATTTAGCTCCAGGATGAAATTACTACAATCCACCTCAGCAATTTCAAATCGGCAATTTTGGGTGCAGTCATTGGCATCCGTGGCCTGTACTTCGTAGACACCCGCCGGCAGGTTGTTCAGTTCCAGACTGCCCGCCGCTGATAACTGGATAATGGTATCATTTAAATTGGGGATCCGTAATTCGTAGGGAGCAAGACCACGACTGATCCGAATCTGAGCTGCGCCATCTTCGGCGCCCACCCGACTGATATCCCGAACAATAGAACAGTCGAGCACGAGGGCATCGGGCGCTTCGAGGCGCACACTAGCGGTGCCCTGACAACCATTAGCATCGGTAACCGTGAGGTCATAGCGGCGGCTGCTTAGCCCCGTCGGGTTATTTCCGGACACTTCCGTGGGTGACCATTCGTATACAAAAGGTTGGGCCCCATTAGCTACGGAAGCCAGGAGACTCCCTCCATCGGGAGTAGTACAGGTAATCTCCTGTTCTACCGTCAGGTTGACCGATAGGGCGGGTAGTACAGTCAAGGGGATTTTTACGACCTCCGAGGAGCAGCCCAGGCTGTCAAAGCCAAGGACGAAAGCATCCCCACCGGCACTGGTATAAGCTTCCGGAAACGTAATGCGGCGCTGCACCGCCTCGTCTTCGAACCAAAATAAAACGATGCTGTTATCTCCGCTGCGGATGTGATTCTCAATGGCACTTAAGTTAAAATCGGCTACCTCTTCTTGCGCATTCGCTGCACAGACGCTCAGACTGGTATCTTGTAGCACGGGAGGGGCTTTTACCAGGACGCTTACCGAATCCACGGGGCCGGGACAACCACTAATGGGGGTGCGGGTATTCAGATAATAAGTGCCGGAGCGTAAGCGATTCGCGCCCAGATTAACAAGGGGGTTTTGCTCGGAAGAGCGAAAGCCAAGCGGACCGATCCATTCGTAAAGAACGCCTGCGGTGGAGGCAAATAGCTGTAGGGTGTCAAATTCACAAATTGGACCATTATATGCAGCCGTAATGCTATTGGGAGGCGTCTCCTGAGCCGCAATATCTATGGATACCTCAATATTGTTACAAGTATTGGTTGCCGCCAGGGTGTAAGTGCCCACTTGAGTCGCAGTGATTGTTTCAGTACCCGCTGAAAAGCCTCCAGGACCAGTCCAGGAGTAATTCAGGGGTTCGGGGTTACTGCCATTACTGGTGATATTTGGGCGGATGGCGAAAGTATCTCCCGGGCAGGCGGGGCCATCACTGGTCAGCGTAATATCATAAGTGGCACACAGCGAAAAGCAGTCTGCAAATTCGGAGGTATACCGAAAACTTTCCGGAAAATCGGGATCGCTGAATGGAGCCATCTGAGTAGCCGTAAGTTCATAGCTGGGTAGCAGAGGAACTTCGAAATTATTCTCACTAAGTACCCAGTTGCCACTTCCGTCGGCAATGGTACTACCCAGGAAGATGTTACCCTGGCAAGAATTGACCTCTTGACAGACCTGTTGATCGGGATCAAATGCATAGATCTGCACCAGTGCATTCCGCCCTGCCGTGCCTGAGACTTGTGAGGTGCTGGCGTCCTGAATAGTGGGTTTGTCAATACCGTTGTTGGAACGGTTAAAATTGGTGATGCCTTCGGCTTCGTTACAATAGAAACTATTGCCAAAAATATTTACGTAATTACTCCTTTCTCCTGCTTCTACTCCTGCAAAGCGGTGATTTAGAAAGGTGTTACCCGCAGCGGGATTATCCTGTTCGCCAATGAAGGCCGAACCATTCCCAGCGACAAATACGCCGTTGATGTCATTATTATCAAATTCATTATTCCGGATTAGGGCCCGTTGTCCTTCGATGACCACGCCGTAGCGACTCCCCGTAAAGCGGTTCCCCCCTTTTTCGCTGCCAATGATGGTGCCAAAAGAGTTGCCCTCGGCATAGATGCCAGCCAGGCGCAAATTGTCGAAGTGGATACCGCCTACAACCGTATTGTCGGCATCTTCCAGGTGAAGACCGAAGTTAATATCTCCATTGCCATCGACAACGACCTCGGCACCCTGCTGGCTCGTCCCATCAATAGTAAGGGCACCAAAATTACTCAGGGCGGGAAGATCGCTAGTCAGCAAGATGCGTCGCTCCCGGCCAATTCCGGGGATATCGAAAAAAATAAACATTTCCCCCTGGAAACCATTGGCCAGATTGAGGGCCTCGCGGTAGCTACAATGCTGTGCGGAGCAGCGACCGTCGTCGGTATCATCGGTGGTGTTGACGGTCACGGAAAAGGCCTGCCCTCCCACTATCAGAGGCAGCAGAAAAAAGAGCAGACATAATAAGTGTTTGAAAATCGGTTTTGGTTTTTGCATGGGTGTTCTTAGTTGTTGTTACCGCGAGTTATCTCGAAAATAGGCAGGTCCTCATCCAGGCCTTCGGTACCACTAATCAGGTCGGGTGTCTGTGCCGTTGGGGCATTGGGCTTGTAGGTACTTACCAGACCATTCACTCTTCGCCGTACGAAGCGGTATAGTTCTCCAATGGTCAGGAAATCGTCGTCGCTGCTGGCTTTATAGGTGGTGCCATCGCTGTCCTGTACGGTTTCGTTTTGCAGGGCTTCCAGGATGGCCTCCGTAAAGGCGCCATTTGCCCAGGCCTCGTCTTCGTATGACATCTCCGAGCTCTGACAACTGGTAATACTGCTGAGTCCGGGAGATTGGGCATTCAGGCGGAAGATCATTTCCGAACGTCGCTGATCTTTAAAGGGGCCCTTGGCATCGGCGGCCCCACTATGGCAGGCGTCAATGAAGACCATTTTCTTACAGTTGATATTTTCCAGTGGGGCCAAAATATCGTCCTTGTAATCGATGGTGAATCGATCGCCGTATACCGGATCAAAGCCGGAAGGAATAATCTTATAGCGCTCTCCCGAACCAACGATACCGTGGGAAGAGATAAAAACGATGACTACGTCGTTGGGAAGAATCTCCTCGTTGCGAAATCTATTCTCTAAATCGACCATCGCTTTGATGATCTCCTGTTGAGTGGTCACTTCCGGGCTGGTCAGCTGCTGGATAAAGACCTGGTTAAATAACTTGCCTTGCTGCTGCTGGAAAGCCTGCGCAAAATCCTGCGCATCTTTACTGGTGTATTTCAAATCCGGATGCGAGGGGCCGATGGCGATGACGTGCAGATTGCGGCTACGTGGCTGGTAGTCGATGACAATCTTTTTGGAGGTACCATCACCAATTTGAATAAAGATCTCATTGGGTCCTTCTTTCAGAGCAATTTTACGGCTGTAGGTAGCTTCCTGATAATTTCCGTTGGGAGCGGAGAGCTCTTCTTCGGCGAAGCTCTTATTGGTCTCCACGACCGTTTTGTTTTGGTATACCTTGATATCTTGTGTACGCAGTCGACGCCGGGAAGCGATGGCTACCCGAATTTTAGCATTGGGATCTGAAGTTTGAAAGCGGCTACCGCCCTTGTTTCCCGGGCTGGGATCTACCCAAATGATCACGGGCTTATCGCCAAATCCGGAACTGGCATTAGGGTTTTCCAGATTGTCAATGGTAATACGAATGGGCGAACCACTGGCCTGTCCGTTATTCAGCACCTGGAAGGCCAGAGTGGCATCCCGACGGTTTTGCAGGTACTCCGGACTGGCCTGAAAAGTAAAGGAAATTTGTCTTTTCCCAGAGGCTGGTAAGGTACCAATGTTTAGGGATTGGGGTCCGGAGAGCGCGCGGATACCATTGGGGATTTGGGCTTGTAGTTGGGCATTATTCGTGGAAAAGTCTCCCTCGTTTACGAAAGTCATACTTAGCTTTACGGCATTAGATCCGGCTCCCCGGGTGCCGGTAGAGACTACTTCGGCTTTGTAATCAAAAAGGCCCAGGCGGGCAGGTTCTGGCACCTTGCTTTCTATTTTTACGGAAGTAGAGGCCAGGGTAACCGTACCGGCCATCACACTCAACGGGAATTCGTGGCTACCCGGTTCCGGATTTGCATCGGCCGTAACGGGAATATTAACCGCTCTTCTTTCACCAGGCTGCAGTTGGCCAATATAGTTAGTCGACCAGGTCTGAATACCTTTCACGCCATTGTTACCCATGCGTAGACTGACGTTGGGTAGGGCGATTTTACTTTCGTTAAAAATAGTGACACTGAGGTAACTGCGGTCTTCGGGGCGCAGCACTTCACCGGGGGTGTTGAGCTTTACGTTTTCATCAATGCGGATAAATTCGACACTGCCTTTCATCTGTCGTAGATCGGGCATGACATCCAGGGTCGAGCGCAAGGCCTGATAAGTAATGTCGGTACGCTGTGCATCATCGGAATCGGTATCGGCACCAAGAAAAACGGCGCCGTTTTTAAGTTGTAAAACCACGCGGCCGATATCGTCCTTTTCACCACCGTAGTATTGTTGAAATTCTCTTTCTCCTCCTTTAGAAATCTTGAGCAGGTATATTTTTTCCGCCCGGGCATTGGGCGCATGGGACAAGGATCGACCGAGTAGATAAAAACCGCCGTCTAGGGCTTCGGTTACGCTCAGCGCAGCGTCGTGATCTTCTCCGCCGAATTGTTCAGACCATAATTGATCACCAAAAGAAGACACGGCAATGGCCAACATGTTTTCTCCTTCCCGTCGGTCAACGGTTGAACCGGCCAGGATATAGCCACTGCGACTGAGCTGAAGGTCTTCGACGATTTCATCTCCTTTACCATAGGTACGAACCCATTCCTGGCTGCCCGATTCATTGAGTTGCATCAGGAAGAGGTGGCCTTTGGGGCGGCTGTGATTACCGGTGAGTAGTATTTTACCCTCCTGATTGATGATGGCGGCTTTAACATTTTCGTAGTCACCGCGTCCGTAGGAGAGTTGCTCATTTAATACATGGGCCCGGTTGGGGCCAAGGGCTAACTGTACGCCCCAAAGGTCTTCCGATTTTTGATCGTTTCGGTAACCAAAGGCGGTGACGAGGTTCTGTTCTGCGTCGTAGACCAGGGTTTCGAAAGCATCATCTTCGCTGCTGCCGTAGCGCTCTTCCCAGATTATTTCTCCATTTTCGTCGATACAGACGAGCCAGGCATCCTTTTTACCCTGGGTGTCCGATTCGGTTGTGCCGGCCAGAATAAACTGGCCATTATTGGTTTGTACCACATCACGCAGTTCGTCGTCCTGATCTCCACCCAGGTTTTTACTGCGAATAATCTGTCCGCTGCGATTGTCAATGAGTTGGAAAAAACCATCGCGCCTGGTGCCCGGATAGGATTCGGTAAAGCCGACGGCCACAATCACACCATTGGTGCCTTCGATGGCACTATGCAGGTGTTCATTGGCGGAAAGACGCTTGCTGGCTTGCCAGTCTTGCGTGAGTACTTGTGCAAATATCAGGCAGGGCAGGGTGATAATCAGTAGGGACAATGTGATCTTTCTCATAATCTATATAGGTTAGAACAATGATTCGCTGGGCAAATTTGCACTTGCCGCTTTGTCTATTAGTGTCTGTGAAAGGGAGATTATGACTGAAGTTTGGGCTGAAAATGCAGGGAGTACCCTAAAATACACATTTACCCAGTGATCTTTTAGGATTTCTAGGGGTTATTTTTGTGTAAACCAAAACGATAAACATGTCATTTACTGAATCTAATATGTTGCCGATAGGCACTAAAGCACCCGATTTTAAGCTGCCGGATACCGTTTCCGGAAAAAAAATGAGCCTGAAGGACCTCCAATCCGATCGGGCAACGGTCGTGATGTTCTTATGTAATCACTGCCCTTACGTCTTACACGTCAATGAAGAAATTGTCCGCGTGGTGGACGATTATGCGGATAAGGGCGTATCCTTCGTGGGGATCAGCTCCAACGATGCAGAAAATTATCCACAAGATGGTCCGGATAAAATGAAGGAACACGCGGCGGAAGTGGGCTATGACTTCCCTTACCTGTACGATGAGACGCAGGAAGTTGCCAGGGCCTACGATGCTGCCTGTACACCGGATTTTTATGTGTTCGACGGCGATGGGAAATTGGCCTACCGCGGACGGTTGGACGACTCCCGACCCAAGAACGACAATCCGCTAACCGGTAAAGACCTGCGCGCGGCCATTGACAGTGTGCTGGCGGGTAAGCCCGTACCCGAGCCGCAGTATCCTTCTGGAGGCTGTAATATTAAATGGAAATAGTTGCTAATTGTCGATTTGGTGGTTTAGTGGATGGTTGAATTAAGCCAGGTACTTACCGACGATCGGCATGCGGCGGCCCATACCAAAGGCCTTGGTGCTGACCCGCAGTACCGGTGCCGTCTGATGGCGTTTGAATTCGTTGATGTTGACCAGGCGCAGAATGCGTCTTACCAGATCGGCATCGTAGCCCATGGCAATGATGTCCTGGGGGTCTCGTCGCTGCTCGATGTACTGGTAAACGACCTGGTCCAGCACTTCGTAATCCGGCAGGCTGTCGGAGTCCTTTTGGTCGGGGCGTAGCTCAGCCGAGGGTGGCTTGGTGATGATATTATCGGGAATGATTTCTTTATCCCGATTGATAAAACGGCAGAGTTCAAAGACTTCGGTTTTGTAGACGTCGCCGATTACGGACAGTCCGCCGCACATATCGCCGTAGAGCGTACCGTAGCCGACGGCCATTTCACTTTTATTGGAAGTATTGAGGACGATATTACCAAACTTATTAGAAAAAGACATTAAGAGCATGCCGCGAATCCGTGCCTGGATATTCTCTTCGGCCAGGCCAAAGGATTTGGCCCAGAAGTGGGGCTCCAGGGCTTTTAAATGGCTGAGGTAAATGGGCTCAATCGGGATAATATCGTACTGTACGCCCAAATTCTGGGCCAGCTGCCGGGCATCTTCTACCGAATGATCCGAGGAGAACTGAGAAGGCATGAGTACGACCCTTACTTTGTCTTTACCCAGTGCCCGTGCGGCCAGTACGGCGACCAGTGCCGAGTCGATACCGCCCGAGAGGCCCAATATGGCCTTTTGAAAGCCCAATTTGCCGAAATAATCGCGAATACCCGTCAGCAGACCATCGTGGATAAGTTGCATCTTATCTTTTGCCTGTTGCTGAACCTGTCCACCTTCTATGACCTCGTCCAGTTCATAAATTTTTAAGGTCTCTTCAAAGTAGGGTAATTCGTCGAATACCTTACCGTCGGGGGAAAGCACCAGAGAGCCACCGTCAAAGATCACTTCTGTCTGTGCGCCCGACTGGTTGACGTAGAAGAGAGGCAATTGGTAGGATTGTACATTCGCCTGCATGACTTTGATGCGCTCATTGGCCTGATTCCAGTGGAAGGGAGAGGCCGAGACGTTGATCATCAGATCGGGCTGCTGGGACATCATTTCGTCCATCGGACAAACGGTGTACATCGGGTTTTCATTCCCCAGATTCCAGAGATCTTCACAGACGCTGAGGGCAATGCGTTTGCCTTTATACTCAACGATATTCCATTCGGTGGCTGGCTCGAAGTAGCGGTATTCATCAAAGATATCGTAGGTGGGTAACAGGGTTTTATGTTGAATGTGTTGGACCTCGCCATCGGCCAGAAAATAAACCGAGTTATGGAGGTCTTTACCTTCAATCACCGGATTTTTGCTGGGTGAACCCACTACGATTGCAATGTCGTCGGCTGCCGCCGCCAGTTCCTGGATGCTGGCTTCTGCCAGTCCAATAAAATCATCGAATTCCAGGAAATCACGGGGAGGGTAACCGCAGGTTGCCAATTCTGCGAAGCAGACCACGTCTGCGCCTTTGAGTTTGGCTTCCGTAACGGCGTCGAGCATTTTGCGGAGGTTTCCCTCAAAATTTCCGATGTGATAATTTAATTGGGCAATGGCTATTTTCATGCTGTATCGTTTTTGTGTGTTGGGCCCCTCGGTTTTAAACAACTTCGATGATGGTTTTTTAAGGAAGCGAAGTACAAGAACCTTTTATGTTCAATTTTTTTATATTTTTTAATTCGTCCAAATTGGAGAATAAATTAAAAAATAGAGGAATGAAGAGGCGTATCATTACTTTTTGGGTATTGGTTTTTAGCTTGTTTTTCACGACGTTTAGCTGGTCCAAAGATACATTATTAGTGGGATATACTCCGTCCTCTATTTTCATAAAAAAGCAAGGAAATGAGCTGCGCGGCCCTTCGGCCTGGCTTTGGGAAAGGGTATGTGATGACCTGGATCTTAGTTATCAGGCCGTAGAAATGCCACTGGACACTTTGCTGGCTGCGCTGACCAGTGGGGCCCTGGATGCCGGTATCTCTCCCCTGACGATCACCAGTAGTCGGCAGGAAAGTATGGATTTTTCGCCCCCTTTTTACATTGCGTACTCTTCGGTGATGGTGCGGGCAGCTTCTCCACTGAAACGGAGTCTGCGTTTTGTGGCCTCTTTCTTTTCGATCAATTTTTTCAGAGCGCTGGGTGCTCTGGTTTTTGTGATTTTAATTTTTGGCGCTCTGGAGTGGTGGTTCGAGCGCAAACATAATACAGCAGAATTCGAGCCGGGCCTTAAGGGCTTATGGCAAGGGTTTTGGTGGTCGGCGGTCACGATGACCACCGTTGGTTACGGAGACAAATCACCCCAAACGGTAGGCGGACGGATTATCGCCCTGGTCTGGATGTTTACGGCTATTATCATTATTTCTGGTTTTACGGCCAGTATCGCTTCGTCTCTTACCGTCAATCAGTTGGGGAGCAATCAAAGTCAAATACAGGATTTTAAGCAGAAGCCCCTGGCAACGGTTTCAAACTCCGCTACCGAGCAGTGGCTGCTCAACCACTTTTTTACGAATTTGAAAGAATATAAGGATATTCCAGCTATGGTAGAGGCCATGGAGGCGGGAGAAGTGGAGGGTATTGCCTATGACCAACCCATCTTGCAGTCACTGGCAGAAAGCGATAGCCTGTCCCGCTTTGAAACCCTACCCCTCACCTACAATCCACAATTCTACGCCCTGGGTTTTGACGCCCGGCTACCCGATACCCTGAAGCGGGATATTTCGGTGAAGCTATTGGAAGAGGTAGAAAGCCAGGATTGGAAAGTACTACTAACAGAATATAATTTGAGTCCCAATCCCTAGGGAATAAAGGGGGCTTGAGAGCGGACGACTAAGTTTTCACCAAAAAATCACAGTGGGGCACGCTTTATTTTAGTAACTTTGGTAACATTAAAAATCGACTAAGTCCATGAGTACATTCGTAGTATCCGCACGTAAGTATCGTCCCCACCGCTTTGAAGACGTTGTGGGGCAATCGCACGTGACGAATACCCTAAAGAATGCGCTGCGCAATGACCACCTGGCCCACGCCTTTCTGTTTTGTGGGCCCCGGGGTGTCGGCAAAACGACCTGTGCCCGGATCCTGGCCAAGGTACTTAACTGCAAAAATATTGGCGAGGACTTTGAGCCCTGCAACGAATGTAGCTCCTGTCAGTCTTTTAATGAAAATGCCTCCTTTAACATTACGGAGCTGGATGCAGCCTCAAATAACTCCGTAGAGCATATTCGTGCGCTGATTGAGCAGGTGCGATTTCAGCCACAGCAAGGAAAGTACAAAGTATTCATCATCGATGAGGTGCACATGCTTTCCCAGCAGGCCTTTAACGCTTTTCTGAAAACGCTGGAGGAGCCACCGCCCTACGCGATCTTTATCCTGGCCACCACGGAGAAGCACAAAATCATTCCTACGATTCTTTCCCGCTGTCAGATCTTCGATTTCAAGCGGATACAGATACCCGATATGGTAGCGCATTTACGCAGTATCTGCGATACCGAAAATATCCAGGCCGACGCCGAGGCCTTGCACATCGTTGCCCAAAAAGCCGACGGAGCACTGCGGGATGCCTTGTCTATCTTTGACCGCATTGCGGCTTTTTCCGGTAAGGAAATTGTTTACCAGGACGTCATCGACAACCTGAACGTCCTTGACTATGATTACTATTTCAAATTCGTGGACGCCCTGCTGATCGAAGATATGTCTTCGGTGATGCTCACTTTTGATGAAGTATTAAAGAAAGGCTTCGACCCGGATATCTTCCTGAATGGATTGGCGGAACATCTTCGTAACCTCCTGGTGGCCAAAGACCAACAGACCATTGATTTGCTGACGCTGAGTGAAGCTTTGCAAAAGCGCTATCTGGAACAAGCCGCTAAAACCAGCAGTACTTTTCTGCTGACTGCTCTGAACCTGGCCAACGACTGCGATATCCATTATAAAACCGCTCGCAATAAGCGGCTGCACGTAGAAATGGCGCTCATCAAGATGACTTATATTCAGCGGGCCGTGGATATTAGTGAGGGATCCGCTTCCCTTCCGGAAAAAAAAAGACCTGAGCAAAGGTCTCCCGCCAGCAAAGATAGGGTAGAAGCCCCCCTATCATCATCCAAGACGACAAAAACGGAAGCCTCAGGTCAGGAGGCAAAAAGCGAAAATGCTGCTGCTGCTGCCCCGACAAAAGAACCGGACAAGCCATCGGAAGAAGAGTCATCCAAACCAGAAAGTGATTTAGCCGAAGCCTCCTCCATGGAAGCCGCTGCGGATGAAGCTACGGATGAGATAGAAGAGGAGGTAATCGAGGAAGCCGCAGAACAGGAATTAGTCGCGGCGACGAACGGAACCAGTAAAGAAGCACATACCGCCTCCGTTATGGCTATGCCCAAATTGGGGAACATGGATAAGATGCTCCAACAACTGCGCGAAGAGGAAGCTAAAGAAGTAGTCCCTACCGCCAAATATGATTTGAGTCAGGAAAATCTCGATAAGATATGGGAAGAATACGTGGCGAAAGTAGAGCAAGATTCGGTGCGGAATCTTCTGCAGAATGTCCGCCTGACATTAGAGGGTAAGGCCATTACCGCTTTGGTTGGTTCAAAGCTGGGAGAGGGAGCCATTCGGCAGCAGTCGGATATCATCCACCAGATTCGCGAAGACTTCGGGGATGCCGATCTGAGCTTTAGCATTGTCATTGACAAGCGTCTTAAGCCCAAAGAAGTGAAGAAAACAGGACCCCTGAATGATAAGGAAAAACTAAGGGCGATGTACGAGAAAAATCCAGAGATCAAAACCTTGGCCAAAAAATTTGGCCTGCGCTTCGACGAATAGTTTTAGCCTTTTTCCCCGGCAAAGCGTAAGATCCAAGACAAGTATCTATTTTATAGGCTTTTGTTCTCCAGTCCCAAAAACTCCAATTCCCTCTGCGCGTTCTATGCAAAACAATCATTAGAAAAATATAAACCAATGAGCGATCAATCCCTGTGGTTTTTGGAAAATATCGACGTTAGTGTGATTCTGTGTCCCAGTAAGCAAGGGCCTCAAATGCTGGAACAGCACATGCATAAGGTTTATAAAAAAGGAGCGTATCTTTTCTTACCAGAAGAACTGGCCAATCGCATTTTTTTCCTGACCGAGGGTCGAATCAAAATTGGCGCCTACGGGGAATCCGGAAAGGAAATTACTAAGGCTATCCTGGGGCCGGGAGAGGTCTTCGGAGAAATGGCGCTCGTGGGAGAAGATAAAAGACGTGATTTTGCCTACGCAATGGAAGACACCACCGTATGCATCGTTACGGTAGAGGAAATGCGTGGTCTGATGCGCGAACACAATGCACTGAGTCTATTCCTGATGAAAATTATGGGTTCCCGTATGATGGAAATGGAGTCGCGCCTGGAATCACTGGTCTTCAAGGATTCCCGCTCCCGGGTGATTGAGTTCCTGCATGACCTGGGAAAGAAAAAAGGCAAGCCGGTCGGTTTTGAAGTGGAAGTACGTAAGTTTATGACCCACCAGGAAATCGCTAACCTGACAGCTACTTCCCGCCAGACGGTGACGACTATTCTCAATGAGTTACGTAATAAAAATATCATTACCTTTAACCGCCGTCGGCTACTGATCCGGGACATGGATGCCCTGGCCGCAGAAGCCGGACTACCTATTACTACCTAGTCGTATATAATATGCCTGCTAAGCCTTCTGATCGCCAAGACTATAATACTGCCTTTCTGGAGGCACTGGATCAACTCAATGCGGACCAACGGCAGGCAGTAGATCAGATTGACGGTCCCGTGATGGTGATTGCCGGTCCGGGTACGGGGAAAACCCACCTGCTGGCCGCCCGAATCGGTCGTATCTTACTCGATACCGATACCCAGGCCGCCAATATCCTTTGTCTGACGTTCACGGATGCAGCCGTAATCGCTATGCGTAATCGCCTCCTGCAATTCATCGGGCCCGAAGCACATCGGGTGCCCATCTACACTTTCCATTCTTTTTGTAATCACATTATCCAGGATAACCTGGAGGTCTTTGGCCGTCAGGAACTGGAGCCAATCTCCGAGCTGGAACGCATCGAACTGATCCGGGATATACTGGGCAGCCTACCGCCGGACCACTTGCTGAAAGTGGGCCTGAGCGATATTTTTTTCTACGAAAAACACCTGGCGCGCCTCTTCGAGCGGATGAAGATGGAAGACTGGTCGGCCGAGCGGGTGAAAAAAGCCATTACCGCCTACCTGGACGATTTGCCGCAGCGACCGGAATATATTTACCAGCGAAAATCGGGCTCCAATCAGAAAGGAGACCCCAAGACCAATAAGATCGATAAAGAAGCGGAGCGCATGGCGAAGTTAAATGCCGCGGTGGAGCTCTACCCGGTCTACGAGGAAGCTAAATACCGAGCCCGCCGCTACGATTATACTGACATGATACTCTGGGTGCTGCGCGCCTTTGAAGAAGAGGAATATTTGTTGCGCAATTACCAGGAGCGCTACCAGTACCTGCTGGTAGACGAATACCAGGATACCAATGGCTCGCAGAATCAATTGATCCGCCAGTTGGCTAGTTATTGGGAGCTGCCGAATGTCTTTATCGTGGGCGACGATGATCAGTCAATCTACGAATTCCAGGGCGCTCGTCTGAAGAACCTCAGTGATTTCTACTTCCAATACCTCAATGATATTGAGCTGGTCATGTTGCAGCAGAATTATCGCTCCACGGCGGCTATCCTGGAGGCGGCGCGGCAGGTGATCCAGCACAATGCTTTGCGGATCATCCATCAGTTGGGCGAGCCGAAACTGGAGAAGCAACTCTTTTCTAACTACCAGGCGGAGGGTGCACTACGAATCCTTGAGTACCCTAATCAGGTGCAGGAGGTGGTCGGACTGTTTGAAGAGATCAAAACGCTCCACGAAGAAGGATACCCGCTGGGAGAAGTAGCCGTGATCTACGCCAAACACGCACAGGTCGAACGCCTGGTTGAGTTGCTGGAGCGGGCAAGGATTCCCTACCATACCCGGCGGCGAATCAATGTGCTGGATACCTTACTGGTCCGCAAAATCCTCAAACTGCTGGATTATTTCCGACAGGAAATGCGGCGGGCCTTCGCGGGCGAGCCGCTTTTATTCGAAATTTTGCATTTCGATTTTTTAGGCCTTTCGGCAAAAGACCTCGCGCACATCAGCTGGCACCTGAATCAATACGATTACAAAACGAGACCCCACTGGCGCGAATTTTTGCGAAAGCCGGAAGCACTAAAAGAACGGGCACTCGAAAACCCCGGGGCCTTATTAACTTTTGGGGAAACGCTGGATCGCCTTCTAAAGGAAAGCGTGAACCTGAGCTTGCCTGCCTTCCTGGAACAGATCTATAATCAGCTGCAGGTGATCTCCTACAGTCTGCAACAATCGGATCGGGTTGAACAATTACAGATACTGAGTACCCTGCTGAACTTTGCGAAGTCCGAAAGCCGCAAAAAAGCAGAAATGAATATTGATCATTTTCTGAACACTATTCAGAAGATGCAAAAGAACCGCATAAAGCTACCGCTGGAGACGGGTATGGATCAGAGCGAGGCGCTCCAGCTGGTTACGGCCCATAGCTCCAAAGGATTAGAATTCGAGCGGGTCTATTTGCTGGATGTCAACCAAAAAGCCTGGGAGCCGAAGGGGCGGAACAATAGTTTTCAATTTACCTTACCCGACACCCTGACCTTTTCGGGTGAGGAAGATGCAGAAGAAGCCCGCCGTCGATTATTCTACGTGGCGATCACCCGGGCCAAATCGTATCTGCAACTAAGCTATGCCCTGCAAGACGAAAAAGGGAAGGATCGACAGCGCGCCCGCTTCGTCGACGAACTGATGGAAGCCGAAGGCGTAGACTTTGTACAACAGAAAGTCTCGGAGGCCGCATTACTGGAAGCCCAGGTGCTGGAACTGGTCACGCCACCTCCCGTAATCATCGAGCGGGCACCGCCGACGCAGGTCGATCAGGTACTGGATCACTTCCGCCTGAGTATTTCGGCGCTGAATACCTTTCTGCGCTGTCCCCTGAGTTTTTATTATCGCTATATCCTGCAGGTGCCGGTATTGATGAGTGAAGCGGCGGCCTACGGCAACGCCATGCACCAAGCCTTGCAGCGCCTGTTTCTGAGTATGCAGGCCTCGCGGCCCCGAATTTTTCCGGGTGAGCGGGATTTTATCCAGTACTTTGAGCAGGAAATGCAGCGCGCGCAAATCTATTTTTCGGCGAAAGCCTACCCCCGCTACCTGCAAAAGGGACGACACAGCCTGCGCCGCTTCTATCAGGAAAACTACGGACGCTGGTCGAAGCGGGTGGTCGTGGAATACACCGTACGCACCGCCGAACTCGATGGCGTGCCCCTAACCGGCACCATCGACAAAATTGAATTTGAAAAAGAGCAGCGCGTACACCTGGTAGATTACAAGACGGGTCGCGCTAAAGCCGATAAGCTCAAGCGGCCCACTGAAAAGAAACCAGAAGGGGGCAATTACTGGCGGCAGCTGGTCTTCTACAAGCTGCTCTACGAGCACTTCGACCAGACGGGGCGGATCGCCCGCCGCGGTAGCATCGTCTACCTGGATCCCGATCGCCAGGATCAGCTACTGCGCCAGGAAATCGAATTTGATCTAAAGGACACGACGGCCCTGCGCGAGATGGTCAAAGATACCTACGCCCGTATTCGGGATCACGACTTCTACCAGGGCTGCGGGGAGGACAACTGCCACTGGTGCAACTTCGTGCGGGACCAGCAGCTGGGACAAGCGATCTACCCGACCGACATCGAAGAACTAGATGATTAAATCATAATCCACCAAATCGACAATTCAACAAATGTAGCAGTATGCGCATCGCAATCAACACCCGATTCCTGATTCGGGATAAAATGGAGGGCCTGGGCTGGCACAATTACGAGTTGTGCCGAGAGTTGGTGCGGCAGCATCCCGAAGATGAGTTTCTCTTCCTCTTCGATCGGCCCTTTGATCGCGATTTCCTCTTCGCCGATAATGTACGGGGCGTCTTCCTGCCACCACCCGCGCGGCGCCCCCTGCTTTGGTATCTCTGGTTCGAATGGGCGATTCCGACTTACTTTCGCTACTGGCGACCGGATGTCTTCTTCTCGCCCGATGGCTACTGCAGCCTGCGTACGCGGGTACCTACTCTGATGCTGGTACACGATATTGCTTACCAACATTACCCGGAGCAAATCCCCGACTGGGGCCTGCGCTATTACGAAAAATACATCCCGCAATTCCTGCAGCGGGCTGATCACATCTGCGCCATCTCCGAATTTGGGAAGCGAGATCTCCTGGCGCATTACGATCTGCCAGCGGAAAAAATCAGTGTGGCACCCAATGCCTTACGGGGTGACTTTGCACCGATCCCGGCAGAGCGACAGGCGGCGATTCGAGCGCAGTACACCGATGGGCAGCCCTATTTCTTCTACCTGGGCGCGGTGCATCCGCGAAAGAACATTGCGCGGCTAATCCGTGCCTTTGATCAGTTTAAGCAGGCGACGGGGGCTCCCGTCAAGCTGTTGATTGGCGGCCGCCTGGCCTGGCAGACCGGTGATATTC
>Ga0102940_1000526_pt1 | contig 26212 bp, 25 predicted proteins | sample SalPonR2_C_D1_MG_FD_78215 | JGI IMG/M metagenome (GOLD analysis project Ga0102940, IMG submission 78215) | Salt pond soil microbial communities from South San Francisco under conditions of wetland restoration - Salt Pond MetaG R2_C_D1_MG | ecosystem: Environmental > Aquatic > Marine > Intertidal... | reverse complement strand
GTGAGATGGTAAGTTATCTATCTGTATTGTTATTGACTCTTCGGACTCGTCCCCTGGTCTATTATTTTCAGAACCAATCGTGTAAGTGTCAGTAAGGGGTGTATAGTTAGTATCGTTACCATCCTCGTCTTCTAGGTTGTAAGCGTACTGCTTGGCCCCAGCGGACATGTTAAAACCACCCTTATCGTTTTTGAACACTTTCATTACCGGGGCGTTGTTACCCGGGAAAAGTCTTAGATCATTACACTCCTCAATATTGCTTGTGTCGTCTATATTGATAACATAATAGTGCTCATCCCTGGACCAATAAATCATTAAATCGTTACAAGGTTGCATAACCTTAGATAACATTGGTATCCACTCATCGTTTCCAAAATTCAAACACCCCTCTGTATCTGTATAAACCTCAACATAAATGTCTTGTTTCAAATCAATATAGCCCACTTGACTATTAGATCCATTGAAAGATAAAGTGATTACCCAATCTCTCTCCTCTACAAAATACCTACCTCGAAGCTCATAACCTTCGGGTAAAGAGGCTGACAACTCAGTGGCCCCCTCTGCGGCGAAAAACCCACCGTCGGCCTCATCAGTCTCTAATACGACATTTCTCATATCGGAAGCCGTACCGGGCGGCTGCATCGACTTAAGAGAGTCTTTCCACATGCCTTGGTTGGCCGGGTTAATTATCCTTACACTTTTCCCATTATCTGCCATTATTATAGATTTTTCATCACACGATGGTATGTGTCCTTCCTGTGCATGTTCATTTCATTGTGGGGATTGTCTCGAGGTACGTTCCTTTTCCACATGTTATCTAAGAAGACCATGCACTCATCAAAAGAAGGTTGGTCAAATTTCTCACGAACTTCTCGAAGCTTAGCTAACCTCTTTATATCAGCATCTTGAGCTAGTCTATACTTAAAACTACTCTCCTCTATCCTAGCTTCCCTTGATAAAAATACTGAATCTAGCCAAAAATTAACGAGAGAGAACACATCTGGATCGTCTGGTATGAGGTGCCATCCATTCTCATCTACCCTTTCCCCCATATAACTTAATATAATATCTCCTTCCTTCATGTTTGTGGTAAGCACACCATTGCTTGTTTTGTACTCCACTGTCTGATTTGCTAGAAGTTTTTGGTTCAAATTCAAACAACCAGGTATGTAAGAGTCTGCCGCAAAAAAGTTATGGTTGGCCGGTTTCATTATTTGGAACTCAGAATTGTACATGGAAGTAGGTACCCAGTTAGTTTCATTACCAATACCGCCATATTTGTGTAAGTGAGAGAGATGCTTATACCTCATTTGAGGGTGATTTATGTCCCAAATCCTATCTACATCAATAACTACCCCTTGAGTACGGCAATCACAAGCATCTCCCTTTTTCAAACACCTTGGACACTCTTTGGTTATAACGTAATCACAACCAGTGCCGTCAAAAGCACCTTGTGTCCACTGAATGAGTTCTGTCCTTTTAACCCTCCTCTCCGGTTTGGGTCCATTTACGGACCTGAACGCGATCTGGTTTATAACTTTGAGGTTATTGGGTAAACGAACTTTATAATCTGTAACGTATAATAATTCTACAATATAGTCTAGCTGGTTGGTAGGGATGGCTTTACGAATAGCATCGTCAGCGTATTTTAGTTTCTGTTCTTCATCATATTTTGAACCTATACCGCCGGAATGCGTATTATACTCTTCCAATATTGATTCAATCGGAAGGTATTTTAGGCCTGGATTTGCCATAATATCTAGTGTTTGAGGTTAGAGCGAAAAATGCCCGTATTTGGGTCTTTGTTGAAATTTTTTACATACTGACCTAAGTATCTATACCCGTATTCGCAATCTGGACAACCTCTGGTGAAAGCGAAACGGTAAGCGTTTGAATGTCTGATTTTAGACAATATTTTACTCCAATGGCAACCATGTCTTATTCCCCCACTACTCAAGTTCGGTTTCCTAACAAGCTTACCTTTCTTTTTAGATTCTTGCCAATCTACATACCAGCTCATACCATTCTTGTCTACCTTACTTTGCCTTTCAATTATCATGAATTTACCTAGACCGTGGGGGGCCCTGTATATGGAACCTTCCTTAATCATCTTGTCCCACACTCTTATCATCAATTTTTCAAAAAGCTTTTTTGCCAGCTTCTTGTCAGTGATGGCCCCCTCTCGGTCTTGGTTGTTTTCTAAGTAAATATCGTATGCGTCATTAAAACCTTTATACTTGGCATCCATATTCTTAATTGACTTTTGGTTTAGAAGCCGTATCGTCAGAGTTATCATTGTACTCATCCTCGACAGGTGTTGCCGATCTCATCCCGGCCAAAGATTGGAAAGCTTTAGCAAAAACTATGGGCTTTATCTCTTTTCTGATATCAAAAGGTTGCTGAAGTATGGAACAATCTAATGTATCTGGAACATTACCACACCTCGGAAACTTCTTAACATCTAACGGATTAACAAACCTAGAAGTCATTGCTGCCTTTTCTAATAATTCCCTATTGTGGACATACAACCAGGTTTCATCATCAATGTGCTTAAATGTGAAATAAGTGTATCCGGATTGAGCAGCTTTCCTACCTTTAAGTTTATCCGAGAAATCGTACCATTTTACGTAATTGAATTTAGTTCTACCTAAAATGTCTGTAACGGTTACGTTATTGTCCCTCATTACCATCTCCGGTATTGGTAGTTTGCTTCTAAGGAAAGTACATCCGCTCGCTGGCGCACAAGGACACTCTGAGGCTTGATCTACCTCCTCCAACTCAATACAAGGAAGCACATCGTACTCTTGATCAATAATATTTCCCTCGTAAAGTCGACCTTGCTCTAGCTGCCACATGTACTCCTCGCGATGCCGGTGCATCTCCAAATAATAATAAACTAACCTATTGGTCCAAGAAGAATCTACATTAGGCAGCCCTGACCTATCTGCAGCAAAATGCCTAAAAGCATCTACTGTTGAACCAATTGTGTTTTTTATATTAGACATCTATCAATCTTGAAATTTTATAATCGTCTCCAAATATTATTAGCTGATTTTTACCGTTAGGATAAATTACCGAATCAGCATGAGCCCAAGCAGAAGCCCCAGCGGAGTTATAATACATCCAAAGGTATGTTGACGTTCCAACCACAGTAACACCATCTATAATCAAAGGTGAGTGCTTATGGCCGTAGATCATTTTAGTATTCATCTTCTTAAAGGACCTCTCAGACCCTCTAGCCCCATTAACCCCTTGGTGTCCATGCTTACCAATTTGGTAGCCTCTAACCCGAAGGGAATCTACACTGGTGATGTATTCTACTGACTTTGGAAATTCTTGGGAAAGAAGGTACCCGAAAAGGTTACCATACTTCTCTATATCCTCGGTTTGTTGTATTTTAGCATATCTCAAGTATGTGTCCGAGTTGTGTAGATCTTTTTTCCAATCTGTGTTATTTACCCACCGGTCTAAAAAATCATCATGGTTACTTTGGATCACTTTAAGATCACAAGGATGATCTTCTAAAAAACTCTCAACAAAATCCATCACTTCCCTCTCCTCATCCTTTACCAAATATTGACCATCCCTTATCTTCTTACGTTGGATATAAAAGTCTTTAGATTCGTGCGGATTTACTGTAGAGGCATCATTGAGATCATGCATAACAACCATGTCCGGGTTTAAGATTTTCATCAACTTGGAGCTAGCGTTATACTTTTGTGGATCTAAACTCCTACGGTGAATATCTCCTAAAATGAAAGACTCTGATGATTTTATCTTTTCAACCTTATCTGGTGTGACATGGTAACCTAAGTCTACAAAATCTCCATCTTGGTTTACCTTGACTGCTCTTGGCGGATGACAAATGTTAGGGTCTTCTTTTGTTTTCTCCAATACCGTAAACCCATAACTGTGGTGAATATAACCAATGTCTCCGGCCTTACTTATCGAGTAGTTTTTTGTAGTAATGGATCCTGTGGTTGTCATCAACCGCAAAGGGTCTCCCTTAAACCTAGGCATTGTTTTCAAATGAATTCTAGGGTGTCCTAGGACTAGGTGATTATCACCGACCATGGACTCAAATCCTGTCAACGGCATCTTGGCCGTTGGTCTAACTCTAGTGTCGGCCGCTATGAAAGAATCCGAAAATTCTATCTTATTGTAGTATAAATAATCAGTGAGGTCGGCATGCCACCACTGGTCTTGCTTGGTAGTCCTACCTTCAACAGGCGATGTTGGGTTTCTGTACCTACCAGGGATGATTAAGATTTGTACTTTCAAACCAAACTCTTTCTGTACAAACTCCTTGTACCTAAACATGCTATGAAGCATCTTAAAGTTAGGTAGTGTTTTGTTCTGAGCGTATGTTACAAATAACATATCGGTATCAGAATCAATATCTCGCTTTCGAGCTTTTCTTAACTCCGGAGGAAGTTTAAAATGGTTATCTGTTAGGTTTAACTTAATGAACCAATTTCTTATTGTCCTTCGGGTAACATCATACCTTTTAGCCAACATTTGAGTTTTCTCAAGATGAGACATTTCGGAATAGTACATCATCTTGATATACTCTATTTCCTTAGTATTGTCTTCATCTAAAAACTTCTGCAGTTTACTTTTTGCCAAAATTATAAAGTTTTTGATTACTGTATAACAACAATAGAAAACTAATAAAGTTCAACCTAATTGCAGTTATTACAGTCTTCCTTAGAGTCTTGTAACTCTTTAACTTTAGATAGCAATTTGTCTATAACTTTTACCAGGCTCTCCCCGTTTTCAACGCCGAGGTCCGGATAACTCTTACCTGTATATTTTACACAATCACCGTCTATGTGGTTTAAACATTTTGTACAATCAGGACATGACATATTATTCGTTTTTACTTAATTATTGGGTACATTTTTTGGACTAGTTCATAGTCTTTAGCGCTAATATTCGAATTAGCTTTTGTACCTTTTCCACCCTTATCCCAATCTGCTGGAAAAAAGTACAACATTACGCTATCTTTATCGTAAGGAGTGTAGTTTACGTTGTTTCGTTTTAATGACCTCAATACATTATGCTCTATTTTCGAGAGAGACCATCGGTTAGGGGGACCTGATAGGTCTTTTATAACCTTTGATCTGTTCCAATCAACACCAAAATCGGGGTGTTGATGTTCATGAGCTAAAGATAACATATGGCCAAACTCATGCCTAATCGTGCCCGGGTCTAACCAACCAAAATTCATAGTAGGTTTAGGTGAAGGTATGAAAAGGGCATCTGTTCCCAGGTAAGACCAAGATCCAATCCCTCTCTTAAAAGAAATCCTAACGTCAGCTTTACCAAGGTCTTCAATGAAGTTGAAAAACAAACTAACCGGTATTCCCGGATTGTTGACCCATTCGGATCCGTACTTGATCACTTTCTTTCTCTGATCCTCAGTTCCTCCTATAAATGCGATATTTATGGTGTCTCCATTGCCCCATTGTTTGCCACGAGGGGCGACCGCTCGGTAAAAAGGTTGATAAGGTAAAGACGCAATGTAGCATATTTTCTTTGACATGTGGGATATTAAAACAGGGCCCCTATAAAGTAGGAGCCCCTTTATTAAAAATAAGTAAGTAAATAAAATTACTCGCCGCTTCCTGATTTACGCATACCTTGTATGGTACTTGTTAGTGTAAGAATAGCAATAAAGGTATTCATAATATCTTCAAAGATTTTCTCTACCTGAGCCTCTAAGTTATCATCTTCCAAATCTAACTTATCTGCTACGAAGTCCACAATCTCTTGTTTCTCCTCGGCATCTAAATCTTTTACTTCTTTAGGAACCATGCCGATATCGTTAATAGCAGCAGGTAACCTAGTGATTACTCCTGTGAAGTTGAAATACTCCATCCATGTAATCTTACCATCATCGTTTAATGATTTGTCTAATCCTACGCCTAAAGCAATTCCTGCATTTAGGACTTCTTTCAAATTTTCAATTCCAAACTTTTCCATAGTTTTCTATTTTTTAATTTATGTAATGATTATTCAGTTTTGGTCGGGTTGAATATTTCCCCGTTTTATTTTATGGGCATGTGCCCCAAATTGGTTTTGGTAATGTCCAAGAAGACGCATTATCATCAAAGTTATTAGGTTCTGAGGATATTAAAGGTACACACCAATTTGATAAGTCTTGGTTAAAATTAGAAGCATCTAGAAACATTTCGTTCATGTTATTAACCCCACTAACATCCCAATGTGTAATATCTTGGTTAAAATTTGAGTAATCTAAGGTGAACGTTGTAAAAGTTTGAGTAACTGGGTCATATGTCGCACCACTGGCATTTTTAAATACTTCTCCCATATCTGTTATAAGACTGGTAACCATTTTAGAATAGTCAGTTACAGCAGGGTCTAAATTTTTAACTGTTCCGACTGCTGTGTATGTGATACCGTCAATGACTGCTTGGCTACCTACTTCTCTTCCTGTATAAATTACTATATTATTTGAATCTTTAAAAAATAAGTTATCTGTGCAGGGTTCCCCCCACCTAGGTTTAGTCCTTAACCATAAAGTAGTTCCCGTAGAAAAATCAGAAGGCTCATTTTCTATGTTAATTACACACCAATTGTATAAGTGCTGATTAAAATCTACAGCATTTTTAAACATTTGGTCCATATTGATAACAGAAGATACATTCCAAGTGTTTAAATATTTGTTAAAAGCAACAGCATCTTTAAACATACTGTTCATGTTCGTAACGTTTGATGTATTCCAAGCACTAATGTCTTGGTTAAAAGACAATGTGTTTTCAAACATGCTTTCTACATTTTTAACCCTTCCAATATTCCAATTATTTAAAGGTTGATTAAAAGAATCATTACCTTTAAAAAGACTTTTCATATTTTCAACACTAGAAACATCCCAAGTAGATATATCCTGATTAAATTTATTTGTGACTGCAAAAGCATTACCGCTTACTGAAAACATTCCTCTCATGTCAGTTACGTTTGATACATCCCAAGTACTAATGTCTTGGTTAAACTCAATACTTGTTTGTGTTGAAACACCTCCTTTACATGAATAATCAGATTGAAACATGTAGGACATATCTGTCACATTGGAAACATTCCAGTCCCCTATGTCTTGGTTAAATGAAGTTCCTGCGAACATATAAGACATATCTTCAACATTAGAAGTATTCCAATTCCCTATATCTTGGTTAAAATCTCCAGCGCTTTCAAACATACTTTCCATAGTCGTTGCGTTTGAAACATCCCAACTGCTGATATCTTGATTAAAATAACAAGATGTTAACACCCCACTAAAATCTTCTACTAAAGTGGTTACTACAATGGTAAAATCGTCAGCAGGTACAGTTATTTGGTTACCTAGACCATCAATACCTGTCATAGAAGTTTTTTGCATACTTCGTAACATGGCTTCATCTACAGCTGTATAATATGTCCCATTAAATAAAGCAGAATCACCAGGGTTATCTCCTAAATACTTTATGATACCATTGTCTAGTCTGATAAATAATCCATTAATACTATCAATATCAGCATATTCTTTAAACTTAACATGTTCGTCACCTACTCCAACTACATGAGTATAAACTGTAAATCCCCTCTCATCGACATAAGTTCCACCGCTTTCGGGTTCCCAACTTCCATCTAATCCGCGCTCATAAACAACTCCTGTGTTTGTATTATAGGCCGTCCTCGGACCCGAACTTAAATCAATTTCTGCGATATTGTTTGGATTTTTATTAACTTGCCATTCACCATCAACCCATCGGGCTGTATCAGGAGTTTGGGTAAAACCAAGTGTTGTAAAAATTACAACGGTTAAAATTGTTAAAATCTTTTTCATATTTTATTTACTTTTGCGTTTAGTTAATACTTTTTTGATTCGTTTCTCATATGGGTCAAACAAAGCCCTGTCTAAGGTCTCTATAAATTGGGGCTTACGTCCCTCTTCATAAATCCCAAACTCAGCTTTACCGTCTCCCTTTACTCGATTCTTTGATACAAAAACTCTTGTTAGGAAGTAGCTTATTGCTTTCCATATATCATTGTCCTTTTCGGTAGGTGTCCATTTGACTATTTCATTTCCCACCGCAACTATTAGAGGAGTTAACCACCAACTGTTTGCATATATCCATTCCATAGCTTATTATCTTATTCAATTTTAGTGAGTGTTATATTAGTTCTTTATTCCACGTATCATCAAGCCCCTCTACCAGCTGCATATCTTTGTACACATAGACCTCGTGCTTGACCTTGCGTTATAATACCATAAGTCGCACCTAAATACCATCAGCCACCTTTTGTAATGTAATATGAGAACCGTCCTCTAGTGTCACTGTGCCACCAGCAGCAGCAGGGCTAAAGTAAATACTCACTTCGTCATTGGCGCTTAAATCATACATGGTGGTTAGACTGGCAGAACTTTCGTTGTGACCACTTCCTGCGCGAATATAAGCTGATTTAGCCTGCTCCGGCTGGATAGTCCCATTAATGGCTAGGGAGTAAACCGGATTAGCGCGAACAACCACCGAATAATATACCGCATTGACTGCTACCTGATATACCCCATCGACAGGAATGGTGATTGTCGAAGCGGTTACGGTAAACGCCCCAATGTTAATCTCAGGTGTGGTGTTAAACACATCCTTTTGCGTAAAGGAGGGGCTGTCGTTGACGGTTGTGTTAGTGGTGAAAAAGGTTTTGAAGACAACAGGAGTAAAAGCATCTGCCCCGTCTGCCCCTGCTGGACCCTGCGGACCCGCTGGTCCTGTGGGCCCTTGAATACCTTGGGGACCTGTATCCCCCGTGTCTCCCTTAGGGCCCTGCGGACCTTCCTCGCCTTGTATTCCTTGCGGACCTTGTGGACCTTGAATACCTTGCTGACCCTCTGGACCGCGAACGTAATATGGGCCTTCCGTAGTGCCATCACTTAACTCCACATATAAACTATCGCCCTGCACGTAGGCTGTGTCAACACTCACACCATCTACTCCATTAGCACCGCCCACACTTACCGTATCTCGTGAAAGCTCTACATCCGAAAACCCATTGTTGTAGTAGTACACGATAATACTATCTTCCTCTACTCTAAAGCGTGATTTATTGGTAATATAATATAAATTGGGAAAGTTAGAACTGCCAGACTCTTCGGTATATATGCCGTCTTTCCCTACTATCGCTGTCTTGCGGTTATCCCCAGATATTCCTAGTTGTATAAATTTGTTGTTACTGACGGCAATTGCACGTGAGCCAGTTGTGTCTGTAAAACTCGAACTAATCTCTCCCTCCCAGCTCTGAATCTCATTCGTACTGTCTAAGTCGTCATCCGCTAATATGTGATCGTTTATATCTGATTGTGCTGTATCTATGCGATTGCTTAGAAATACAGTATCTACCTTTATAGAATCCCATAAAAAATGAATATACTTACCCCCTGAATTATAAAATAAAACATGGTCTTTAGTTACATTTGTTACAGGAGTTTCTAAGTAAAAAGGGGGGATCTGGCCCTTTCCTATAGCAAGCGTCATGCTCAGCACTACTAAAAGTAATAATTTTTTTAACATTCTCAAATTTTTTTATATATAACACTTATATATTCTCCGCCTCCTTGTAAAGAGGAATTTATAGGTTCGGTTAATTCTATTCCTGCCCCAGCATTGTCGGTAAACCCAAAAGTACTAGCCCCTTTTACTAAATGGACATTTCCTCGAAAAGCTAAATAACTGAAATCAAAATCAGGTATATTGATTGTAGTCCCCGATGTAGCAAAAACAGTATAAGTATCTATACTCTCTACTGCGCTATCCCCTTTCAGATATTCTATAAAGTCTTCCTCCGTACCCTCATTGCCCAACTCTAACCATATTTGATAGGCTGACTTACCTTCGGCTCCAGGAGGCCCCTCTCGTTCAACATTAGTGTAACTCATACTATCCTAAATATTCGACAGTTATCGTATAGTCTAAAGGTTTTATATTTATAACTTCTTTTGAATTAGATTTCAGTTCAACAAAAAAGAAGTCGTTTGATTCGAGCTTAAATACGTCTGTAACAAAATTATTGTCGTATTGAACTTCTCGATTTCGTAAGGTAAGTTTAGTACTTATATCTCTCGACCCTTCAAAAGAATCAGCTCTTGTATTTACGGTAACACGATAAAGACCTGTTAAGTTCACAGGAATCTTAAATATATTTGTATCTTTTAAATCTACTATATGACTTTTTAAAAGCACATTATTGTAAACAATGTTACTATACGTATCTGTTAGTTTAATTCCTTTATTAGAACTTGCTTTAAATACATAAACAGGGCGATAATCACCTTTAGGCCCTTTAAGTCCTGTTTCTCCTTTTTCCCCGCGATTTCCTTGATCCCCTTTTTTACCTATCGGTCCTCTATCACCTTTCTCACCTTTTTCACCACGTTCCCCTTTAAGCCCTTGTTCGCCTTTATCCCCCTTTTCCCCTTTTTCTCCATCTTTACCATCTACCCCCTTAGGACCTTGGTCGCCCTGCTCGCCCTGCTCTCCTTTTTCACCACGTTCCCCTTGTAGTCCTCTTTCACCTTGACTTCCCTTTTCCCCTTTTTCTCCTTTAGGGCCTTGTTCACCATCTTTACCATCCTTACCGTCTTTGCCTTTTTCTCCTTTTTCACCACGTTCCCCTTTTTCGCCTTTTTCGCCTTTCTCCCCTCGTAAGCCTCGGTCTCCTTTTTCTCCCGCATCACCTTTTTCTCCTTTGTCACCAGGCTCTCCTTTTTCACCAGGCTCTCCTTTTTCACCTTTAAAAAATTCAAAAAAATCGTCTACCGTGCTATTAGGCTTTCCATAAGCCTCTTTCCACTCTTGAAAAGCACTTTTTCCTCTGGGTCCATATTGTTTTATACCTTCATTCATTTTTTTATATTTTACAGCTCGTAATAAACTATGATTCTTGCTCCAACATCTTCCCCCGTTATCGTAATAGGGTTTATTACTTCACCATTTGTAGTATTACCATGGGCTCCTTCAAAACCTTGAGGTATCCCCGATATAGTACTACCTCCCACCGAAACTTCAGCCGTACCTGAAATAACTGTATAAAAATAATTCTTAGTGTTAGCAGGAGAAGTCCAACTATTCGTGCCCGTGATTTCTACCTGACGGTTATCTACATTTGCAGACTCTCCATCAATAGAAAAATCTAAGCATTTCAGTTGTCTCAGAATGCTATTTATCCCTCTTTTAAACTCTTTTTCTGTAACTCTGCTCATATTTTTTTATTTTGACTTGTACGCCCAAGTTCCTTTAATAAGTTGCGTGTAATCCATACCATACCCCAAATCTACCAAATCTAACGATGTGCCTAATGTAGTAACTGCATCATCATATTCCCTAACCAACTTAAACATATCCTTTCTTTCGGTAATGTTTATCGCCAATTCCATATCATATTTGCGAGGGTATGTGTTTATTACAACATAACTCTCCAAATTTGTTGCGGCAAGTAAAAATGCTATTAACCATGGAATCATCACGCAGTTTTCAAATCTCTTACTTCTTGTTCTAACCTCTCTACTTTCCCTTTAAGCTCTGTAATTTGTGTGCTTAAACTCTCTTGGATATGGTTCATATCTTTTATTCTCTCATCATGGTTAATTAACCTATCATTGGTTTGACTTTGGCGTTCAAATAGTTTAGCCATATCCAATTTCAAATCCACAAGCATTTTGCTTATGTTGTCTAACTGATCGGATATGCTTTGTTCTATCTTTATTACATCTGACTTAACCACATCTAAATTCTCCTTTTGGATTAGTTCTGATTTTGCTACGTCTTCTTTTAGTTGCGCCAAACTTTTATCCTGCGCTTTATCTTTATTTTCTTGCAGGCTCTTATGTAAACCGTAAGTAACTAAAAGTAAATTACCTACAATAGAAACTAATAACCCCCATCCTTGTGCTCCCATTTGTGAAAATAATTCCATTCGTCTATATTTTTATACCCCAATGTTTCGGGGCTTTATCTTTTGGTTTAATGTCATTTCGTTTTATGTATAGTCTGTATGCTCTTTCTAGTTTTCTGTTTTTCCTAAATCCTTGGACCAAGGCAAAACGATCTGTCCCCTCGACACCCATCCTCCAATAGTGATTGCCGTAAGCATTGAGATGTCGCCAAACTTTGTAGTTTACGCCGTTATCGTTAACCGCCCACATATGTACATCCTTCCCTCCATTTATATATCTGACTTCTACTGCTTTCATAATTTACGGTACAGGTGTATAGTTATTAGTAACTGTTACTGTGTTAGTTTCACTGCCGTCCATAAGTAATGTTACTGATACATGTAAACCCACTATGTATGTGTTTTGAGTTTGAACTCGGGCCGTAATGCTTCCGCCCGCAATAACAGGATACCCACTACCTGATAATTTTAAGTTCTTATTAAAATCAGGGTCATTAACACTGCTCATTGTTCCCGAAGATGACCCATCAAATGGATTATAAATAAGCAGAACTTTAGCATTAGAAGGGCTGCCCGAGGATATCGTACTGTCTACATGTACTGCCCAGTCAGTTACAACTGCATCTTTCGGTATAGCCATCTCTATTGTGGAAGTAAATGTCCCATTGTTGGGAGTAGATACTACCCCTACGTCGAATTCTGTATTTGTTCCGACCGTATCTCCCGTAGGTGTTACTGTCATATCTAAAGTGTAGTAATTAGCTACTTCAGGAGCAGGAGGGTTTATGCTCATTTCGGTCTGTACAGTATCCCCGTTATTTAATACTATCTTTATTTGCCGAGTACTATCTGTCAACTCTTCAGTTAAAATTTGCTCTGCATGTAATTCGTCATTTCTTATGCTCGTTGCGGTATCAAGCAACGCTTGTCTTATATTTGTTGCAGTATCCGTCAAATCTTGAAGGGTGCTATACAATGAAATATCTACACCATAATCTGTGTCTAAATCCGTAAACCCAGGAAATGGGGCAAGGTTATTGAAAGTGTAAATACTTCCAGAACGTGTAACCTCTGTCTGCGTACCCCCTTCAAAAACGATAGTCCCTCCTCCATTACCATCTACTTGGGTTAATTGTGCCGCAGGGTCGCCTCCCACATCTGTTGGGTTTAATGATTGAGCTTCGTTTATATTACTTGTATCCGCAGCTTCCGCCAAAAGGCCACTCGCACTCGAACTTAAAATATTTGATGGGGAAGGGTCTAAAATGACCTCGCCTGTGATATCGAATGAAGATAAGGTAAAATCTATTGTTTCTCCATCTGTTACTGTTGTGCTTTCTGCGTTCTCTCCATAATCCCCAAAAACTGTGGTGAATCCTGGAAAAGGGGCTATGTTAATAATATCTGTCACTTTACCACTCGTAGCTAAATTAATACCTGCCCCCTCTTGAAATACTATACTATCTCCCATAGGACTTAATAATAAAGTCATACTATTTGAGGTAGAACTTGTAATTAAGGTTTGTAACTCATTTGTAGTGCTTGTATCTAAATACGGAAAGTTTACCTCTAATGGGCTCCCCGCTGTACCATTCCCTGACAAAGAGGCATCCGATTGAACGGTTTGGGACCCCCAATCATCTCCTGTCCCAGCGGAACCACGGTAATCAGTAAACATAGCTTCTAAAGTATCTCCACTACTTAATGGAATTATAATCTTTTTTGTTGTTGTGTCTATTTCTTCCACAAAAAGATTTTGCGCAAACGTATCGGGGCAACAGCTTTCTATTCCCCCACCTCCGCCAAACAAACTGTCTGTAAATAGCTTAGGAATTACTTCTGTTGCTGTACCTTGGTAGTATTCTAACCCGTCCCCACAATCGTAACAAACAAGGTTGTATGAAAAATATCCATCTTCGGTGGCATCTTCAAATACAAATCTGTATTCTCCAGTTGTCTCATTGAGATAAATAACCTCTCCGTTTACTTCAGTGCCTGTATCTAAATACACCTTAGTACTGCAGTAATTACAAAGTGTGTCGTTATCTAAAACATTCCCTCTAATGCCAGCATAGCTAAAATTCTTAGCTTGGCCTGACAATAAACTCATTACCGTATTTATTGTATCTCGGTATACATTATTTGACAGGTTAGAATCGTTTCTCACCCCGGAAGAGTTGGCTTCAACAACTACTGGAAATTGGCTAATATCTGTTACCTCAAAATTCAAAATTATATTTTGGGTGATCCCCGGACTCAATGTCCCTATCTCCCAAGTACTATCAGACTCTACATAAACACCAACAGATGGATCAGTAGATAACAAAGATATCCCTTCAGGTATTGTAATCTTCGACTCTACATTAAAGTCCACGCTAGGGCCATTGTTCTTCACAGGAACATTGACCGAAAAAGTGTCACCATTACTCACAACCTGTGAATAGCAGTAGTTAGACAGTAAAGCAAAGATAACGATCAGTGTCGTTACTTTAAATAATCTCATTGTTTGAATTTTTTTTTTACGATTCAATGTCCACATCTACTGGACCGCAAATGCCGGTGCAAGGGTCGCACTCTTCGTAACCATCGCAGTCAACACCCTTACAAAGGTCTCTAAAACCTACCGTTAGTGTAGCGAATACTGATAGATTGCTATCATCACAAGATGATTTAATGGTAACCTGGTGGAGCTTTCCGCCGGTTCCGTTGGTTGTGGCCGAAAGAACACCACCAGTTATGCTAGGGTTTAAGAAACCCTCAAAACTTTGAATTTCATAGTGAAAGTTTCCACCACAAGCTTCCATTTCAAACATTTCAGAAATATCATAGGAATAGCTATCAGAACAAGGATCGGGTCCATCGTCTGGGTGTACGAACTTATTAGTTCCGCATATGCAATCCGAGTGGTCCGGTAAAGGGTCCACTGGATTGTGACTAGTACCTAAGCAATTACAATTTCTCATTTATTTTTATTTTAACAACTATACGGTTAGTCCCCGAAATTAAATATTTCCTCGTATGTACATTCACCACACGCAATTTCTACCCTTATTGTGTCCATAGGACCATACCCATATTCTTTGGTATCTAAAGTAGAACTAGTTTCTCCTGACAATAGGGTACCATTCTTATACCAAGAATATGAATCGATAGGATCAGAACAAGGGGTTCCTGTAACTTCGAAAATCACACTACTGCAAGACTGAGTTTGTTCGTTTAAAGTTCCAACTTTCTGAGCTGTAGCATTTTGAACAACTATCTCGTTAAAGTCCACAGATTGCACCAAATACTGACTTCCGCCGTTAAAGCTAGGATTAAACTCTGTGTTTGGTAGACTAGGACATTCCGAACCGGAATATGTCACCGGTGTTCTAGAATTATTATAACTAAAATCACTAATGGTAGTAAAACTGCTAATTGCTTGGATCTCTGCCCCAGAAGATCCATTTATTGTCACACCTAAATTGAGTGTATTGAAGGAAACACCAACATGATCTGAACTCGGAGAATGTATAATTCTAGAGCTAATCTCTAAAGACTCAGATCCAGTATCCCAAGACACTTGTAAATCCATCTGAGAAGACATTCCTGGGTAAACAGCATCTATTGCTGCATTTATTTCACTAACAAGGCTAGATTCTGTCGCAACGGGGTCAGAAGAGTCTAAAGTTACAGCTGAATCTAAAGTAAATGTTTCGGCATTAACTGATCCTGTTCCATCATCATGGGCCAAAGTTATTTGTTCGAAAGTATCACCGTTTTGAGCCGTGCCAGAAAAAGTCTCCATTACTATTCTAGGGTTAGATAGAACAAACACTGGTCCATTTGTAAGAACATTTGTTTCTGTTTGAATCACCGAACCATCACAGTCTCTTATCTTAACCTCATCGGCCCGCACTTTCATACCAACACTGTCAGCTATAGGAACAACTACATAGTCAGCTTGTGGCGTTATCTTAGCAGTTATGTCACAAACCGATGCGTTTTCTGTGGTTGTGGGATCTCCCGTACAATCTAAACAAGACTCTACATTTATTATAATTGTTTCCTCATTTATACAACCATCTGCTGTAGTTATTTCAAGATCTATTTCATAAGAACCTTCGTCGGTTGGGTTTAAGATATACTCCGCGTCAGTAGAAGAATCGAAAGCAGAGTTACCTTTTTTAATGGTCCAAGCATATGTAGAACCAACACCTGTATGGTTTGACCCCAAAGCTATAGTCTCATTATCGCACAAAGTGGTAGGCAAAGAGCCACCGTTCATATTAATGATATCAAAATCAACATCATCGATAATTGCTGTAGGGAAATTAACTATTTGCTCTAAGCCCTCATAATCTCCAGCTATGATGCTAACTTTTACGGAAAGTTGGTTGTACGTTCCAGCAACTCCAGGGTTGTAGGTAAAATGTATTGTGGAACTTTGAGCGCGTATTGTATCCCCACCATCATAATAAGTGGTTTGATATTGGGATTCATCAATAAGATCACCGCCCACTATAACTGTATTCACGTCTAATACTATACCTCCTGAAGGGTTTATACAACCATTAACTACATCCTCTAACGTTATTGTAGCTGGAGGGTAAGAACAGTCCGGTGTGGATTCCACTTCCGAAACTGAACAGCTTCCTGCATTATTTTGATAGGAACCTTCTACATTGGTTGTAGAACTACCAGCGGGTATTGTCACAAGATACCTATAATATCCTGAGTTATTAGGATCGGAACCACCATAGGTTACTTGTAACGATGCCGAGCTATTCTGAATGTCTTCTGCTGTGAATTGACTTATTGGGTTATTTGGGTTCTCGTTTACAGAGAAGTATAAATACCTGTCAGCATTTTCATTTTCAGACTCACATTCGGATGAAGTAATCATACTAGGTCCTGGTGAAACTACAACAGTAGCGTCTTGTCCAGACACTTGAGTGATGCACACACCTGGATCGTTTGAAAGCTCCACTCGATCAATAACGAAATTATACTCACCCACGTTCAGGTTTGACTTAACATATTGTCCCTCACCGTTACCATCTAAGCTAATCTCATCACCGTTTGTTAAAAACACTGTAGAGTTAGGCGTACCGGTCACATCAATTACAACATCTGAACCCAAGCACACATCTGTAGCTTGAGGGGTAAAAGTATTCACTTCACCTTCTGGTATAAGAGTGTTAACATAAACCTCTCCACCAAAATCTTCAATCTCAACACCGCTTTGAATTAACTCTCCTAAAGTATACTCAACGTCAGTGTTAGGTGCTATAGTATCCAAAGTTACAATAGATTGGTCTAAAACTACACTTAATCCGGAGGTTGTCGCCCCGTTTACAGTTTTGGAGTAGTTTAGAACTGATCCAAAAGCACTAGAAGGTATGTTTGTTATTGAAAATACAGCATCATCTCCTTCGCAGAAACCTGGGGCATCGAAAAGAATAAGTGGTCTTTCTATAACATTGGACTGAACAGTATCTGAAGCTACACAACCTAAACCATCCGTGACTTCTACAGTATATGTACCACTAGAAGCAGAATCGATGGTTATAGTGTCTGTGGCTGAAGATAGGGTTCCTTGCTTAACAACAGATCCACCTCTCCTTACAATATAATTATAGACAGGTTCTCCGTTAGTAACAACAACGTCTATGATTAATGGGCTTCCTGAGCTAACAGCGTTGGCACTCACTGACACTCCATAGCAATCTGCACAGAAGTCAGGAGTTATCTCACCGTCAACCACACACCCATTTGCGTAGAAAATGGTATACTGGAAGGTAGAACCTTTAGGAGCTGTCAGTGTGTAAACACCAGAACTGAAAGAAACACTAGCGTTATCTGAAGTAACGTTTGCTACAGAAGCTCCATTGTTGTTTTCAGGAATCTCTATGGATCCGTTTGGTCCAGAACCACAAATTGGTCCGTTGATCTCAACATCTGGAACATCAGTACTATCTGCTACAATAGTTTTTCGACAAACCTCATACTCTGATGTCTTCTGGATGATTGTAATTTGTCCAACAGATCGATCATTGGTGATCACCCTGAACAAACTCTTACCTGAAGAATTTGACTTGATTCCGCCAGTTTGTCTGTGCTGGTAAGTGTCTTCCAACTCACCATCAATGTACAATTCGAAATACACCTGAGCATTAGCTGGGGCATTTTCGAACTGATCTAAATCTTGGTTCACATCACAAACATTAAACTCTAAGATTTGGAAATCTTTTGAGCAATTGTTAAAGTCTACGTTAATATTATCTGTCTCACAGAAGCCTACTGCTCCAAAGTCAAATAAATCATCATCACATGTACAATCTGTCTTGAAAGCATACTTATATCCTGTGTACAACTCTCCCTCAGAAGGTTCTAATTCCTGCTTAACCTCTTCTGGGATCTCATCTGGTCCGTAAAGTGTATCTTCGAAGAGAGTGGCCGGCCCGACATCGTAAGACTTCCTAATGAAGTCAGAGCTCATGTCATAAGAGCTAGCACCAGGGTTAGCTCTAAACCATGTCAATAATGGGTTTCTAGTATCTTCCGAGAATAAGCTCTTATACTTTCTCAAGTTAGACGGTCCTGAGCTCAAAGCCTCGTTGAATAAAGACTCAGTTATCTCAAAGTTAGCAACCGTATTACTGGCCTCATATATGCACCCGCTACGTCCAGTGAAGTCTAAATCATTATTTTGAACAACAGTTAGTTGAACATTTTCTATAATATAAAGATCTCCAGAAAGAGTGAAATCAGCACCCTCTTTGTATATTTTCTCTGCAGGTAGTGTCTTAATTCCATCATCATCATTGAAAGAAAGAACCTGCGTAGTAACAGTATGATCTATTGCATCTTCAGGTAAAACCTGTCGAGTAACTGGATCAATTTCCTGTAAAGTAATAACCTGCTCTATAGATACAGATCCGGATACAGGGGTATCGTTATCAGCAATGTTTGGTTTAGTAGAGTCATCCAGCCTATTGAGGTTCATGGCTTGGTTTATTCCCGTGGCCACACCTTTCCTTAGCTCTACAACAAGATCTGCAGTTAGTGAATTAGACTGCTCATTCCTTGGGTTATTTACCTTAAATACAGCAGTTATTGGCGTACAAGAGCATTCTGTGGTAAGGTTTAGCTTACCAATCAAATCACATTCTACGTCGTCAGCAACAACCTCTATCGTATCCTCACACTCTTCTTCTACACTAACACACCCTTTAGATCCAATGCAATCGCACCCAGGAATGTTCTCACAATCTGTGCAATCAAAGTTTGCACAATCTACACAAACACCCTTATGGCAGGTACAATTTTCTCCTTTACAGTCACTAGGCTTATCACAAGGTGTTTCTCCACACGAGTCTATATCTACGCAATTATTATCACCATCGCAACCACAACCTAAAAGCTGGTCGCATTCGGGACCATCACAAGGGTAGTCTTCGCATTCTTGACAATACTCACCGTCACATCCTTCCCCGTTTCCACAATCTGTTCCGTTGTCACAAGGGGTTTTGCAATCACAACCACCCTCTCCATCTGGAACAGGCACAGTTCCCTCAGGGCACACCTTTGGTTTACATTTACCTAAACGGTTACAGTTTTCGCAGTCAGGGCAATCTTTATCTACCTCACACTCCGGTTCAGGTATGCAGTTTCCGTTAACGTCTCGAACATATCCGTCATCGCAGACACATTGCTTATCTACACATTTTTCATTAGGGCCAACATCGCCGGACCCTAAGCAACAAACACAGTCGTCTGTTTCAGGATCACATATTTTATCCCCACAATCTTTGGGTATTAAACCTTCCTTAGTACAAATGAAACAGTTAGGGACATTGTTGGGATCACAAGGGATGCAATCTCCATCTTTATTTACGTATGGTTTTTCAGGAGGGCATTCGCATTTAAAGTTAATACAATCCCTTCCGTTCGGACAAGGATTATTTTCATCACACTCTTTACAAATATCCAAGTCATCGTCACAAAACTCATTATCTAAGCATGAGCTTACACACAAGTTTGTTTCTTGATCACATGTAGAACAACCATCACAATCGACATCTACATCACAAGGACATATCAATTTCTCTTCTACCTCACAATTAATGCAGTCATCAGCACAACTGATGTATACTTTAAAGCATTCTTTACACCCTTCTGGGACCTGAACTTTAACTTCGTCTTTATCTTCGGTTAAATAACAATTGATGGCTCCACAAGAAGGGTCATCCCAGTCAATGTTAAAATTCTTACATTGTCCGCCGACATCGGCTAAATCTTTTATCTTAAGAGTGTATGTTACAAATGCTGAGCTCATTGTATATTGTTTAGGACTTTATCTATATCTTCTAATTCACTCAAGAGGTATTCCTCGCCGTGGGAGGTTTTAATTATGAAGTCTTGAGCTTCTTCATTGTAGTCTATGGAAATGTTACATTTTTCAAATTCTACTATCGTGTCGTAGCTGATATCACATTTTCTAAGTTCTACATAAGTTTCGAAAGTGATCTTACAACTTGGTACCTTTTCGACAATAGCTTGGTACTCAATTGAACACTTCTCAATTTCGACTTCTGTTTGAAATTCAATGTTACAGGACTTTTCCCTTGCTACATCTATCTCATACAGAAATCCAGGTTTAAACCTCTCACCCATTTCAACTTTAAGGTCATATGTGAACTTGGTACATTTCTGCAGGGTGGCGCTCACATCGAAAGAAGGCATTGTTAGCCTCATCGCTCTTTCCCAAGGCTTGTAAGCCACTGGACCTAGTTTCAAGTCTATGTATTCTTGTAAATAACTGTCGTCAACTGAATGGTTATCGTATGTTTCCGAAGAACAAACATCAAAGTTTGCTAATTTCTTAACAGACTCTATGACTTTTTGAACTTGTTCTGGACAAAGACAGGGTTTTGTTTTTCGATCTACAGCGGACTGGTATCTCTCTAAAACGCAAATTAGGGATAAAAGCTGATCTCTTTCTTTCAATTCTAAAGAAGAGCACCCCCCGTATCCCAAACGCAACTCGCAAATAACTTTAGATTGGTATTTACCTATTTGAACCCTGGCCGCTTTTATGGCATTGTCTATCTCTTGGTATCCTATGACGTTTATGTAATCTTGGTCACAAACCTGACCACAAGCGTTACAGTTATTAGTTACAGGATCCACATTTCTCATTCTTAAGTTTTCTTGATAATAGCTTTATCGTGTATTTTGCAGTTTCTATCATGTTTACGTTTACAGCAGACTCTACTGATTTGATCAGCTTGTCTAGCTCAGATGCCGGTTCAATGTCTCCTCGGGCATACATGCCATCTATCGCACATTGGTACTCACACAACCAAGGTTTCGATATGTGGTATTCTTGACCACAACTAAACGTACTGAAGTAAACCATGGATGAAGGGATGCACCTAGCATCCTCATCACCCAAAAGGTCCACGGTAGTAACTTTATTCGCACCAGACGTTTCTAGTTCTAACGTCTTGTCTATGTTTAATTCTGGAATTCTTATTTGTACATTGAAGGTGTCAGGTGTGACATATCCTTCTGATTCGGGCATCCAAACACTTAAATCAGTGATAAGCATTGTTTTGCAGTCTAAATACTCTAAACGTACTGCAAACTTTCCTTCTATGCAACCAACCTCAGAGGATGTGCTTTTTTTGACACTCCCCGGGCTAGATTTAATGTTACCACTTTTCATGTTTGTTAATATCTTACGCTCCTTGTGAATCGAAATCTTCAACAGTCTTCATTGCTATAGAACCGTCCTTGACGTATCTAATATAGTGTACACCGGTAGCGTGATCTTTGTATCGAACACCCCCACGACAGTAGTCAAGACCGAACCCGCATTTAGATTCTTCAGTTAAACCCTCTCGTAAGGTGGTGATGTCCGGGCCCCCAAGCTTAGAAGTTAGGATCCCTCGGACAATTTTTACAATACCTTTTTTACTCAAAATACTCATTGTTTACCATTTATTGGTTAGAAAATTAATTTCTTAGGCTACTTGGCTGTTGCGTCCGAAAGACCAGCAGCAGATCTAATAGCCGTAATATATGGTGTCAATGACCCATGAGTAGTAGTGTCAGACTCAGGCACAAGGATGTGCGCTAAATGCTTAGCCATCAATGGGGAAGACATTCCTGCTGCGAAAGATAAACCTCCGCCCATGTATTCTAGAGACCAAGCTCGGTAGTTGGTTGTTTTATCAACTCTACCAGCTCTTGCGTTAGAGTATCGATCAGGAAGTCCGATATGTCCAGCCCTTCGGTTAGACTGTCGGAAGTTAGAACGATAGTCTCCACCACCGTACTGCTGCTTGTACTCTCTCTTAGACCAAATGAGGCCTAAACCTTCTGGATTAACAGGAGATTGCACCTCAACTACGTCAAAACCGTCAGCAGCAAAACCGTCACCAAGAGGTTGAACATCAATCCTTCGGATAAATGTGTTAGGTGTTGCTTCATTAGGTGGCAATCCTGGGAAAGCATTGAGTTCTTCTAAAGTAATAGCATGTGCTACTAAACGAATACCGCACGTCTCACTTCGTCCCGCAAAAGGGGAAAATGTATCACAACTCGCAACATCTGCTCCATCTGAACGCAAAGCTACAGAAGATATTGTATCGTCTGTCATGATCTGAATTCGCTTATCGCAGCAGTTACCTGTAGGAGCCACTACGTGAGCAAAACCAGCATCCCCTAAGGCTTCGTTAATAGATCCTATAATTCTTGACAATTGTCCGTCTACTGATTTTGTAGCATCTCCAGGAAGAGTTGTAAAATCAAAATCTGTGACAGTTCCATCAATATTAATACCTTCTATGGCATCAAATTGACCACACACACCATCACACCCTGCCGGGTCATATGCTAAACAAAAGTCATACCCGTTCGGAAGCAATCGAGAGGCAGAGAAAGGTTGATACCTTTCAACTAAATCTTGATTCTTGAAATAAGGGAGCATGTTCTTATCGCGATCTACATCGTTGTTGATCTTATCTACAATACCTTGAGCTAAAGCCTGGCAATCATGGGGGGTATCGCAAGAGTCACAAGCTGGGAGCTCTGTGGACTCAGTGTACACGTACCTAGGTCTCTGGTTGGCACCAGGGTATCGGGAACGCGTATAGTAATCATCTAACCTCACCAAGAGAGAATACGCAGATTCTGCCTGAGTGCAGTTGAAAAACACATCGACAATTTGCGGAACATCGCAAGATGCTGGTACAACAGTGCTGTCAATTAAACCTTTAGTAAGGTCTAAAGTATCACCAATGTGCTGAAGTTTATCAGCCATACCATCATTGTTTGTATCATAACCTACAGCTACAGCAACCTGATTGGCTGTGGCAATGTCACCAGAACCTAACGTTAGGTTAGTGGTTGGGTCATAAATTACAATTTGGTCAGCTAAAACGTTCAACTTCTGCTGGTTTTTGGCACCATCTACTACATCAAGTAGAACCTTTTCACCACCGGCTTTAACTGGTTGGTCGTTTTTTGTTACAAGGAAGTCTATCCTATTGTGAGATTTCATATTCTATAAAATTTTATCAAAATTAAGTATTTTATTCGCTTGGCTTTGGAAATCCTTCAAGTCGCCGATGTCTCTCAAAGCTACTAACACTGCATAATCTACAGCATTCTTAAACACAAAGTTTTCAAGTTCTAACTCGGTGTCTTCTGTTCTTTCAATGCCGTTCCAATCTTCATACTTTTTGGACTCGGCTAAGGTTGGGGCGTGAATTTCTTCTGGCCTCCGCAGGTAGTCAATAGTTACCTTATGTATTTCAAAAAGATTATTAGTGTATACGTATAATCCTTTTGACCCCTCTTCTGCTAAAGTTTCACCCCATTCAAAAGAAGGTTTTCTCATTTCATTACCTAAGGATGTTTTTATGTCGTCAGAATCGAGAATAGCTACTCGAAGGTCCTGACTATTACAACCTTTCTTTTTAGCACAAGCTGTGACATTTAATATCTTAAAATGATCTGGCTTGTAATCAGCTATTACGTAGTTCTTAGTTTTATCGATAATGTCCAACTCAACATACTTCATCTCATACGGTCTGAGGAAGTTTTCAACTTCACTACCAACCTCGACATGTTTGGCCAGCTTTTCGAAAACAGTCATGACCCCTTCTGTTAAGTAGCTACAAACTGTTTCTATCCTTAAAGCCTTTGAGTAAGAGGAGTCCCTGTGATGGAACCTTCTTTTAAACTCGTACACCAAGCGCTTCGCTGGTACGTTGGCCATTATAATTCAGTTTTATCGATTATTTCGTCTCTAATTACTTCGTTCTCGCTCTTTTCTAAGAAAGCGATAACTTTATCTACTGATGTTCCCATAACTGTATCAGCATACATATACTTGTTACCACTCGCTCTTGTGATGACTGCTTGGTCGTAAGCTTCTGTAACTATGGAACGAAGCTGTAGGTCGGCTACAGGCTCGCTAGCATACTTGTTGAAAAGGTCGATGTTTCGAGAACCATTAATTTTTCTATCCTTTTCTACGGTAATTTTGTCGTAGAGTATTGCCTCTAAGCTGTCTTCAGTAGGATCTCCATCGATTGGGGTTCCCATAGCCCTCAACACCATCTTCATACTCTTGAGGTCAAGCTTAAATAACTTTTTCAGTGCTTTTTTAGACTCACTAACCTCGGCCACTTTCTTCTTAATCTCATCTCCAGATCGTGTCAGTGTCCAATTAGTTTTAGCATTCTTTAGTCCACTTTTCATTCCACCCTCAGCAACTCTCCTGTCTGCCTTAAAAGACTCTAAAAATATTCTATGAATCGGATCATCCGGATTGATTTTAACAGAGCCAGATCTTAACTCCAAAGTCAATTCTGAGTGTTTGAAAAAAGGATCCCTAACGTTTTTAGGATTAGCTGTTCTAATGATTTCCCCTTTCTTAGAGCCTTCTTCATATGGAAGCGTACATGCAGCAACTAACTCATTTAGCTCATCATCTTCTAAATCAGGGTTGATCAGATATTCTCTTCGCCTAACATCGTAAGGCACTCTAATTTTCTGAATAACCTTAGGAGGTGTTGGTTTGCTATAAGGTGTAGAGCTCAACTCTTCTTGAGTCTCTGGATCTTTAACCACCTGCTCCGCCTTCTTCATTTGATTCATAAAGCCGTTATATCGGCTATAATTGAGCGTAATTATCTCTTTCTCTTTTACCATTTTGTTATTGTTATTTGTTATTGTTATTTTCCTTTTATAAAGACCGGACGACCAAGTAAGGCCGTCCAGTCAGAATCACCAAAGGTCAGATTGATTCTATACGAAGTTTGGTCGAATCCATAACATGTAGCTAGGATCTTTAATTAACATACCAAACTCTGTTTCGTGTACGTATTCAAATATGTTACCTGAACCGTTTTCTAAACCTGGAGTAAATCGTCTAGCGATATCAGGCTTACCAATTGTTGATCCTAATGGAGACCAACCGGCCGTAACATATCCATAATTTTCTCTATTTGGATTCTTCATCATTACGATGTTAGAATCTATTCCTGTTCCATAACCATAGTCCATTACGATGGCCTGGTAACTGTTAATGTTGTAACCGTTGTATTCACGGGTCTCAACCATATCGTTATCGAAGATAGGCATGTAGTCTACGGTGATCTTACCAAACGGTTCCAAGAAGATCGATCGGTACTGTTTCCTACCTACACCAACAGCCTTACGTCCTGGGAACAATGGCTCCTCATCGGAGTAACCATATTCTTCAGTTTGAAGTATTCCGTATTGGTCGGCAGCAGCACACATCCTCTCCCATACTTTCAAGAAACCTGAACCACCACCGATTCGAATGTTTCTTTGAGAAGGCTCTACCTTACCATGCCATGCTTGGTGTAAGAAACTCGATAACATTTCAAGAAGATCTAAACCCTCTACGTTGTAGTCCATTGTAAAGGAAGCCTCCAAAAACTCAATAAGTCCTGGACCACTCTTCAACGGTCTACCTGTAACTCGATCTAAAAACTTACCACCAAATTTACCAGCAGAACGACCATATGTCAACCATAAATCTTTCTGATAATTAACAGTAGCGTTAAACTTCATCTCGAAAGAGTTGTAGAGGATGTCAGGCGTGTCTTGTAACCTCTTACCTGCACCATCATAACCCTCAATACGGAAGTTTTTAGAAGACTGTTGCATATCATCTGTCATCCTCATACTGAACGCAAAACGGTTCATTGGTACTGAGAATTGAACATATGCTTGTCCC
>Ga0102940_1000523_pt1 | contig 26365 bp, 21 predicted proteins | sample SalPonR2_C_D1_MG_FD_78215 | JGI IMG/M metagenome (GOLD analysis project Ga0102940, IMG submission 78215) | Salt pond soil microbial communities from South San Francisco under conditions of wetland restoration - Salt Pond MetaG R2_C_D1_MG | ecosystem: Environmental > Aquatic > Marine > Intertidal... | reverse complement strand
TCAATAACGGCTTCTGCACTGCGACTGCCGTTGCCCGGCATAGCATAGTTAGGACCATTTAAGGTAATACCATCTACATCAATTAAGACATTCTCTACATAAGTACCTCCATTCACCTCAATTACATCATTCAGATTCGCATTATCAATGGCATCCTGAATCGTAGCGTAATACGTATTCTGCGTAATATTTTCTACTGGCGCAATAGTACAGGCTCCACCCAAGCTGGCTAGTGCCGGGAAAGCGGTGACTTCACCCGAAAACCTGTTAGATATCTCCGAGGGGTCAGCGGTTCCCCACCAATTACAGGTGGCATCTACCGTCCCGCTGTTTGCTCCATTATATATCCCATTATTGCTATTGCCGGAGAGGTCGTTTTCTGTAGCGGTGATTGTAATCCCACTGATATCTTCGCCGTCTTTAATCGCAATGCCGTTATATGAATTTGTCAGAACGTTATCCGTAATAGTTACATCGCCGGTGAAACCTGTGCCATAAAGACGGATAGCTCCTTTATCCGGACCACCACTCGTATTGGTGTTCGCAATGGTATTATTCGAAATAAGCACATTTGCGCACGTTCCGGCCAGTTGTAAACCCTGATTTGTCGTATTTGAAATCTCATTTCCAGAAATCACTAAATCGGTAGCACTTGGCGTTTGTATCCCCGCATAACCATTGCCCTCAAGGTCTATCTTATTGTTCTCAATGACTGAGGTGCCACTGATACCTCCCAAAAGTATACCAGAGGCCAGAGGCTCCTGCATACCCTGAACTAAATTACCCGCTACGGTGATATTTGCAGTATTTGAACTAATTCCGGAACGAATGGCATCTTTATCACAATTGATAAAGCGGTTGTTTTCAAAGCTGAAGCCATCAGAATCACCGAAAATATAGATTGTCCATGTACTTGTCGTCGGCACTTCAAAAAACTCAAACCCGCTAATGATTACGTCATTCGTTTCATCTATATTAATGCGCTCCGTTAAAATAGCTTCACTCATACGCGTACTACCGTCCGTTGCACTAATACTCGCGTTCGGACCTAATAAGGAAAGCGGCTTGTCAATCAGTATTACATCGTCGTATGTTCCGGCTTCTAAATTTAGGATATCACCGGCATCAGCATAAGAAATAGCTTCGTTAATATCATCAATTATTGGCCCACCTACACCTGTATAATTTACGACATAAAGATTATTTGGCACATAAGTCACCCTACCGCTTCTTCCATATCTACCCCTATGGAAAGTGCGAAGCTCCAGAGAGAACATCGTAGCTAACGGAAGAGCACTGAATGCTGTTCCATCCAAAGTACCTGCACTAACATCGAGGCGAAACGATGGGTCTACATTGGAAAGGTTGAAGTATGCACTACCAGGCGCTTTGTAGTCATTAGCCCCAAACACATAAGCCCCCACAGAAGGTGAAGTACCCCCAAAGGAAATGTGCGTACCGTTATTGTCAAATGTATTTCCAGATACAGAAACTCCCGCATTCATATCATCGATATTCATTGCGGTACGACAATTCTCAAACACATTGTTAGAAACGTTCACGGTACTCGATGCTGCGTTCATATAAATGCCGGAATTCCACGTAACATGCCCACTAAATAATCCACCGCTCTCATCACCGGTGAATAAGTTGTTCGAAATGGTTTTCACACCAATACCAGCTGAAGTGGTTATCGCACGGATGATAACGCCGGGATTAACCCCCTCTCTATTGATAATATTGTTTCGGATCGTCACATTGCTTGTACCACCCAATAAAAAGACATCACTGACATCATTGGTTTGATACACTTCAAATCCATCCATGGTGACCGTAACTGAGCCGTTAACACTTACCGTTCCATTCTCCAGACGGGATTCTGTACCACGGAAGCCTGTATTTGGATCAACTCCGACATTACTCCCGCTTAATATTAGACTTTTGGTAATGGTCAAATTCTCGTTGTACGTTCCGGCTTCTACCTCTATCACATCACCAGAAGTAGCATTCGTAATGGCTGCCTGAATGGTGGTGTAACAAGGCGTGTCAGCACAGGAACCTGAAGAATTCACGTAAATGTCTTGGGCTAACCCGCTTTGCCAGGAAAAGAGAAGGCTTAGCGGTAAAATAAGTACTCGCATTACTCTGGCACAGAATAAAGCATTTAGAATAGGGTCGAAAATTTTCATAAAAATGGGTTTATGTGCAAAAAAATATAATGGGGAATTTCAAATAAGAACTTACATAAAATAACTCGTCAATTATTGCTCATTGAGTTTTTCGTATTCGACTATAGAAGCCTGTGATGTAGTTTCTTAGTAGCTTAAAGTACAGCTAATAAGCAAGAAAAAAAAACAGCACTAAACAGAGAGTCAGCCTTAAAGCGTATAAAAAAGAATAGAAAAGCTTTATACTTTTCCATATAAGAAAAATTTAATTTTATCAAACATTTTATTAGAAAAAAAACCTATACCATTTACAAGGTGATTGAGCAGGACGTTGTAAGTGATATATACTCAACCCGATGATTTTGGGAATCCTGAGGATAACTTGTATAACGGCTTCTGCTACCCTCGTACCATCTCCTGGTATGCCAAGATTAGGACCATTGATGGTAAGGTCTTTATTATTCACCGTGATCACCTCATTATATATTCCAGCTGAAACGTCGATAACGTCTCCGTTATTCGCTGCATTGACCGCTGCCTGAATAATAATATAGCAAGGCATACCGGCACAACTACCGGAGGGGTTTACATAAATATTTTGCGCTGATCCGGTTTGCCAGGAAAAAATAAAGCGAAAATTATTGCATATGATTTCGACAGTATAAAATCCTACAAATGGAAAATAACGCAGGGAATAAATCTACATCTTGGAGATAAAAAATACCGGGCACATAGCTACTTTGCCATGTGCCCGGTATAAAAAAAGGTGAGACGCACAACGGGCGCTCAACCTCGTACCCTTGCTTCGTTTCCGACCTGGGGGATTAAAGGGAGCTGCTCCAAGTGCGCTCACCAGACTGCAAAGATAAGGGCTTGCAATCCGGAATTCCAAATATTCTTAATGAAATTAAGCACACTTTTGAAAGCTCCTTGATAGTCAGGGCATTACTGATCCTTAGGAATAATTTCGGTCTTTTCTCCAAAGTACTGCACGAACTGCTGCATGGCAGTAGCCAACTCCGCATTCTGCGTAGCTTTAAAATACGAATCGGCCATCGATTTCATAGTTTGAAAGAAAAACCGGTCCATTTCAATCACTTGCATATCTTTGGTCCACAGATCGATCCGCAGAGTATCTTTGTTTTCGGAATCAAACATCGACAGCATCATCGCCTTGCAGGGTCGGGGTTTGCCCGCGTCCGGACTGTCTGATGCCGACCAACGCATAGCTACCGGCACCTTTTCCTCGTTCAGGCCTATGTCGATCTTAATATTTGATTTCTTTACTACTTTATCTTTTGCCATCTCTTCTGATTAGTCCTTTATCTAATGATTTTGCTAATTCCTGTAAGTATTCTGATGAATAATGATGTATGCCGGGCTGCAGGCGCTGCCCTCCCTGTACCATAGCTTTGGCTACCGTCAGGGCATCGACCGGCCGGTACTTACCCAATACACCTCCCGAGAGAGTGCTAAGTGATTTTCCCAGCCAATCGGCGGCACGTTCGCCCCACCCTGCTGTCTGTCGCTCGTCCACAATGAGGGCCGGCCGGAAAATGTGCAGCCCCCACCAGTTCATTCCTTCTAGTGCTTGTTCGACTTCTCTTTTCTCCTGACGGTAATATAAGGTACTCCCCGGATCGGCCCCGACAGAGGATAAATACATGAACTGTGCAGCGCCCCGCGCCATAGTTAATGTGGCCAAAATGCAGGCGTATGTTTCCTCCGGTTCAAAACGGTTCTGCTCGTAGCGTATGGGACGCGCCATGGCATCCCACGCATAGTAGACGTCATGTACCGGCCCCTGAGGCAAATCGCGTTCCAGATGTTCGTATAACACCTGGTGTATCTCCAGTTTTTCGTGCGAGAACCGCAAAGGCTCCTCCATTAAAACAACGACCTTGCGGTAGGCCGGATGCTGTAGCAACTGCACCAATAGTTTACGGCCAACCAGTTCTCCGGCGCCGAGGATCCATGCGGTTTTATGGTATTCGTTAATTTCCAGTGTTTCTGTATTTTCGACAACAAAGGTGCAAAAAGATTTCTTTACGGGTGAATGCGCTTGTGCTTTAATCGGATAGAATTACCGATAACAACCACATCGGAAAATGCCATAAATAAGGCCCCCCACATGGGGTTCAAAAACCCAAGAGCTGCCATTGGGATGGCAACAATATTATAGGCGAACGCCCAGAACAGGTTCTGCCGTATGGTCAATACGGTATGGCGGGCAATGGCCAATGCCTGGGGAAGTTTTATTAATTGTCCGTTCAGCAATATGATGCGAGCCGATTGAATAGCCACCTGCGAAGCACTACTTAATGAAATACCCACGGTCGCTTTGGCTAATGCCGGAGCGTCATTGATGCCGTCACCAACCATAGCGGTGAATTTTTTTTGCGAAAGCGCCTCAATCCGCTCCAGCTTTTGTTGCGGTAGTTGTTCGGCATAATAATCATCGATACCCAGCTCGCGGGCCACGGCTGCCGTTTTAGCTTCCTGATCGCCACTTAGAATGTAGGTGTGTACCCCTTGCGCTGATAATTGATGAAGGGCTTCGCGGGCGTCGGAGCGCAAGGTGTCGGAAAGGTGCAGGCGAGCCATGGGTTTCCCGTTTTCGGTCAGATAGATTTCTCCCGCCGCTGCTTTACCGGCCGGGGCTTCCGCCAAAATTCGCGACGACCCGAGCTGATATACGGCTCCGTCGGGCATGACACCACGGAGGCCAATACCCTTTTCTTCTTCCACAACTAAATCGTCGAGCACCGTGCCGTTCAACCTTTCCGACATAGCCGCAACCAATGATTGAGCGATAGGGTGAGACGAGTGTTTTTCCATCTCGTGAATAAGGGCGTGGATTTTCTTCTTGTCAGGGGAATAGTATTCAATTTCTCCCACGGTGAATTCTCCCCTAGTCAGCGTCCCCGTCTTGTCGAAGACCATCTGCTCAATATTGGCGAAAGTCTCCACGGTTTGTCCGCCCCGGATGAGGATACCGTTTCGGGCCAGGCGCCCTACTCCGACCATCACCGCAGTAGGTGTTGCCAGTCCCATGGCACAGGGGCAGGAAATAACCAGCACGGCAATCGCATTCATCACAGCTTTTTGCGCCAGCAGGCCAAAACCGAAATACCCGATGAGAAATGTCAATAACGCAATCGACAAAACGATCGGCACGAAAATAGCGCTAATGCGATCGGCCAGGCGTTGAATATCGGGCTTATCTTGTTGGGCTGTTTTCACCAACTCAATCATCTGGCCAATGACCGAATCTTTACCCAGGCGCTCTACTTCCATTTGCAAGTGCCCTGCCACAATCACCGAAGCACCGATGACTTCGTCACCTACCCCCTTCTCCACGGGAATGCTTTCTCCTGTCAGCATGGATTCATCGATTTGTGCCTCGCCAGAGACGATTCGACCATCCGCCGGCACCTTATCGCCTTCGTTGACCTGCAGGATATTGCCTTTTTCTAATTCTTCCCGGGCGACCTTAATAATCGTTCCTGAGGGCATGATGCGGCTAGCCGTTTCCACCTGTAGTTTACTCAGGTCGGCGATGGCACTAGTTGTTTGTTCTACTGCGCGTTTTTCCAGCCAGTTGCCCACCAGCACCAGGGTGATGATTGTGGCGGCTGTTTCGTAAAAGATGTAATTAGCTTCCCCAAGTAAGGTGCCGGTGAGGCTGTAGCCAAAAGCGGCCGTACTACCGATAAAGATGAGTACATCCATATTGGGCACTCCACCCCGCAGGGAACTCAATGCGCTACGCCCAAAATGCAGGAAACCAATGACAAAAGGTGGCAAGCAAATAGCGAACTGCACCCAATAATTATCCAACCCCGGAATACCAGCCCCAAAAACCATCAAGACATGATGAAGTAAGAGAGGTAGAGTGAAAAGAGCACTGATGAATAATTTACGCTCCAGCGTCCACCAGGGTTGGCGATCATCCTCGGGATCGACAACCGTATACCCCAGCTTGTGAATTCCCTTTTTGACCTCTTCCTCTGACAACCCGTCGGATACCGGCCGGTAACGCACTTCCTTAGTTTGGAAATTCACATATACATCCTCTAATCCTTTGCGTTCCAGAAAACGGGTAATACTGGAAGCGCAATTGGCGCAATCCATCCCATCCACTGTAAGCTCAATCTGATTACCTGCCATAAAATTCTGATCCTTTCGTTTTTTGTATTTTGGCCTTATTCAAGCAAAGATGCTGGTTTTTCCCAACATCTTGAACAGCTTTCGCTTTATATATAAGCATAACAATACGCAATCTCCAAATGATTAAATCAAAACGCAAATTCAACATGAGATCATTACCTATTTTTATTCTGCTGGCCTTTTTAGGATTTACCGCCTGTCAAAACGGAGATTCTACAGCCAACGAAGAAGAAAACGCTGCGGAAGAGCAGAGCGAAGAAATGGCCTATAGCCTTAGTCCCTTTTCTGCTTCGACTGCTTATCCCAATGCTATCATGGAAAGTATGTCCTTCGCCAACGGACAGTTCGACTTTACCATGTCTAATTACGAATTAGGCATTCAGACCCCCGATGCTGATAGTAAGATGTGTGCCAACTCCGACAAAGGACAGCACATCCATCTCATTGTGGATACCCAGCCCTATGCCGCTAAATATGAAGCTTCTTTTCCCTACGAAATTGCGGATGGGGAGCATTACCTGCTGGCCTTTTTATCGCGCTCGTACCACGAAAGCATTAAGAATGGTAGCGCTGATATGGCTCAGAAAGTAACCATTGAGAACAACACCATCACCAGTCGGGAAGATGTCGAAGCGCCCATGCTCTTCTACAGCCGCCCCAAAGGAACCTACGTGGGCAAGGCAAATACCGATAAAGTCATGCTCGATTTTTTCCTGAAAAACGTCGATCTGGGTGACGAGTACATGGTCAAAGCACAAATTAATGACGAAGTGCACATGATCGATACCTGGCAACCGTACTATATTGAAGGATTACCTATGGGAGAAAACCTGATCACACTCACCCTGGTCGATAAAGAAGGCAACAAGGTTGATACTCCGCTAAACCCGGTAAGCCGGAAGTTTACGTTAATGGAAGATCCTGCGGAAAATATGTAAGCGGTATCTTTATCATGCAGCCTGCCGGAAGCCCGGAAAGCACTCCTTTATGTCTTTCCGGGCTTTCTTTATCTAATCCTTTTGATGGTATGGATGACTTTTACGTTTTCGACTTCGCCAATTTTTCGTTAGCTTTCCACCAAGAACAAATCGAAATCAATGAAGAAAATACTGGTTGCCAACCGCGGTGAAATAGCCCTCAGAGTGCTACAGTCTGCCCGGTTAATGGGAATTAAGACCGTAGCGGTATATTCCGAAGCGGATCGCTTCTCTCCTCATGTACGCTTTGCCGATGAAGCTATTCTACTGGGACCTGCCCCGTCCAATCAATCCTATTTATTAGGCGATAAAATCATTGCGCACGCCAAAGAGCTCAATGTGGATGGCATCCATCCGGGATACGGCTTTTTGAGTGAGAATGCCGCTTTTGCGCAAGCGGTAGAAGATGCAGGCATTACCTTTATTGGCCCTCGCCCCCACGCTATCTCTATCATGGGGTCTAAGCTGGCGGCCAAGGAAGCTGTTAAAAGCTATGACATTCCGATGGTTCCCGGGGTCGACGAAGCAATCACTGACCCCAGCGAGGCCTTAAAAATTGCCGATGAAATTGGTTATCCTATCCTGATCAAAGCTTCGGCTGGTGGTGGTGGTAAGGGTATGCGTATTGTGGACCGCAAAGAAGACCTGGCCTCCCAAATGAAGCGGGCTGTAAGTGAAGCTACCTCCGCATTTGGTGACGGATCGGTCTTTATTGAAAAGTACGTGACATCACCGCGCCATATCGAAATTCAAATTTTAGCCGATACTCACGGCAATATTATCTATTTATTCGAGCGGGAATGCAGTATTCAACGCCGACATCAGAAGGTAGTCGAAGAAGCGCCATCTTCTATTCTCACCCCTGAACTGCGTAAAAGAATGGGGGAAGCAGCCGTCGATGTCGCTCGTGCCTGTGATTATGTAGGAGCCGGCACCGTAGAATTTCTGGTTGATGCCGATATGAATTTCTATTTTCTGGAAATGAACACGCGCCTGCAGGTAGAACACCCCGTAACGGAAATGATTACCGGCCTGGATTTGGTAGAAGAACAAATCCGCGTGGCCCGGGGCGAAAAGCTACGCTATCATCAGGATGACCTATCCATCACCGGCCATGCCCTGGAATTACGCGTGTATGCCGAAGACCCATTAAATCAGTTTCTTCCCAGTGTAGGAAAACTCGAGCGCTACCGGCCACCACACGGCCCGAATATCCGGGTAGATGATGGCTACGAAGAAGGTATGCATATACCTATTTACTATGACCCCATGCTTTCCAAACTGGTTACCTATGGTCAAAGCCGGGAAGCTGCGATCAAAAAAATGATTGAAGCCATTGAGCAATACGAAATAGAAGGTGTGGCGAATACCCTTTCGTTCGGTAAGTTTGTTTGCGAGCACGAGGCATTTACGTCGGGGCATTTCGATACGCACTTTGTGAAAAACTACTTCACGCCGGATGCCATTAAGCAACACTCCCGTACCGAAGCAAATGTAGCTGCTCTGCTGGCCGCCAATTTGTATGAAGAAAAACTTAATCAGCTCGACATGCCCAATCCAGGACGTCCTGACTGGGCTAACAACCGAAAGTAACCGTATTCAGCCCCTGCTGCGGCTCTACCTCAAAATAGTTAAGAGCCGCAACAGGGTTGTCTACACGATTATGAATGATCTATAGTGCTCTTACCGGTAACACAAGGAGTGGACACTTTACTTTATTATCACTTTTTTGCATAAAACTTTAAAATACCACTGTTTTTAAAGCAATTTTCCTAAATTTACAGGAAGCCTTACCATAAACGTAGTTGTATGAATAGCATTGTTACCCAGCGCTTCATCAAGTGCCACGACAAACTACGTGAGGATAATCGTGTCCGGTCGAGTCGGCAGTTTGCCCTCTCCCTCGATTATTTACCCCAAAGCTTAAGCGAAATACTTAGAGGTCGACGGGATGTAACCATAGAATTGTTAAGAAAAGCTGTTGAGCACTACAAGATCAATCCCGTTTATATCTTCACCGGGGAAGGCCCCATGTTTATGACTGAAAAGTCGCACAGTGATTTTCGCGTACTAACGATTGTGACTAATCTGGAAGACGAACAGCGGATTGTCCACGTACCGGCGCCAGCCCACCCTGGTTACGCCAGCGAAGCCAACAACCCTTCCTTTGTACAAAATCTACCTCATTTTTCGCTACCTGATTACAAATATAAGGTAGGCACTCACCGGTCTTTCGATGTAACAGGAGACAGCATGTCGCCTTCATTATTGGAAGGCGACAAGATTGTCTGCAGCTTTTTGGAGCCTACCCTCTGGGAAAATGGCATCAAGGATAACTACGTGTACGTGCTGGTCACCAAAGCTGATATTCTCATTCGGCGCGTAAAAAATGAGCTGAAGGAAAAAAAGCAGCTTATCCTGTTTTCTGACAACACCTATTACGAGTCCGTCGAGTTGCCGCTGAGTGATTTATTGGAGGTATGGTATGTCAAAACAAAGATAGGCCCTTTCCTTCCCGCCCGGCCCCAGCCAACCGGCAGTAATCTGCAACAGAATCTTCACCAAATGCGGGAAACCCTCCAACAACAGCACCAACTGATCCGTTCCTTACAGGAATCCATCGAAAAAATGCTGGAATCCAGGTAATTTTTCCGCTCTTAAAGTAAAAGACAAAACTATGGCCAAGAAAAAAGAAATCAACGGGAAAGTAGTATACCAAAACCTGGAAGGAGGCTTTTGGGGCATTATCGATGACCAGGGCAATCAGTATCTGCCTGTCAATATGCCCGAACAGCTTAAATACAAGGATATTACCGTCTCCGTAGTCGTAAAGCCCATAGAAGATGGTGCAGGGACAGCCATGTGGGGCCGTCCCGTCTACATTGTTTCTTTTAGCACCGTCACGCCTTAGGCATCATTACGCGCCTCGACGATAGCAATAAAGTCACTGGCTTGCAATGAAGCTCCACCGATCAGTCCCCCGTCGACGTCTGGTTTGGCAAAAATTTCAGCAGCATTAGCTGGCTTTACACTCCCGCCATACACAATGCTCATTTGGGCTGCTACCTCCTTGCCGTATTTATCGGCGACCAACTGTCGGATGTGAGCGTGCATGTCCTGAGCCTGCTCCGGTGAGGCTGTTTTTCCGGTACCGATGGCCCAAACCGGTTCGTACGCAATAACCACCTGGGATATATCCTCGGCCGGTACTCCGAATAGGCCTTTTTTAAGTTGCTCGGCTACAAAATCGGCATGTGTCCCTTTTTCCCTGATTTCCAATGGCTCCCCACAGCAGAAAATGGGCTGCAAGCCATGACGAATTGCCTGTTCCGTTTTTTGCGCAAGCAAGGCATCATCTTCATGAAAGTATGCCCGGCGCTCCGAATGACCGATGATGACAAACTCACAACCACAGGAATTTAACATGGGAGCAGATACCTCACCCGTATAAGCACCGCTATCTTCAGGATGGCAGTTCTGAGCGCCCAACTTGAGGTTAGAAATATCATTAATGGCCGTATGGGTATTCTGCAAATGGATAAAGGGGGGACACAGAACAACAAGCGTTTCTGCCGGCTGCAGCTTATTGACAATGTCGAGGGTAAGATCCCGCCCTTCGCTGTAGGTTTTATTCATTTTCCAGTTACCCGCTACTATTTTCGTTCGTTTTTGCATTGGTTTATTTCTTTTGTTCGTTGGAATGCTTTAGCATGGGTGAAACTACGGGATTTTTTTCAAGGGAAAAATTTTACATTTTCCTTCCTGATGTTATACTTAGCCTTACGGCAAAAACACAACTATGAAATTCGGAAAATTAGCATCGGTTGGGGAAGTCGACTTTTCCCTACCGTCAGACCCATCCTTTAACAAATCTATTTTAGCGGAAACCAAAAGCGACGCTCCGGTCCGGTGCTACATCGGTTGCACCGGTTGGTCGATGAAGGAATGGGTGGGCAGTGTCTATCCCCGGGGTACCCGTTCCTCCGATTTTCTGCGTGCCTACGCTGAACAATTTAACACCATTGAACTGAACACCACACACTATCGCATCCCCGATCAAAGTCTGATCGAGCGGTGGCTGCAGGAAACTCCAGATGATTTTCGTTTTTGTCCCAAAGTACCACAGGTGATCAGCCATAGTAAGCAAATTGGAGTCGGTAGTGAAGCGCTGGCGCGATTCGGCCTGGCTATGGAACGTTTAGCCCCCAAACTCGGGTATTGTTTCCTACAAGTGCCTCCCTATTTTGGCCACGACCGCATTGACCTGCTGGAACATTTTTTGCGCGGATGGCCCTCTCATATACCGCTTGCCATTGAGGTTCGCCATGAGAGTTGGTTTGCTTCCGCAAAAAACACGACTGATCTGGCTCAACTACTCGCTACCTACAGCTGTGCCACCGTCTTGACCGATGTAGCCGGACGCCGGGATGTGTTACATATGCATTTGACCGAACCCGTAGCATTTATACGATTTGTAGGCAATGGATTGCATCCGACAGACTATACCCGACTTGACGAATGGGTGACGCGCTTACAGCAATGGGCTGATCTGGGACTACAGACTATTTACTTTTTTCCGCACGAGCCCGATAATATTCTGGCCCCACAAATAAGTGCTTATCTTACGGAAGTAGTCAAAAAACACACTAGTTTTGTGGTGCGAGGACCACAGCTGCTCGACGAAGACTCTGGAGAACAAATGAGCCTGTTCTAAATACCGTTCCCCGGCAGCTTTTCGCGCAGTACCGTCGGTTTAAAAGCCATTTTTTGCTTATTTTCAGCAGGATGCCCGGAGGCCCTTATTCCGTTCATTTTCCAAGCCAAAAAAAATATACTTTGCAGACCATAGACTTCAGTCCGGTAGACTCCCTCACCCGTATGGACGACGGCACCCCGTTCATTCACCGCGATATCAGTTGGCTTTCCTTTAATTTCCGCGTTTTACAGGAAGCTATGGATACCACCGTTCCACTCCTGGAGCGCATTAAATTTCTGGCGATCTATTCATCTAATCTCGATGAGTTTTTTCGCGTACGTATGGCTAACCATCGAAATCTCTTACGCGTTGGAAAAAAGACAAAAAAGGAACTTAACATGGACTCCAAGGTGGTCGTTAAGGAAATCCGACGCATTGTCAACCTGCAACAAGAGGTATTCAGCAATGTTTTTGAAAATCAAATTGTCCCGGAATTAGAAAATCACGGAATACGCTTATTGCGCCGCTTGGATCTTAATGAAAAGCAAATCGAATTCGTTGAGAATTACTTCCAGGATCATATGCTGCCCTTTGTGCAGCCTGTTCTCTTAGTGCGCAACCGCATCCGTCCGTTCCTCAACAATAAAGCCCTCTACATGACGCTTTGGCTAAAACCACTGGATGGATCTAAAGGGGGGGATCAGTACGCATTGGTGAAGATTCCTTCCGACCACTTACCGCGGTTCATCATTCTGCCCACAGCCAAGAGTGGGCACGATCTGATCATGATCGATGATATTGTTCGCCATAGTGTCTCATGGATGTTTCCCGGTTATGAGATTATTGATACCTATTCGATAAAGCTGACCCGCGATGCAGAATTGTACATCGATGATGAGTTTTCCGGTGATCTGATTCAGAAAATCAAAGACAGCCTACAACGTCGCCACGTAGGTCCGGCGAGCCGTTTTGTCTACGACCGGGCTATGCCCGACGAGCTACTCGATTTCCTTAAAGAGGTATTTGACCTGGAAAAGCTAGACACCCTGCGCGAAGGCCGCTACCACAATAACTTTGACTTCTTTAAATTTCCGGATTTTGACATGTCCCACCTTAAGAATCCGCCCCTGCCTCCCCTCTCCTACCCCGGCCTGGAACAAGCCGAAGATTTCTGGGCAGCTATGCGCGAGCGGGATCATTTGCTCCACGTGCCCTACCAAAAATACGATTCCGTGGTGCGATTTTTTGAAGAAGCTGCCCACGACCCCATGGTAACGCACATCAAAATCACCCAATATCGCGTTGCCCGTAAATCGCGCATCATGCGGGCAATTATGGAAGCCGTACAAGCCGGCAAGCAGGTATCCGTGTTTATCGAAGTAAAAGCGCGCTTCGACGAGGAAGCCAACCTTTCGTGGGGAGAACGCCTGGAGCAAGCCGGAGTGAATGTACAATATTCCTTCCCGGGCGTAAAAGTACACGCCAAGATTGCCCTGGTGCGTCGGCTGGAGGCAGAAGGTCCCCGGTTATATTCCTACCTGTCAACCGGTAATTTCCACGAAGAAACGGCTAAAGTGTACAGCGACATGGGGCTGTTCACCTGTGATGAACGCTTAGCAAACGAAGTTGCCCGCGTCTTCTCATTTTTAGAAACCGTAAAAGTACCGCCAGCCCCTTTCGAACATCTATTGGTTGGACAATTCAACCTGCGCACTAAACTGGAAGAACTTATTGATTTTGAGATTGAGGAGGCTAAGGCCGGTCGAAAGGCAGAGATGACCCTCAAAATGAATAGCGTTCAAGACGCTAAAATGATTAAAAAACTCTACAAAGCCAGCCGGGCCGGAGTCAAAATCAAGATGATCATCCGGGGAATTTGCTCCGTCGTGCCACACGTCAAAGGCTTCAGCGAAAACATCGAGATCATAAGCATTGTAGACCGGTTTCTGGAACACGCCCGTATTTTCCGATTTCATCACGGTGGTGATGACCTGATTTACCTGTCGTCGGCCGATTGGATGGTACGCAACCTGAGCTACCGCGTGGAAACCGCCTTCCCTATTTATCAGCAAGACATCCGGGCAGAAATTATTGATTACATAAACATTCAACTTAATGACAATGTTAAAAGTAGGTTGATTGATTATGAATTTTCCAATCAATACAATCGTAATGATGCCGACCTGGCTATCCGATCTCAGATAGAAACGTATTACTACGTCAAACGCAAGATGGAGCAATGGCCAGGTTAAATATCCAGATTTTCACCACTCGCAAACATATCCGTTCCCTGCTAAACGCTACATCGGTGCGCATATCAAGGTAATAAAGATTATTTATGTGGAAAAGCTTTACCTTTGTTATCGTTTTGTAAAACGGGGCAATTTCATGTCTAATGATTGTATTTCTTTTAGTACATTACGAGTATGAAATCATGAATTAAGAACTTACACGGCACGCCTTTAGTAATTTAGCACAATCATCAACCATTTTTAACCAATACTTTCCTGCGGGCCGGAACAAACGCATTTCAACTATATGGACATTAACAATTTATCTTTTAATCGCAAGCAGCACAAAGAATTTGTCAAGGTGTTGCACCAAAGGGTTAACGGTTTTTTCCGTACACACAATCGCACACGCTACGCAAACGCTGAGATGGTCATCAAGACAATCGTGGTATTAAGCATGCTTTTTGTACCCTATTTCTTGATGGTATTCCAGGTGGTGACAAACATCTGGGCAATTTTTGCCTGCTGGATATTGATTGGTTTGGGTACAGCTGCTGTAGGTTTTTCGGTGATGCACGACGCTAATCATGGCTCTTATTCCCGCAATAAAACGGTCAATTTCATCCTGGGCCGTATCATTTATTTTATCGGGGGTAATCCGGTGAGTTGGCAAATTCAGCACAATGTACTGCACCATTCCTTTACTAATGTAGATGGCATGGATGAAGACATCGATGCGGGTAAAATCCTGCGGTTTTCGCCAAATCAGGAACACCACAAATTTCACCGTTTTCAGCATATTTATGCCTGGTTCCTATACGGTTTGATGACGCATATGTGGATTACCACCAAGGACTTTAAGCAAATAACCCGCTATAAGAACAATGGGCTACTGGAGAAACACGGCCGCACCTATAGAGGGGCTATGGCAGAGTTGATCATTACCAAAGCTGTTTATTTTGTTTACCTTCTGGTGATTCCACTGCTAACCATTCCTATAGCCTGGTACTGGACGGTATTGTTTTTCCTCATCATGCACTTTGTCGTCGGCCTTACACTATCCCTGGTATTTCAGACTGCCCACGTTATGGAGCACACTGAATTCCCTGAGCCCGATCATGAAGGGCAATTCGAGAACAACTGGGCTATCCACCAATTGCGTACTACCATGAATTTTGCCCCCAAAAGCCGGATTTTTGCCTGGTTTATTGGAGGGCTCAATTATCAGGTGGAGCATCATCTATTTCCTAATATCTGCCATATCCATTATCCCAAGTTATCGAAGATCGTAAAGGAAACCGCTGAAGAATTCGGTCTGCCCTATTACACCAAGCAGACGTTTTTAGATGCCCTGGCGGAACACGCACGCACGTTGCGTGAGTTAGGCCAACCCCCAAAGCAGGGGGCACCGGCATAGCAATCATTCATCAAGAAAGAGTTTGTTGAGGTTTTATTCTTCTACAGGCCCAAGATACTCCAACCTAAAAAGCGATGCAGGCTACCCGAATAACCTGCGTCGCTTTTTTGTGGGTAAACAATACTTGCCCTTATATTCCGGGTAAACTGTATTTTAACGTGAGGTTGGGCATAGACAAGAGCGTGGAATTATGGTAGTCAGGGCCCAACCTCCCAGTACAAGATACCAGATAGACGGTATAAAGACTTCATAATATTTCTACTACCTTACAGCCTTTACCAAATACAATGTGAGGTTGTGACAGTAGCCATTTAACAATTAGCTCACCCACACCTTCACGTCATTTTATACACACATATCACTTATAGTTCATGGAGCAAGCAGGAATTTGGCAGGAATCCCACGTAGTGACGGCTTCTATGGTTAATACGTCACGGGAATGCAAAATGGATGCTATTTGTAATATTTTACAAGAGGTGGCCGGACGCCATGCTAATGCGCGCAAAATCGGCTTCTTCGAACTAGAAGAAAAGGGCATGTTCTGGGCTCTGAGCCGTCTGCGCCTGCGCGTACATCGCTATCCCGTATGGCAGGAAAAGATACAGATCAATACCTGGGTTCACAAAATGCGCGGCCCGATCTCGTATCGTAATTTTAACCTCCTGGATGAGCAAGGCGAACTCGTCGCGGTAGCCTGCACCCTATGGTCAGCTGTTGACATTAACCAGCGCCGCCCAGCCCGTATCGCAGCAGACGACTTCCCCATTCTGTCCGACCGTCCTCCAGCTTGCGGTGAACCCGCAAAAATTAAGCCGCCTACCCGGGTCGATAAGGAAACTACGTATACCGTGCGGTATAGTGATCTCGACATGGTCGAGCACGTCAATAATGTACGTTACCTGACCTGGCTTATCGATACCTACGGTAGCTTCAACCTGGAGGCCGCTCCCACATTCCTCGAAGTAAACTACCTGGGAGAAACCGGCATGGGTAATGCCGTGCTTCTGCAAAAAGAGGTTATAGGTGATACCGCTTCTCCAGCATTTCGACACCGGATCATCCATGCCGGAAAAGACAGCGAAATCTTAAGAGCGTATATGGAATGGCACAAAAGAGATTAGAAGCCACGGCGCATACGCCGAATCTTTTTGAGCAGTTTCTGCATTTTCAGGTTAAGTGAAGGGTTGACATTGAAAAAGAAGCCGTTGATGGTAAGCCAATTTTCTACGCGCTCAATTTTCTCTAACCGGTCGTAATTAACTAAACGAGCCTTTTGCAACGGGAACTTCCAATACAGCGCGTGCTCAGTCATCGCAAAGCCCTCTTTACAATTACCCAACAGAGAGGTATCGACGATGAACAGGATTTTTTCTTTCCGGGCAGGAAAAAGAAAATTATTTCCCGCATTCTTTAGTTTGTCAACCGGCATTTTTAAAAAATCGGTGTAAGGTTGTTCCTGCTCGTTGGCAAAATCCAGGTAATCCATTACCATCCGGTACACACTGATGTCATTCCATTGCTTTTGCTGGTACTTCAAAATGGCTTCGGGTATTACCACCTGATTAATATCCCCACAGAAGCGTATGATAAACTCATCGAGCAGATCTTGTAAGACCTCAAAAACGTATCGGTTAAACTTCTTCACATCGAGCTGTCCTCTGGCTTCTCTCTGCTTCACCTGTTGCTGCAATTCCACACTCTTCTCCCTAATCCGATCCCGATAGGTTGACTCATAGACGCGCTCGGAATACGCCTGAAATAAGCCCGGATCGTGCTCTTCCTGTAAGCGTTGCTTCAAATGAACGAAGAACTGCTCCGAGAACTGTTGGTTGACATCCCTGGCAGGATCAATAATGAACGGTTCGGAAGCTGATTGGGCAGCAGTTTTTTGCTCTGCTCCGCAGTTTAGGCAAAAGCGGGCATTTTCAGGAAGCTCTTTATGGCAGCGTTGGCAGCGTTTCATATTTAACTAGCGGATTGCATGTAAAACCATACGCCGATAAGTCTGTTTAATGCAAAATATTAACAACTGCTCGGTGTGGCTTACGAAAGTAGGCCATTTCAGGCACAGAACAAAAAAAACAACCATTTTGCCCAAGCAGCGTAAAAAACAAGACCTGCCGCAAAAGATTTGTGCAAATTGTGAACGGCCATTTACCTGGCGCAAAAAGTGGGAAAAAGACTGGGGTAACGTCAAGTACTGTAGTGAACGGTGTCGACGTGAAGCGAAGAACAAACGTCGTTAAATAACGTTTGTTTTCACTATTCTGCGTCGCAAAGCTGTTCCTACATTCTTTTGTTCTCCCTTAAAAAACTGAATTGATCGCATGAGTCAACAAGAACCAAATCCGTTTGACCGCAAAGGTCGGGAAGCACACCAGGAAGGATCCTATGATTCTCAAGGGTATCAAAACCTGGCTTTTCACCCCCGCAATGTCATTCTATTCCTCGTACTAATTGGAATTACCGGTTTATTTCTAAGCTTGTCCACAGCTTTTGTCTATACCAGGGTGCAAAGCAACCTCCCACCGATAAAGCTTCCACCCTTATTCCTTTTTAATACCGTAATTCTATTAGGGTCTAGTGCCACTATGGTCTGGGCCAAGCGCATGTACCTTGCTGATCAGACGCAAAAATACCAGCAGGCATTGATTGCGACTATGGTGCTTTCGGTTCTTTTCATGATCGCTCAGATTTTTGCCTGGCGCAGTCTGTTTAGCCAGGAAATCTTCATCAATACGGACAACTCAGCGTCGTATTTGTACGTCATTTCCGGATTACACTTTGCGCACGTTATTGCCGGCTTACCTTTTCTGGGCATGTTTCTTTGGAAAGCCAGAAAACAGATGAAAGAACCCGTCAGTGTTCTGGTTTATTTTTCGGATCCTGAAAAAAGACTCAAGCTAAGGCTGCTGACTATTTACTGGCATTTTCTAGATGGCTTGTGGATATATTTAGTCCTCTTCTTCTATCTCAACTACTGGATTCGTTAGTGGAATCGCATCGATCCTATCGATTGGATGGTTAATTTCTGCGGATATACCGCTCGCGAAGTGGTATGGGCTTTGCCCATCTACCTCTAGCGAGTATATACTCGGCTCGATGAATTTGGGTAATCCCAAAACTCACCATTGCCGGTATAGCTGTTTATTATGCTATCTTTGCACTTTCAAATCCAACTTTCCATGCGACACACAGCAAGAGAGGTCTCCTTTGAGGTAGCCCGCGAGTTAGGGCTAAATCAGGAAGAGTTTGATAAGATTAAATCTGCACTGGGCCGGACGCCCAATTTCACAGAACTCAGTGTTTACTCGGTCATGTGGTCGGAACACTGTTCTTATAAAAACTCCATCGCCTGGTTAAAGACTCTGCCTCGTGAAGGCGACCACTTGCTCGTCGGTGCCGGTGAGGGAAATGCTGGGCTGGTTGATATTGGCGATGGCCTGGCGTGCGCCTTTAAGATTGAATCCCACAACCACCCCTCGGCGATTGAACCCTATCAGGGTGCCGCGACCGGAGTAGGTGGTATTCACCGCGATATTTTCACTGTGGGAGCCCGGCCTATTGCCGCCCTCAACTCGCTGCGTTTTGGAAATATCGACAATAACCACACCAAGCACCTGGTGCGTAGTGTAGTGCGGGGAATTGGCGACTATGGCAATTGCTTCGGAGTGCCGACGGTCGGCGGCGAAGTCTATTTCAATGAGTGCTACAACCAAAACATTCTGGTTAACGCCATGTCGGTTGGTCTGGTAAAAGTAGGCGAAACCGTATCTGCCACCGCCGAAGGAGTTGGAAACCCGGTATTTATTGTCGGATCAGCAACCGGAAAAGACGGTATTCATGGTGCGACCTTTGCTTCAGCCGATCTTACCGAGAATTCCCCGGATGACCTCCCTGCCGTACAGGTCGGTGACCCTTTTCAGGAAAAGCTCTTACTGGAAGCAAGCCTCGAGGCCATTCAAACGGGCGCCGTGGTAGGTATGCAGGGTATGGGAGCAGCAGGAATTGCTTGTTCTTCTTCTGAAATGAGTGCTAAAGGAGGGGTCGGCATGGAATTATTTCTCGATCGCGTCCCTACCCGTCAGGCCAATATGCAAGCCTTTGAGATTATGATTTCTGAAAGCCAGGAACGCATGCTGATTGTGGGTAAAAAAGACGAAGAAGAAAAACTACTGGAGGTCTTCCGGAAATGGGACCTGGAATGTGCCCAAATTGGAGCGGTAACCGATACTGGTCGCGTTATTGCTTACTACTGCGGTGAAGTTGTTTCCGACATCCCGGCCCAAAGCCTGGTGCTTGGAGGAGGAGCTCCTGTCTACGAAAGGGAATATACCCGGCCGGCCTACATGAAAGAAATTCGGAAATTCAATCCTAAATCTGTTGCTACCCCTAAAGACTGGAAAGCCTGCGCCCGTACTGTTTTTACCTCACCCAACATTGTTAGTCGACGTTGGATCTATCAGCAATACGACTCGATGGTTCGCACCAACAGCATAAGCACTAATGCGCCCTCCGATGCCGCCCTGGTAAGGGTAAAAGGCACCAATAAAGCGCTGGCCCTGACTACTGATTGCAACTCTGCCTACGTGTATGCGGACCCTTTTATCGGCGCACAAATTGCCGTAGCCGAAGCAGCTCGTAATATCGTCTGCAGCGGCGGTGAACCGGTAGCCGTTACCAATTGCCTGAACTTTGGGAACCCCTACAACCCGGAAGCTTACTACCAGTTTGTGTATGCTGTAAAAGGTATGGGAGAAGCCTGTGAGAAGTTCAACACCCCAGTAACCGGAGGAAATGTGAGCTTCTACAATCAATCGGTATTTAAAGATCATACCGAGCCGGTCTACCCTACCCCGACGATTGGTATGCTCGGCGTACTTGATAACATTGAACAGCAAACAACCCTCGATTTCAAACAGGAAGGCGATCAAATCTACATGATTGGTACGCCCCATAATGACATGAACTCTTCTGAGTATCTACGCCTGGTACATGGAATAACCCAATCCCCGCCCCCGTTTTTTGATTTAGACGAGGAATACCACCTTCAGCAAAAGGTTAAAGTGCTGATTGAGAAACAATTAATTCAATCTGCGCACGATATTAGTGAGGGAGGTCTTTTCACGACACTTTTAGAATGTGCCATGGTTGGACAATTGGGTTTCAATATCGAAACAGATCACAACTTCCGCAAAGATGCTTACCTTTTTGGCGAAAGCCAAAGCCGCATTGTTATCACCATTAGTTCCGAGCGGGAAGATGAGTTCATTCAGTTCCTCAATACAAATAACGTATCTTTCTCTCTTTTAGGAGAAGTTACCGGGTCTAATGTACTAATTGATGAAGAAGACTTTGGAAAAGTCTCTGATTGGAAAGATATTTACGACCATATCCTCGAACATAAAATAGAAAACCACTAATAACTACTTATGAAGCTAGCATCAATAAGTCGACTAACAATTTGGGCCCTGCTTACTATGAGCATGCTTGCCTGCCAAACAAACCCCAAGGGACTAACGATCCAGGGAGACATTGAAGGCGCCGAAAACCTTCAGGTATTTATCGACCATGTGGTCATTGGCAAAGCTAATTCTGTATTGGCCCGCGAACAAATAGGCGGCAACGGACAATTCGCCGTTAATTTTGAGGAAGGGCTGGAGCCTGGCATCTATAACGTACGCATTGGAGCTAAACGGGTAAGCCTGGCGATCGAAGACGGAGAGACGACAGGAACGATCTCCATCCAGGGCGATTTGAACACCCTGCAAAACTACGATGTCACGGTTGAAGGCTCTCCCGTTTCACAGGAATTGGCCAATATCATGCAAAAGCTGAACGCCCGGGAAATGAACGCACAACAAGTAGCCGACTTTATCGACCAATCAGAGTATCCTATGATGGCTTCTTATGTTGCTTACCGCGCGCTGGGAACCAACGGAAAATACCTGGATACGCAGCGTAAAGCTCAGGCTAAATTAGCACAGAAATATCCCAATTCGGAAGTGACCACGGAGTATGACAAATTCATACAGGTCGCTCAGCAGGTATATAATCGCGAAATGGCTACACAACGGGTAAAAAAAGGCGCGCTTGCTCCTGATATTACGCTCCCCAGCCCCGATGGCAAGGAGTATAGCTTATCAGACTTGCGCGGAAAGGTCGTCCTTTTAGATTTTTGGGCGAGCTGGTGTGCACCTTGTCGCCGGGAAAACCCCAACGTGGTAAAAGTCTACAATAAATATAAAGATCAGGGCTTCACCATCTTCAGTGTGTCGCTCGACGGCATCGATAACCGTACGGCTGCCCGGCTGGGAGCAGATCGCGTTGATGAGGCTCGCGAACGCTCACGAAAAGCCTGGGAAAAAGCCATTGCCCAGGATAAACTGACCTGGCCTTATCACGTCAGTGACCTCAAAAAATGGCAATCATCTGCAGCTGGCACCTATGGGGTCCGGTCCATTCCCCGCGCATTCATGATCGACCGGGAAGGGCGTATTGCCAATACCGGTGTACGCGGTGCCGAGGACATTGAAAATGCACTTATAGAGCTGCTTTAAGTAATTTTTTATCATCCATCTTTTTAAAGCCAAAAGCGGATTTCCGAAACAGGAAATCCGCTTTTTCTATGGTGTAGTTAACGTCGCCAGTAAAATGCCGCAGGCGACAGCAGCATTCAAGGACTCCCCTCCGCTATTGGCACCCCGGGGAATCGACAGGTATTCACTAATTAAAGGGATCCATTGCCTGGAAATACCCCGGCCCTCGTTGCCAATAAGGAGCATTCCCGGTTGAAATTGTTGCGGCCCAAAAACCGACGTGCCCTCCATATCAGCAGCGTAGATCCGCACGTCTTTGTCCTGAGCAATCTCGTCCAATTGCTTGCGCAAAACCGGTACCCGCCATACGGCCCCCATAGATGCCTGGACTACTTTGGGGTTATAGATATCAGCAGAATGAGTAGATACAACTACTGGCTTTACTCCAAACCAGTCTGCAATTCGCAACATCGTTCCCATATTTCCAGGATCCTGGATATCATCAAGATATAAGCTCCAGGCATCCGGCAAGAAGTATGGTGGTTCGGGTTGGGGCAGATACTCGGCTACCACGAGTACCCCCTGCGGAGTTTTAAATGAAGACAACTGATCAAACTCTCGCGGCGATGCTATGAGAAGCTTGTCGTCCGGTACAGTAAGCGTAGTCGCCTGCAACCATTCCGGCGTTGCAACGACCCACTCTATTGGCTGTCCGGATGCTAATATTTCCCGGGCAAGTTTGTCCCCCTCTGCCACAAATTTGTTATACATTTGACGGTATTTCTTTTGACGAAGAGAACGCAGGTATTTTAGCTTATTTTTTGATAAGGTCATATCCAGACGGGGATCTATTTAAGTATGCGACTAAAAAGATATTGGTTTTATACAGCATTAGTAAGTACTGCCCTATGCGCACTGAATAGTTGTTCAGTAAGCAAGTACCTTGATGTAGACGAATATCTGCTAACGGACAACAACATCAAGCTGCGCACAGAAGAAAAAATCGATAATAAACGCCGCTTAAAGTACGAATTATCTACCCTCTACGAACAGAAACCTAACGATAACTTCTTTTTCATACCACGCGAATGGTTCTACTTTAAGACGCAGAGCGCAGGGGATACCACGCGTTTCGATAAATGGCAACGCCGCGTTATTGCGGAGGTTCCAACCATCTTTGATGAAGAAAAGGCTAGTCTAACGGCCGATGCCATGCGGCGCTATTTGCGGTTCCAGGGTTACTATGATGCATCTGTTTTTTACGATGAAACGGTAAAAGCACAAAAGCAGAAAGTATCCGTTACCTACTATATTCGTCCCAGCAAACAGTACCGGGTCGATACCATCTATTTTTCCTCTCCCGACCCAAATATCGCCCAAATCCTCAATGACATAGCTCCTGACACCGAATTTAAAAAGGGCGTTGGCCTGGAAGGGAAGCGGTACGAGTTGGAGAAAAAACGCATTTCTGATTATCTCCGCGATCATGGGTATGCCGAATTTTACCCAAATGCCTTCCCACCCATGGAGGTCGATACAACCGAAGCTCCTTACCGGGCAACTCTGTATATGGAAGTTTCTCCACCGGACAAGGATTCACTTCATCCTATTTATTCGGTAGGTGAAATCCACGTCTATCCCAATTTTGACATCACCATTCCCGAAGAAAATCTGCAAGATACCATCATTCAAAATATTCACTTTCATTTCCCGAAAGATGCAGAGATGTTGGTCACGCCAAAAACAATTCTTGACAACCTGTTTTTGCAGGAAGGGAACCTCTATCAACAAAGCGCTTTTGACCGCACCAACCGGCAGCTGGGAAAGCTGAGCGTTTTTCGGTTTGTGCGCATTAAGCAAGAAAAAAATCCCAACAACCCCAAACAACTGGACTTTCGCATCGAGCTTTCGCCCAGCCCTCCCCTGCAACTTGGTGTCGACTTTGAGCTCAACTACACCAACCGCTCCAATAATTCCGGTATTGGCAACCTGATTGGCATCTTTGTCAGTCCTTCTATTAGTAACCGGAACTTCCTGGGAGGCTCTGAACTACTGGTGAGCAACCTGACGGCAGGGGTAGAAGTCAACCCTAACCTGGCCGAGGACCGCTTCTGGAACACCATCGACCTGCGTTTACAGAGTGATTTGTACCTGCCCCGCTTTAATGACTATCTAGGGATTTGGCGGCTTTTCCACCGCTTACCCTTCAATAAAGCTCAAAAATCAGAAGGGGCTGGTTTTTATAATCAACTGGACAGCAAGGCGAGTACCCGGTTGTCGGCATCCTATAATTATACCCTGTTACTCGACTTTTATAAATACAATCTATTTACGGCTTCGTACGGTTACAATCTGCAAACTAATCCGCGCAATCGGTTCATCATTACGCACCTTGGCCTCGATTACTTTCAGCCAACTGTACGCCCCGCCTTTCAGGAATTATTGGATGCCAATCCCTTTTTGGAGCGTAGCTTTGGTAATCAGCTCTTTATAAGCCTTCTTTTCCGAGAATTCAACTATACCCATAATGAGCCTCCCGATGCCCTTGGACGCTCATCTTTTTTTAATATTAACTTCGAGACAGCGGGTACTGAGCCCTGGCTGGGCAATACCATATATAATGCATTTGCGCTGAATTCCGATACCCTGCGCATTGGCCTTACCGATTTTAGTCAGTACATCCGACTGGAAACTGATTACCGGTATTACAAGGAGTATAATCCACGCTCCGGGCTGGCTACCCGAATTAATTTTGGTATCGCCCGTCCTTTCGGGTATAGCTCGGATGTTCCTTACGTTAAGCAATTCTATGGCGGTGGGCCCAATGACATCAGAGCCTGGGCAGCCCGGGAGCTAGGTCCTGGAGGGCACGTCGACTCTCTGACCATTAACATCAATAATCCACTCCTTTTCTACCAGACTGGCGACCTCAAGCTACAGCTCAATTTAGAATATCGCTTCAATATTTACTGGCGGCTCAACGGGGCGTTTTTCCTTGATGCCGGAAATATTTGGACCATCCGTGAAGACCCCTCCCGCCCTGGGGCTCAGTTTCGTTTCCAGGAGCGTTTGTTTACTAATAATGAAGGGCAGACCTACCGCCTCGATCCTTTCTACCGGCAAATTGCCGTGGGTACCGGCTTTGGATTACGTTTCGATTTCACCTACTTTATTTTCCGGCTCGACCTTGGCTTGAAATTGCGCTACCCTTACCAATGGACGCAAGGACGCTACTGGAATGACTGGGATCGGTTGTTTCAGGATACTAACCTAAATTTCGGACTTGGCTTTCCCTTTTAGTCGATACTTGCCCCGGCAAGGACTCTTATGGCATCAGCGATTTTCGTCCGTACTTGCTACAAATGGGACAAGCATACGGGTCGTGCCCACGAGCCGGACAATACTCGCGGCCAAAGAAGATAATCTGTAGATGCAGCTTATTCCATTTTTCTCGCGGAAATATCTTCTTCAGATCCTGTTCTGTCTTAGTTACATTCTTACCGGTACTCAGCGTCCATCGATAAGCCAATCGATGAATGTGGGTATCTACGGGAAACGCTGGCTGCCCAAATGCCTGAGCTACCACCACCGAAGCGGTTTTGTGCCCCACCCCTGGCAATGCTTCCAATTCTTCAATGGATTCGGGAACCTGCCCCTGATATTTATCCAGTAAAATACCCGAAAGCTCATAAATCGCTTTCGCCTTGCGTGGAGCCAGGCCGCAGGGCCGAATGATTTGCTGAATCCGGTCTACCCCCAAAGCTTGCATTTCTGCAGGGTTATCCGCTTCCGCAAAAAGCAGCGGAGTGATTCGGTTCACCCGCTCATCAGTACACTGCGCCGAGAGCAGTACCGCAATCAGTAGCGTATATGGATCGGTATGATCGAGAGGTACCGGTGTCTGAGGGTACAAATCTTCCAGAATGGTTAGGATCGCCGCAGCTTTCTCTTTGCGGGACAGGCGTTTAGGAGTATTCGAATGTGCCATAGGGACTTTGAATGGTAACTTTAGCTTCAGAATGTTCTTCTACGCGACCAATAACCTGCGCATCGATATTAAATGACTGAGCAATATCAATCAAGGTATCAGCAGCTTGTTCATCCACGTAAACCTCCAAACGTTGCCCCATGTTGAACACCTGGTACATTTCCTTCCACGTCGAGCCG
>Ga0102940_1000522_pt1 | contig 26368 bp, 23 predicted proteins | sample SalPonR2_C_D1_MG_FD_78215 | JGI IMG/M metagenome (GOLD analysis project Ga0102940, IMG submission 78215) | Salt pond soil microbial communities from South San Francisco under conditions of wetland restoration - Salt Pond MetaG R2_C_D1_MG | ecosystem: Environmental > Aquatic > Marine > Intertidal... | reverse complement strand
GGAGAGAAAGATGTGCATGGCTGCGAAAGGCTCCAATGGGTGCGTTTCCCCACACAGAATCCATCGCGTGCTCCGTAGCAAGCGGGCAGTTCAGGGTCTCAACGCCAACTGCGATTCCCCTGAACACAGGGGCGCCACCTCAATCAGGGAAAGCCCGTCATGCGCGAATTGCATAGCTTTCCCGCCTGCGGGTTTGTTGTTGTGGATTGTATTCGGAAAGTCGGACTGTCGTCCGGATCAAGCGCCCGTCGGAAAGATCATGCCGTGATGCCGCGCCATGTAGATGCGCAGCCAAGGGGTGAACCGTTCGGGCGTTTCGCCAAGCGCTGCAACGAGGTCTGCCCGCGTGATCCAGGCCGTCTCGGCAACTTCGGCGGGATCGGGCACCGGGTCCAGATCATCTGGGGCTTCGGCGCTGAATACCGTGGCGTCCTCGTGTTCGATCAGGCCATTGCCGACATCGGCACGATACTCGATCTTTCCCAGTTTCTCGAGGCGCAGGTTGGAAATGCCCAATTCCTCGACCAGTCGCCTCTCGGCACAGGCTTTTGCGCTTTCCCCCCAGCGGGGGTGCGTGCAGCACGTGTTGGCCCATAAACCGGGCGTGTGATATTTTTCTTCAGCGCGTTTCTGAAGAAGGATCTGATCGCCGCGCGTCACGAAGACGGAAATGGCCGGATGCCTGAGCCCCTGCCTGTGAACGGCGAGTTTATCGACCGGTTGCAAGACACCGTCCACCCATGCGGGTATCAGGATATCGTCGGCGGTCGCCTTGCCAAGGCGGCCTGTCGTGTCCCCGCGTCTCGGGCGTATGCTGTCAGCAGGTCCAGACATGACGGGCATCCTCGTGCGGGGCAGGGGTCAAAGAAGTCTCTTGGCGGCGCGGTGTCAACACATACAGCCTGTCTTGACAAAAATAGCATAAGGGCACCAAAATCAAAAGTGTCAAATTTCCGGTGGTGCCCTTGTCTCCCTTGGCCGCCTGCCTAGAATGAATGACATTCCAGTGACCGTAGCCGTCACCATTGACAGGAAGATGCCGATGTCCGCCCCGTTCGAAACCAGTGTCAGAGACGTCGTCATCGAAACCCCGGTCGCCTCGGATATCTCGCAGGTGATCGAAATCGATGCTGTAATCACGTCGGAACGCAAAGAGGAGTTCTGGAACAGAACCTTTGCAAGCCTTGCCACCCGTCCGAATAACGTGTTTTACGTTGCGCGAGTTGACAATCAGGTGGCGGGCTATGTCATCGGCACCATACGCGCCTGGGAGTTCGGCTCGCCCACAACGGGGTGGATCAACGCGATTGCCGTGAACCCCGAGTTCCGCAAGCTCGGTATCGGCGCGCAATTGATCGAGGCGGTCAAGGCATTCTTCCGGTCCAAGGATATTTTCCGCATGCGCACGATGCTTCATATCGATGATCACCTGCTGATGTCCTTTTTCCGCTTTCACGGGCTTTCCGCGGGGCCATTCATCGAGCTGGAAACCACCCTCGATCGCTGCGCCGAGAATTGACCGCAGGCCCGAGCAACCAGATCCAATCAATTTCTGTCGAGATTTCATGAAGCTGCACCAAGCCACACGATACGCGATCTGGGTGACGGTCTACCTGGCGGCGCACCCCGATGAACAGCTCTCCGCCGCGGAGCTCTCCAAGGTCTTCGGCATCTCGCAGCACCATCTTGCCAAGGTCCTGCGCAGCCTCTCGGTGGCCAAGCTGGTGTCGTCCACGCGCGGGCCGGGTGGCGGTTGCACCTTCGTTGGCGATCCCAAGCGCGTGACGTTGTTCGATATCATCTCGCGCTTCGAGGACGGCTTGTGGGACGACGAGACCCAGAACACGGCGGCGCGCGCAGGCGAGGAACTGGTTGAGGTGTCGCGTGTTATGAACGAGATCGACCGCATTACCAAGGCGACACTGCGCTCTGTGACCCTTCACACGATCATCAATAGCGCGCACGTCAGCGCGCGGAGCGATGCCATCCTGACGGAAAACGCGTCCTGATCGCGGATCAGCCTTTGCCCTCTTGTCTGCGCCGGCCCCGTGTCGCGCCATGCAGTACCTCATCCGACCACCGCGACCCACAGCATTCGCAGGGCCAACGCCACCAGCAGGCCCAGCACGATCCATTCGAAGACCGCGGTCGGAAACGCCCGTCCGATCCGGGCGCCCACCACCATGAATACCATGATCGGCACAAGGGTCGCGCAGGAGACCGCGAAGACCTCGGGCGTCATCACCCCGGCCACGGACAGGGTGACGGCCTGGGTCAACCCGAAGACCAGGAACATGCATGACACCGCGAATATGAATCGTGGTCGCGGCCAGCGCAGCATGTGCAGGAAGACAAGGCTCACCGGGGCCGAGATGCCGGTCATGCCTTGCAGGGCCCCGCTGGCGAAGCCCATTGGCCCGGCCAGCCGTCGGCCCGCCTCTGGGGACAGCCGTATCTCGGGTTTGAAAAGGAATACCGCAGCGTAGACCAGGATCATGCCGCCAAGGACGGCGGACAGCACGCGTTCGTCAATACTGATGAGCAGGCTGGTGCCGGCGGCGATTCCAAAGACCGCGAAAAACAGCATAGGGCGCATCAGCAAGGCATTGTGGTATTCTTTCCGGAACTGCCAGATCTGCTGAATATTGGTAAATATGAGGGGCGCCGCCATCAATGCAACGGCATGGGGCAGGCCGACGACGGCCGCCAGCACCGGGACAGAAACGATCGGGATGCCGACGCCGATCGCGCCCTTGACCGTGCCGGCCAGCGCGAGTGTGCCGAATATGACGGCAAATTCGAGCGACGATATGGCGCTGAGATCCATTCCGTGAACTAGCCTTTCCGGCGCGAGGCGGGCTCCTCAGCCCTGCCAGCGCTTGACGATGCCCGGGTCCAGGTCGAACAGGTCGAGGGCGCGGCCCACCGTCTGGTCGATCATGTCTTCCAGGGTTTCGGGGCGGTTGTAGAAAGCCGGAACCGGCGGCATGATGATGGCCCCGTTGCGCGACGCCTGGTCCAGCGCGCGGATATGGCCCGCATGCAAGGGTGTCTCGCGGAACATAAGAACGACCCGGCGGCGCTCTTTCAGGCAGACATCGGCGGCGCGCGCGATCAACTCGTCGTTGTAGCTCTGGGCGATCCCGCTCAGCGTCTTGGCCGAGCAGGGCGCCACCAGCATTCCCTGCGCCTTGAACGAGCCTGACGAGATCGAGGCGCCGATATCCTTGTGGCTGTGGACCTCGTCGGCCAGGTTCCGGACCTCATCGGCGGTCCAGTCCGTTTCTTCGAGCAGGGTCCGAACGGCAGATGGCGAAATCACCAGGTGCGTGGTCACATCGGGCATGTCGCGCAGGACCTGCAATGTCCGCACGCCGTAGATCACGCCGGACGCCCCGCTGATGCCCACGATCAGTCGCTTCATGTGGCCCTCCTCCGCATATGTTCATGACCCGGGTGGCGCATTCGCGCGGGCTCGGCCCGCGCGAATGTCTTTTCAGGCCCCTGATGGGGTCGCATCACTCGTCGAAGCCGTATTCCTTCCAGCGTTTCGCCACGAGCGCCTTGTGCTCCTCCAAGGGTTCAACCGTGGGCGGGAAGCGGTCGCCGTCGTATTGTTCCTCCGGCCGGAAATCGAGGTTCCGCGTCGCGTCGATCAGAACCCGGCACCACTTTCCGGTCCCGAAGAGATCGGCGTTGCGGTCTTCCAGGCGGGTCGACGGGTCCAGAAGCGAGCCGAAGGTTGCCGGGAAGAACACGATGTCGTCTTCGGCGGCGTTGACCCGATAGGCAAAGGCCCAGTCCAGCGAGCCGTAGTCGTGGATGTCGATATCCTCGTCCACCACCCAGACGTGCTTGAACCGCAGGTGCGACGAGTTCGACCCCCAGATCGCGCAAGCGGCCTGTTTCGCCTGGCCCCGATAGGTCTGGTTCAGCTGGATGATCAGCGTGGTCCCATTGTTGGCCGGAGGACAGTGCACATCCGTCACGCCCGGCACACCGGCCGTTGTCAGCACGTTCCAGGCGACAGCCGCGCGCTGGATCGAACTCATCACGGAATTCTCGTTGAGCTGCTTGGGCAGGGTTCCTTCGAGCGTGCCCCGGAAGATCGGCTTGTCGCGCATGGTCACAGCGGTGACCTTGGTGACGTGCTTGGGGCACTGGTCGCCGCCGAAGTAGCCGGTGTATTCGCCGAACGGACCTTCCATTTCGAAGGTTTCGGGATCGGGATCGATATAGCCTTCCACCACGATCTCGGCGCTGGCCGGGACGAGGATGTCGCTGGTCTCGCACTTGACCAGTTCCACCGGCTTGCCGCGCAGGGCGCTCATCGCTTCGTATTCCGAAACGCCCGTGGGCAGCGGCGCCGAGGCGCAGAAGGGCAGGACGGGTTCCCAGCCGTAGACATGGGCGACGGGCATCTTCATGCCCTTGTCGGCCCATTTCTGGAAATGGACGCCCCAGTGCTGCGCCCGCCACAACTGAACGGGCAGGGTGTCGGGGTGCTCGCCCAGCATGCCGCGGTAGATGCCGATATTGTGCTGCCCGGTGTCGGGGTCGATCGTCACCGTGCCCTGGTAGGTGTTGATGTAGCGCCCGCCGTCAAGCCCGTGCCAGCGCGGGGCCGGGATCTTGTAGAGGTCGATATCCTTGCCGGTGAAGATGTTCTCTTTCACCGGGCCGGTTTCGACCTGCACCGGGTCCATGCGATTGGTGAAGCTGTGGCGGACCGCCTGCACCATGTCCGTCACCGTCGCATCCGGAGAGAGACCAAGCATCATTTTCAGGCGCGAGTAATTCGACTGTCCGCCGGTAAAGACCTCGCGCGACCACACGTCGTCGTCCGCGCCATAGCCCTTGATGTTCTTGAACAGGATCGCGGGTCCTTCGCCCTGGCCGAAAGCCTTGCGCGCGATGGCCCCGAGTTCGCAGTCCCAATCGACTTCCGCGTCGATCTCGTGCAGTTCGCCGGCCTCCCGCAGCGCGTCGATCCAGCCGCGCAAGTCGCCGAATGCGCGTGGCTTGATCTTCTTTTCGATGTCTCCGAAGTCACCCATCTCGTATTACCTCCTCTAGGTCATGAAGCTCACCCTCCGGGCCATGGGGAGGGCCGCGCGGGCCTTCCATGCCCTGGAGTGGCAAAGGGTGCGGTAACGATGATGAGTGAAAAGGAATTTGTAAAATTGAATGATCAGATTTAAGCTATAAGCATCATGGATAACAGATCCCTTGACCTCAATCTCCTCCGCGTGCTGCGCGTCTTGTTGCAGGAACTCAGCGTGACGCGGGCGTCCGAGCGCCTGAACCTGTCGCAGCCCGCTGTCAGCGCCGCGTTGAACCGTCTGCGCCAATCCTTTGACGACCCGCTTTTCCATCCTGCACGACGCGGCATCACCCCCACGCCAAGGGCGCTGGAACTTGCAGAAAAGGTCGAAAGGATCCTGCAAGACGCAGAGAGCCTGACCACACAGATGGATTTCGATCCGCGCACCGAACCTGCGCGGTTTGTCATCGGTGCAAATGATTTCGGCCTCTTTTCCATCGTTGCGCCGCTGTTGGAACGGATCCATCGCGTCAGCCCGCAGACCGAGCTGATCGTGAAGCGGCTGTCGCAGAATATCGGCCGGCAGCTGGCCCATGGTGAAATGGATGTTGCCATCACGCTCATGTCCACCCCGGTTTCGGGCGCGCGTGTGCGGCCGCTTTTTCGTGAAACCTTCACCGCCATTGCGCGCAAGGGCCACCCCTGCCTTGAGCGGCCGCTTGGTCTGGATGATTTCTGCGCGCTGGAGCAGGTGCGCGTTCCGGCCGCCGACGCGCGCCAGGCAGACCCCATTGACGAGGCACTTGCCGAATTGGGGCAGACGCGGCGGGTCGTGGTGACGATCCCCAGTTTCTTCAGCCTGCCGCAGCTGCTGTCGAACTCGGAGCTGATTGCGGTGGCACCGACCCGGCTGGCGCGCCATTTCGAGGGCGCGCTGACCTCGGTTGCCTTGCCGTTGCATGTGCCCGGGTTCACCATGAACATGACATGGGACAGCCGCACCCAGGAAAGCCAAAGCCACAAGTGGCTGCGCAGCGAGATGGAGGCGGTCGCGTCCGACCCGGTCCTGGCCGGACGCAGTTCCGGGTCCGGGGGCGCGCTTTCATAGGCTGATTGCGGCCCCGGATCCGGTCTCCGCAAGGCTGGATTTTATTTTTTCGACTATAATTAGTGTTCTTGTGCTAAAATGCCTTTACGGGCAGTCCAGTCCTCTGGTAGACCGTTTTGCAAGGGCGGCGCAGTCAAGACGCCGCAGCGTGATCGAACCTTGTATGGAGGGAAGATGCCCAGGGATGACAACTCACCCGACGGTAGCGAAGGGTCGGATCGGGACGGCGGGGCACAGGCCCGTGTTCTGGGGACGTCGCATCTTCGACTGGAGGACGAGGCGCTTCTTCGTGGGCAGGGCCGCTATGCCGACGATGTGGGCACCAGCCCGGGCACCTTGCACGCCTGCATCATCCGCTCGAGCGTCGCACATGCCCGCATCCGGCACATAGAGACATCTCATGCACTGGCGCAGCCCGGTGTCGCCTGCGTGCTCACGGGCGAGGATGTCCGGCAGATGTCGGACCCGTTTCTCGTGGCGGTCAAGCAGCGTGTCGACCAATGGAGCCTTGCCGTGGACCGGGTGCGCTATGTCGGCGAGCCCGTGGTGCTGGTGGTGGCCCAGAGCCGCTACGCCGCCGAGGATGCCGCGGAACTGGTCGAGATCGAGTACGACACGCTGCCGGTGGTCGTTGACGTCCTGGAGGCGCTGGAACCGGATGCTCCGCTGCTGCATGAAGACGTCGGTTCGAACGAGGCGCATCGGCGCCAGTTCAGCTACGGCGAGCCCGATGCGCAGTTCGAGAAAGCCGCCCACCGGGTCGGGCTGACCGTTGAATACCCGCGCAGTTCCTTCGCGCCGATGGAGTGTTTCGTCGTGGTGGCCCAGTACAACAGCGCCAGCGCGGAATACGACATCCTGACCAATTTCCAGGGACCTTTCAGTGTCCAGCCCGTGATGGCCCGCGCCCTGCGTGTGCCGGGCTCCCGGCTGCGGCTGCGCACTCCGGCCGACAGCGGCGGCAGTTTCGGTGTCAAGCTGTCGGTCTTTCCCTACGCGGTGCTGATGGGGCTGGCCGCGCGGGTCTGCGGGCGGCCCGTGAAATGGGTCGAGGACCGGCTGGAGCATCTGCAATCGGCCAGTTCCGGTCCCAACCGCGTGAGCCGGATCGAGGCGGCTGTCGAGGCGGATGGAAAGATCCAGGCCCTTCGGATGGAGAACATTGAGGATTACGGCGCCTACCTGCGCGCGCCGATGCCGGGGCCGCTCTACCGGATGCAGGGGGCGATGACGGGGGCCTACGACATCAAGCATCTGGCGCTGGACCAGCGGGTCGTGCTGACGAACAAGATGCCGGCGGCCCTGGTTCGCGGCTTCGGAGGGCCGCAGCTCTACCTTGCGCTGGAAAGGTTGGTGCAACGCATCGCGGTGGAACTGGAGCTCGATCCGCTCGAGGTGATCCGTCGCAACCTGATACAGGCCGATGCCTTTCCCTATCGGGCTGCGGCGGGGGCGCTCTACGACTCGGGCGATTACCAGAAAGCCATCGACATCGCGGTTGGCGACGGCCGACTCGAGGCGCTTTACGAACGCCGCGATGCCGCACGGGCGGCCGGACGCCATTACGGTATCGGCTTTGCCACCGTGGTCGAGCCGAGCATGTCGAACATGGGCTACCTGAGCACCTTGCTGTCGCCCGAACAGCGCGAGCGCTCGGGCCCCAAGAACGGCGCGATCTCCATGGCGACGGTTGCGGTTGATGCGCTGGGCTCGGTTAGCGTGACAAGCGATGTCACGGTGCAGGGGCAGGGCCATCAGACGACGATCGCCCAGATCGTGGCTCAAAGCCTCGGGCTGCAACCCGAGCAGATCAGCGTCAATCTCGAGATCGACACGCAAAAGGACCGATGGTCGATCGCGGCGGGCTCCTATTCCTGCCGCTTCGCGCCGGGCGCTGCCGTGGCGGTGCACATCGCCGCAGGGCGTATCCGCGACCGCGTGGCGCGGATCGCGGCCAAGTCGCTCAACGTCATGCCGGAAGAGATCGAATTCGGCGATGGAAAGGTGTTCGCGCGCAACAATCCCGATAACGCGATGCAATTCGCGCGCGCGGCTGGCACCGCGCACTGGTCGCCGATCCTGGTGCCCGAGGAAGATGAACCGGGCCTGCAGGAAACGGCCACATGGGAGCCGGAACAGCTGGAGCCGCCGAACTCGAAGGACCAGATCAACACGTCGCTCGCCTATGGCTTCGTCTTCGATATCTGTGGTGTCGAGATCGACCCGGTCACGATGGCCGTGCGCATCGATCACTATACCACCATGCACGACGCCGGGCGGTTGCTGAACCCGATGCTGGCCGAGGGGCAGATACGCGGCGCTTTCGTGCAGGGGCTGTCCAGCGCGATGTACGAGGAGTTCGTCTACGACGAGAATGGTTCTTTCGCCTCGGGAACCTTGGCCGAATACCTGATGCCGACCGTGTCCGAAGTGCCCGAGATCGAGATCCTGCACATCGAGACACCCTCGCCTTTCACCCCGCTGGGGGCGAAGGGTCTGGCCGAGGGGAACTGCATGAGCACCCCCGCCGCCGTTGCGAATGCCGTGGCCGATGCGTTGGGCGTGAAGGACGTGCCGCTGCCCATAACGCCGGATCGGGTAAACCAGCTGGTCGCGGGCGAGGAGCCGGCGGCGCCCGAGGGCGTCGCCGAGGACGGCGATGGCGACGAAGGCCGTGTCCTTCGCGGGGATGGCGCCTTTGTCGTGCCCGCGCCGCCGGAGGAGGTCTGGCGGTCGCTGCTCGACCCGGAAACATTGAAGGTCGTGATCCCAGGATGCCGCACGGTCAAGGAGGTCGCACCCGGCAAGATGTTCGCGCGGGTTTCGATGGGTGTGGGGCCAGTGCGCGGCGAATTCCGCGCGGATGTTACCCTCGCGAACCTTGTGGAACACCGCTCGGCCGACCTGGAAGGTGCCCTCGACGGTCCGCTTGGGGCCGCGACGGGCCAGGGGCATGTTACGCTGGAGCCGCGCGCCGATGGCACGCTGGTCAGCTATCGCTACGAAGTCAAGGTCATGGGCAAGGTGGCTGCCGTGGGGGGGCGCATGCTCGACCGTGCCGCAGCGATGATCATTCGCCAGTTCTTCGAGCGTCTCGCCTCGCAGGTCGGCGATAGCGGCGGGGCGGGCGGTGCCATCTGGCACCGGCTGCGCGCCCGCCTTGGGAAATTGCTGGGGGCGCGCCGATGAAACCTGCTGCATTCGACTACTACCGTGCCGAGACCCTGCGGGAAGCGCTGGAGTTGCGGGCCGAGAAGCGTGACGCGTTGCGCATCATCGCCGGGGGCCAATCCCTGGGCGCCATGCTCAACCTGCGCCTTGTCAGCCCCGAGGGGCTCCTCGACATCTCGAGGCTGGACGAGCTCAAGCAGATCGAAGTCCGTGATGGACGCGTCGAGGTGGGCGCCGCCGTCACCCAGAGCCAGTTGCTCGACTGGGCCGGCCTGCGCGAAAAGCTGCCATTCGTGGCCCAGGCCCTGCCATGGGTCGGGCATTTCCAGACCCGCAACCGCGGGACGGTCGGCGGTTCGATCTGCCACGGAGATCCCAGTTCCGAGCTGCCGCTGGCGCTGGCGCTTCTCGGGGGCGAGGTCGTGCTCCGGACCCGGCGCGGGTCCCGCAGGTTGTCGGCCGGTGACTTCCAGCTTGGAATGCTGACCAATGCTTGCGAGGACGACGAGATCGTCGTCGCCGTGAGCTTTCCCGCCGGGGTCGGCGCACGCGGTTCGGCGTTTCGTGAAGTCGCGCGCAGGCACGGTGATTTCGCGATCGTCGCGATCGGCCTCGTGGTGATGGACAAGGGCCAGATCCGGCTCGGCGTGTCGGGCATGGCGGACACGCCCCAGGTGCTGGAGCTGCCGGGCGATATCGAAGACGCCGCTTTCGTCGAACAGGTCGAGGCCTTCGCCTGGCGGCTAAAGGGCCATACCGACATTCACGCCTCGGCGCGCTACCGGCGGGATCTGCTCCGTCGCATCGCGCCGCAATTGCTATCGGAGGTGCGTCAATGCGCGTAGCAAGCAAGACGGAACTTGTGCAGGTCGGCTTCACGCTCAATGGCAAACCAGTAACGGGCCATGCCGAGCCGCGGATGCTGTTGAGCGACTTCCTGCGCCAGGTGATCGGAGCGACAGGCACCCACGTCGGCTGCGAGCACGGGGTTTGCGGCTGCTGCACCCTGCGCATCGACGGCGTGGCACAGCGAAGCTGCCTCGTCCTGGCTGTCCAGGCCGAGGGCCTTGATGTTCAGACCGTCGAGGGCATTTCCGACCGCGAAGACGCGATGAGCGTCCTTCAGGAGGCGTTTCGTAAGCACCACGCCTTGCAGTGCGGTTTCTGCACGCCGGGCATCCTGATGTCATTCGTTGATTTCATGGAGCGCGTTCCCGACCCGACAGAGGAGCAACTGCGCGATACCCTGTCTGGTCATATCTGTCGGTGCACCGGCTATGCCGGGATCATGGCCGCAGTGATCGAGGCCGCGGAGACCCTGCGCGCCGCACGGGGCTCGACGGACGCATGATGGACAGTCCGACGCCCGTCACCAAAGTGCAGGCCGCCGCGCCGCCTGAGTTGCCCGCGCCCGGGCAGTTCGCGGAAGTGGCCGAGGACATCTATGCGCTTAACGTTGCGGTGCCATGCAAGGGTCTGCGCCAGGTGGCGCTCTGGCTTCTGCGCGGTCCCGAAGGCTGGACCATGATCGACTGCGGCTGGGGCGATCCCGAGACACGCGCGGCAATCACGAACGCCTTCGACACCCTGCTTGGTGATGAGCCGCTCGTGCGCCTGATCGTGACCCATTTCCATCCCGACCACATGGGCAACTGCCGGTGGATCTGCGACCGGTGGGGCATCGTTCCTCACGTGACCCGCGCCGAATGGTTCGCCGCGAAATGCAGCGAGCGACTGATGTATATCGACGACCTCGATGCCCAGGCGCGCTTCTTCGAGGCACATGCCATCGATCAGGCTCTTCTGGCGCGCTACCAGGCGGAGTTCATCCTCTATGACCGAGGGGTCGCCGTGTCTCCGGCGCACCAGTGCCTGCGCGACGGGCAAACGCTGACTTTCGGGGGCACGACCTGGGAGGTCCTGGCCGGCGCCGGGCATTCCCCCGAGATGGCGACGTTCTATTCGGCCGAACGACGAATCTACATTTCCGCCGACCAGGTGCTTCCGCGGATTTCCAGCAATGTCGGCGTAAACCATTGGGAGCCGGCGGCCGATCCGCTCAAGGACTTCCTGCACTCTCTGGCGGTGATCGCCGACAAGGTGCCATCGGATGCCCTGGTCCTGCCGTCACATGGCGATCCCTTCCGCGACGCCCCCGCACGTATCCGGAACCTGGCACGCCACCACGAAGACAGGCTCGATCAATTGATGGCCGATTTCGACGGTCAGAAGCCCCGCACGGCAGGCGCCTGCATGGCGACGCTGTTCGGCAAGAAACTGGATGGGACGCAGATCGGTTTCGCCGCGGGCGAGACGATCGCGCACCTGAACCACCTGGTGGAGCGGGGCCGTTTGCAGCGCATCAGCCAGCCCGACGGCCGTATCCACTACCAAATGATCCACGAACAAAACAACGTCTGAAACCAGGAGGATTTGACAAATGGCAGAACAACCCACCCGCGAAGTCATCACCATCGACGGCAAGAACGTCGTTCTGAAGCGCGACAGCTCGCCCATGGAAAATGGCGGCGTGATCGAGAACGACGAGGCGCTGCGTCTCTTCAACATTTTTGACGATGCGTTCAAGCCCAGCAACTATGGCCTGGCTGACGGTAAGCCGCTGCGGCTGTATGACGGCAAGGTAACCAAGATCGACCTGTCAAAGCGCAGCAAGGAAGACATGGGCTTCTGGCATCGCAACAGCGACGCCCATGAGATCATCTTCTGCGTCAAGGGCGCGCTGCGGTGGGAAACCGAGATGGGCATCCGCATCATGCGCCCGGGTGACATGCTGCTTATCCCGCGCGGCATCGCGCATCGCTCCACGCTTTGCGACGAGTCGCTCGAGGAGAACGTATTGGTCGAATTGAAGATCGCGGAAGAATTGCCCTACGTGGCCGATAAGTCCTGATCCTGAAGCGTTATCCGGAGGTCACCATGCACATCAAAGTTAACGGGGTCGATTTTCACTGCAAGGTCGACGGCCCGGAGGGCGCGCCTTGGGTGACGCTTTCCCATGCGCTCGCGAACGATCTGACCTTGTGGGACGACGTGGCGGCATCCCTCGCCACCGACTACAGGGTCCTTCGCTACGACCAGCGCGGCCACGGTCTTAGCTCGGCGCCACAGGGGCCCTACAGCTTTCCGATGCTGATTTCAGATGCAACGGGCCTGCTGGACGCCTTCGGGATCGACCAGACGCACTGGATGGGGCTCTCCATCGGGGGAATGATCGGCTACGGGCTGGCCATCGAACATCCCGCGCGACTGAGATCGCTTGTCGCGTGTGATTCCCGCCCCGACGCGCCGCCCGATTATGCAGCCTACTTCCAGGGCCGTATCGACAAGGCCCGGGAACATGGCATGGCGGGGGTGGTGGACAGCACCATCGAACGTTGGTTCACCCCCGAGTCCGTTGCCGCGGAGATCCCGGTGCTCGAGAAGGTGCGCGGGATGATCCGCTCGACGGACCCGGTGGGGCACGAGGGCTGTTGCGAAGCGCTCAAGACACTGGCCTTCGGGCCGCGGTTGCCGGAAATCAGTGTCCCGACGCTGGTGCTCGGGGGTGCCAAGGACAAGGGTGCTCCGCCCGACGCGCTGAAAGCGGCGGCCGAGCGTATCCCCGGCGCGGAACATGCGGTCATCCCGGATGCGGGACATATCACGGCGCTGGAAAACCCCGACGCCTTCATGAAAACCGTACGGGATTTCCTGGCGCGGCATTCCTGACGAGTTGGCTGGCCTTCGCAAAAGGCCACCATCCAGTGACAAAGGCTGAAAAGATGACGAACGACTTTCCCGATCCGACCCGGATCGAAACCGCCTGCATGGACGATGGCGCAGAGATCCTGCTGAGGCGCTATGCCAACGAGGACAAACCCCGCCTTGCCATCACGCATGGGAACGGTTTCGCCGTGGATGGCTATCGCCAGTTCTGGGAACCGTTGCTGTCCGATTTCGACGTGGTGCTCTATGATATGCGCAACCACGGTCGCAATCGGTCCGCAGGGGGCGACGGGCACAATTACCGCCAGTTCGCCCGCGATGTTGCCACCGTTCGCCACGAGATCGACAGAGCCTTCGGGGCGCGCCCGGTGACCGGGGTCTTTCACTCCATGTCGTCCCGTTCCGCGATGAAACAGGCTGCCGAGGAAACGGCGGCCTGGGATGCGCTGGTGCTTTTCGATCCCCCGAACGTGCCGCCGCGCGGACATCCCTCTTACGAACCGATGAAGGTGTTCGAGGAAAAACTGATCCAGTATTCTCTGAACCGGCCCGATCGCTTTGCCTCGGTCGAAGAGGCGATCGCGGTCTATTCGGAGAACAAGGGCGTCCGCAGCTGGGTGAGCGGGGCCGCCGCCGAGATGGCCCGTGCCATCATCCGACCCTGCGACGAACCCGGTGCCGCCTTCGAGTTGTCATGCCGCGGTGAATTCGAGGCCACCATCTATCTTGGCGCGCTGGCTCTCGACCTGTGGCCCGAGGCAGATACCTTCGGCTGCCCGTCGATCCTCATTGGTGCCGACCCCGAGAAGGTGCCCAATGCCCCCACGGCAAAGGCGAACAAGGCGCTCGCCGACGAGGGCGGCTATCGCTACGTGTCGATTGCCGGCACCGGTCACATGCTCCAGCTTGAGCGCCCCGAGGAGTGCCGCGCCGCGATGCTGGGCTTCCTGCGCGAGATCGGCTTTTCCTGAGACGGGCCATGCTCTCTGAACAGGCGGGCCAGGTCCAGACTCGGGGCTGACTGCCAATGGAAAACGAGCGCGGCGAGTGCGATCGCGGGGCAAGGATGCCCAACATGCAGACCTCGCTTGTCGGGTCGTCTTTCCAGTTGCGGTCCTGTCGTGATCCTCGGTGTTACCTTCACGGTGTCAGCGCGTCGCGGCTCTTTTTGGCGTCGATGGTGGGTGTCCGGCCGCCGCGCTTGTGCGCTGTCGGGTCCGATCGCCCATGCAACAGGAGAAGCCGCCGGTATCCTGAGCGCGGACGGATGGCCAGTCTACCGTCAAGGCGAGCGCCGAGGCTGACCCGGACCGGCGCCGCATCCGCCGGGCTGCTCCAACCAATCAGGGCCCGCTGCCCCAGGCGGCGATCCTGTCGGCGTTTGCCGCGACCCAGTCGGCGGCGACCTGCCCCGGTGGCACGTCCCGCCGCGTCGTCCGGGCCAGCCAGCCGCTCACGTCCTTGCGGGTGAAGACCACGTCGCGCAGGAGCGCGGCGAGGCGGGGCCGGTCGGTCTGCAGCGCCTCTGCATAGGCCACGTGCACCCGGGTGGATCTAAGCGCGCAAAGCGGGCCGGGCAGGTCCGGCGGACAGGCCGCGGCGGCGTCCGGCCTTGCCGTGCCCAGTCCGGTGATCTCGACCAGGTCATGGACGGTGTGCAGGTCGTTGGGTTCGTAGCTGTAGAACACAAGCGGCCTGTCCTGCGCCATGAAACGGTCCAGCTTGGCGCGAAAGACGCGCTCGGAATAGACTTCGCCTTCCCACAGACGGTCCAGCCCGGTTTCCGACAGCATCTGCTGCATCAGGGCGGTGGATTCCCAGCCGCGCGCGCCGAGCCAGATCTCGCCCAGCCCGTCGCCGTCGGTGTCGAAGGCGCGCGCCACCTCGGGCCTGGTCAGCGCCGCCAGCGCGTCAACACCCAGCCGCCCGGCCGTGGCGCGGGGCATGTAGACGCCCTGCACCCCCGCGTAGCCGCGCGCATTGAGCGTTGCCACCGGCGCCGCGGTCTCGACGTAGCGCGCCATGTTCTGCGGCTGGTTGTCGGTCCACAGGTCCGGATGCACGTCGATCTGCCCCGCGTCCATCTGAGCGAAGACATCCCCCACCGTGCTGTCGCGCAGGACCGCTGTCAGGTCCAGTCGCTGTTCGATTACCAGGGCCACTACCTGGGCGGCGACCCGGCTGGCGGCCCAGTCGAAGCGCGCCACGGTGACATCCGCCTGCGGCGCGATCAGGACCGCAGAGCTTTCGCTGGTACTCACCTGCGGGCGCAGCAGGTTGGAAAGCGGGGCGCTTTGCTGCTGTTGCGTGGACAGTGGCAGGTAGATCAGCGCCGCGATGACCAGCGCCCCGGTGGACCAGTAGATTGCCGGAAACCGCGAGCGGCGGCGCTGGAGCACCGTCTCGACCAGTGTGCCGTCATCGTCGCGGTAGGTGATGGGCGTGCCCTGGGGCAGGTTTGCGAATTCGCGGTTCCGGGCCAGCGGGGCGGGCATGTAGAAGCACCGGCCCAGCTCGGCGAAGCCTTGTTGCAGCCGCAACAGCTGGTTGCCGAATCCGTTGAAGTTGTTCTGCTGGTAGTCGTTGATGGTGAAGATCACCAACAGGCACCCGGCGGCGAAGACATAAAGCCCGATCAATCCGTAGGCCGTGTCGGCACGGATCAGCATCAGGAAGAGGATCGCCCCCAGGCCCGTGATCCACAGCGCGGCCTTTTCGCCCACAGACAACCGGTCTCGGTTGATCGTGAACCAGCGGTCGAAGGCCGCCAGCGCCGCGCGCTGATCGTCCCGGTCGCCAGGCATTTCGCCCAGTTGATGGCGCATCCGGGCGGCCAGAGCGGGCTTGTCCTGCGCGGCTTCGGCGAATTCGGTATCGACCAGTTGGCGCAGCAGGGCCTCGACCCGCGTATCGCCGGCCCCGCTTCCGTCGCGCAGGGTCAGGACGGCGCGCACCAGCGCGCTGCGCGCGTCCAGTTCCTCGGATCGGCGGCCGGCGACGCGCGCAAGGATGAACCCCGCCTGTATCGCGAAGAGCGCGGCAATGGCGTGCATCGTCTCGACGAGCACGCCGGGGCTGTCCAGAGGTCGCACCAACTGCGAGGCCAGCGCCACGTAGACCGTTCCCACCAGCGCCATGACCGGCGCGCTGTTGGACAGGAACCGCCCGTGCAGCGTCAGGTTCGAGAACAGGACCAGCACGAGGCCGAGCGCGGCGATGGCCGTGACAGGTTCGCCGAACAGAAGGTAGAGCAGCACCACCGATACCGCGGGCGAGAAATAGGGCAGCGTCGAGAGCGTCATTGACTGGTATTCCGCGAAGGCCCAGGTCCAGGTGATCTCGGCCACCAGGTAAGTGCCGATCCCGATCATGCCGCAGATGATCAAGACCTGTGTATCGAAGGCATAGAATCTCAGCGGTTGGTCGAAGACCTGCATCGCCGCCAGCACCACGGCGAGCGAGACGACGTTGGCAATCGAGATGGTGTAGAAAGTGCCCCTTATGCGCGAGCCGACCACGTCTCCGAAGCACGCGATCGCCTTGACCGCGAAGGGCAGGTAGAAGCCCGACCCCAGAGCCGCGAGGAAGGCAAAGAGGATCTCGCCCCGGTCGCCGCCGCCTGTCGCGCCCGGGCCGAGGTTTGACACCCCGATCGAGGCCGCGCCAAGGAAGGCGACGAGCACCAGCGCGTATTCCGATGGCCGCAGGCGCCGCCCGTACTCGGGCGCGAATATCCGCATGGCAAGGATCGCGAAGAGCGGCCAGGTAAAGGCGATCACCGTCGCGTCGACCTTGGGCGCGCCGTAAAGCGCGCGGTAGAAACCATAGTACCACATTCCCAGGAAAAGCCCCGCCACCGCCGAAAGCAGCAGCCCGCGGCCCGTGCCCGCGGCCCCGATCAGTGCGCTTGTCGAGCGGCCCATGACCAGCGCCCCCAGCAGGCTTGCCAGGACCGACATGACGCCGGCGGCGACGAAGACCTCGCCCGGGCCGGCCCGGTCTCCGACAAGGGTGATGAAGACTGGCTTGAGCGACCAGAAGCCAACCGCCATGACCGCGGCCGCAACGATCAGCGGCATGGGCGTGTCCCGGTTCATTGCACAGCGATCCGGTACGGGCGGTCGGCGCCGCGTGCCCCCGCCCCCTGCCAACCTGTCGTGTCCCTCAACCGCATCCGCCTGCCACCTTGCCCTAGGGTCGGTGCCTTGGTTACGATCCGGTCCGCGTCATGTCCAGACCGGAGGCCCGCGCCGACCGCCGGGACCCGCACCACGCGCCGGCCAGGGGGCGATCGCCGCGAAAGGGGTTGGTCTTGGCAGGCCGAGGGCCTAGAAATGCTGCAAGGCAGCAAAAGGGAGACGCGCCATGTCCTACACCGTATCGCTTGCGGGCAAGACCGCCATCATCACCGGGTCGACCTCGGGTATCGGACTGGGCATCGCCCGCGAACTGGCCGGGGCGGGCGCGGAGGTCGTTCTCAATTCCTACAGCGACCGTGACGAGGACCATGCCCTGGCCCGGGAAATCGCGCAGGCGCACGGTGTCGGCGCCCGCTATATCCAGGCGGACATGTCCGATCCCGACCAGTGCCGTGCCCTGGTGGAAAAGGCCGGGGCCTGCGATATCCTGGTGAACAATGCCGGCATCCAGCACGTCGCCCCGGTGGACCAGTTTCCCACCGCCAAGTGGGACGCGATCATCGCGATCAACCTGTCCTCGGCCTTCCATACCAGTGCCGCTGCCCTGCCGATGATGCGCGAGGCAGGCTGGGGCCGGATCGTCAACGTCGCCTCGGCCCACGGGCTGACCGCTTCGCCCTACAAGGCGGCCTACGTGGCCGCCAAGCACGGCATCATGGGCCTGACCAAGACCGTCGCGCTGGAAACCGCCGAGGAGCCGATCACGGCCAATGCCATCTGCCCGGGCTATGTGCTGACCCCGCTGGTCGAGGCACAGATCCCCGACACCATGAAGGAATACGACATGGACCGCGACACTGTCATCCGCGAGGTCATGCTCAAGCGCCAGCCGTCGAAGGACTTCGCGACTGTCGAACAGATGGGCGGCACCGCGATTTTCCTGTGCTCCGACGCGGCGGCGCAGATCACCGGCACCTCGATTTCCGTCGACGGCGGCTGGACCGCGCTGTGAGGGCGCGCGCATGACCCTGCGCATCAACCTTGCCCTGCAGGGCGGCGGGGCCCACGGCGCCTTTACCTGGGGTGTGCTCGACCGCCTGCTGGAAGAGGACGATCTGGAAATCGCCGCCATCTCGGGCACCTCGGCCGGGGCCATGAACGGGGCGGCGCTGAAATCGGGGCTTCTGGCCGGCGGGCGCACCGGCGCGCGCGAAACGCTGGACTGGCTCTGGCAGCGGATCGGGGCAACCGGCGCCGACGGCATCAGCGAATGGATGCGCGCCTGGCTGCCCGAACCGGGCTATGTCAGTCGCGCGCTGGAATACTCGCCCGCCTTCGCCTGGGGCGATATGGTGGGGCGGATGATGTCGCCCTACGGCTGGGGGCCGCTTTATCGCAATCCGCTTACGCCGATCGTCGAGAAGTTCGATTTCGGCCGGGTCTGCGCCCAGGAGGGGCCGGAATTCTTCGTCTGTGCCACGCAGGTGCGTGACGGCAAGATCCGCGTCTTTTCGGGTGAGCGGATCACGACCGGCGCCATCGTCGCCTCGGCCTGCCTGCCGACGCTTTTCCAGGCGGTCGAGGTCGAGGACCCCGAGACCGGCAATTCAGAGGCCTTCTGGGATGGTGGTTATACCGGCAACCCGGCGCTTTTCCCGTTGTTCGAACCCGCCTTGCCGCCCGACATCGTGGTGGTGAACATCAACCCGCTGCACCGTGACCAGTTGCCCCGCACGCCAACCGAGATTCAGAACCGTATCAACGAGATCAGCTTCAATTCCTCGCTGCTGCGGGAACTGCGGGCCATCGATTTCGTGCAGCGGCTGCTGGATGACGGCAAGATGGAAGAGGGGGCCATGAAACGCCCGCTGATCCACATGATCGCCGACGACGGGCTGATGAACGACCTGTCGGTGGCGACCAAGATGGTCGCCGTGCCCTCCGTCATCGCCCAACTCAAGGAAGCCGGCCGCCGTGCCGCCGGGGCCTTCCTGCGGGACCACAAGGGCCAGATCGGGGTGGAACAGTCCGCTGATCTGCGGGCCATGTTCGAGTGACGGGCATTTGCCGCGCCGATTGCGTGCCGCTACCATACGCCTAGTCTGTCGAAAGGGCGCCCGATGATCGACAAGTTGGAAATGTTCATCGCCCTGGCGCGCGAGGAACATTTCGGCAAGGCCGCCGAGGCGATGGGTGTGACCCAGCCCACGCTTTCTGCCGGGATCAAGCAGCTGGAAGACCAACTGGGCGTCATGCTGGTCTGGCGCGGGTCGCGGTTTCGCGGTCTGACGCCTGAGGGCCAGCGCACCCTGGACTGGGCCCGTCGCATCGTGGCCGACACGCGCGCGCTGCGCGACGAAATGCGCGAGGCCCGCGAGGGGCTGTCGGGAAACCTGTCAATCGCGGTGATCCCCACCGCGCTTACACTGGTGGCCGAATTGACCGAAGGTTTCGCGCGCACCCACCCCAACGTCCGGTTCACGGTGCTCTCGCGCACCTCGATGGAAATCCTGGAACTGGTAGAAAACCTGCAGGTTGACGCGGGGCTGACCTACCTGGACAACGAGCCGCTGGGCCGGGTCACCACCCAGCCGATCTACGCCGAACGCTACGTACTCGTGGCTTGCCGGGGCGATCCGATCCTGCGCGCGGGCCTGGGCTGGGGCGACCTGGGCGGCGTGCCGCTCTGCCTGCTGACGCCGGACATGCAGAACCGGCGCATCATTACCAAGCACCTCTCCGAGGCGGGGGTCGACGTGGATCCGCAGGTCGAGTCCTCCTCGACCATCGTCCTGATCAGCCACGTGTTGCGTGGGGCCGGGGCCACGATTCTCCCGCGCAAGGCCGCCGAGATCTTTCTGAAGGACGGCGCCCTCGAGGCCGTGCCCATCGTCAAACCGGACGCGGCGCATGTCGTGGGGCTGGTTGCGCCCCACCGCGAGCCCATGACCCCGGTGCTCAGGGCGCTTTTGGGGGCTGCCAGGTCGCTTTCGGACCGCGGCGTCGATTGATCGACGAATCCTATCACCTGACGGAAAATCAATATTGATTCATGGTGCAACCTGCCGCATCACGCGGGCGATGCGATCTGAAAGGCGACTGGCATGAGCACCCCCCAGCTGACCGACACCATGGCCGAGATACTGGCCCGCCACCGCGGGCAGGAGGGGCCGATGCTGCCGATCCTGCACTCGGTCATGGAGGCCTTCGGCTACATTCCCGGCGATGCGGTGCCGTTGATCGCCGAGGAGTTGAACCTCGGCCGTGCCGAGGTGCATGGCGTTATCAGTTTCTACCACGATTTCCGCAAGGACCCGGCCGGGCACCACCTGCTCAAGATCTGCCGGGCCGAGGCCTGCCAGGCGGTGGGGGCCAATGCCCTGACCGAGCGGGTGCTGACCAAGCTGGGTATCGGCTGGGGCGAGACCACGCCCGATGGCCGCGTGACGGTCGAACCGGTCTACTGCCTTGGCCTTTGCGCCTGCGGGCCGGCGGCCATGGTCGGCGACCGGGTGATCGGGCGGGCCGATGAAGCCAAGATCGAGGAGGCGCTGGCATGAAGATCTACGTGCCCCGTGACAGCGCCGCCAAGGCGCTGGGCGCCGATGCGGTGGCCGCCGCGGTTCGGACCGAAGCCGCGGCTCGCGGCCTTGATGTGACCGTGATCCGCAACGGCACCCGCGGCATGATCTGGCTGGAACCGCTGGTCGAGATCGAAGTGGGCGGCGCGCGCCGTGCTTTCGGCCCCGTCACCCCCGCCGATGTGCCCGCCCTGCTGGACGGCACGCTGGCAGGCCTCGGCCCGGTCGAGGACATCCCGTTCTTCGCCCGCCAGACCCGCCTGACCTTTGCCCGCTGCGGCCTGATCGACCCGCTGGACCTGGACGCCTACGAGGCCCATGGCGGGCTGGCGGGCCTGCGCCGGGCCATCGCGATGACCGGCCAGCAGATCGTGGACGAGGTCAAGGACAGCGGGCTGCGCGGGCGCGGCGGCGCGGGCTTTCCCACCGGCATCAAGTGGCAGACCGTCCATGATGCGCAATCGAGCCGGAAATACATCGTCTGCAACGCCGACGAGGGCGACAGTGGCACCTTCGCCGACCGCATGATCATGGAGGGCGACCCTTTTACCCTGATCGAGGGCATGGCGATTGCCGGTCTCGCGGTTGGCGCGACCAAGGGCTATGTCTACCTGCGCTCGGAATACCCCGACGCGATCGAGGTGATGCAAGAGGCCGTGTGCATCGGCCGTGCGCGGGGCCTGCTGGGGGCGGACGTGCTGGGCTCGGGCCGGGTCTTTGACATGGAAATCCGCGTCGGCGCCGGCGCCTATGTCTGTGGCGAGGAAACCTCGCTGCTCAACTCGCTCGAAGGCAAGCGCGGCATTGTGCGCGCCAAGCCGCCGCTGCCGGCGCTGGAGGGCTTCCTGGGCAGGCCGACCGTGGTCAACAACGTGATCTCCCTCGCGACCGTGCCGGTGATCTTCGAAAAGGGCGCGCAGCATTACGCCGATTTCGGTCTGGGCCGATCCAAGGGAACAATGCCCGTCCAGATCGCGGGCAACGTGAAATACGGCGGCCTGTTCGAGACCGCCTTCGGTATGCCGCTGGGGACGCTGGTCGAGGATGTCGCCGGGGGCACCGCCAACGGGCGGCCGGTCAAGGCGGTTCAGGTGGGCGGGCCGCTGGGCGCCTACATGCCGCCCGCGAAATTCGACACGCCCTTCGCCTACGAGGAATTCGACGGGCAGGGCGGGCTGATCGGCCATGCCGGAGTGGTCGTCTTCGATGACACCGCCGACATGCTGCAAATGGCACGCTTCGCGATGGAGTTCTGTGCCGTGGAAAGCTGTGGCAAGTGCACGCCCTGCCGCATTGGCGCGGTCCGGGGCGTCGAGACCATCGACCGGATCGCCGAGGGCGACGCGGCGGCCAAGGAGCTGCTGGTGGACCTGTGCGAGACCATGACCGACGGATCGCTCTGCGCGCTCGGCGGGCTGACACCCTATCCCGTGCTGTCGGCCATGGAAAACTACCCCGACGATTTCGCGACCCGGAAGGAGGCCGCAGAGTGAAGGACTTCATCATCCCGACCGACGACATGGACATGGGCACACCCGCGTCGAAATCCGACCAGATCGTCACGCTGCGCATAGACGGCTTCGAGGTGCAGGTGCCAGAGGGGACCAGTGTGATGCGCGCCAGCGCCGAGGCGGGCATCCAGGTGCCCAAGCTCTGCGCGACCGACAGTCTGGAGGCTTTCGGGTCCTGCCGCCTTTGCGTGGTGGAAATCGAGGGGCGGCGCGGCACGCCGGCGTCTTGCACCACGCCGGTTGCCGAGGGCATGGTCGTCCGTACGCAGTCTTCCAAGGTCCGGAAGGTCCGCAAGGGCGTGATGGAACTGTATATTTCGGATCATCCGCTGGATTGCCTGACATGTGCGGCCAATGGCGACTGCGAGTTGCAGGACATGGCCGGCGCGGTGGGCCTGCGAGACGTGCGCTACGAGGAACCCAAGGCGGGTGGCTTCGTCAACCATTTCGAGGCGCGCGACACGGGCGGCGATGTGAACCCGCAATACCTGCCCAAGGACGACAGCAACCCCTATTTCACCTATGATCCCAGCAAATGTATCGTCTGTTCCCGCTGCGTGCGCGCCTGTGAAGAGGTGCAGGGCACCTTCGCGCTGACAATCGAGGGGCGGGGCTTTGACAGCCGCGTCTCTGCCGGGGCGGCGGACGACGATTTCCTGACCTCCGATTGTGTCAGCTGCGGCGCTTGCGTTCAGGCCTGTCCGACCGCCACCTTGCAGGAGAAATCCGTGATCGAGCTGGGCACGCCGGAACGCTCGGTCGTGACGACCTGCGCCTATTGTGGCGTCGGCTGTTCCTTCAAGGCCGAGATGCAGGGGGATGACCTGGTGCGCATGGTGCCCTACAAACATGGCAAGGCGAACCGGGGACATTCCTGCGTCAAGGGCCGCTTCGCCTATGGCTATGCAAGCCATTCCGACCGCATCCTGAATCCGATGATCCGCGACCGGATCGACGAGCCCTGGCGCGAAGTCAGCTGGGACGAGGCGATCGGCTTCGCCGCGCGGAGAATGCGCGGGCTTCAGGACAAGTACGGTCAGAAATCAATCGGCGTCATCACCTCCAGCCGCTGCACGAACGAGGAAACCTTCCTTGTGCAGAAGCTGGCCCGCGCGGTCTTCGGCAACAACAACACCGACACCTGTGCCCGGGTCTGCCATTCGCCCACGGGCTATGGCCTTGGCCAGACCTACGGCACCAGCGCCGGCACGCAGGATTTCGACTCCGTCGAGGAAACCGACGTTGCCATCGTCATCGGCGCGAACCCGACCGATGGCCACCCGGTTTTTGCCAGCCGGCTGAAAAAGCGCCTGCGGCAGGGCGCCCAGCTGATCGTGATCGACCCGCGCCGGATCGACCTGGTCAGGTCCAGCCATATCGAGGCGGCGCACCACTTGCCGCTTCGGCCCGGAACGAACGTCGCCGTGGTCACCGCCCTGGCCCATGTGATCGTGACCGAGGGGCTTTACGACGAGGCCTATATCCGCGAACGCTGCGACTGGGATGAGTTCCAGCACTACGTGGAGTTCGTGTCCGACCCGCGCCATGGCCCCGAGGCCACCGAGTTGCTGACCGGCGTCCCGGCTGGCGACTTGCGCGCGGCAGCCCGCGCCTACGCGACCGGGGGGCGGGGGTCCATCTACTACGGCCTCGGCGTGACCGAACACAGCCAAGGCTCCACCACTGTCATGGCCATCGCCAACCTTGCCATGCTGACCGGCAATGTCGGCGGCAACGGCATGGGGGTGAACCCCCTGCGCGGGCAGAACAACGTGCAGGGCTCCTGCGACATGGGGTCCTTCCCGCATGAACTGCCGGGCTACCGCCACGTGAAGAACCCTGAGGTGCGCGATATCTTCAAACAGGCGTGGGGCGTCGAGATCGACCCCGAGCCGGGCCTGCGCATCCCAAACATGCTGGATGCGGCCGTCGACGGAACCTTCAAGGGGCTCTACTGCCAGGGCGAGGATATCCTGCAATCCGACCCGGACACGAAACACGTGGCCGCGGGCCTTGCAGCGATGGAATGCGTCATCGTGCATGACCTGTTCCTGAACGAAACCGCCAACTATGCCCATGTCTTCCTGCCCGGCTCCACCTTCCTGGAAAAGGATGGCACTTTCACCAACGCCGAACGCCGTATCAACCGCGTGCGCGAGGTGATGAAACCCAGGAACGGCTATGCCGACTGGGAGGTCACGCAGCTGCTGGCCAATGCCATGGGGGCGGGCTGGACCTATACCCACCCCAGCCAGATCATGGACGAGATCTCGGCCACGACCCCGTCCTTTGCCGGTGTGTCCTACGAAGTGCTGGAAGAGAAGGGGTCGGTCCAATGGCCCTGCAACGAGGCGCATCCCGACGGCACGCCGCTGATGCATGTCGATGGCTTCGTGCGCGGCAAGGGCCGTTTCATGATCACCGAATACGTGGCCACGGATGAGAAGACGGGCCCGCGCTTCCCGCTGTTGCTGACCACCGGGCGCATCCTGTCGCAATACAACGTGGGCGCCCAGACCCGCCGGACCGACAACGTGGTCTGGCACCACGAGGACGTGCTGGAGATCCATCCCCACGACGCGGAAGTGCGCGGCGTGAACGAGGGCGATTTCGTCAAGCTGGCCAGCCGGTCGGGCGAAACCACCCTGCGCGCGACGCTGACTGACCGGGTCAGTCCGGGCGTGGTCTACACCACCTTCCACCATCCGGGCACGCAGGCCAACGTGATAACCTCGGATTATTCCGACTGGGCCACGAACTGCCCGGAATACAAGGTGACGGCGGTGCAGGTCAGCCCCTCGAACGGGCCGACCGAGTGGCAGGAGGATTACCGGGCCCAGGCCGCGCAATCGCGGCGGATACTGCCGGCGGCGGAATGAAGGGCACGCGCGCGACCACCACTCACATCGTGAGTGACGGCCACGCCGTCGCGGGCACCCGGGCGCTGCCCGAAGAGGTTCCCGTGGCGCTGGTCTATAACGGGACCACCCAGGCGGTGATGATGGCCACGCCCGCCGACCTGGCGGATTTCGGGCGCGGCTTCACGGTGACCGAGGGGCTGGCAGGGGGCGACCAGATCGACGCCCCCGAGGTCGTGATCCACGACACCGGCATCGAGGTGCGCATGTGGCTGCCCGAGGACCGCGCCGCGGCCATGGCGGCTCGGCGGCGCGCGATGACCGGGCCGGTGGGCTGTGGGCTGTGCGGGGTGGACAGCCTCGATCAGGTGATCCGTGACCTGCCCGCCGCGGGCGAGGGGGTGGCGGTGACACCGTCGGATATCGCCCGCGCCATGGCCGAGCTGCGCGCGGGCCAGGCCCTGCATGATCGCACCCGCGCGGTCCACGGCGCGGGGTTTTACGTGCCCGGGCAAGGTCTTGTCACGGTGCGCGAGGATGTGGGCCGGCACAACGCGCTGGACAAGTTGATCGGGGCCGTGGGCGATTGCAGGGCCGGGATGGTGGTGCTGACCAGCCGGGTCTCGGTCGAGATGGTCCAGAAATCCGCGATGGCCGGGGCCAGTGTGATTGCCGCCGTCTCGGCCCCGACCACGCTGGCGGTGCGCACGGCCGAGGCGGCCCGGCTGACGCTGATTGCCTTGGCCAGGGACGGGACATTCGAAATATTCACCCATGCCGAACGCGTGTCAGAAGAGGATCACGATGTCGCCTGAAAAAATGGTCCGGATGGCGAACCAGATCGCCACCTTCTTCGAGACGCAGCCTGACGTGGACAAGGCGGGGCGTGTCGCCGCGCATCTTGGCGATTTCTGGGAGCCGCGGATGCTGGGTCAGCTGCGCACGCACTTGGAAGCGGGCGGCGACGGGCTGACACCGCTGGCCCGCGAAGGGGCCGAACGGGTGCTGGCCGAAAAGGAACGGGCGTGAGGGGCGCTGCCCCTCTTGGCCTTTGGCCAATTCACCCCGGGATATTTCCGGTCCAAAGAAATGCGGGTCAGGTGCCTTGATCGGGCTTGGGTCGTCGGGTTCGGGCCCTAGTGAAAGTCGCGACTTTTCGGGATGATCTGCGCACTGCGCGGGTGGCGTGAGCGGGGAGCGGGCAGGGGACGCGTGACCTCGTCGGCATGG
>Ga0102940_1000521_pt1 | contig 26382 bp, 26 predicted proteins | sample SalPonR2_C_D1_MG_FD_78215 | JGI IMG/M metagenome (GOLD analysis project Ga0102940, IMG submission 78215) | Salt pond soil microbial communities from South San Francisco under conditions of wetland restoration - Salt Pond MetaG R2_C_D1_MG | ecosystem: Environmental > Aquatic > Marine > Intertidal... | reverse complement strand
TATGGATTTTATCTCATAATCTGGTATAACAGCTATTGTTTTTATGCGCCCGTAGTCCAGTGGATAAGACGTCAGCCTCCGAAGCTGAAAATCGCTGGTTCGATTCCAGCCGGGCGCACCAAAACACTTTTCCCATGAAAACCTCCCTCAAAATAGGACTGCTCTCCTACCGAAGCAACCCCCATTGCGGCGGCCAGGGTGTGTATATCCGGCACCTGAGCCAGGCCCTCTGTGACCTGGGCCACCAGGTGGAAATCATTGCAGGCCCGCCTGATCCCCAGCTGAACGGCCATGGCAGTCTGACCATGCTCAAGACCCTGGATCTGTACAACCCGGATGATCTTTTCCGCACCCCCAGGCTGTCGGAACTTACAGACATGATAAATCTGCTGGAATGGCTGGATGTGTCTGCCATGGGATATCCTGAACCCTGGACCTTTGGCATGCGGGTGGTCCGGCATCTCAAGGGCAAAGAAAATCGGTATGATATCATCCACGACAACCAGAGCCTGTCCTATGGCCTGCTTTCTTTGATGAAAAAAGTACCGGTCACCGCCACCATCCACCATCCCATGACCGTGGACCGCAGGCTGGCGGTCCAGAGCACGCGTTCCTTTATTAAAAAGATCAAAGCCCTGCGCTGGTATTCCTTCATAAACATGCAAAAGCGGGTGGCCAGAAAGCTGCCCCGAATTCTCACGGTATCGGACATATCAAAACAGGACATTGCAGCGGAATTCCATATCCCAAATACCCGGTTTACCACCATTGCCAACGGCATCGATACCAGCAGTTTTTATCCCCTGGAAGGGGTCAGCAGAATTCCCGGCCGCATCATTGTCACCAATTCTGCTGACACACCCCTCAAAGGGCTTTACCACCTGCTGCATGCCATAAAAAACATCGTGAAAAAACGGCCGGTGTATCTGGTGGTCATCGGCACCCCCAAAAAGAACGGGGGTATTGAACGGCTGGTCCGGCAGCTGGACCTGGGAAACCATCTGGAATTTACCGGCCGCATCGACCAGCACCGGTTTATCAGAGAATATGCCAAAGCCAGCATTGCGGTGGTACCCTCTTTGTATGAAGGGTTCGGCCTGCCCGTGGGAGAGGCCATGGCCTGCCGGATTCCTGTGATCTGCACCACGGGCGGGGCATTGCCCGAGGTGGCCGGCGATGCGGCAAAACTGGTACCACCCGGGGACAGTCAGGCCCTGGAAAAAGCCATTGTGACACTGCTGGATGATGCACTCCTGCGGGAAAGCCTGGCCCGAAAAGGGTATGAGCGGGTACTGTCCCAGTTTACCTGGGAAGCCACGGCACGCAAAACCGTTCAGGCCTATCGGGAGATCATCCATGATTACCGTTGATTTCACCCATCTGGATATCCAGGCCGGCCACCGGATTCTGGATATCGGCTGCGGTGAAGGAAGGCACATGGTTATGGCCTGCAGACAGCCCGGCACCTGTTGTGTGGGAGCAGATTTTGGATATGACAACCTGGTATCCACCCGCAGCAAGCTTGCCTTTCATCAGGCCCTGAATGACCTGGCGTGCAGGGATTTTTCCCTGTCCTGCATGGATGTCACCTGCCTGCCTTTTACGGACAACAGCTTTGATGCGGTGATCTGTTCCGAGGTACTGGAACATATCCCTGATGATGACCTGGCTGTGTCTGAACTGGTGCGCATCCTCAAACCCGGGCGGATCCTTGCGGTGAGCGTTCCCAGATTTTTGCCGGAAAAAATCTGCTGGCTGTTGTCTGATGCCTATGCCCGCACCTCCGGGGGGCATGTGAGAATCTATTGTAAAAAATCTCTGGTTACAAAATTTTGCGCAAAAAACATGGTGTTTGCAGGATCCCATTTTGCCCACAGCATCCATACCCCCTACTGGTGGCTGAAATGTCTGACAGGCCCTGATCGCAATGATGTCCCCCTGGTGAATCTGTACCACAAACTGCTGGTGTGGGACCTGATGGAAAAACCGCGCATCACGGCATTCATGGACCGGCTTTTGAACCCAGTGCTCGGAAAAAGCCTGGTATTGTATTTTAAAAAAGGGTAAGCTTGGGGCATGATTTCAGATCCTTCCCCCATGATACGAATTTTTTGGATAACGGGTGTATGCTGCCTGGTTTTCCTGCTCCAGTCCTGTGCCACAACCGAAAAAAAACCGGTGCGGCCGGACGATCCCCTTGCCGGCAAAATTCTGGACGCAAGCTCCGGAGAGAAGCTGCCCTTTTCCCGCCTCATGGCGCACCTTGCGGCCCATGATGTGATTTATCTGTCGGAAAAACATGACAATCCCATGCACCATGCCATCCAGCACAGGATCATCCAGCACCTGGTAGATACCGGCCTGCCCCCTGCCCTTGGATTTGAATTTTTTGCTTTCCATGACACACCGCTGCTGTTAAGTTTCGTGGATTCAGGCAGCCATGACCACCCGGAAAAGGTCAATGCCATGATAAAAACCGATCTGCGCAGGCAGTTGCACTGGGACCGGCAATCCGACCAGATGTGGCAGTATTATTTTGATTTGCTGAAACTGGCCAGGGACAACAATCTTACGGCAGCCGGTCTGGACCTGTCCGGCCCCCAGAAACGCAGGATCACCCGCAAAGGCCTGGCCGGTATCTCAAAACTTGAAAAACAACAGATCTTTTCCACCGGATTTGACAACCCGGTTTATGCGCAGCATATGAAGGCTGTTTTCAAAACAGTCCACTGCGGCATGGGAAATGCAGATATGCTGGACAGGCTCTATGACACCTGGACAGCCAGAAATGACGCCATGGCCCGGTCCATCACCCGGCTGGCGGAAGCCGTCACAGGACCTGTGGTGGTGATTATGGGCAATGGGCACACAGAATACGGACTGGGGGTTGTGGACCGGGTAAGGTTTCTGGACCCTGCCCTGTCCCAGGTCAACCTGGCCTTGACCGAGATCAGACCGGTACCGGCGGATATCGATACATACATCGCCCCCCTGGACCTGGAAGGGTTTCCTTTGCTTTTTCCGGCAGACTATATCTGGCTGACCCAACGGGTCTCTTATGAAGACCCCTGCCAGGCATTTAAAAAATCCTTAAAAAAAATGAAATCCGCAGTCGATTGAACAGCCGACAAAACAACAAAATCACCCGATAAGATAGGTGCCGGTGCCGGTGGCAATGCACACCTTTTGAAGGTTGGACAATGCCATTTTTGCCACAACAATGCGCGACCCTGCCCGGACAATCCGGCTGGTGCACACAAATGCATCCCCTTTGCCAGGCCGCAGGTAATCCACCCGCATGTCAATGGTGGCGGATGCGGTCAACCGCTTGTTCAGCTGGGCAAGGGGCGCTTTTTCATGGTATCTGGCACAGGAGATAAGGGCGCTCAACCCGCCGGTCAGATCAAGCACTGCAGCTGTCACCCCGCCATGGAGAATACCGGCGGCAGAGTTACCGATCAGTTCCGGTTTCATGGGAAACCCCACCTGTGCATTCCCTGTGTCATAATCCAGCAAATCGATGGCAATGCCCAGCACTTTGTTAAAGGGCAGCAATTCCAGATAATAGGACCTGATCTGCTCCAGAGCAGCGTTTTTCATGGGATTTCCTTATGTGAGCGGTTTTTTTGCAGCACCCCCAGGGTATGGGTCATGGGAAGTTCTTTGTAGTTACCTGTTTTCATGGCGTTTTCATATACATGCCTGGGGGCCTGCCCGCCCTGTGCCGGGTCAAAGAAGATATCATGGATCACCAGCAACCCGTCTTTCATGAGATGCGGGGACCAGGTTAAAAAATCACTGTATGCTGCATCAAAGGAATGTCCGCCGTCAATGAACACCATGGACAAGGGCGTTTTCCACATTTTTCCGGCAACAGCGGAGGTGCAGACCATGGGAACGACATGGTCTGTCACCCCGGTTTTCTCCAGGGTATCCCTGAAAAACGGCAGGGTATTCACCCTGTTTGTGCGTGCATCATACAGGTCCGGATCAAAATAGGCTTCGCCGGGCTGCTGCTCTTCAGATCCCTTATGGTGGTCAATGGAAAACAGGATCCCGTCTTTTTTTTTACACGCCCGCCCCATGACAACAGCAGACCGGCCGCAATAGGAACCAATCTCCAGAATTGGGCCCATGACTGCCGCATCTAAGGCGAGTTCATGGAGCCGGCGCATTTCTGCATCTGCCATGAATCCCCTGATGGTATGCAGCAGGTCAAAATCCTTCTGATTAAAATCCATCTTGACCATAATCTTTCACCAGGATTTCTCTGGGTTTTGTGCCGATCTGGGGTCCGATAATGCCTTCATGCTCCATGATTTCAATAAGTCTGGCCGCCCGGTTATACCCTATGCGCAGCCGGCGCTGCACATAGGAAATGGAAGCCTGGCCGGACTGGGTCACCACGGCCACCGCCTCATCATATTTTTCATCATATTCAGATTCGTCAAACCCTTTGTCTTCCTGGTCTTCATCCCCTTTGGTCACGTTTTCATCATAGTCAGGCTGGCGCTGTTCCTTGAGAAACCCGGTGATTTTTGCGATCTCTTTTTCTGAAATATAGGCCCCCTGAATGCGCATGAGCTTGCCGGTTCCCGGGGGACAGAAAAGCATGTCGCCATTGCCCAGAAGGCTTTGGGCCCCGCCCTGGTCCATGATGATCCGGCCGTCGATCTTGGAAGACACCTGAAAGGAAATACGGGTGGGAAAATTGGCCTTTATGGTACCGGTGAGCACATCAGCAGACGGCCGCTGGGTGGCAATGATGATATGGATGCCGGCTGCCCTTGCCATCTGGGCCAGACGGGTCAGGGCAAACTCCACATCCTTGGATGCCACCATCATCAGATCGGAAAGTTCATCCACGATCACCACAATATAGGGCAATGTCTCCAGCAAAAATGGGGCTGTATTGCTGTCGCGGTCGCCGTCTTTGCCGGCCGCCGGACCGGTCTGCATGGCATGGTTTTTTTCCTTGATCATGTCATTGTACTGGGACAGATTCCGCAGCCCGTTTTCCTCTAAAAGCGCATACCGGCGCTCCATCTCTTTCACCGCCCAAAACAGGGCATTGGTGGCTTTTTTCATATCTGTAACCACCGGAGATATCAAATGGGGGATATCGTTGTAGACGGACAATTCAATGCGTTTGGGATCGATCATCACAAATTTAATATCTTCCGGCGTGGCCTTGTACAACAGGCTGATAATCATGGCATTGAGCCCTACACTCTTGCCGGTACCGGTGGCCCCGGCAATGAGCAAATGGGGCATCCGGTCCATACTGGTGACCACCGGCCGGCCCATGAGGTCTTTTCCCAGGCCCAGCGTGAGCACGGATTCAGAAGAGATAAACTCTTTTGAGGCCACCATCTCCCGCAGATTCACCATCTCCCGTTCATCATTGGGAATCTCGATGCCCACCACATCCCGACCGGGAATCGGGGCCACAATGCGGATGCTCACCGCACTCAGGGCCAGGGCAAGGTCATCGGAAAGGCCGGTGATTTTGGACAGTTTTATACCCGGCGCCGGCCGGTATTCAAAGGTGGTGATCACCGGGCCGGGCAGAATTTCCACCACCTCTCCCTTGACATTGAAATCATTGAGTTTGGTTTCCAGTATCCGGGCTTTTGACTGCAGTTTGTCGGTATCGATTTCCCGTCTGACTTTGATTTTCTCGTCCAGAAAGCGCAACGGCGGCAGCTTGAACGCTTCTGCCTCCCGGATATCCTCCAGCACCTTGTCTGTGGCATATTCGGTATCATCCAGTTCCGGGGCAACAATGGTGGGGGCAGATATTTCATCCGGAAAAAAATTTTGGTCCTCCCCGGGATCAGTTGAACCGGGATCGGATGTTCCGGGACCGGATGTTCCGGTATCGGAAAAATCGGCATTGGATGTTCCCTGCCCGCTGTTCTGCCACACAGCCGGCAGGGTGTTATCCGCCATTTCAGGGGACAGATCCAAAAAGTCAGGCGGTTTTCGGGCGGCCTGACGTCTGGCTTTCCACTGGTCGGCCAGCTGTCCCAGATAGTCCATGCCCTCTTTGCATTCCAAGGCTATGGCGGTCTTGAGATCCAGCATCTTTTTTTTGACAAACCGCACCAGGGCCACCATTGAAATGCCGGTGGCAAGCATAAACCCGATGATGGCAAAAAACACCAGAATGATGATACATCCGGCAATATTGGCATAGGCCAGCAAAAAAGTGGTAACTGCGGTGCCCACAAATCCCCCTGCCGGCACCAGGGTGGTGGAAACGGCATAGGCATCCTTGAACAGAAAAAAACCGGCCCCTGTGCACACCATGAGAATTATTCCCCCTGCAAAGGTCAGCCAGATAATTTTTGCAGATTTTTCCTTTACATACCACAGGGTAAACAGCGCAAGAATCACCGGTACCCAGAAGGCACCAACACCAAACACAAAGATGAAAAACCCCGCCACATGGGCACCCAGCAGACCGAACTGGTTGTGGATGGTATCCGGAACTGCCAAAACATCCTGTCCCAGAGCAGGGTCCTGGGCATGGAAGGAAAACAGGCTGACAGCTGTCAAAACAATCAGAAAAACCAGGAACAGGGAAGTCAGTTCTTTTCTCATACTTCAATAATTATCGGCACAATAAGGGGCCTGCGGTTAATGGTATAGGAAAAGTACTGCTTCAATGCCTTTTTGAGGCGTGTTCTGATCAATTCCAACCGGGATTCGCATCCCGCCTCAAGCTCTTCCACAATTTCCAAAATGACACACTGGGCATCATCCACCAGGTGACCGGTGGCGGAATCAAATACAAACCCCCTGGAAATCAGTTCCGGGCCGTAGAGCACCACACCGGTTTCCTCGTCAGTGATCATGGTCACCACCACAAGCCCGCCCTCGGAAAGTTCCCGGCGTTCCTTGAGCACGCTTCTGCCCACATCTCCGATGCCCTTGCCGTCCACCAGAACCCGGCCTGTATGCACCTGGTTATCGATACGGCCCCCGGTGTCATCAAAGGCAATCACCTTGCCGTCCTCGGCAACCAGCACATTTTCCCGGGGCAGTCCCATTTTTTCCGCCAGTCTGGCATGGACCACCAGATGCCTGTATTCCCCGTGAATCGGGATAAAATATCTGGGTTTGGTCAGGCTGAGCATGAGCTTGAGTTCTTCCTGGTGGGCATGTCCAGAGGCATGGATTTCAGCCGCTTTGGAATAGATTACGTCGGCCCCCCTGCGGTAGAGCTTGTTGATGATACTGGCGATGGCTTTTTCATTGCCCGGAATATGCTTGGAAGAAAGGATGACACTGTCACCCTTTTTGATTCTGATGTGCTTGTGCATCCCGGATGCCATGCGGACCAGGGCTGACATGGGTTCTCCCTGGCTGCCGGTGGTAATGATCAGCACCCGGGAATCGGGCAGGTTGTGGATCTGTTTGATATCCACAATAGTATTCGAAGGACAGGAGATATGTCCGAGTTTGTCTGCCACAGCAATGTTCTGTTCCATGGACCTGCCGTTGAAAACCACCTTGCGCCCGTTTTTGACGGCAATATCGATGACCTGCTGTATCCGGAATACATTGGAGGCAAACAGGGTCACGATCACCCGTCCCTGGGCGGCAAAAATCACCTTTCCCAGATTTTTTGCCACCGCCTGTTCAGACATGGTATAGCCCTCCACCTCCACATTGGTGGAATCGGACAAGAGGGCGAGCACCCCCTGTTCGCCATACCTGGCAAAAGAGGACAGGTCGGTATTTTTCATGGGGTCGGTATTGTGGCTGATGCGGAAATCCCCGGTATGGATCACCACCCCTTCCGGTGTCTGGATGGCAAGCCCCACACCGTCGATGGTGGAATGGCTCACCCGGATAAACTCTATGACAAAAGGGTCCATGGAAAGGGTTTCCCCGGGACTGACCAGGTTGAGATCCACGTGGGGGTTAAGTTCGAATTCCACCAGTTTGTTCCTGACGATCCCCAGGGTAAAGGCGGTGCCGTAGACCGGTATCCGGATTTCCCGCAACAGATAGGGCAGGGCCCCGATATGGTCTTCATGGGCATGGGTGATGATGATGCCGTGAATCTTGTGCCGGTTTTCCCGGATATAGTTCATGGCCGGGATAACGATATCCACCCCCAGCATATAGTCTTCCGGAAACATGAGCCCTGCATCTATGATGAACATGGCATCTCCATATTCCACCACCATCATGTTCAGACCGATCTCTCCCAGACCGCCCAGCGGTATTACTTTCAGCATTATTTTCCCAAAACGACACTCATATGCGGATGGCCAGCATTTCCAGGATGGCATCGGTCTGGTCCAACACCCAGCTGCGCTGCCTCTTTGTGGCATAGGCCATGCAATCGCACCGTATATTTTTTTTTGTTCTGACCAGCAGTTCACAGGACAGAGCGGTTTGTTCCAGTTTCAGGGCAAACACGTGGGGCGCACAGTCCCGGTGGTCAGCCTGCAAAGGGGTCAGCAATGTTGATTCCAGGACCAGCCAGTAGATGCCGACAATGCCGGCAGCTTCGGTGTGTCGGTCCAGGTAATCTTTGAGCAGCAGGTAGTCGTCCGGCCGCAGCCCGTCTATGACATATTGTTTCATAACAGCAGATAGATACCACAGATCCCCTGGCTGTTGCAACGGGTTTGTCAGATGGTACAGAACCGTTCCATGGAAAAAGCCCTGCAGCAAAGGGGTGATCAGGAAGAAACCGGCCGCCGGTGCAACGCCAGAAAATTGCCCGACATTACCAGAAAAAGCCCGACAATGGCGGAAAGGCTCCAGATATATCCTTCAAAAACAGAGGAGATGATCAACGCCACCACCGGCACCACCATGATGCTGTAAGAGGCTTTGTCAGCCCCTATGGAACTGATGAGGGTCAGATAGCTGGTGAATGCGATGATGGAACCGAAAACCGCCAGGTAGATCAGGGAGGTGACATATGGCAGGGTAAAAGAAAAGGCAAAATCCTTGCCAAGTCCAACAGCCAGAACCGCCAGGGCCAGAGCCCCGTATCCCATGCCGAAGGCATTGGCCTGGAGCACCGGAATATTGCGTTTGGAATTTCTGGCAGAGGTGATATTGCCGAAAGATGCCAGTAGTACACTGGCAAAGCCAAAGCCGATGCCCATAAGGCTTTTATCTGTGAGATCAAAGGATTCAATTTCGTGCATGAAGATCAAACCGATTCCAAGGATACCGGTAACCGCGCCAAACACCATTTTCTTTTCCACCGGTGTGCCCAGAAAAAAAGCACCGTTGGCAATATTCATGAACACAATGGAGGAAAACAATACCGCCACAAGCCCGGATGTCAGGTACACTTCTGCCACATATACCAGCCAGTAATTGATTGAAAACAAAAGCAGGCCCAGCAACGCCATAAAGGTATGTTCTTTTGCGGAGAATTTCAACCGAAGACCGCGTATTCTGCAGAACAAAAGCAGGAGCACGGCAGACAGGGCAAACCGGTACACCACCGATACCATGGGATCCACCGCACCCAGTTGAAATTTGATACCGATCCATGTGGATCCCCAGATGATGATGGTCAGCACATAAAGCAGACTGTTTTTCATGGACATGGTTATTCCTGACTTATTCCTGCGGTTTTTTCCTGGCATAATCCTGTCAGGATAAGGCCAGGCAGCTTCAGCCCTGACAGTGTATGGTTTAAAAAAAGCGCGTAAACTGCACCTGCAGAACAAACCACACCAGGGGGATAAAAATTGCCGGCAGCAGATTCCCCACTTTGATTTTTTTTTCCCGGAGCATGTTCATGCCGATGCCCAGGATCAAAAGACCGCCCACCCCGGACATCTGGGCGACGACCGCCGGCACCAGCAACGGCTTGAGCACCGATGCCAGCAGGGTGATGGATCCCTGGTAGACCAGGACCGGCACAGCAGAGAAAACAACCCCGATTCCCAGAGAGGAGCTTAAAATAATGCTCACAATACCATCCAGGCAGGACTTGGCAAACAAGGTGGCATGATTGCCGGTCAACCCGCTTTCCAGGGCACCGACAATGGCCATGGATCCCACACAATACATCAGGGACGCGGTGACAAATCCCTGGGAAAACCCGCCTGATCCTTTGGACAATTTTTGTCCCAGAAATTGTCCCAGCCGGTCCAGCCGGTTCTCAATGCCGATCCATTCCCCCACCAAGGCACCGGTTGCCAAAGAGATGATGACCACCAGCAGATCATCTGTGACCATGGCGGTTTTAAGGCCCACCAAAAGCACCGCCAGTCCGATGCCCTGCATCACGGTCTTGTTGTAGCGCTCGGGAATACCGTTTTTAAACAAAAGCCCCACCAGGCTGCCGGCGGTAATGGCCAGGCAGTTGACTATGGTTCCCAGCATGGTGATTACAAAAACCTTTCCCGGATATAGTCCACCCCATTGCAAAACAATCGGATGCCTGGTGTGTCCCGGGTATCAAACGGTTTTTTCAGACGTTTTTGCACCTGTTTGCGCCGGGTCCAGTCCGGATGGTTGGTTACATGGGTATAGGCTTCCGGATGGGGCATGAGCCCGAACACTTTTCCCGTGGGATCACAGATACCAGCAATGTCCTGTACCGACCCGTTGGGGTTCAAAGGAAACACCCCTTCGGCCGGGAGTGCGTTGTCGTCTGCATACCGGAGTACCACCTGGCGGCCGTCGCACAGGGCGGATACCACATCCGGATCTGCAGTGAACTTTCCTTCCCCATGGCGTACGGGAAACTCTGCGGTCTGCAACCCTTTTGTAAACACACACGGGCTTTCGGGGTCAGCTGTCAGGTGCACCCACTGGTCCCTGAAGCTGCCGCAGTCATTATAGGTGATGGCCACCGACCGTCTGGTATAGTCGTTGTCCAGTCCGGGCAGAAGGCCCAGGTTCACCAGGGCCTGGAATCCATTGCAGATACCGATGACCAGTTTGCCCGCAGCCACAAATGACAGCAGATCTTTTCCGATGTGGTTTTTGAGCCTCACTGCCTGGATCACCCCGGCCCCGTGGTCATCCCCCCAGGAAAAACCGCCGCCGAAAGCCAGGATATGAAAATCTGCGAGCCTGACTTTTCCGGCAATCACTGCATTGATATGCACCCTGTGGGATTGGGCCCCTGCCAGTTCAAAAGCCAGGGCGGTTTCATTGTCACAGTTCAGACCGAAACCGGTTAGAATCAAAGCCTTCACCTGTTTCATCGCATGTCTCCAAAGGGTTTGTTAAAAGCATCGGAAAGGGCTTTGCCGGACAAGTCCACAATGGTATCTCCCTGGATGCCTTTTATTTTCAGGCCGTCATTTTGTGTTGTCACCATGCCCACGCGGCACACGGCCATCCCCCTGCACAGCTTTTCAAACACCGGTGCCTGGTCCGGCGCAAGGGTTAAAATAAACCGGCCGGCAGATTCAGAAAACAGCAACACCTCATCCGGCAGGTCCTGTCCATCCGAAGGCACTTGTGACAGATCGATCTCCATGCCAAGCCCCCCGGCCATGGCCATAAACGCCAGATGGACCCCCAGCCCTCCCCGGGCAACACTGTGGCAGGATGCCGGTATTTCCAGACCAATGGCTTTTTCCAGCGCTTTGTACAGAATTTTGTTGGCGGCAAAATTCACCCGGGGAACATTGCGGCCTGTTTTGCCGAACATATCATAGTATTCCGAAGCCCCTAGTTCATTGCCGGTGGCGCCCGCCACATAGATATAATCCCCGGCTGCCTTGGGATCCAGGGTCTGGCAGCGCAGCACATCATCGATCACGGATGTGGCGGAAAACTGCACCGTCTCCAGAGCCGATACCTTGATGCGCTCCCCGAATGCCCCTTCCAGGTGGCCGTCCACATACATGGAGTCCTTGCCGGACAACAATGGAATCTCATAGGCCATACAGGTATCTTTGAGTGCCCGGCAGGCCCTTACCAGCTGGGCCGCCTTAAAGGTACCGTCAGGATTGGTCCGGGCATCATACCCAATGTCGGGCCAGCAGAAATTGTCCACCCCCCCGATATGGGAAAAAGTACCGCCCACGGCAATGAGCCGGCGGACCGCCTCGTCAATGGTACAGGTCATCATATGGTAGGCATCGATTTTCGCATACCAGGGCAGCAGGGTCTGGGAAAACGCCAGGCCTTTTTTGCTGGTGAGCACCGGCCGTGTCACAGATGCATCAGACGGGATATTGCGGTTCACCCCTACCAGGGGTTTGATGACAGATCCCCCCTGCACTTCATGGTCATACTGGCGGATGATCCATTCCTTGGAACAGATATTGGGCCGGGCCAGCATGGCGGTCATCAGGGCATTGACATCTTTGGGTGCACGGATCACCGGTTCAAAAAGCCCCCGGGTTTCAGGGGGCAGCCATACAGCATCAAATTCCCAAGCACAAAAACCCTTGTCCAACAGATCCATGTCCACATAGGCACAGGTTTTTTCTTTGTATGTAATGTGCAGCTTTCCGGAGTTGGTATATTCACCGATCACCGTACTTTCCACCCCGTGCTCGTCCGACAGTGCCATGAAACGGTCCAGATCTGCCGGTCTGACGGCAATGGTCATGCGCTCCTGGGATTCAGACACCCATATTTCCCACATGTCCAGGCCTTCATATTTCAGGGGCACTTTGTCCAGCTGGACCAGACACCCGTTGGATATCATGGCGGATTCACCGATGGAAGAAGACAGCCCGCCCCCGCCGTTATCGGTAATAAACTGAATAAGGCCTTCATCCCGACACTGCAACAGAAAATCATGCATTTTTTTCTGGGTGTAGGGGTCTCCGATTTGTACATGGCCGGCCGGGGTGTTTTCTGAATAACTTTCCGAGGAGGCGGTCACCCCGTGGATACCGTCTTTGCCCACCCGGCCGCCGCTCATGATAATCAGGTCTCCGGGAGCGGTTTTCTTTTCATGGCTGGGTCTGCCGGCCACCTGTTTGGGCATGATGCCCAGGGCTGTCACAAACACCAAGCTTTTGCCCATATAACCGGGATCAAACAGGGTCTGGCCAAAGGTGGTGGGAACCCCGCTTTTGTTGCCCCCGTCCTTGACCCCTTCCACCACCCCGTCCAGCAGGCGCCTGGGGTGCAGGGGCGGTTTCAAAGGACCGTCATAGGTGATATCCCCCACACAGAACCCGAAACTGCCCATGAACAGTCTGGATCCCAGGCCGGTTCCCATGGGATCCCGGTATACCCCCACAATGCCGGTGATGGCCCCGCCATAGGCCTCCATATTGGATGGGGAGTTATGGGTTTCACCCGTGATCACATAATTGTTTTCTTCGTCAAACTCCCCTACCCCGGCATTGTCCCAGAGCACGGACACCACCCAGTCTTTTTTTTCCTTCAAGGCCAGGGTGGGCTGCTGGATATAGGTCTTGAACAAAGAGTTTTCAATGGTGGTCTCCCCGGACAGCACATCCGTGTACCGGAAAACCCCGTTAAAGGTATTGTGGTTGCAATGATCGCTTCTGGCCTGGGAGATATATTCCAGCTCCACATCCGTGGGTTTGGACAACCCCATTTTGTGCCGTTGTGCCAGCACATCAGGGTCCAGAAAATAGTTTCTGATAATGGGAATATCCCTGGCATTCAGGGCCAGATTGCGTTGGTCACTAATCTGTGACAGGGTATGATCGGAATCGATGTCTATGAAATCAAAACAGGGGGTATGGTCCAGAATCACCCGGGCTGGTTTGACATCCGCCCCTTTTTGGGGATCCCACTGATCCGAAGAAAAAACATTATACCGCTGGATAATGGGGTTGGACAGCAGTTCCTGTGCGATTTTTTCCACATCCTGACGGGTCAGATCCGCCCCATTCAGGCAGTAGCGCCGGGAGGTGTAAATGCCTTCATCCGGCCGGAACGGCCTGGCCAGCAGATCTGCAACCGCCTCCATGGCAGTGTCGCCGGGATTGTCTTTTACCCCGGGCCTGAGCCCGACCCAGATACACCAGTCAAAAGCGATATCCAGGGGTGCCAGAGAGGATATCCGGGTTACCGGATTGGTGAAAATTTCTGTTTTTACCAGCTCCAGGTCTTCTCTTGTAAGATCAGCCGCAATGGTCACCATATGGATACTGCGCGCCGACTGAACAGGGATACCAAAATAGGTGCCCGCTTTTTTGACAAGGGCGGCGCCTTCTGCATCCCGCAGCCCCTGTTTCAATGCTGTTTCAATAGTATACATCATCTTATTCACCACTGAAAATCCGTAAAATGTCATTGTAAAAAACAAAGACCATAAGGGCCATCAGAATAGCTGCCCCGAACTGGATCATTTTTTCCCGCAGCTTGTCGCTCACTTTTTTTCTGGTGACTGCTTCAATGCCGAAAAACACCAGATGCCCCCCGTCCAGCACCGGTATGGGAAACAGATTGATAATCCCCAGGTTGACCGACAAAAGCGCTATGAACCAGGCAAAATTCACCACCCCGGCTTTGGCCTGCTCCCCGGCCATCTGTGCGATCATGATGGGTCCGCCCAGGTTGTCTGCAGACAGGCTGCCGGCAATCATTTTACCCACAGAGACAATGGTGAGTTTCACCAGCCCGGCTGTATCGGAAATGGACTGGCCCATGGCCTGGAACGGGTTCAAAGATTTGTGAAACACATCCCCGGTGCTTTTTATGCCGATGACATACCGGTCCACGGTTTCCTGAAACACATTTTTGCCCTCGGTTTTCTGGGGGGTAAGCGTCAGGCGGACCGGCCGGCCCTCCCGGTTCACCTGGATCTGCATGGCCTGACCCCGGGAGGTGGTGACTATCCGGGTAATGTCTTCAAAAGACTGGATCTCTTTGCCGTCAATGGTTTGAATGATATCACCGGGCATAAGCCCTGCCTGCTGTGCCGGGGTATTTTCCAGCACCTCGCCGATGACAGGTTTTGCCAGGTAAATGCCGGAAAACTGGTACAGCACATAAAAGATAACAATGGCCAGCAAAAAATTGAACATGGGGCCGGCAGCCACAATCAGGCTTTTCTGGGACAACGGTTTGCTGGAAAATGAAACAGGCATATCTTTTGGATCCAGGGGTTTGCCAGGTTCTTCTCCCACCATTTTCACATATCCGCCCAGGGGGATGGCGGAAATACAGTATTCGGTGCGGCCGTGTTTTTTCGTAAAGATTTTGGGACCAAACCCCAGGGAAAACACATCCACCCCCACCTTGAAAAACCGGGCAGCCAGAAAATGGCCCAGTTCATGGATGAACACGAGAACACCAATAACAATAACAAATGCAGCAACAGAATGACCCACTTTTTTCCTCTCTTGATTTTATATAAGGGATTCGGCGTTTGCCCGGGCCCAGTGATCGGCTTCAATAATACCGGAAAGATCTGGATTGTCAATGCAGGTATGGCAGGCCATGGTATCGGAAATAATGCGGAAAATATCCTCAAATCCCATGCGCTTTTCCAAGAAAGCCTGCACAGCCACCTCATTGGCCGCGTTCATTACTGCGGGCAGGCTGCCCTTCTGCCTGCAGGCTTCCCGGGCCAGTTCCAGGGAGGGAAACCGCCTGATATCCGGCGCATGGAAGGTCAAAGACCCTATTTGTGCAAAATCAGGAAACCCCATGTCCAGGTCCAGGCGGTCCGGCAGGGACAGGGCAAAACCAATGGCCTGTTTCATGTCCGGCACCCCCATCTGGGCCATGACAGCCCCGTCCCGGTATCCCACCATGGAATGCACAATGCTCTGGGGATGGATAAGCACCTGGATGTCTTCATGGCTGATGTCGAACAGGTGGACCGCCTCGATAAGTTCCAGCCCCTTGTTCATGAGGGTGGCGGAATCTATGGATATTTTGTCTCCCATTGACCAGTTGGGATGTTTCAGGGCATCTTCTCTGGTGATACCGGCAAAGGCATGTTTCGGTGTATTTCGGAAGGGTCCGCCGGAAGCGGTGAGAAAAATCTGTTTCACATCCCGTACCTGATTGCCCATGATACTTTGAAAAATGGCGGAATGTTCACTGTCCACCGGGAAAATGGAAACCTGTTTCTCTCTGGCCCTGGCCATGACAATGTCGCCTGCCATCACCAGGGTTTCCTTGTTGGCCAGGGCAATCTTTTTTTTGGCATCAATGGCGGCCAGGGCCGGTTTCAGTCCGGCAGACCCCACCATGGCCAGCAGGACAATATCTGTTGAATCCCAGGCAGCAGCCTGGACATATCCGGAATCGCCGAAAACAATATCCGGCCGGCAGGGCCCTGTGAGCATACCGGCCAGCTCCCGGGCCTTGCCCGCATCCAGCACCGCCACCATGTCCGGTGTAAATTCTGCAATCTGGCGGCAGAGCAGGGGCAGGTTGTTGGCAGCGGTCAGGGCTTTGACCTGAAAGCGGTCCGGGTGCATTCTCACGATATCCAGGGCAGAGGTGCCGATGGACCCTGTGGCTCCCAGAATAGAAAGATGCTTCATAGCGCCACCAAAAGATATCCGAACAAAACAGGAATAGCCAGCAACAGCCCGTCAATCCGGTCCAGCATACCGCCATGTCCCGGCAGGATACGCCCGGAATCCTTGATGCTGGAACTCCGCTTCATGGCGGATTCAAACAGATCCCCGATCTGCCCTGCAACGGCAATCAAAAAGGAACAGGGCAGCATTACCAAAACCAGTTTCGTTGCACCAAAAAATATCAGGATACACACCACCCCGGCGGTCATGGCGGCTGCAACACCTCCCAGGGAGCCTTCAATGGTTTTGTTGGGGCTGATATGGGGAGACAATTTGCGTTTTCCGAAAAATCTGCCTGTGTAGAATGCACCGGTGTCGTTGATAAAGCACACAATCAGCAGCCAGAAAATCCAGAATACGCCGTCCTGGACATTTCTTACAAACAAAAGAAGAGACAGGGAAAAGGGAATGTAGACAATACCCAGCACCTGCTTGGCGATGATATCAAACACATGGGCCCGGGACGCAAACCGGAACAGAACAAACACAGACAACAGCATAAAATTCAGGGATAGGACAACCAACATGGCCGGCCAGGAGCCGGCACCTGCAGCTGCCACCATAAGCAGGCAGGATACATAGGAAATGGCTGTTATTGCCCGGGAGACAGGACCATCATCCCGGCTGAAAATAATGCGCAGGTATTCCCGGATGGCACAGGCGGCCACTGTGAAAACCAGAGCAGCCAGAAGTATGGGGGTGCCTTTGATCAGAATCCACAGGACCAAAGGCGCCAGAATTATTGTGGTGATCCATCGCTGGGCATGCTGCATTCCACTCTACCGAATCGTCGGTCCCTTTTCTGGTAACTGGTTAAAATATCGATAAATTCAGCTTTGGTAAAATCCGGCCACAGGGTATGGGAGACAAAGATTTCAGCATACGCAGCCTGCCAGAGCAAAAAATTGGAAAGCCGGAACTCCCCCGAGGTCCGGATGATCAGATCCGGGTCCGGCATATGGCCGGTATACAGATGCGCTGCCACCGTTTTTTCACAGATATCTTGTGCCGTCAGTTCTCCTGCCGCAAGTTTGTTGGCCATTGCCTTTACCGCATCGGTTATTTCCTGCCGGCTGCCGTAACTCAAGGCTAGGTTCAGGGTCATCTCCTGGTTGTTTCCGGTTGCTTCTATGGTTTCCTGGGCCTGAATCCGCACCTCTTCGGGCAGTTTTTCCATCTGGCCCAGCACCTTTAAGCAAATGCCTTTTTCCTGTAAATCCTTTCGTTCTGACACCAGAAATTTTTTCAGCAGCTGCATGAGTGCCATCACTTCGGATTTGGGCCTGGTCCAGTTTTCAGTGGAAAACGCATACAGGGTCAGGTACTGGATTCCCAGCTCTCTTGCAGCACCCACAATGGTTCTGACAGTTTGGGATCCTGTTTCATGGCCGGTGATGCGGTTCATGAACCGTTTTTTTGCCCACCGGCCGTTGCCATCCATGATAATGGCCACATGGACAGGCAGTCTGTCCGGATCAAGGCCGGATGTGCTGAGGACATCAGACTTCAAGGATTTCCTTTTCTTTTCGGGCAAAAATGTCATCCAGCCGCTGGATGTATTCGTCCGTCAGTTCCTGGACGATTTTCTGCCCTTTGAAGCTGTCATCTTCAGAAATATCCCCATCCTTCTGAAGGTCCTTGAGCATGTCATTGGAGTCTCTGCGGATATTACGGATGGCCACTTTATGCTCTTCACAGGTTTTGGACACATTTCTGGCAATCTCTTTTCTGCGATCCTCAGTCAACGGCGGGATGGAAATACGGATCAGTTTGCCGTCATTGGACGGTGTCAACCCGAGATTGGCCTTGAGTATGGCTTTTTCCACCGCATTGATCACACTGATATCCCAGGGTTTCACCGTAATCAACCGGCTTTCGGGTATGGATATGGTGGACATCTGGGGCAGCGGGGTCTGGGTGCCGTAGTAATCAACCTTCACATTGTCCAGCATTGTCTGGGATGCCCTTCCGGTGCGGACCTTTGCCATTTCCTTGACAAACACGTTTTCGGTTTTTCCCATCCTGTCTCTGGTTTCTTCTATCACGTCATCAATCATCACAACCCATCCTTGGAAATATAAGCGTCACAGCCGGTTTCAGGCCGGAATACCGATATGTCTGCATCCGGCATCATTGTCCTGATTTCCGACTCATTATACTGATTTCCGGCTATTTATTGTATATCCGGGTACCGACATCCTCTCCCATGACCGCCCGGCAGATATTATCCGCCTTGTGGAGATCAAACACCTGTAGGGGCAAATCATGCTCCATGGCAAGGGATATGGCGGTCATGTCCATGACATGGAGCTGTTTTTCAATCACGCGCATATAGGACAATTCATCAAACAGCACCGCATCTTCATGGACCACCGGGTCTTTGTCGTAGACCCCGTCCACCTGGGTGGCCTTGAACAGGATCTGGGCACGAATTTCATGGGCCCTGAGAACCGCTGCCGTATCTGTTGTAAAATAGGGATTTCCCGTACCAGCCGCAAAAATCACCACCCGCCCCTTTTCAAGGTGGCGGATGGCTTTTCTCCGGATAAAGGGTTCGGCAACCTGGTCCATGCGGATGGCGGACTGTACCCGGGTGGGAACATCCCGTTTTTCCAGGGCATCACACAAAGCAAGGGAATTGATCACCGTGGCCAGCATACCCATGTTGTCGGCAGAGCTTCTGTCCATGCCTGCGGAACTGCCGGCAACCCCCCTGAAGATATTTCCACCCCCCACCACAATGCTGACCTCAACATTCAGGCGGGTCACCTTGGCAACCTCTTCCGCCACATAGTGAATCATCTCCGGTGTGATGCCAAAGCCCTGATTTCCCATCAGGGCTTCTCCGCTCAGTTTGATCAGAATCCGTTTAAACTCAGGCAGGTTGTCCAAGATATTATTCTCCTATCTGGAAGCGTGCAAATCTCTTGATATGGATATTTTCACCAATCTTGCCAATAGTTTCCTTTACCACATCTTCAATGGTTTTCTGGGGATCTTTCACATATTGTTGGCTCATGAGGCAGATCTCTTTGTAAAATTTTTCCACCTTGCCGTCCACAATCTTGTCAATGATATTCTCCGGTTTGCCCTCTTCAAGCATCTGGGCGCGGAAAATTTCGCGCTCTTTTTCCACCACGCTTTTGTCCACATCATCCGGGGTCAGTCCGGCAGGATTTGCAGCAGCGATATGCATGGCAATGTTCTTGGCAAAGTCGAGAAAATCCTCTGTCTTGGCCACAAAATCTGATTCACAATTGACTTCTACCAGGACCCCGAGTTTGGCGCCGGTATGGATGTAGGAGTAGATAACCCCTTCAGAGGTGGACCGACCGGCCCGTTTGGCAGCTTTTGCCAGGCCTTTTTTGCGTAAAAGCTCGATGGCTTTTTCCATGCTGCCGTCTGCTTCGGCAAGCACCCGTTTACAATCCATTATGCCCGAACCCGTAGCTTCCCTGAGTTCTTTTACCATTGCTGCGGAAATATCAGCCATTTTATACGTGCTCCTCAATTTATATTATTCAGTTTCAATCGTTTCTTCAACTGGTTCAGCCGGGGTGACTTTTCGCTTTATCTTTTCCACAACAGGTCCGTCACTGCCGTCTGACACCACTTCAATGGCAACTTTCTGATCACCTGTGTCTGTGTCTTCTTTTTTATCGCCGTCTGCCCGGGCCTGCATCTTTTCTTCATGGATCTGACGGCCTTCAATGCAGGCATCTGCAATACGGGAGGTAAACAGGCGGATGGATCTGATGGCGTCATCATTGCCGGGAATCACATAATCGATATCATCCGGGTCACAATTGGTATCCACCACTGCCACTATGGGTATGCCCAGACGCTTGCCCTCTTTTACCGCAATGGCTTCATTTTTGGGATCAATGACAAAAATGGCGGCAGGCAGCTTTTTCATGTTGCTGATACCGCCAATGGCAAATTCCAGCTTCTCTTTTTCCTTGAGCATTTTTGACTGTTCTTTTTTGGGATAGTTTTCAAGGGTGCCGTCATTTTCAATGGAATTGAGAAAATGAAACCGGGTGATATTGTTTTTAATGGTCTGAAAATTGGTCAGCATGCCCCCCAGCCACCGATTTTCAACATAAAACATCTCCGCCCTGTTGGCTTCTTCATAAATCGCTTCTGATGCCTGTTTTTTTGTCCCCACAAACAGAACATCCTTGCCTTCGGCAGCAATACCCTTGATAAAATCATGGGCCTGGCGAAAAAGCTTGACCGTCTGCTGCAGATCGATGATGTAAATGCCGTTTCTGGCCCCGAAAATATACTTTTTCATTTTGGGGTTCCAGCGTTTGGTCTGGTGCCCGAAATGCACACCTGCTTCCAAAAGTTCTCTGATCGTAATGTACGCCATGTGTTCTCCAAATGTTTCTAATGGTTTTTTGTCCTTCACCCATTTCATCCCCGGAAATCAACTTTCACAAGCACCGGATCCCGGGTCCATGGATGTGTGTTTTTGTAATTTTTACAAATCCTATCATGTATAGCAAAAACCAGGCAATTAATCAATTTTTTTTTTCAGGTGTACCACCCGGTCATGACCGGCAAGGTCTTTGATACAGGCAATTGTGTCATATCCAGGACAGGTTTTTGCAAAAGCCATGACATCTGATTTCTGGTCATACCCGATTTCCAGCAGCAGATGCCCCCCGGGAGCAAGATAGTCACAGGCAGATACCAGCATTTTTTGGATACAATCCAGGCCGTCCGGCCCGCCGTCAAGTGCGGACACGGGTTCGTGGTTTTGTATTTCCGGCGCCAGACCGGTGATGGATGCGGTGGGGATATACGGCGGGTTGGACACAATGAGATCAAAGACAGGGCATGGGGTGAGGGCATCAAACCATGACCCCCTGAAAAAAAAGATGGTTGCCGTTTTTTCCCTGCAGGCATTTTTCCGGGCCGTATCCAGGGCGGCGGCTGATATGTCACCGGCAAAAAAACGGTTTTCTGGAGCGGCTTTCGCCAAAGATACCACAATGGCACCCGAACCTGTGCCCAGATCCAGTACGGTTTGTTGTTTTACAGGCGCTTCAGCCAGCAGATCCAGAGCGGTTGTCACCAGGATTTCGGTATCCGGCCTGGGAATAAGCACACCGGGTCCCACCTGGAACCGGGATTCATAAAACCCTTTTTCGCCGGTGATATAGGCCACTGGCTCATGGTTTCTGCGCCGGGAAATCAGGGTCTTGAATTGCGCCAGTTCCTGTTTTTCCAGGGGACGGTCGTGCTGCAGATACAGATCCAGCCGCCGGATGCCCAGGCAGAATCCCAGCAGAATTTCAGCGGTCAGGCGGGGGCTGTCAATCCCGTACTTTTTAAAATAGGCTTCTGTCCAGGCAACCAGTTTGAATACGGTCCATTCCATTACGCAAGGGTGTGGTCTTCCTGTAATGCCCGGGCCTGGTGGTGGGTTTTCAACGCATCGATAATGGCCTGGATATCCCCCTCCATGATGCTGTCCAGCTTATACAAGGTCAGTCCGATGCGGTGATCTGTCATCCTGCCCTGGGGGAAATTATAGGTGCGGATGCGGCCACTTCTGTCTCCGGTTCCCACCTGGTCTTTTCGATCGGCCGCCCGCTTTGATTCCTCTTCTTGTATCCTGGCATCGAGGATGCGGGATTTGAGCACATTCATGGCCTTGGCCTTGTTTTTATGCTGGGATTTCTCATCCTGGCAGGTGGCCACCACTCCTGTGGGAACATGGGTAACCCTGACAGCGGAATCAGTTGTATTGACTGACTGTCCCCCCGGCCCTGATGCCCGGAAAATATCCACTCTGATGTCTGCCGGATTGATGTCGATATCGATGTCTTCGGCTTCCGGCAGCACGGCAACGGTCACCGCCGAGGTATGAATTCTTCCCTGGGTCTCGGTTTCAGGGACCCGCTGCACCCGGTGGGTACCGCTTTCAAATTTAAAGGCACCAAACGCCCCTTTGCCCTGCACCAGGCACACGATCTCCTTGAACCCGCCGGCACTGGAATCATTTTTCTCGATAATATCGATTTTCCAGTTTCTGGTTTCCGCATACCGGGAATACATTCTGAAAAGGTCTCCGGCAAAGATACCAGCCTCTTCTCCACCCGTGCCGGCCCGGATTTCCAGGATCACACTTTTTTTATCCCTGGGATCTTTGGGCATCAGCAATGTATTGAGTTTGGATGTCAGGGTATTCATCTGCTTTTCCAGAGAAGCGATCTCCTCTCTGGCCATGGCCCGGATATCAGGGTCTGTGTCCTTGAGCAGGTCCCTGGCCTCTGAGAGTTCCGCAACAACCCCTTCATAGGTCCTGAACACCGGAACGATCCGGTGGAGTTCCCCGTGCTCCTTTACATACTTCTGGTATTTGTGCTGGTCCTTTATCACCTCAGGGTCGCTCAGGAGATGTTCCAGTTTTACATACCGTTCTTCAATGCCTTTGAGTTTTTCTATCATGGGCAAAAAATCCAAAAGGGGTGCCCCAAGGCAAGCCCCCTTTGTGAAATTCCATTGGATAAGATGTTACACAAGTTTGGTTGCATCAAACCCGGCATATTTTCTTTTAAACCGGTCAATACGGCCGGCTGAATCCACCAGTTTCTGTTTACCGGTAAAGAACGGATGACAGCTGGAACAGATTTCCACCTTGATGTTTTCCCTGGTGGAACCTACCTCAAATGTGGCGCCACAGGCACAGGAGGCCGTGGTTTTTGCATATTTTGGATGAATATCTTTTTTCATTTTTCTTATCACTCCTTACATTCTGTCTTTTTTGCCAAAACACAAAACAGCTGTTTCAAAAAATTTGGGGCTCACGAGTTCATCATTCTCAAAAACTCTTTATTATCCTTTGTTCCCTGCATTTTTTCAAGTAAAAACTGCATACTGTCAACAGAATTTAAACTGGACAACAGTTTTCGCAGGATCCAGACCCGGTTCAATGTCATGTTATCCAGCAGCAGTTCTTCTTTTCTGGTGCCGGATTTGTTTATGTCAATGGCCGGAAATACCCGCTTGTCCGCCAGCTTTCTGTCCAGGACCAGCTCCATGTTGCCGGTGCCCTTGAACTCTTCAAAAATCACCTCATCCATTCTGCTGCCGGTATCCACAAGCGCGGTGGCAATAATGGTGAGGCTGCCGCCATCTTCAATGTTCCGGGCAGCACCGAAAAACCGTTTGGGCCGGTCCAGGGCATTGGAATCCACCCCTCCGGACAGAATTTTTCCGGAGGGGGGCATCACCGCATTATAGGCCCTGGCCAGGCGGGTGATAGAATCCAGAAGGATCACGACATCATGACCCTGCTCCACGATACGCTTGGCTTTTTCAATCACCATTTCCGCCACCTGCACATGGCGTTCCGCAGGCTCGTCAAAGGTGGAGCTGATCACCTCTGCATCCACGGACCGGGTCATGTCAGTGACCTCCTCGGGCCGCTCATCAATGAGCAGAATCATGGGAACGATGCCTTTATGGGATGCGATCATGGAGTTGGCGATATTCTGCAGCAGCATGGTCTTGCCCGCCTTGGGCGGGGACACAATCAGCCCCCGCTGGCCGAACCCGATGGGGCACATCAGATCGATCACCCGCATGGAATAGTTGTCTGATGCCCCCTCAAGAAGCATTTTCCGTTCCGGATACAGGGGCAGCAGATTGTCAAACAAAATGGTTTCCGCCGCCAGTTCCGGGCTCTGAAAATTGACCGCCTCCACTTTGAGCAGGGCAAAATATCTTTCCGAATCTTTGGGCTGTCTCACCTGGCCGGAGATGGTATCCCCGGTTCGCAGGTTGAACCGCCGGATCTGGGAGGGCGAAACATAAATGTCGTCCGGGCCGGGCAGGTAATTGTACCCGGGTGCCCGCAGAAAACCAAATCCATCAGGCAGGATCTCCAGGGTGCCTTCCCCATATACCTGGCCGGTTTTTTCTATGTTGGCCTGGAGCAGGGCAAAAATCAGTTCCTGTTTTTTTAATCCACCGATCCCTTTGATATTGTTTTCTTTGGCAAGCTTGGTCAGCTCACTGATCTTCATTTTGTTAAGTTCTACAAGATTCATTCGCACTCCCACTTGTTAATAATTGTATGCGTGCCAGCATGATTTTTAATTATTTTTTGGTTTACACGGATCACTGGTAAGGACCAATTGTACCTATACGGGATACCTTTCGATAGTCTGGAGATCTCAAAGCGTCATGGAAATACAGACAGGTGGCTGGTATTTACTGGATACCGTTTTGACTAATAGTGCATTATTTTTGGGTTGTCAAGAACTCTTTTTTTATTTCAGCATACAGATTGGCAACAGATTCAAAGACTTCACCTGGTTTTCCATGGTTATGAATCACATAATCTGACAGCGCAATTTTTTTTTCCTGCTCCATCTGCAGGGACAACATTTTTCGGGCATCTGCAAATTCCACCCCATCCCTTTCGGCAACCCTTTGGGCAAGCATATCATCCGGGGCTGTCACCACAAGCACGGCATCAAATTTTTTTTGCATATTGGTTTCAAACAGCAGCGGCACCTCTGCGGCACAGGCCTTTTCAGGACCATAGTCCGCATCTGCCATCTGCCGGAACAACGCTTTAAAAATAAGGGGATGGAGCAGGGCCTCCAGCTGTGTGCGCAGATCAGGCCTGTCCACCATCAGGCGCCGCATTTTGGCCCGGTCCAGGGTGTTATCCGACCGTACCACCTGTTGGCCGAAAAGCCTTACCACACCGGTATATCCTTCATGCCCCGGCGCCACCACCTGTCTTGCAATCCGGTCACAGTCCATGGTCACCAGGCCCAGGGATGAAAAGGCCTTTAAAACCAGGCTTTTCCCGGATCCTGCAGACCCTGTCACAGCAATTTTTACAATATCTGAATGGTCCATCATGTTGACTTATAATACAGGGGTGTGGTATTTTCAACCCTGTCAACCATGTTCAGGCATAATCACAATTATTGCGGGGGCCTGTTTTATATGAACGGATCCCGGCTTAGATTTTACCAGTATCCTCTAAAATTTACAGAAAGGAAAACCAAAACGTGCAAAGAACATTGTCCATTATCAAACCCGACGGGGTTGCCAAAAACGTCATCGGGGATGTCATCAAACGATTTGAAACAGCAGGTATCAAAATCGCTGCCATGAAAATGCTCCAGCTGACCAAAAACCAGGCCCGGGGATTTTATGCGGTTCACAAAGAACGCCCGTTTTTCGACAGCCTCACCGATTTCATGACCTCAGGCCCTATCGTGGTCATGGTCCTGGAAGGCGAAGATGTGATCGCAAAAAACCGCAAACTCATGGGTGCCACCAATTTCAAGGAAGCAGAAGAGGGCACCATCAGACGGGAGTATGCCACGGACATTGAAAAAAATGTGGTCCATGGATCCGATGCCCCGGAAACCGCAGCCTTTGAAATCAGCTATTTTTTCAACAACCTGGAGATCCAGGCCCGCTAGATCCGCCGCCAACAAAAACCGGTGTGACCAATCCGACAGGATCTGATCTGACCGGAACCATTTTCGGCCCACATACGCTGAGCCATAAGCGCTGGACCATAAGCGCACTTTCCCACAAGCGCAGCCGCAGTTCGGCTGCGCTTGTCAATCTTTTGTCACCCCGAAAATCATTTGACTGCTGTTGGGAATTTTCCAGACCCTCAAAATTTCCCCATATATGCATTTAGGGGACCAGCATGTCAAACCCGGTGGCATCATCTTTTTTGCGCACACCGGTGGCGCCGGTCAGTTCATGGATGGCCACCTCCATCACCTGCCAAACCTTTACCCCTTTGCGGATACACCCGGTGATGGTATTGTCCCCCCTGCCACAGGCCATATGCATGTGCACTACCGGGCTGCCTGTTTCATCGGGAAAAAGGGTGCCTGTGCCGGTC
>Ga0102940_1000520_pt1 | contig 26385 bp, 17 predicted proteins | sample SalPonR2_C_D1_MG_FD_78215 | JGI IMG/M metagenome (GOLD analysis project Ga0102940, IMG submission 78215) | Salt pond soil microbial communities from South San Francisco under conditions of wetland restoration - Salt Pond MetaG R2_C_D1_MG | ecosystem: Environmental > Aquatic > Marine > Intertidal... | reverse complement strand
GGTGTGAGGTGTGAGGTATGAGGTATGAGGTATGAGGTATGAGGTGAGAGGTGTGAGGTTTTGAGGTGTGAGGTATGAGGTGAGAGGTGTGAGGTTTTGAGGTGTGAGGCCTACAGGATCTCTGATTTCATATTTTGCACCTCTTTTCGCAACGCTTGATTCATCGCAGCAAAGCCTTTTTCGGTTGTGGTTAACAATTGCTTTTTGAAAATAGGGGTGAGTAGCCCCGAAAAATGTTCTCCGTGGGTCAGTCGGGTCTGGCCATTAGGGAGAGAGGTGAGTTGGAAAAAGTGCTCTCCGTCAAACAGGCCCTTCACTAAGAAATGGCCGAGCCACCGAAGTTCTTCGTTTTGCCGAAAGGCTAAAACGGTGGGCCGAAAGGTCATTCCCGGAAGTTGAATCTTGATTTTCTGGCCCTCTTGTACCTGACCGCTCAGGGATTGGACGAAAGGGTTCCATTCCGGGTAGCGGTCAAAGTCGGTAAGGACCTGCCAAACCCGTTGGCGCGGTGCGTCGATATCGATGTGGGTGTTGATGGTAAAAGCCATAATTGTTGGATGTTTGGTTTAGTACAAATATGGCGTAAAGACGAAGTCGGTGCCTTGATCTAGATCAAGAAATGCGTTTGCGGCGAATGCGGCTAAGTGTTTCGGGCGTCATGCCCAGCATAGAAGCCAGGTAATGTAGCGGTACCTGATTGAATAGTTCTGGTTTACGGCTCATTAGAAAATGGACGCGCTCCTCTGCAGTCATGGAAAGGAAAGAAAATACTCGGTCTTCCAGCATAGTAAAGCACTTGGCAATGAACAGTTTTTCAATCCGGTCCCATTGGGGAACCTCCTGAGGTAAACGCTGGTAATCGTCGCTACTAATCGTATAGAAGCGGCAATTGGTCAGGGCCTGAATATTCCACCGGGCCGGGGAGCGAAAAACGAGCTCTGACAGATCCGTGATAAACTCCCCTTCTGAGGTGATCCACTGGGTAATATCCTTGCCGTCGCGGTACTGGAACACCCTTAGGTGACCTTCACGCACAAAACTAAGCGGTACGTGATGACTGCCTTCACGGCAAAAGAAGTCGTCCCGGGCGAGCTCCGTCTCCTGGAACAGACCGGAAAGTGCCTGCGCCTGGTCGTCGCTCAGCTGAAAATACGAATGAATGTATTGGGTGAGGGTGGACATAATAGTGGTATGGTGCATCGGTAGTTCAATTACAGGGCCTGCCCCGTGGAATAAAGCGAAGCTTTGCCCTCAGGGCATTCCACAGGGCAGGGCCGGGGGAGATTTCTCATTACGTCTTGTTTTGCTCCGCGAAGGTCGGATTGTCCTTTTAGGAAAGGTATGGTCTTACGTACCTCTAATCCAAGAAGCAAGATGTAACGAGGAACCCATCGGTGTGCCCCGGGCGCTAGTGGCACCGTAAAAAAACCGTGTAGCGATTAGTATAGAACAAAACTACCTCAAAAAACACCCCAATCCAGCTAGAGCCGAATTGGGGTGACGAGGTATATTGCATAGTCGTTATTATTAACCCAGCAACTCCTGCTCGGCAACGAACGGCTGCTGGTAGAGGCGCTTACCGGTAGATCGATAGAGCGCATTGGCCACGGCCGCCATGATGGGCGGCAGGCCGGGCTCTCCGAGTCCGGTCGGGTCAATGCCGTTGTCGACAAAGTGCGTTTCGACCTTTCGCGGAGCTTCTGTATGACGAATCATACGGTAGCTATCGAAGTTTTTCTGTTGCGGCTTACCATCTTTTATGGTCAGGGCACTGTACATAGCGTGGCCGATACCATCGACCAGGCCTCCTTCAATTTGGTTGCGTGCGCCTACTGGGTTGACCACAATTCCACAATCTACCGCACACCAGACCTTATCGACGCGTGGGCGATCATTTTCCTTGACGATGTCAACGACCTGTGCCACGTAAGAGTTATGGCAGTAGTAGGCCGATACGCCCCGGGCGCGATCGCCGTCGTTTTGGGCCCAGCCCGATTTCTCTTTCACCATTTTCAGTACTCCGGCGTAGCGCTCAGCGTCGTAATCATTGTCTTTACCAACGGGGTTGTTTTTAGCCCGTTCGAAGAGCTCTAAGCGCATTTCGATGGGGTCTTTACCAGCAGCTTCGGCGACCTCGTCGAGGAACGACTGCTCGGCTCCGGCAATAAAGTTGGAGCGCGGTGCCCGCCAGGCTCCCGTCGATACGTTAGAATCGAGGCTGTGGTTTTCTGCCAGGTAGTTGTCTACTGCTCCGGCGGGGAAGCGGTTGGCAAAGACCGGGCTACCGTGAATGCCGGCTCCGCGTACGTGGAAGCCAATCAGGTTGTTATTCTCGTCCAGTGCGGCGCGGTATTTCACCTTATAGGCCGGGCGATAAACGCCATTGGTCATATCGTCTTCACGAGAGTAGACCAGCTTAACGGGGGCTTTAGCTTTCTGGGAAATTAGCGCGGCCTCCGTACCGAAGTGACCGTACAGGCGACGGCCAAAGCCACCTCCCTGACGCGTCATCATGATGGAAATCTTTTCTTCCGGCATTCCCAGGACGGCCGAAACGGTTTTCTGCAGGTATTCCGGCGTTTGGATAGGGCCTAGCAGTTCGGCTTTTTCATCGGTTACATCCGCAAAGAAGTTCATCGGCTCCATCGGGTTGTGAGCGAGGAAGGGGGCCGAGTATTCGCGCTCAATGACTTTTGCTGCTTCCGCAAATGCTTTTTCCGGGTTCCCGTCTTTACGAGCGGGTTTATCGGCAGGCTTCTTAATCAGTTCGGCCAGTTTTGCTTCTTGGGTATCAGTGCTTTCCAGGTCACCCGTTTTCTCCCATTCCACTTTGAGGGCTTTTTTAGCCTTCATTACCTGCCAGGTCGATTCGCCGACGACCACTACCAGCTCGGGAAATGCGCTGACATCCGACCATTGTTGTTCGGCACCATCGGGCCTAATGTCGATGGTAAATACATCTTTAATTCCGGGCATGGCCAGGGCATCGGTAGCGTCGAAAGACTTGACGGTCATGCCAAAAGCCGGCGGGTGCTCGGCCATCGCAATCAACATGCCTTCACGCTGTACATCGAGGCCAAAGAGGGGCTTACCGGTAACAATTTCTTTGCGATCGACATTGAGCGTCGGCGTACCGATAATGGTAAAATCTTTGGGGTCTTTCAGTTCGACCTCTTCCGGTACGTCCATTTGTCCGGCGGCGGTAGCTACGGCACCATAGCCGGTGGTCTGTCCACTCTTTTCGTGTTTGATGACGCCGGCTTCGGTAGTTAGTTCAGAGACGGGAACACCCCATTCCTGAGCGGCGGCTTCCAGCAACATCCGACGGGCAGTTGCCCCGGCCTGACGCAGGCTATTCCAGCCCAGGCGGATAGATTGGCTACCTCCCGCTACCTGACGGGTGTATTTATCGGTATCGAGGCCAGCCTGCTCGACCACGACATTTTTCCAGTCGACGTCGAGCTCTTCGGCCACAATCATGGGCATGGAGGTCTTGACGTTCTGTCCGATTTCCGGATTAGGCGAGAAGATAGTTACTACGCCATTATCCCCCACTTTGAGGTAGGCGTTGATCTCGTACCACTCTTCGGGCATTTCTAATTCGGCTTCGGCGGTAGCGCCGGGGCGTTTACAGGAGGTGAGCACATTGAGGCCCAGTACCAGTCCACCACCGGCAAGGGTCGTTATCTTGAGGAACGACCGGCGATCGTGTTTTTTATTGATATTCTTAGTCATAATAGTTCTATTTTTGAATGGATAAAATGAGGTACAGCGGGGCTGATTAACTCATTTTTTCGCTGGCCGTTTTCACCGCATCTTTGATGCGTACGTAGGTACCACAGCGGCAGATATTGCCGGCCATAGCCGCTTCGATCTCCGCGTCACTCGGGTTTTTATTCGATTCGAGCAGGGAGGCTGCATTCATAATTTGTCCAGCCTGGCAGTAGCCGCACTGAGCGACATCATGCTCTACCCAGGCTTCCTGCACGGGGTGGGTACCGTCTTCGGATAATCCTTCAATGGTGGTAATTTTCTTGCCGCTCACCTGGCTGATAGGCAGGGAGCAGGAGCGCATTGCTACGCCGTCAATGTGGATGGTGCAGGCGCCGCACTGGCCAATACCGCATCCGTATTTGGTGCCGACCATGCCGAGCGAATCGCGCAATACCCACAAAATAGGAGTGTCGGGCTCAACCTCCACGCGTTTGTTTGTTCCGTTAATGTTTACATCAAATGTTGCCATAGTTAATCGTATTATGGTTTACGATACGTGTTAATTCAGGTATATCAGTTAGCTTTTGCCAAAAGAAAGGGAGCTATAAGGTACTATTTTTCTGGGAGTCGTGCAATCTGTCCTACTCGTATAGGTAACGGGAAGCAGGAGAGGTTGTTTTAAAACTTGACATTTGCAGCTCTTCTCTCCAGCAAACCGACGCTTCGCAGGCGATTAGCCGGCAGGGTTGATCTTTTAAGAGGTGAAGTGCAGAGCCATAAAATATGACATTGCGGGGCAGTTGCTATACTTTCCCTTTTACACCTTATTCTGTCTATGTCCCTGGATCGTTGCTGGGAAAAGTAGTATTTTAGCAGAAAGTAGTTTTTTATGATCACCGATTTCAAGGATCTGGATTTAAGCAAGCAATATACTTATGCCGACTACCTTACCTGGCGATTTAAAGAACGGGTAGAGCTGTTTCGTGGATGGGTAAAAAAGATGTCGCCGGCACCCAGTCGCAATCATCAGCAAATTGTCAACAATATAAATGTAGCACTCTATCAATTCCTGACCGGTACCGACTGCAAGGTTTATGTTGCCCCCTTCGACGTGCTGCTCTCCCGTCAGGGAGCGGATACCGTAGTGCAACCGGATATTTCCGTAATCTGTGACCGGAGTAAACTGACCGAGCAGGGCTGCACGGGCGCGCCTGACCTCGTGATTGAAGTACTATCCCCCGGGAATTCAAGTCGCGAGAAAAAGGACAAATTCGAACTTTACGAAGAGAATGAGGTGATCGAATACTGGCTGGTATCGCCGATGGAGGAGACTATCCTTGTCTATGATCGTAATGAAAAAGGTAAATTTATCGGCCGCCAGCCTGCAGTGGCCGGAATGACCGTAGACAGTAGAGCTGTTCCCGGGTTCTCCATTTCTGTGGACAAGGCCTTTGTGGAATAGGGCAGGAAAAGTTCTATCACTACCCGATGCACCCCACTGATGTCGGTTTCTGCATTCCCTGCTAATTCCTCATTCTGTCAGACGCGGCAGTGCCACGTCTCTACAGATTTGCGCGATCCAGAGGATCACGGTCCATTTTTTTCCAACTCCGCATTCCCCATTCCGAACTCCCAACTCCCCATTCCGCATTCCTCATTCTGTCAGACGCGGCAGTGCCACGTCTCTACAGATTTGCGCGATCTAGAGGATCACGGTCCATTTTTTTCCAACTCCGCATTCCGCATTCCGAACTCCCAACTCCCCATTCCGAATTCCTCATTCTGTCAGACGCGGCAGTGCCACGTCTCTACAGATTTGCGCGATCCGGAGGATCACGGTCCATTCCCAACTCCGCATTCCGCATTCCGAACTCCCAACTCCCTTGCCATCTGCCTTTGAAATTGTATCTTTAGCAACTGACCAAGTAAAAAAACAAAAACTATGTACAGATCACCCACCCTTTACGGGCTGGTTCTGCTCGCTGGGTTGCTGACTGCTCCGCTCTGGGGGCAACGCGACTACCGCGACGGAGCTGCTCTGGAGCGCAGTATTCAGGCGCTCGAACAACAGTACGGCGAATATCTAGAAGCTTCTACCCTGACCGAAACGGCTGCCGGCCACCCCATTTGGCTACTGACGATCGGCAGCGACGATCGCAATACCAAGCCTGGCGTAGCTATTGTCGGTGGCGTGGCCGGCCACCACCTGCTTGGACAAGAACTGGCTATGGGGGTAGCCGAAAATCTGCTGGCCGGTACCACCGTCGACAGCATTCAGCAACTGCTTGAGGAGGTTACATTCTACGTCTTTCCGCAAGTATCGCCCGACGCAGCGACCCAGTACTTTTCCGGCCTGCGCTACGAGCGGCAGGCTAATGGTCGCGATACCGATACCGATCGCGATGGATATACCAATGAAGATCCCGGCGAAGACCTTAACGGCGACGGCCTGCTCACCATGATGCGCATCGCCGCCCCCGACGGCGAATATGTTATGCATCCGGCCGATGCCCGTGTAATGCGCAAAGCGACCGCCGCCGATCCGCCCGCCGTGCGCTATCACCTTTTGCCGGAAGGCAGAGATAACGATATGGATGGCCAACACAGCGAAGACGGCCCCGGGGGTATTTTCTTTAATAAAAACTGGACCTTCCAGCATCCGACCTTCAAACCGGGGGCCGGCGAATATGCCGTGAGTGAAGTGGAGACGCGCGCCATTGCCGATTTTCTCTACGATCGCTTCAACATCTTTTCGGTGATCACCTTTGGTCCGTCCGAAAACCTGCACGCACCGCTGGAATACCGTTCGTCTAACGACCGGCAACGGGTAATCACCGGCATCCTCAAAGGCGACGCCGAAGTGAATAAACAGGTATCCGGCCTGTTTCAGGAGGTGGCTTCCGCCAAAAAGGGTGTACGGGCCTCGACCAACGCGGGCGGCTTCATGGAGTGGACCTATTTCCATTACGGTCGTTTTGGCTTTGGTACTCCCGGCTGGTACGTGCCCGACTGGCAAATGCCGGAAGATGAGGCAGAAGCGGCGCAGTATAAACCCAACGACGACAAGAATGCCGACGTCAATTTCCTGCGTTGGGCCGAAGCAGCCAACGTGGAAAACGCCTTTGTCGAGTGGACGGAAGTGAGACACCCCGACTTCCCCGACCAAACGGTCGAGGTAGGGGGTATGGCACCCTTTGTACAGCTCAACCCACCCTACGGTGAAGTACGAGAACTGGCTAGCAAGCATACCGATTTTGCCGTAAGGCTCGGCCAACTCCGCGCGCAGGTGGCTCTGACTAATATTCGACAGGAGCAGGTCGACGAGGGCCTATGGCGCGTGAAAGCCACCCTGGTCAATACCGGACAGCTACCGACCACTAGTGAGATTGGCGATCGATTCAACTGGCTGAAGCGCCTGCGGGTCGACTTCGGTATGGCCGATAATCAGGCGCTGAGTACCGGACAGGAGGTCTACCTCTTCCCGGCCATGCAGCCGGGTGAAGCCCGCGAATTGTCGTGGCTGGTGCGCGGCAACGGCACCGTCACTATCGAAGCCGGCTCTCCGCATGTCGGCACGGATTCCATTACGCTCAACCTTCAATAAGCCATTACTATGCTATCCAATATAAAATACCTTATCGCATGCTTCGTGCTACTGCCGCTTTTGGCGACAGCCCAAACACCGGAGCAGATCTTTCAGGCCGTGGGCACCCCGGCCAATCCGAAAGTCAATATTTCCTTTAACCGCTATTACACCGCCGAGGGTTTAGAGGCTTTGGCCAAAAAACTGGCCGACGCGCACCCCGATCTGATCACCCTGCAATCCATCGGTAAATCGTACGAAGGCCGCGACCTGTGGTGTATGACCGTCACCGATCAGAGTATGGGCCCCGACCTGGAAAAACCGGGCTTCTACATTGACGGCAACATCCACTCCAATGAGATTCAGGGTTCGGAATTTGCCATCTATACCGCCTGGTACCTGGCCGAGAGCTTCGGAAAAAACAAGTTCATCACCGAACTGCTCAAAGAGAAAGTCTTCTACATCGTGCCGACTATCAACCCCGATGCGCGCAACGCGTATATGAAAGGCGAAAATACCGCCAACACGCCCCGCTCGGGCATGATCCCTATCGATGACGACCGCGACGGAGTGTACGATGAAGATGGCTACGACGATCTCAACGGCGATGGTGAAATCACGCAGATGCGCCGCAAATCGCCCTACGGCGACTACGTGGCCGATCCCGTCAACCCCAATCGCATGATTCGCGTCGGGGAAGACGAGCGCGGCACTTACGAATACCTGGGCAGCGAAGGCATCGACAATGACGGCGACGGGCAAATCAATGAAGACCGCGTGGGCGGCTACTACGATGCCAACCGCAACTGGGGCTGGAACTGGCAACCCGAATACATTCAACGCGGCTCGCACCACTATCCCTTCTCCATTCCGGAGAACCGGGCTGTAATGGAGTTTGCCATTGCCCACCCGAATATTGCCGGGGCGCAATCGTACCACAATTCGGGCGGTATGCTGCTGCGTGGCCCCGGAGCGGAGGAAGACCGGGGTACCTATTCCCGGGCCGATGTGCGCGTCTACGATCAGTTGGGCGAGATGGGCGAAAAGCTCATTCCGGGCTACCGCTACCTGACGGTCTACAAAGACCTCTACTCCGTCTTTGGTGGGGAGCTCGACTGGTTTCATGGCGGACGCGGCGTGTTTACCTTCACCAACGAGTTGTACACCAGCTATCTGATGTTTAACGAGCGTACGCGCGACCGGGAAGACATGGAGCTCTTCGGTGAAAAACTGCTCTTCAATGATCAGTTTATGGAGTGGGAAGAATACGACCACCCCGTGTACGGCAAGATTGAAATCGGTGGTACCCGCAAAAACTTTGGTCGCGCCGATCCTGGTTTCCTACTGGAGACCGACGCGCACCGCAACATGGCTTTCACTATCTACCATGCCTACCAAACGCCCAAGCTGGTCATCGAAGAAGTGACGGAGAAAGACCTGGGCAACGGCTACCTGGAGGTGACCGCTACCGTGGGTAATCAGCGCATCATTCCCACGCACAGCGACCACGACCTGACTAACAAGATTTCGCCGCCCGACTTCATCAGCATCGAAGGTGTCGATGTGGTGGCCGGCATGCGCCTGCTCGATCGGGATATGAATCAGGCCCGGGAGCAGGAATTCCGTCCCGAGCGCCTCGCCGTGGATAATATCTCGGGTATGAGTACTGTCGACGTCCGTTGGATCGTCAAAGCCGGTACCGATACGCCCTACACCATCCGGGTAGAAAGTGCCAAGGGGGGCGTGGTAACGAAAGAAGTAGAGTAAAACTAAAGATTGCATGCTGCTTCCTGTGGATGATTTAAATGTCCTTTCGAGTGGTTCCCGAGCGGAGTCGAGGGGCACTCGAAAGAATATTGGAGCCACTCACAGGAAGCAGCATTAAAAATATTGCTATGCCTAAAGCACTACGAAGCCATACCATCGGAGGTCCGGAGACCTTGCAATTAGACACAATCGACGATCTGACGCCCGGGGAGGGGGAGATCGTGGTGGAGGTCGACGCTTGTGGCGTCAACTTTCCGGATCTGTTAATTATTGAAGACAAATACCAATTCAAGCCGGAGCGCCCCTTTGCGCCGGGCGGTGAGGTGGCCGGCACGGTCATTGCCGTGGGGGAGGGCGTGGGGCACCTGAAAGAAGGGCAGCGCGTCCTGGCCCTCTGCGGCTGGGGCGGCTTTGCCGAGCAGGTGGCTGTGGATGCCCGCCGGGCTTTCCCGATTCCGGACGAGTTGGATTCTATCACCGCGGCGACCACGCTGTACACCTACGGCACGGCCCTGCACGCCCTGCAGGACAGGGCCAAGCTACAGGCCGGCGAGACGGTGCTCGTACTCGGTGCTGCCGGCGGAGTGGGCCTGGCGGCGGTAGAGTTGGCGGCCGTGATGGGAGCTACCGTGATTGCCGCCGCCTCGACGAAGGAGAAGCTGGCCATGTGCCGGGAAAAGGGGGCTACCCAAACCATCAATTATGCGCAGGATGATTTGCGGGAGCAGGTAAAAGCCCTTACGGGCAAAAAGGGCGTCGATGTCGTGGTTGACCCGGTCGGTGGCGACTATGCCGAAGCGGCCCTGCGCAGCATGGGTTGGCAAGGGCGCTACCTGGTGATCGGCTTTGCGGCGGGTGATATTCCGCGTCTGCCGTTCAATCTGCCGCTGCTGAAGGGCTGTTCGGTGATGGGTGTCTTTTGGGGCAGCTTCGCCGAGCGCGACCCGGGCAAGAATCTACAAAACCTGATGCAACTGCTGCAGTGGATGCAGCAGGGGAAGATCCGGCAGCACATCCACCATATGTATCGCCTGGAAGAGGCTCCACAAGCCCTGCGGGATATGGCGGCCCGTAAAGTGCAGGGTAAGGCCGTGGTGGTGCTACGCGACATCGAGCGTCCGGCGGCGCCCAAAGCGGCCGCAAAGCAAGAGGCGTCAAATGCTACGGATTCCCCTCCGCAAGCAGCCGCTGCCGGCGAGCCCCTGACGCTAAACAGTTTGGCGGAAGCCAAAGACTGGGTTGGTAAATCGATCGGCACCACCGCCTGGACCACCATTACGCAGGAGATGATCAACCACTTTGCCGATGCTACCGGCGATCATCAGTGGATTCACGTGGACGAGGAACGCGCCCAACGCGAGCTACCGGAAGGACGCTGTCTGGCCCACGGTTATCTGTCGCTCTCGCTCGTCTCCAAAAACGTCTACGAGCTCATTAACCTGCAGAGTGTGCGTTGGTCGCTCAACTACGGCACCAACCGGGTGCGTTTTCCGCACCCGGTCTACGCTGGCGACCGCCTACGCATGCACGCCACCCTGGAGAAGCTGGACAAGCGCACGGACGGCGGCACCCTCATTATGCTCCACTGCACCATGGAGATTGATGGCCGCGAGAAGCCGGCCTGCGTGGCGGAGGTGATGAGTGTGGTGTATGAGTAGAGGTTGGATCGTGCGTGTGCGGTGCATTGCTGGAGGTTGGAGGATTTTGGACCGTGGGGAGTTGCTGAAGATTTTACTTACAGAATTAGCTTTTCAAATCCAGCGTTTAATGCGAGCTGAGCGAGAGGAGTAATATTTTCATGTAGTTTTGTTGAAAAACCTTCTTCGCTTAAAGCAGATAGTTGTTGGTGGTTGAGGTGAAAATTAGTAACGTAATCTTCTAAGTATTTTTTCTTTTTATTGGTCAATAAATACCCTAAGAGAGTATATTGGATTTCGGAGTAGTTTGTGAAATGCTCTTGTATGTCCGGTATCTTATTTGATTTCACACTATTTATTCGTGAATTAATAGGGATAAGATTCCAAATTTGGTCATGAAGAACGAAGCTCCAAGGCAGATAGTGGTCAATATGGAAATCCTTTCCAAGCTTAATTTCTGAAAAGGGACAAAACAAGTCATTCTCCCTAATCACGTCTTGCCATATCTTCCTTGCATCATTTAAGCTGTTTCTCTGGGGTTTAGAGATTATTTTTTCATTTACGTTAGGTGTATTAGGGTTCTTTTTTTGTAAGAACCTGGCTAAATGCCAGAGGCAAAATCCTTCAATAATTTTGAAGTTTATAAGAAAGTAATTCCTCCATGAATCATGAAGGATGATTCCATCAGTATTATCATTAAATTGATACAATGGTTTTAAGTCTTGGAATCTTTCTTTAGCTAGAAGAAGAGTTTTCTTGTTTTTACTTGAATCTTTTTCCCCCTTTAAGTCAGCACTAAAAAATGGCTGTAAAAGTCTAAAGGGCACAAAATTAGTGAGATTAGTGATCGACTTTTTCACCTCTGTATTTTCATTGAAAAGTCTTCGTATCTCTTGGCGGATTAGTTGTTTTGGTGAATCAGGCTTGATTAGACCTGATTGTTCTGATAGTTCGTAGATTAGTTTTCTTAATTGATCAGATGGGCCAAAAGATATTTTAAAGTAATTCGCGGGATACCAACTCAATATGACCATTTCTTCGACGATTGTCTTGAATTTAAAATGACTCTTTTGGGGGTGTCTTTGAATGAGGTGAATGATTGCGAGTAACCAATAAAATTTATAAGAATTAGTAGTCTTATTAAATATTCTAGCTAGTTTATGTACCGGTAACTCTTTCTGAAATGGAACAAATGACATATTAAATTATTTAAATAAAACAAGCCGCACACCCCGTCCCCTCCGCATCTTCCACGCCGAGGATGTCGATCAGGCTATCTGACTGTGCGTTATTCCGTTGGCGCTCTGTGCGCAGATAGTGCTCCCGTTTGATCGCCTGCCGGCGTTCTGGCTGTGACAGTTCTTCCAGCGTTTCGCCCTGCTGCCAGGTGTAGCCATCCTTTTCGTAGACTGAGGCTTTTTCGAACAGCTCCGGGTGGTTTTCGAATAGCCATACCCACTCGATCTTTTGCTGGAAAAAGCAGAAGAAGCAACCAGAACGGCTGCGGGAGTAGTGACCGGTCTTGACTTCCCCATCAATTTCCACCTGGTATTCACGTTTTTCGTAATAGGCCGGGACGCCTACACCACTGTCGCGCAGAATGCGGAAGATGTCGTCGCGTACGAGTATTTCATCATTATCGACAAGCGGAAAATGATCCACCTTCGACAAAGGATAATCGGTGGTTTGGAGGAAGGCAAAGACCACCCGGTTGAAGGCTTTGGTATCGAGGTCGAGCAGCAAGTCTAGTTTTTGATCTTGCGGCAGGTGCGGAGAAACAGGCTCTTCCGCAACCTCTAACAATCGCTGAAAGTGATGAGATTCCTTTGCGTACTCCTCATACAATCCTTTGATAAATGGGATCTGCGTATTGGTCAACACCTTGCGGGTCACATCCTCGCTCCAGATGTTTTTCCGGAAAGGGAAGATCGACTGAATGTTGGAGCGTTTGGAAATATAGCCTTCCCGCTCCTCGTCCCCGCGTATACCCACGTAGGAGATGACCGGATCATCCCCCGCGATGTATTGCTCAAAGGGATCGAGCTTTAGTTTCTTCGTGCACCAACGCGCCATAGCCGAGGGTAAGTACCCACCGTAGACTTGCAAAAAGTGGTCAAAAGGATCCTCTGGGCTGTCTTTAGCCGCTTCCAGCTTCACAACCGACTGCCCGAGGTAGACCTCCAGGTTTTTGATCAACTCGTAGGTTTCGTCTAGTTCTTTGCCCGTATCGCAGGTATAATACTCCACAGATAAGTCCGGGTGTTTATCCTTTAAATAGATAGCGAGGGCGGCACTATCTTTACCGCCGGAGATTCCTAGTACGTGTTTAACTGGAGGCATTACTAGTCATTTGTATCTCTAATATAATAACCTTTCGCCGGTATCACATGCCGCACACCACCTTCCGGTTTGGAAACATCCCCCGGGTAGCGGGGAATGAGGTGAATATGGGCATGAGGAATGGTTTGGCCAGCTACTTCGCCGATGTTGATGCCAATATTAAAGCTCTGAGTGCCATACTTTTCCGCGAGTAGTTTCTTTACGTGATTCACCACCAGCCAGCAGGCTTGCTGCTCTTTTTCCATAAGGTCAAAATAATTGGCAACGTGGCGCTTGGGAATGATCAGAGCGTGCCCCTCAGATACCGGATACTTGTCGTAGATAGCGTAGGCCGTAGCTGACTCAGTGATGAGCCGCCGGCCTTTATCGGGTGCGCAGAACACGCAGGAATGGTCCTTTGACATGACAGTGTAGTGTTGGTAAGCGTAAATTTCACAGAAGTCATTCCTAAAGATACTGCGATAGGGCAATTTTACATTGCACTGGAAAGTGGGTACCTGATGTACTTTATGTGTACGAAAACCTTGGTAGCGAATATCGCGCCGCACCGTGAAGTACGCCTTACCGGAGGGCTTCAGTAGACTGGCAACATCCATGAGCACTTTGGCCTGCTCCATGGGAAATAGCACATTGAGCACATAAGTACAAAGAATAGTGTCGAACTTCTGTTGGGGCCTATCGGGGAAATACGCGGGATCATATCCACTTACCTGATATCCCTGCTGTGCTAAAAAATCGACATCGGCACCGTGCCCACATCCATAATCAAGGATGTTTCCATCCATTTTCTGCTTGCGCAAAAGTTGACGTAAAGGGTAAGAGGCACGCTCCCGCTTTTTTGCCGTCAGATGACTGTAGCGATTATGCTTTATCCATTTCATGATCCATAACTGAGATTGGGTTCTGGTAATGCCTTACAATTAGCCATTATCTGGCAATGGAGGCAAGGACTGGCTATATTTTTTATTGTAATCTGGCTTACAAAAAGACCCTTTTGGCTTTCGCCAAAAAGAAGCCACCCAAACTACAACCCCTCTCCCAGTGCATACAAAGGGACATTCGTAAAATCGTCTGTAGTCGTGAAATTGCGTGGCGAGGTTCGGTAAAGGTGAGCCGGGTGGTATTTATCAGCGTAGCTGCGCAGACTTTTGGTATTCCGACTCGTTCCGCTTTTCACTTCGAGGGGGACGATTTCCTGCTCGCGTTGTAGGATAAAATCAACCTCCGCCGTGCCAGGGGAGGTCCAGTAAAAAAGTTCATGCTGTCCTGCTTTCCGCAATTCATTGGCTACATAGTTTTCGATGAATGCACCATTGTACTCCGTGAATAGGGCATTCGGCTGCACCACCAGGTCAGAAGTCAGATGAAGCATGGCTCCCAGCAGACCGGTATCGAGCAGGTAAAGCTTGAATTTGCCATAATCGGCATATCCGGAAAGAGGAAGTTTAGGCGCGCGCAGGGCATAGGTGGGGTGAATCAATCCGGCACTATTGAGCCAGGTGATACTTTGCTCGTACTGACTGGCGCGCGCTTTTTCCCGTACATCTTTATACTTGAATTTTTTATTTTCCCGCGCCAACTGATAGGGAATAGATTGCCATATTTCCCGAATGCGCATGGCCTGGCTGGGTGCACTGTATTTTGAGAAATCGCGGGTGTAAGCTTCCAGAATATCTAACTGCAATTGACGAACTGCCGCAATATCTTCATGCCGCAGGTAATCCTCCACAATCTCCGGCATACCGCCCAGGTAAAGGAATAGCTTGAGTAGGTCGGTCAGTTTTTGGTGGATAGCTTCCGGGTAAGCGTCTTTGCGTTGGGGTTGAGCCATTTCCTCTACCAGTAATTCTTCACCCATGGCGGCCAGAAATTCTGGAAAGGACAAAGGATAGAGCGTCATGAAATTGACCTTGCCGACGGGGAAACTGCTTGTTTTTCCTACCTGTACCCCCAGCAGCGACCCGGCAGCCATCAGATGTACTTCCGGGGCTTGTTCCTGAAAATATTTCAGGCTGGTAATGGCCTCCGGAATAACCTGAATCTCGTCCAGGCAAATAAGCGCACGTTGAGGATCGATTTTTTTGCCCAACAACAAACTCATATTATGTAAAAGGTTATCTGGCGAAAGGTCGCCTGAAAACAGACTACGTGCATCTGCCTGTTGCTCCAGATTGAGATAAATGAACTGCTCGTATTCGGTCTCTCCAAAACGCTGCATCAGCCACGTTTTTCCTACCTGCCGGGCACCCTGCAAAAGCAACGGCTTACGGCGAGGACTTTTCTTCCAGTTGAGTAATTCTTGATAGAGGTATCGTTCCATATCTGTAAAGATATACACTTTATGTTGCAAAAAGTGTCAGTCAAATACATTTTTATTATGGTAAAAGTGTTAGATAGATACACTTTTTGCATGGTAAAAGTGCAAATGACCGCTTTTGGGCGCAAGCCTTCCTCCCTCAGAAATTTCCTATCTTACAGCATATCCATTTCGGATGCATATGGAATACCGTTCATTTGGCAGTACCGACCTACAGGTTAGTACGGTCGGCTTTGGCGCCTGGGGCATTGGTGGCGGCTCTATGGCCGGACAGATCCCCATCGGCTGGGGCGCGACCGACGATGCTACCTCCCGGACTGCTCTGGAGAAAGCGTACGCTGAGGGCATCAACTTCTTTGATACCGCCGACTTCTACGGGCTGGGACGCTCCGAAACTCTGATTGGAGAGGTGTTTGGCAACCGGCCGGAGGTCATTATCGCCACCAAAGCCGGGCACCGGCTGACGAAAGAGGGGACGATTTTTACCGATTATAGCCCTGCCTATATTCGCCAGGCCTGTGAGAAAAGCCTGGTACGCCTACGACGAGATACCATCGATTTTTATCAGCTCCATACGGCAAAGGTGAAGGACTTACAAAACGACGAATTGGTGCAGACGATGGAGAATCTGGTACGGGAGGGAAAGATCCGCTATTGGGGAGTGTCGCTGCATACCTTCCATCCGGAACCGGAGGCCGAATACATCATACAGCAACAGTTGGGGAGTGGGGTGCAGGTAGTGCTGAACATGCTCAACCAAAAGATAGTACCCCTACTCCGTCGTCTGTCGCAGTCTGGCTACGGGGTGATTGCACGCATGCCCCTGCAGTTTGGCTTACTGACGGGCAAGTTTGCGGCCAATGCTCGTTTTGCGGAGAATGATCATCGGTCTTTCCGCCTGACGCCCGAGGTGCTGCAGGTCACCTTAGCGGCTTTGCAGCCAGCCTGGGCCTTATGCGAAACGTATAACACCACCAAAGCGGGATTAGCGCTGAGTTTTATCCTCAGTTTCCCGGAGGTGTCGACGGTCATTCCGGGAATCAAAACGCCACAACAAGCCGAATGGAATGCCCGGAATGTTGTTACCCTGAAGGAGGCGGATCGGCAGCTTTTGCAGCGCCTGTATACAGACCATTTTCGGGCAGACTTAATGCCCCTTTTAGAGCAGGCGGGCTAGCGTAGGGTACTAAAAATAAGCCCATGCATCTGTTTTCTCAATACCTTTTTTTGGCTCGCCTTGTGGTTGGCTTTACCGGGTCAGCCTTCGTCCGTACCGGCGCCGGCAAGCGGGGGTGTCTATTGCTGGTTCTTTATCGCCTTCCGGCAAAAACACCGTGACGCTTACCTATACGCTGCATGAAGTATTGCCCGGTATGCTCTTGCAAGTAGCCCTGGTCGACGCCAATCTTACCAATGAGGTACCCCGCGGAGAAAACCGGGGCGCCACCTGCAGCACGTGCAGGTGGTACGGTCGTTGCGTACACTGACAAATCCACCGCAGTCCGGAACGGTAACCCTCGATCTATCGGCTTTAGCGACGCCCGAAAACGGGAGGGTGGTCGTCTTTCTGCAGCACGAAGCCACCTGGCACGTAGCCGGGGTGCGGCAGTTTTTGCTATAGCCTAAAACCTTTTTTGGCGGAAGCCATACATCTACAAAACACAACGGCCCGGTGCAAAGACACCGGGCCATTGGTATGAGCTACTGCGCTTAGCGCAAATAGACCACCTTGCGGGTAGTGACCTGATCGTTGTAGACCAGGCGTACCAAATAGATGCCACCCGTCAGTTGCTCCGGCGTCCACGACAGGCGGTGCAGACCGGCGTCATAGGTACCCTCGGCTAATTGATGTACAAGTCGTCCGCTAAGATCCATAATGTACATGGAGGCCTGCCCGCTTTCCGGAAGGTAAACCTCGACCTGTACCCGGCTGAGGAAGGGGTTGGGGAAGATCCTCAGTTCGGTTTGGTTGCCCTGTTTCATAGGGGCTACCATCTGCTCCGGAAGTTCCGTACGGCTCATTTGGGCGGCCGGGGGCAGTGGTATGATGCAATCCACAATTTTGGCAGAAAAGGTTGCTCCAGGCTGGGCGTGAAAGCCGGGTTGCAGGCTGATCGACGTACCGGCCTGGTAGGAAATGGTGGTGCCTGTCGTCAACGTTTCGGCTGAGGTGATAGTCTGCTCGACCCAGTGTTGGGTATCCTGGGTGACCGTAGTTGCGCCCAGCAGAATATCGGTATCCTGGCACAAACAGGCATTAACGGCCTCGCAAGTGACCAGGTTGAGATTGCTCTCATAGTCCATTGCGCTGTGGGAGACATCATTTACACAAAGGGTAAAGTCAAAGCAAGTCGTATTTTCGCTATTTGTGCTGAGGAAAGTCGCTTCCCCGTTAGTGTCCGTGGTCGCCATAAGCGCCCCGACGAAGATGCCGGAAAAAGTGGCCGCGACCTGCGCGTTAGGTACCGGATTGCCGTTACCGTCGTGCACGAGTACTACGGCGTGCCCCTGATAGGCCCCGCCTTCTGCCGAGGCTACGCTCAGGGTAATCTGCTGAACGAAAATGGGTAGCGTACAGATATCCGTTTGGGTGGGCGTATCGTTGTCCGGTGCGGTACCGGAAAGATCGCTGACCACGGTATTTTGCACCGATAGTGTCCGGGGCTGATTAGGTAATGTAGTAACCGTTTTTATCTGCTCGGCTTGGACATTGGTCGGGGCAGCTGTACCTGAGGGGTCGAGGTGCCCGGCAGCATGATCCGCCTGACAGTCGAATGGGTGAGCATAGTCCGAAGTAGCCTGGGCCCTACCTAGAGGTGTCCGGCTGTGGGTTGATGCCGTCCGCTGATCATGAGCGATACTCATAATGCTGGTCGGTGCCTCCGGGGCGGCTGCACTCGCTCCTACAGATTCCGCATAGAGAATAATATTGTCGACAATCGGACCACTAGTATTGGTCGAAGAGATAGAATACAACCTGAACTCGGTAGTTGTGGAGACAGCTGCCGGGGTCATCCCGGTAAGGGATATGCTATGACGAACAAACTCATCACCCGGGTCCGATATACGAGCAATCGTATCATTAATATCGGTAAAACCGGTCTGATCCGAGAACAGGTAGAGGTCAGCACCTTTAGTATCTATTTGAAGTTTATCAAAATTGAGGCTGCCCGCATCTGCCGTGACGGTAAAGCTCAGGTAGTCATCGTCCAGGATGACCCCATCATTCACATCCTCATTTTTCCAGGTTAGTGCCGGTATGGGCATACCGCGCACCCCAAATGCTCTGATTTCGTACTTGGTCATCAGCCCACCGCCTTCCGTTAGGTCCGAGCTGGTGGTGTGCGGATGGCTGCTCTGAGAGACCGAGGAGGAATTATTAAAATTGTACAGGGCCACCACATTCGCCGAAGGCGTTGCTGAGTTTTCCAGGCTAGGACCAGACTCGTTACCGGCTAGGTCCAGCTCGGTAATTACGTAGTAGTAGGTGGTTTCATTCGTGACATCGGTATCCGTATAGCTGGTACCGGTGAGGCCACTGACCAAAGGCATCGAAAAGTCATAGCTGCCCGACGTTTGGCTACGGAAGACACTGTAGCTGGCAAAATCCACCGTCCGATTATCACGCCAGCTTAAATCGACCTGTTGATGGCCGGGGGTCGCCGCTAGCCTATCCGGAGCATCCGGAGGTGTCGTATCGAGGCTACTTCCCGTTTGCTCGGCACTGGGCGCAGACTCCCCAAAAGCTTTATTTACTGCCGTGATCACGTAGTAGAAGGTCACCCCACCGGGCAGGTCACTACTTTCTTTATTTTCTACGAAGTAATCGACATCATTAAAATCGCTCTCGGTAATGCCGGTAGCAATCGGATAGCCATAGGACTCGCCGTCCTCCCGGCGGTAGATGGTGTAGGTGATGTTAGCCGAATCGGGGTGTTGGTCCCAGTCCAGCTCTACAAACCCTTCCTGCGAGGTGGTTTGTAAGCCTGTCGGTGCGACCGGTGTGGGCAACACCTGCGTCTGTTCTATGATCAGACGGGGTCCACTACCCTGCTCCCGGGAATGGATACGGCTATTCGTACCAATGCCCGCTGTTTTTAGCAGTTGCAGAGAGACAACCTGATCGCTATTCCACTGATTGCGGACAAAATTAGTAACATCAAATTCGAACCATCTCCCTTCGCTGTCCTCGGTGATATCCAACGTGGTCAGTTGTGCGACAGAGGTGGGTCGGTTATTATAGGTGATAGTCTCCTGTGTCCAGGAGTCATCTTCCACTGAGTAGGCAGCGATGGTGATCGGTGTGTTAGCTATATTTCCAGCACGAACCTTCAGACGAGCCCGGGCGACACCGGCCAACTGCAATGGCGTTAGGTCAAATTTCATGTAAACATTCGTCAGATTAAGGCTGCGTGCTTCCGGACTGCTGACCTCATCGCCGGAAGTGACAATGTTATCGTCGGTAGGCGTAATCTGTACCACGTCCTCCTCGTAGGGAGAAGGAATGGGTGGCGGTGGGCCTTCGGGGAGTGGTTTCCCAAAGTACTCCAATTGAGCCAGGTAAAGATTCTGCGGGTAAGTACAGTTCTGATCCAGGTGCTCAATCCAGAAATCGTTGATCTTACGCTCGGGCTCACTGGTAGGCACCGCGACAAAGATATTGCCGGTACTTTGTGCCGGGTCGGTATACCTTGCTGTAATGTCTCTGTCTGCCACAATATTCCAGTAGGTTTCGTTGGAGGGCGTCAGATCTCCGGAGATCGTACGCGTCCCCCTCCCGGTATTTCCTTCGGTGTACAAATTATATTGCCCGCCCTGGGAATGGCGGTTATAGGAAAAGTCGCTTCCCTTAATACGGGATATAACGGTGTGGTTAGGGCTAAGGATATCAAAATCGTGAAACCAGCGCCCTGTAAACTCTACCTCATGCACGAGGATGTAGCTACAATCCGCCAGGCCAATCCCCACGTGACCGACCCATCCAAAGAGCCAATCACCCAGGTTAGGGCTAATATCCGGCCGACCGATATACTGATCAAGCTTGATGTTGATGACCGAGACATGAGTTGAGTTGTTGCCCCTTATCGTAATGGCGTGGTCGGCATTTTTGATATATACATTCCGCACCCAGCTGTCCTGTACCTGATGATATTCGATCGCATCGGCTCCCCGAAATTCCCAGTGGTTTCCTTTCATCTGTTCCCTGAACTCAAAGGACAGGTGCTCAATACCGACCTGTGAATGCTCTTCTACATCAATAAACGCTCCGGAGGCCCCTGGGTTGCCAGGCCCCGGGTAAAGCTCCGTGAGGTAGTAGGGTATCCGAAGAATAGTTTCGTACATATCCTCGCCTCGCAGTACCACATTATTCCGGTTGATCTCAATTTTTTGTTTAATCGTATAGGTACCCAATGGCACCAGCACTGCGTGATTATCCGGGCAGGCAGCAAGAGCATCGATAAAGGCTTGCGAGTCGTCGATACCATCATTAGGTGTAGCACCAAAATCGGTCACATTTACGCCGACGGGCCAGTTGGGGATCGGCACATCGCCACTCATGTAGCCCACGTTACTGAAGTTCCGCAGGATGCTGGTTTCTTCGTCCCACGATTCGCCATTCTCTCCCCATAGGTCGGAGTACTGTACACACGAATTGGCCATCACCGTCGCCTGATTCTCCACCAGCCCGGCATCGACATCGGCTTGGGTAAGCACGTAATCGGCGGTGTACGTCCAGGTCTCATCGGGGTCCAGAGCCTGATCACCGTTGGTGTCGCCCCCGGTAAAGGTAATAGCCACGACCGGGTTGGGTGCTGCCAGTAATGGATCACTGAGTACGACGTCTGTGAGTGGAATCTCTCCGGTATTTGTTACCGTAAAGGTGTAGGTGATTGTTTCGCCCACCTCACTACAGCTGTTGCTGTTCTCATCATTGAAGACACTGGTTTTTACCATAGCGAGCGGGTCCGATTGAGCATAATTGATACCTGGACCTAAAAAGAACAGGGTCAACAAGAGGAGAAGTAGCCTCCTGGGGGAACGCCCTACAGATTTTGTATTACCATGAGATCCCCTCTCCACATCTTGTTTGCTGAGGGATGATATCTTTTGAGCGGAGGTAGTATTGGTATGCATAAAGCGTCATTTAACACAGAAAAAATTACCAAATGTTCCGGTCAACACCTGGAATGCCTAATCGAAAGATCACCTTTACCACGCATGGGTGGAGTGCCTTTCTTTTGCTACAAAGCTATTCATTACAGCAGTGATTTAACATAACAAAAATCACCCCCGGTATAAGTCTTTTGGCACCAGCCGACTCTCATAAATCGACCTTTCCCATCTAGCCTCTAGTAGTGGGCCGCAGGCACACGATCTAGCCTCTAACCGTCTGACAACTTCAAATTTCTCTCAAAATCGTTCCTTATTTTAGCCGTATGAAACTGCTAATTGTCGAAGACGAACCCGAATTACTGCACAATATTGTTTCCTATATGTCGGGAGGGGATACCATCTGCGAGTCGGCTGCGACCTTCGAGATGGCTCACCACAAGCTGACCGGTTTTTCCTATGACATCGTGGTGCTTGATCTTATGCTGCCCGATGGCGATGGCTTTGAGGTCCTGAAGCTACTCAAACAAATCCAACCCGAAACGGGCGTACTGATCATCTCTGCGAAGAATGCCCTCGACGATAAAATCAAAGGACTGGAGCTGGGTGCCGACGATTACCTCACCAAGCCTTTTCACTTGCCCGAGCTCAACGCCCGCCTCAAGGCCATCTACCGCCGACGCAAGTTTCAGGGGCGCGACGAAATCACCTTTGGTTGTATTACCATCCACCCCGATACCCACGAAGTCTTTGTACGCGACGAGGAGCTTACCCTGACGGTAAAAGAATACGAACTCTTACTCTTCTTTGTGGCCAATAAAGGACGCGCACTCACTAAGCAGACCATCGCCGAGCATCTGTGGGGCGACAACGTGGATCTGCTCGACTCCTTTGATTTTGTGTACCAACATATCAAAAATCTGCGTAAGAAAATTACCGAAGTGGGGGGGGCGGATTACATTCAAACCATCTACGGACTGGGGTATAAATTTACCGATCGAGGTGTCAGCTAATACAGGAATACGATGAACTTACTGACCAAAACCACGCTCTTTTACCTGCTGATTTCACTGGTGGCTTTTACCCTTGGTGGTGGTGTGGCCCTGCGCCTCATTCGCACCGAAGTACAGAAAGAGACCGATTATTCCCTGCGCGACAGCTACCGCAATGCCCGCCGGGCTATTAAAGGTGGCGCCCCCATTGAGGCCCTGAACACCCGCAAGGTGCGTATCGATTCGGTTCCGATGCACCTGGTAACCGACACGAGCTTCGTCTTTGCCGACACCCTCGGGCCCCACCCGCGCCTCGACCATACCGAGCCCTACCGCAAACTGACCGTCACCAAAGTGATCGACGGGCAGGCCTATCGATTTGCAATACAGGATGTATTTTTAGAACTGGACGACTCCTACGAAGTCGTCGTTAAGATTATGACCCGCCTGTTTCTCATTCTTGGCTTCATCCTGGCGGGCGTTATGTTTTTTGTGTCTCGCTTTTTATTGTCGCCTTTTCAGGAAACCCTCAAGCGCATCAGATCATTTAATGTCACCCAGAATCAGACCCCCGACTTCCCGGAGACGACGACTAACGAATTTGAGCAGCTCAACGCCTTTATCGAGCAGATGATGCAGCAAGCACAGCGCGATTACCGGGTGCTGAAAGAGTTTTCGGAAAATGCCAGCCACGAAATCCAAACGCCACTGGCTATCGCCCGTGGTAAATTGGAAATATTGCTGGAAACCCCCAACCTTGATGAACGCCAACTAGGCCTGATCCATACCACACAGGAGGCCCTCGGCCGTCTCTCCAAAACCAGCGAAGCCCTGCTGTTGCTGACCCGTATCGAAAATCAGGCACTTTTGCCCCGTGAGGATACTAACCTGACTGAAATCACTAACCACAGCCTGCGGACGTTTTCCGAATTAGCCGAATTAAAAGGGCTTAGCCTTTCGGCAAAAATCGATGATGACGTAAAAGTACTGATCGACGCATCCCTGGCGGAGATTCTGGTAGGTAATCTCCTGAAAAATGCCGTCCGCCACAATATAAACGAGGGCTGGATAAAACTATCGCTGACGCAAAAAATGTTGACTGTGCAGAACACCGGCGAGCCTCCTTCGCGACCAACCGAACAACTCTTCCAACGCTTTCAAACCAATACTAGCAGTGGCCATTCGCTCGGCCTGGGCCTCGCCATTGTAAAAAAGATTTGCGACGTACACCACTTTGATTTACAGTACACTTACGAAAAAGATGTACATACATTAATTGTCACCTTTACGTCATAATAAGCAACTTCAAAATTTCCTCAAATTCTATACAAAAGTGCCATAGAATTGCCCCCTACCTTTGTAACAAAGAATAAGAAATGACCCGACTGAAGATGCACAACAAAAGCTATGAACGTTTAAGCAAGTGTTGGTACCTGGCAGTTTTACTGCTTGGTACCTTCTCTGGTTTTAGTCAAACGTACACCATCACTGGTAATGTCTTTGACGAGGAGGCGGGTGAGCCTCTCGGCTACGCCAACATTAGTCTTCTCAATGCCGCTGACAGCAGCCTGCTGACCGGTGGAGTTACGTTTGATGATGGTACATTTTCACTCAATACTCGACAAGGTACGTATCTGGTACGTGCTGGGTTTGTGGGCTACCTATCCCAAACCGCTGGTCCTATCACCGTCGACGGTAGTCAATCATCAATAGATATTGGCCGCATTTCTCTCACCTCCGACGCCGAAGTGCTGGACGAGGTGGTGGTGAAAACCAAACGCAGTCAAACCGAGATGTCGCTCGATAAACGGGTATTCAATGTGGGCAGCGATATGATGTCGACGGGTAACTCCGCCGTGGATATTCTCGATAACGTGCCCTCCGTAGCCGTCGACGTAGAAGGAAACATCTCCCTGCGCGGTAGCAATGGCGTACGTATTCTGGTCAACGGTCGTCCCTCCGCGCTGGTGGGGGTAGGCGATACAGACGGTTTACGGGCGCTGCCCGCCGATCTGATCGAACGCATTGAGGTGATTACCAACCCCTCTTCCCGCTATGATGCTGAAGGCACGGCCGGTATCATTAATATTGTACTGAAAAAAGACCGTCGTGGTGGCCTCAATGGCTCCTTTAACCTCAATACGGGGGTGCCCGATAACCACGGGGCTAGCGTCAACCTCAACTACCGCCGCAATAAAGTAAATCTATTTGCCAATGTCGGTGGCCGTTTACGCCGCCGTCCGGGAAGCGGTTTTGTCGTGCAGGAATTCCTGCGCAACGACAGCCTCTTCATCTACGAGCAGGAGCGCTTCAGCGACCGGGGCGGCTGGTCGGTTAACTCTCGCGTGGGCGGTGAGATTTTCTTTAACAAAACGACCTCTCTGACCACCTCCTTCAATTATCGCTACGGCGAAGACGATGACCGCACCGACCTCGAATACCGTGACTATGTAGGTAGTGACGATAACCTGGTACAAATGTCGGAGCGCTATGAAGAACAGATCGAAGTAGACCCCTCCCTGGAATACGTTGCTACCTTCCGCAAAGAATTCGAAGGCAAAGACCACGAGCTGGTCGCCGACATCCGCTTTCAGGACAATACCGAGCAAGAAACTGCCGACCTGCGTGAAGAATTCTTCGATCCGGAAGGGGACCCACTGACCGGGCGGGATGATTTGCTGCAGCGCACCGATAACGTTGAAGACGAGTCTGAGCTAAATACCCAAATTGACTACACCAAACCCATTGGGGAAGACGGTATGTTCGAAGCCGGCTATCGCGGTACGTTCCGCCGTATCGGCAACGACTACATCGTCGAGGAGCAACAAGCAGGCGAATGGGTTTCCCTCGAAGGACTTACCAACAATTTTAACTACGAAGAAGATATTTTTGCGGCCTACTCGTCGTTCGGGAATAAGTACGGTAAGTTCTCCTTTCAGGCCGGGGTGCGAGCCGAATACACCCGCATCTCCACGGAGCTGCGGCAAACGAACGAAGTCAACGACCGCGACTTTTTTAATCTGTTCCCCTCCCTCTTCCTGAACTATGAGCTGGGCGGCAACAACTCCGTACAGGTAAGCTACAGTCGTCGGATCGATCGCCCCAATTTTTGGTCACTGAATCCATTTTTTAGCTTCAGCGACAATAGGAATTTCCGCAGTGGTAACCCCAACTTGAATCCAGAATTTACCCACTCCATGGAGGTAAACCACCTGAAATTCTGGGACAAAGGCTCGCTGACCTCTGCCGTCTACTATCGCCATACCGACGGTGTGGAGGAGCGCATTCGTCAGGTATTTGACGACGGTAACTCCGTCACCTTCCCGGTCAATTTATCGACGGAAAAAGCCGTAGGTATTGAATTTACCTTTTCGTACAATCCCTGGGAATGGATGCGTGTCAATGGTAACGCCAATTTTTATAATGCTCGCACCGAGGGAGAATTTCAGGGAGAAACTTTCGAAGCGGAAGCCACGACTTTCTTCACCCGTCTGACGACGCGGTTTGAGGTCGGTGAAAAAATGGAAGGACAAATTCGCGGCAACTACCGCGCTCCCCGTAATCGGCCGCAAGGTCGTTCAAAATCATTGTATTCCATTGATCTGGCCTTCTCCCGGGAGATCATGAATGATCATGCTACCCTGACCCTCAACGTTCGCGACTTGCTCAATTCACGCAAGCGACGCTACATTACACAGGGTGAAAACTTTTTCACAGAAGGTGAATTCCAGTGGCGTGCTCGTACTGTAACGCTGGCCTTCAATTACCGGCTCAACAACAATGACCGCGGTCGTGGTGGTCGTCGTAGCGGCGGTCGTGGTGGCGACTGGGGTGGTGATGACTAAAAGACATAGACACACACATTCATACTAATTTTAGCTCACACAAGCAGCCTGACGGTCGATCCGTCAGGCTTTTTTTTGT
>Ga0102940_1000518_pt1 | contig 26394 bp, 25 predicted proteins | sample SalPonR2_C_D1_MG_FD_78215 | JGI IMG/M metagenome (GOLD analysis project Ga0102940, IMG submission 78215) | Salt pond soil microbial communities from South San Francisco under conditions of wetland restoration - Salt Pond MetaG R2_C_D1_MG | ecosystem: Environmental > Aquatic > Marine > Intertidal... | reverse complement strand
CAGTGTTTTCATCTACTTTTTTCATAGGTTTCAAAAGACTACTAAAAATCAACTAAAGTACTCTTACCGCTTACCATTTTTTATCTATTAATTACTATTGACTATTGACTAACGACTAACGACTACTTGTAACTTCTTACCGTTGGATTTACAAATTCAAAATTGAGCGGCTCTTTATTCAATTTAAAATCACCGCCGTTATATTCCCAGGCCGACACGTAAGCGTATTTGTCATCTACCCTTACAGCCTCGCCGTCTGCGGTCTGAAATTCTTCTCTAAAGTGTGCGCCGCAGGATTCCTCACGTTGCAAAGCGTCTTTACACATCAACATAGCGAGTTCAATAAAATCGGCTAATCGGTAGGCTTTTTCCAACTCGGTGTTCATTTCATCGCCTTGTCCGGTGACATTCACATCGCTCCAAAATTCATCCTTGATCTGCTGTATTTGTGCAATAGCCAGTTTTAAGCCATCTTCATTCCGGCTCATGGCACATTCATTCCACATGATTTTACCTAATTCCCGATGAAAATGGTCTACGGTTTTTGTACCATTGATGTTCAATAGTTTATTAATATGTGAGCGCACCTGTTGTTCGGTATGCTCAAAAGCTTTGTGATTCAGGTCAGTTTGGCTGACTTTCATCTCGTCGGCCAGGTAATTGTTGATGGTATTCGGCAGAATAAAATAGCCATCTACACTGGCCTGCAGCAGAGAATTTGCCCCAAGCCGATTGGCACCGTGGTCTGAATAATTGCATTCTCCAACCGCATAAAGTCCCGGCACGGATGTCATCAATTCGTAATCGACCCAAAGTCCGCCCATAGAAAAGTGCGCAGCCGGAGAGATCATCATGGGTTCTTTATAGGCATCGATTCCGGTAATCTTTTTATACATGTTAAAGAGGTTGCCATAACGGTCCTGTATGGTCTCTAAGCCCAGCCGTTCTATGGCGTGTTTAAAGTCGAGATAGACAGCATTTTTTAATCGGCCAACGCCATGCCCGGCATCAATGCGTTCTTTGGCTGCCCGGGAAGCAATATCTCTAGGTGCCAAATTGCCAAAACTCGGGTATCTGCGCTCAAGGTAATAGTCGCGTTCATCTTCGGGAATCTCGTTTGCCGGCCTTTCATCGCTTTTTGCTTTAGGCACCCAGATTCGCCCATCATTTCTTAAGGATTCTGACATCAGCGTCAACTTAGACTGCGCTTCACTAGATTGCGGAAGGGCTGTTGGGTGAATCTGCGTAAAGCTTGGCCCGGCAAAATAGGCGCCTTTTTGGTGGGCTTTCCAGAGGGCACTGCCATTACAGCCAATCGCCAAAGTCGAGAGTCTAAACACTCGAGAATACCCACCTGTTGCTAAAACCACAGCATCGGCGGCATAACGCTCCAATTCTCCGGTGACCAGATTTCGGACAATAATGCCTTTGGCTTTGCCGTCTATGAGCACTAAATCCATCATTTCACTTCGGGCGTGCATGGTCACTTTTTTGGCCCTGACCATTTTGTAAAGTTGAGAATAGGCCGCCATTAATAGTTGCTGTCCCGTCTGTCCACGAGCATAAAATGTACGTTGAACCTGAACCCCACCGAAACTCCTGTTGACCAGCGTACCGCCATATTCGCGTGCAAATGGCACACCTTGTTGGACGTAATGGTCTATGAGCGGTGCTGATAATTCTGCCAAACGATACGTATTGGCTTCTCTTGAGCGAAAATCACCACCTTTAAGCGTATCGTAAAACATCCTGTAAACGCTATCGCCGTCGTGCTGGTAATTTTTTGCCGCATTTATGCCGCCTTGAGCAGCCACAGAATGGGCTCTCCGGGCAGAATCCTGGTAGCAAAAACAGTGCACATCATAACCTAATTCTGCCAAAGTACTTGCTGCACCGGCACCGGAAAGGCCCGAACCTACGACGATAATGTTAAGTTTTTTTCGGTTCGCAGGGTTTATCAACTTGGATTGCAGTTGATAATTGCGCCATTTGTCTTCAAGTCGGCCTTCGGGTATTTTAGAATTGAGCATAATTAAACTATTTTAAATAAACAACAATGGGTATTACACCAAAACCTATGCCCATGACTAAGGCATAAATGAGAGACACTTTGGCTAAAATTCTTAAACCTCTTTTATGGTAAAACCCCAGGGTTTTAAAACCACTTTTCAAACCGTGATATAAATGAAAGGCTAAAGGAATAGACAGTAGACTGTAAAACAACACAAACCAGATGTTTTGAAATAGTTCATAGGTAACGCTAAACACGTCTTTATACCCATTTTGGTCTATGGGAACATCTTCGCCTATACCAAGTTTTATTCTTGCCCAAAAGTTAGCCAAATGAATAATGATAAAAATTAAAATCAGCGTCCCTAAAATGCCCATATTTCTGGAATACCAAGTGCTGTTTTGCTGGCTTTTGTCCATAATATATTTAGAGGGTTTTGCTTTTTTGTTATGCAATGTGATTAAAAGGGCGACAACCGCGTGGAGTATAATCGATATATACAAAACATAAGCAACCACCGTAATTAATGGATTCTCTCTAAGGGCATGTGAATAGCTGTTATACAGTTCTGATGCTATATCGTTGGGTAATAATAATATAGCATTAGCCGAAAGGTGAACGACTAAAAACACACATAGAAAAAGTCCCGTAAGCGCGATAAGGGATTTTCGGTAAAAAAGATAGTTTAAGGCCATGATTGCCAAATTTTGATAAACACAAATATCTTAAATCTATCTTAAATGAAAATGATTAAAATCAGTTTACAGAGTAGTAATACTAAATATCTTATAAAATAAGAGAAATACATAGGTTCTACTTGTCTTTCTTTTTGTAAAAAAAATAAACCATAGCCAGTCCCGATCCCGAAACTTCGGGGCGGGACTAATATTTTGCTTTGATTAAAATAATTATAAGTCAATGTCGCCTTTATCTCATGCCATAGTCTATTTGTTAGAATTAAAAACATAGCATGAACTTTGTCAGTTCAAAGTGGTGTTATTTTCAGCCAATCTGTAATGTTCACTTTTTGTCTTTTTATGGTTTTTGTTCTAAACTGCGCTCTTGATTGTAATGAAAACCCCGTAAAGACCTAAGCCTAACAATTCTTTACGGCAAGGCTTGATTTTATGAAAGACTTGCCGTAGCATAGAATTGTAGGCTTGGGGCTGCGGCGTTGAAATGGAAAGCAAGATAAAGCGCCCAAAAAATAAAAGCTACAATAACACGTTACACCATAGAGTTTTTTATTTTTACCAAAAAATTTTAAATCTTGGCCGGATCTTTTGAAAAATACCAAAAACGACGATTGATATCCTCTTATATTTCTGTGATTGTGAGTATTGGTCTGGTGTTGTTTTTAATAGGAATGCTGGGCATTTTGGTGATTAATACGCAAAAAGTGGCCAACCACTTTAAGGAGCAAATCGCGATGAGCATCTACCTGAAAGACCAGGCGAAAGAAATAGAAATAGACCAGTTGCAAAAACAATTGGCACTGGCAGAATATACTAAAAACACGGTATACACCTCAAAAGCTGAAGCTGCAGAAATTTATAAACAAGATATAGGCGAAGATTTTATGGACTTTCTAGGCGATGCCAATCCGTTGCCACAATCTATAGATGTGTATTTTAAAGCCGATTTTGTAAACGAGGTGAAATTAGCTGAAATAGCCCGAGACCTTTCTGAAAAAGATTTTGTGGCCGAGATTATTTACGATAAGCCCCTAATTTCTCTTCTAAACAATAATATTAAAAAAATTAGCTTTTGGGTATTGATCATTTCCGGGGTGTTTACATTTATAGCGGTGTTGCTCATTAACAGTTCCATTAGGCTGTCTGTGTATTCCAAACGGTTTATCATCAAAACCATGCAGATGGTTGGGGCGACTAAAAGTTTTATAAGACGACCGTTTATATGGCGAAGTGTAAAATTGGGGATGATAGGAGCAGTGCTGGCCATGATAGGCATGGTTTTAGTCTTGTACTCCTTGGATCGCAGCTATCCCGACTTAAATTTATTGGTGGATAGATTGTTGCTGGGTGCATTATTTTTAATTGTATTTCTGCTGGGTGTGCTTATAACGTGGTTTAGCACGTTTTTGGCCACACAGCGATTTTTGAATCTAAGAACAGACGAACTTTATTACTAAATATTATGGGCGGAGAAAGCAAGCGAAAAGAAAAATTAGAAGAAGCTAAAAAGAATGAATTCATTTTTGAACCTAAGAACTACATCTTCATGATTATTGGGCTTGTTGTCATTGCTATTGGGTTTTTGCTCATGAGCGGTGGTGGCAGTGACGATCCGCAGGTTTTTAATCCTGATATTTTTAGTCCAAGGCGAATTCGGCTAGCACCTACAATCGTCATCATTGGTTTTGCGATAGAAGTTTACGCTATTCTTCTCAATCCTAAAAAGGATAAACCTTAAGCCTTGCTAGATTTGAACACTTCTGAATTTTCTGAAGCTTTTTTTAAAAATGGCGCTGTACTTTGTTTTGACAAACCCTTACACTGGACGTCTTTTCAATTGGTCAATAAAGTACGATGGCTCATCAGGCAAACTTATAATATCAAAAAAATAAAAGTCGGTCATGCCGGCACGCTAGACCCTTTAGCCACTGGACTGGTCATAATCTGTACTGGCAAAAAAACTAAAACTATTCCAGACTTGATGGGTCAACATAAAGTGTATACCGGAGAGATTACTCTTGGTGCCACCCGACCATCTTATGATATGGAAACTGAAATTGATGCTAAATTTCCTTATGATCAGATTACTGAAAAGCAAATTCATAACAACACCCGAGAGTTTACGGGTAATATCATGCAGCGGCCTCCTGCGTTTTCTGCTTTAAAAAAGGAGGGCAAACGTTTGTACGAATACGCCAGAAAAGGCGAAGCGGTGGATATTCCCAAACGTGAAGTCCACATCTACAGTTTTGAAATTACTTCGGTAGAATTGCCTAAAGTATGCTTTAGGGTGTCCTGTGGTAAAGGGACCTACATACGCAGTTTAGCCCATGATTTTGGTAAATCTCTTTTTTCCGGCGCCTATCTTTCCGGTTTGTGCCGCACGCAGATTGGGGACTTTGAATTGAAAGACGCTACAAGTCTTGAAGCGTTTGAAGAGGCTTTAAGGGGTTAAACTGACCCGAAAAAGGTTTATCGAATCTTTTGGGTCTTTTATGATTCAATTAAATAGGGTTTCATAAAATGTCTTTTTCCAAGTTCACCCTCTAATAAATAGGCATTAGGCTTCGATTTTGGCCAAAAAAAAAAAACGCTGTGCTTCGAAGTTTGCTAGGTTGCACCCGAACATTTATTTCCCTAAAGAATTTAGTAAGTGTTGTTTTTAAAATTGTACATCATTGAAGTATAATTGTACAAACTCTTTTTTCTTCGTTTTAGCAGAAAAACCCAAAAGGTCTTTCTCCAAAGGCAGTTAGAAACACCGACCCGTAAGGATTTCCTCCAAAGGCGTACAGGTTGCTATGCCTTTGGGCCTAAACCCTGGCAATGAAGAACTCGGGGTCAATAACATTCCGAATCATGCCGTAGTCAAATTAAAAAACGATCTTAACTTGATCAAACCCCAAAAAACCCTTATGTTTGAAATGAAACAACACGCTAAAAACACAATTTAAATATTCTAACATAAAATTGGTTTAATTATTTCAGTATGTTTTTTTTTGAGTTTTACATCATGTTTAACTCGCCCGCCAAAATATAGCGGGCCTAAAATTTTTTATTATGAAAAAAGTAATACTTGTCAACCTTTGGAGGATTAATTTTAATGTTGGGAGTGTTTGCTTTGGGGAGTAGTGGGTTTAAGGCTTCCGAAAACAATGTAGATGGTTGTGTTGAATATGCTAGAGATGCCTACGCACAAGAACACCAACATTATAATGTTCCCTACACATTCGCTGAAATGGTAGAATCTCAGCTGTTTTACTTAGATCTCTGTAATTCAGTAGGTGGTCCAGATAATGTTGGAGAAACTGTTTTTATAGATTAATTTTTATGCGTTTTATTATATTTCTGCTCTTAATATCGACTGGAACATATTGTCAAGAAAATATTGAGGTTACTTTTAAAAAATATCTTAATGAAAACTATAAATTGGATGATAGTGCGACTGATTATGTGAAGAAAGGTTTCTTAAATCTAAGTAAGATTATTGATATTCCTACTTACAAATTAAAAATTTCTGGCAATAATTCATTTTTTAAGTATGATGAAATTATGGAGCCTGATAATATAAGAAAATTAGATAAAGCAATCTCTATTTTATCAGGAAAGCAAACACACTATCTTAAAATTGATAATAAGTTATTGTACTCATTAAGTGAATTTGAAAATGATTACTATTTAGTTAAAAAAAAAAATAAATAAATTTAATTGGAAGTTAACCGAAGAATACAAAACAATCTTAGGTTTTAAATGTAGAAAAGCTAAAGCTACTTATGAAATAGATGATATAAGGGGAAAAATGAAATTTGAATATTATGCGTGGTTTTCCGAAGATTTGCCATCTTATTTCGGACCATCAGATATTATTGGATTACCTGGTACGATCTTAGAAGCTGGTACAAGCAGTTTTTATTACAAAGCAGTAAATATTAAGTTTAGAAAAATTTCTGAAATTAAATTACCAGATAATGAAATAATTACTGAAGAAGAATATGAGAATATGTATAGGTCATTACTTGAAAATAGGTTTAATTAATTTTTTCTTATTCCCCATTATAGCCTCCTCCCAAACCCACCATCTCACGGGCAAAACCCAAGACTCCCTACAAAATCCAGTCCCCAACACCAATATAATTGCCTCACCAATTACAGATGAGGATGTCAACATCACCTTTGCCATTTCCAGTCTGCAAGGCGAGTACAAACTTAAACTCGAAAACAACATCCCATACCAAATTGCTATTACGCACTTGGGTTATAAAAAAATAACAGACACCATTACGCTTACTAGCGATAAAGTTAAAAACTATACCCTAAAAGAAAGCACAGAAACCTTAGAGGAAGTCCTCATTAAAGCAGAAATGGCGGTCATCGTTAAAGAAGATACCATCACTTACCGTACCAACCAGTTTAAAACAAGAGACGAAGGAAGACCAACATAAACTTGAAAAAACACCTCGCTACCCCTTTAATTATTACATATTTAACCTATATTTGAAATGTACAAACAAATCAAATTAATTAATTTAACAAAGTATTAACTTTCAATAGACTGTGAATGGTTTTTTCTCGCCCTGAGCAGTTCATTGAGCTTAGTCGAAATGCAGTCGAAGGGTTTTTGAGTTTTACAATATGTTTAACTCGTTCCGCTAAAAGCGGAATCTAAATTTTTTTATTATGAAAAAAGTAATACTTATCCGCCTTTGGAGGATTAATTTTAATGTTGGGAGTGTTTGCTTTTGGGAGTAGTGGTTTTAAGGCTAATAATTCATCTGAAATTGAACCACAACAGGCTTCTTGTTTTGAGGCAGCAAGAGCTTTTGTAATTGCTGTATATGGCGAAATTGATCTTAGTAACGTTCAGCTTGTTTTAGATATTAATGAAGCTTGTGAAGAGGGAAGATTAGATCCAAGATAGAAAAATGACTAAATATTTTGTTTCATTTATACTGATATGTTTGCTTAATGCAGAAATACAAGCACAAAATACTGATGTCTATTATAAGGTATTTCCAAAGGATATTCTTAAAGATAAACAAAATATAGATCAACAAACTAGGAGGCTTGTTGAAGGAGGTGTAAATTATGCAAAGAGAGAAGAATATATTTTAAAAATTAATGATACCTTATCTTTATTTTCTAAGGTAAATAAATTGATATCTTTAGATGATCCTCTAAAAGATATACATGAAGGTATTGCTAAAAATTTTACAAATTTTAATAACCAAACATTATATATTTTTAATAATAACCAAATTATATATGATATAAGTATCTTAAACACTACTTATACTGTTATGCAAGAACCAATCAATTTTAATTGGAAATTGTCTAATAATCAAAAAGAAATTTTAGGGTATAATGCTCAAAAAGCAGAAGGTGTACACAAAGATATATTGACAGGTAAAACTTTTAAAATAGAAGCCTGGTTTATTAGAGATATACCTGTATCGGCTGGCCCTGATGTTTTTATGGGTTTACCAGGGCTAATTGTCGAATTAGATTTATTACGAAGCGTCATTAAAATTTCTAAAATTGAAAAAACCAATAAAGCAGATATTAATTTAAAAATAGATGAAAAACAGTCTATAGACAGAGATCAATTAGATAAAATTATTAGAAACCTAAATACTAAGGTAAACGAAATTAGTAATTGAAATTTAAAATAATTATTTATTCTTTTTTAAACAGCTACCTAAAAATAGCTGTTTTTTTCTTATTCCCCATTATATCCTTTTCCCAAACCCATCAACTCACCGGCAAAACCCAAGATTCCCTCCAAAACCCAGTCCCAAACACCAACATCATCGCTACACCTCTAACCCAAGAGGATTTCAAAATTACCTTTGCCATTTCCAGCTTAGAGGGCGAGTATAAACTTAAACTCGAAAACAACATTCTTTACCAAATCGCTATTACGCATTTGGGTTATAAAAAAATAACAGATACCATCACTCTAACCAGTGATAAAGTCAAAAACTACACCCTGCAAGAAAGTACAGAAACCTTAGAAGAAGTCCTCATCAAAGCCGAAATGGCAGTTATCGTCAAAGAAGATACCATTACCTACCGTACCGATCAGTTTAAAACACGAGACGAAGGCAGACCAACATAAACTTGAAAAAATACTTCACTACTCCTCTAATTATGACACATTTAACCTATATTTGAAATATGCTAATATATAATCTTAAATTAATTTAACAAAGTATTAACTTTCAATAGGCTTCGAATGGTTTTTTTTTTTTCTGAGTTTTATAGCATGTTTAACTCATTCCGCTAAAAGCGGAATCTAAAAATTTTTTATTATGAAAAAAGTATTTTTAATTTTAATGTTGGGAGTGTTTACTCTTAGTTTAAGTAGTTTTAAAGTAAGTAATTTAATTCCGGAAGTCAATTGTAATAATGTAGCTGCTGCTGCATGGCAAGAAGCAAGGGACGAAGGTGCAAGTAATCGTCAGGCTACCATAATTTTCAGAGCTACCTATTTTGCATGTGAAGAATCTAAAGAAGTTCAATTAGCACCTTAATTTTTTTCATGAATTATAAAACGATATTATTACTTTTTGTGTTCATAAATGTTAATGCCCAGAACTTAAGAGTTGATTATGATGTGGTATTTAAAAATGATGCAATAGATAATAAAAACTCTAGTTATTTACAATCTTTTATTACACAAGCAAAAAAAGATATTTCAAGTTACCCAATGGATTTTATTATATCTAAAAATAGTTATAGTATTGATTTCAGTAATTCAATGCAGATTGAATTTGCATTACAAAAAACAATTACACCAAAAGAACTCACTTTAAGTCTTATTGGGCTTAGCGAAAAAGTCTATTATGAGGACAAATTTGCTTATCAACAAACCGATGATTTTATAATTGAGTATGATAATTTGAAACTTGGTTTTTGGGAAATAACAAATGAAACTAAAACGATATTGGGTTATAAATGTAATAAAGCTATTTATATTCCTAAATTAAAAAGTTTAAGTAATAAAAAAATGTTTTTTCCAAACTTTGCTTGGTTTACAACAGATTTGTCTTATCAAGGTGGACCAACAGTATTCGGAAATATACCTGGTTTGATACTTGAAATTGATTTAAAGCTTGTTAATATTATAGCTTTAGACATTGAAATTACCGATGATAAAGTAAAATCTTTAGATTTAAATAGTATGGATATTTTAACTTATTCGGATTCTGAAAAATATTACAATAACAAAAATTGAAATTTTTTCTAAATTTTAATAATTTGTTAAATTCTTAAAATTGTCTAGAAGTAATTTTATTAAAGTCAAAAAAAACAGCTATAGAATTATAGCTGTTTTTTTCTTATTCCCCATTTTAGCCTTTTCCCAAAACCATCAACTCTCGGGCAAAACCCAAGACTCCCTTCAAAAACCCTATCCCGAACACCAATATAATTGCTACACCTCTAACCCAGGAAGATGTCAATATCACCTTTGCCATTTCAAGCCTAGAAGGCGAGTACAGACTCAAACTCGAAAATAGCATCCCTTACCAAATCGCCATTACGCATTTGGGCAATAAAAAAATAACAGACACCATCACCTTAACCAATGATAAAGTAAAAAACTACACGCTACAAGAGAGTACAGAAACCTTAGAGGAAGTCCTCATTAAAGCAGAAATGGCGGTCATCGTCAAAGAAGATACCATCACCTACCGTACCGACCAGTTTAAGACCAGAGAAAAATGCAGAGGAATACAAACTCAAAAAAACAACCTCGAACCCCATAAATTATCAAACATTTAGCCTATATTTGAAGCAACGAGCAAAACGAGTTTTATATAATTTAACAATACTTTAACTTATAAAATACCTGAATTGGTTTTTTCTTGCCCTGAGCAGTTCATTGAGCTTAGTCGAAATGCAGTCGAAGGGTTTTTGAGTTTTACAATATGTTTAACTCGCCTGCCATCAAAATGCGGGTCTAAAAATTTTTTATTATGAAAAAAGTTATGTTATTTTTAATGTTAATTGGCACATTTTCTGCATTTTCATAAAGTGCTTGTAGATGTGATGGGATGTTTGGAAGTTGTTCAATTAGATGTGGAGAAGGAGAGACTGCGAGTTGCGGAGAAACTTGGTATCACGGTTGCAAGTGCGAGTGTAAGGAAAAACTTACGACTCCAGAGTTATAAGCCTCATTGTATGAGATAGATTTAAATAAAGTGAAAATTATGCAAGATTTCTTTAACAAAAAAAATAAATCTACATCAAAAAAAATTGAAAAACTGTTTTTAGATATGAGTGAATATTCTGAAAATTTTATTTTTAAGACTAAAAATCAAAGCCTTCATAATAAATATTTTAATAAATTAAGAGAGTATTTCGATTTATTAACACAAAAAGACCAGAAATATCTATATGAACTCATAGAATTATCATAAAAGCATTTTAACAAAGCACCCTATTGTAACACAAACTATTCTTACAATAGGATGCTTTTTAATTAACCACTGTATGAAATTTTTTATTTTTCCAATTTTAATATTATTTATCTCAGAATTCTCATATTCTCAGGATAAAGAAATCCTATATAAAATAGACATTAAAAGAAAATTTAGTGATGTTGCATTAAAAAAGTTTAAAAAAAGAAAAGATAAAGAAAAAGCCAAACAAGAAATACAAGCTTACCAAAATCCCAAAAACGAATTTTATTCATTAAAATTAAATAATAATAAAATAAAATTAGATTATGTATTAGCACTTGATAATGATGATAAGAAAACTCACATTGAAGTTAAAAATTATCCTCTTGGTAAGCAATCATTTAGAATTAAAGATGACACATTAATTTACTACAAATTTGAGTTTTATAAAGATAGCTATCATTCAGTTGATACATTAGTTAGAGATAAATGGATTGAAACCCAAAAAGATTCGACATTATTAGGTTATAATGTTAATCAAATTAAATTAGAAACTGAAATTGGTACGTATAGGGCATGGTATACCAAACAACTACCAAAAGGTTTAGGAATAGGCTCACTATCATCATCAAAGGGATTTATAATAGCTTATGAATTTTCATACAAACCTACATCTTTTCTAGACTCACATGTTATAACGGTTTATCCCTATAAACAAAAAAAATTAAAAAGAAATAAAAAATTTGATTTTAGAATCCCAGATAAAATATATAATCAAGATCAAATAAAAGAAATTTTCAGAAAAAGAAATGAAGTTTTAAATCAACCAACTGAAATAGAGAATTAAAGACTTGCAAAAAATTATTAATAAAAATTGCAAAAATAACATTAAAAACAGCTATCTAACCATAGCTGTTTTTTGTTTGCTATGCATGTTCATTATCTATAGGGTTAAAGTCCCGAACGGGCTTATTTTGACGAGAACCGTTAGTTGAGAGTAAGGGTGTTTACCGTGAGGTAAAATCTGAAGGAAACTTAAGACAAAAGTTGGTACTAACGAACAGGAACTGCATATAAGGCTTACCAAGGGGGTAATGTGGCAATAGACACAGACGCCCAAAAGTTGTCCGTAACCTTGGGTAGTAAATGCAGTAGTATTAACGGGAAGATGATGTGCTTAACATAGGAGGTCTTGGATGCGAGAGCATCGAAGAAGTCAGCCGAGACCATAGTACCGATATAAAGTTTGGATAATACCAAATTAGGGAAGGGTCGAATTTTCAATCAAGGAGCAGTAGCTCTGTAAATTGTAACAACCATAATGAAGCCAGGAAAATATACAAATCCACAGATGAGTCTGTTTGACATAGACGAATGGGGAAGTAACCAGAGTGTGAAGGGCACTGACGTATTCAGTGCAGATAACGGTCAGGTACGGCATGAGTGGTTGTCAGGGTGCAGAGAAGAACGAGCCTTGACCCAAGATCTACTAAGTCAAGTAGCGGACTTAAAGAATCTTGAAACCGCGTTGCGGAAAGTAGTTAGTAACCGTGGAGTGGCAGGGATAGACGGGATGAATGTTCTTGAACTAAAAGAGTGGTTTAACACACACTACAGAGAACTTCAATCCGCATTAATGACCAGTACTTACAAGGTTACGGAAGTTAAAGAGAAGATTATAGATAAGCCTAATGGCGGAAAACGCAAATTAGGCATACCTACAGTCAAAGATCGCCTTGTTCAACAAGCGATAAACCAAGTTTTATCGACCCGCTACGAACCTATATTTTCAGAATACAGCTATGGTTTTCGTCCACAAAGAAATGCACATCAAGCATTGGAGAAGGGCGGGGATTATGTAGCAGTAGGTAGGAATTGGGTAGTTGATATAGACTTAGCCAAATTCTTTGACGAAGTCAACCATGACCGTTTGCTTTGGCAACTCAGTACTCGTGTTGGAGATAAGAGGTTATTAAAGTTGATAGGTAAATTTCTTCGTTCAGGTATACTAAGTGGAGGAATGACCAACCAACAGATAAAAGGCACCCCACAAGGTAGCCCTTTATCACCCTTGCTGTCAAATATTGTTTTAGACGAACTTGACAAGGAACTGGAGAGACGAGGACACCGTTTTGTACGCTACGCAGACGACCTTATAATATTGGTAAGAAGCGAGGAGTCGGCAAAACGAACAATGAAAGGTATAACTGCATTTATAGAACATCGAATGCGATTAAAAGTAAATGCAGATAAAAGCCGAATCGTTCGCCCTCATCAGCTTAACTTCCTTGGTCATTGCATTTTTCCAGACGGGAATTTAGGTTTAAGCCAAAAGAGTGAGAAACGCTTTAAGTCAAAACTTAAATCACTCACCAAGCGCAATAGAGGAATAAGCCTTGAGCAATTGATAAGTGAGATTAACCCTGTATTACGTGGCTGGCTCAATTATTTTAAAAGAGCGAAAATGCGAAATCGCTTAAATAAAATATGTGGCTGGTTAAGACGTAGATTAAGATGCTATCGGCTAAAACAATGTAAACGAGCGTTGGGGATAGCGAGATTTTTGTACAAACTAGGCGTACCTTGGAAACGGAGCTGGACTACAGCGGGAAGTTCCAAAGGATGGTTTAGGTTATCAATGTCTCACGCTGTTCACGAAGGCATGAATTTGAAATGGTTCGATAAGATTGGACTATATAATCTAACAGCTAACTACGGTTAAAGATTGGGGAAACCGCCCTGTACGAGGGACGTACGCAGGGTGGTGTGAGAGGACAGCAAAGTTAGGAGTAATTACCTATCTTTGCTTCCTACTCGATTTTACAAATAATAATTTAATAACATCCAAAACAATATTATAGACAACATTTAATCTATATTTGTGAGTATTGAAAAAGTCTATTCATGTTAAAAAAAATAAGTCATACCAACTTTTGTCTATTTTTGCTTTTATGTCTGCTATGCAATATGGGACAGTCACAGGTTGTTTATAACCAAAATTCTATAGTTGGATCTCAAAGCACGACTTTTTCGAATCCTCCTTGTGATTTAACTTTAACCACTTTTACTGGTGTTGGTATTACAAACGTTACACTAAACACTATAAACAATACAAGCAATGCAGGTGGTGATTACGATTTTACAAGTGTGTCTACAGATTTAGAACAAGGGCAGTCCTATAACTTATCTGTTTCTATTGAAGGTGGTGCTTTTAATTTTGAGTTATGGGCTTTTTTTGACTGGGATCAGGATGTTAATGGTACGTTTGAAGACGATTATGATATAGCGACAGCACTAACAGGCACAACATCTGCAAGCACAACTATTAATGTTCCAGCTGGCGCAACTTTGGGTAATTCCAGAATGCGTATTGTTTTGGTAAATAATGACACTGGTATAAATCCTCCTTGTGATCCAAATGGAAATGTTGGCGAAGTCGAAGACTACACCATTAATGTAATTGTTGGTCCTGAACCAGAGCTTTTTATAACTGAAATTAGCCACCCTTTTGATGCAAATAGTTCAAAGTTTGTAGAAATTTATAATGCAGGAGTCACCTCTATAGATTTTGATGTAATTGACTATTATATAATTAGAGAAGCTAATGTTGGTAATGGTACCCCACCTGGTGTAGGTTCTTTTTACAATTCAGTCAAACTTTTCGGAGAAATAAAACCTAAATCTTATTATGTCGTTTCTGAATTAGATAGGGATGATTTTAATGCTGAATATAATACAAGTTACATGTCAACTGATCCTGATCGATTTAGTCAAGCAATTAACGGTGATGGTAATGATACATATGCTTTAACAACAGATTCTAACGGTACAAATAGTACTTTGATAGATAACCAAGGTATCAATTCGACAATTGATATATTTGGTGAATATGGTATTAATGGCTTTTCAGGAATTAATACATGTAGTCCTAGTAATTGTTCAAATAATAATGATGGTACAAGTAATGATGCACCATGGGAATATGAAAATAGTCGTGCTTACCGTAATAACCCTACCGTTAAAAGCGCCAACGACACATGGGATTCCGGCGAATGGCAGGTAGATACAGATGGTGCTACTGCTGCCGAAATGACCCCAGGCTATGGCGATAACGATTATATTTATGATGGTGATTGGAATAACAATATTTATCTTAGTGCAAATCCCAATGGAGTGACAGAACCAAACCGAAACATTTTTGTAAAGTCAGGAACTGTCACCTTCAATTTGGATACAGAAATTGGAGATCTCGTTGTAAGAAGTGGAGCAACTTTAGAGTTGGCACCCAATGTAAAATTAACTGTCAATGGCGACATCGTTAACGAAGGGACGATCATTTTTGATAGTGATGCCACAGGAACAGCTGTTTTAGAAACCTTGCCGTCATCCTCCAGAGTGGTAGGTAATGGCTTTGAGGTGAGAAGATTTATTCCTGTTGTTCAATCTCCAGATCCCATCAGGGCATTTCGTTATTTGTCATCAAGTGTAACGACAACCACAAGTATTTTTGAAAACTGGCAACAAAACGGTCTTAACCCGGGAGATCCTGGCTATGAGGCTGGCAATGGCACACACATCACAGGAGCTCTAGGCGCTGTTGGCAATATAAGTTCTGATGGTTTTGATGAAACTGAAACCGGTAACCCTTCTATGTTTTCTTGGGATAGCTCAGGACAAGATTGGAACCCAATTCCAAGTACGAATAATATAAACGATACTTTTTCTGCAGGTGATGCATATGCCATTTTAATTCGCGGAGACCGGTCATCAACATTGAGCAGTAATACAGAAACTGGGCCTTCAACTACCCTTAGAACTACCGGTGAGCTTCATTATGGACCTTTTATTGTAGGCAGTTCAGATTTGGCAGGACAGAATTTCTTTTCTCTTTTAGGTAATCCATTTCAGTCACAGATAAATTTAAAGGCTTTGTTGACTGGCTCAAATTCAAACGACCTTAGTCCAACTACAGTATATTATTGGGACCCTACTCTGGGAGTACTTGGTGCAAATGTAACTATAGACTTGACAGAAACAGATATTAATAACCAAGCAGTTCCTAATACTTCAAATGCCAACCAATACCTCCAACCCCAACAAGCCTTTTTTGTAGAATCTACAGGCCCAAGTCCAAGTTTGACGTTTACGGAAGGTGTTAAAGACAATGGTACTCCCCAAACTTCTGTTTTCAGTACGAACGACAATGTAACCGTCCCAAGCCAACTGGATATTACCCTTAAAGCTGCAAACGGCAAAACCTACGACGGCTTACGAATTGTGTATGATAACACTTTTGCTAATGCCATAGATCAGTATGATGCCACAAAATTCTGGAACTATACCGATAATTTGTCTGTCCTTTCTAATGGGAATTACTTAAGTATTGAAAAACGTAATATACCTTTAGATGATGATGTGACGCCTTTGTACTTTGGATCCCAAAGCTTAGAGTCTTATACTTTTGAAATTATTTTTACCGCAGCGAGTTTTAATGCTTATTTAGTTGATCATTATACCGGGCAGACTACTGCTATTCCAGTAAATACTATGTTCAACTACAATTTCACTGTCGACCCAAACATCCCTGAGTCTCTTGCCAGTGACCGATTTGAGCTTACTTACGACAATTCAACTTTAAGTGTAGCTGATTTAAGCGAAGATGCATTTAGTGTTTACCCAAATCCATTAAGTTCAAATCAGCTGTTGTACATTCAATCCAACGCCGATTTTTCAGCAAATATTGAAAGTATTGAATTATTAAACCTGAATGGCCAAATTCTAAAGGTGTATCAGGCTTTAGAAACTGATTTTAGCGATAGCCTAAGTCAAATTCAGCTGAAAGGACAGTACAACAGCGGCACTTACCTTCTAAAAATACAAACCGAGCAAACCACAAGCATTTACAAAATAATTGTCCATTAAAATAAATGTTGCTTATTAAAATTTAAAAAGCTACTTTTGGAATCCATATGAAACGCCTGTGTCAAATATTTTTTATCATCCTAATACTGGCCTGCTTGCAAACTATATATGCGCAAGGCCCTGCACCACCTGCTCCAGATCCGCCAACTGGTGGTGGTGTTGAAGATGTCTTCCCTATAAACTTCCTGGTTTACCCTTTTATACTTTTAGGTGCATTTATAGGTTACCGTTATTTCAAAAATTCAACAAAATAGGGTTTCAGCTTTTCCTCCAACAAGTCGTAAATTATAACGCCAAGTAAAACACCGTATTCTAAACATAAGATGTAGCCGGATTCACTAAACCCATCAGTTTTATAGGCATAATAACTTAAAAAAACCACAAATGACCAGACCAATGGAAATTTGTAGTTGGTAAACACACCCAAAGCCAAAGGAAACAAAATATACCAAGGATGTACAGTAGTAGAAAGTAAGAAGTAAATGCATAGCATCCACAAAAAGTGTTTTAGGATAGATGGGATACTTGGTTTTGTGTTATAAATAAACAAAGCGAAAATCAGTAGAGTGAGCAAGGGCATGATGAGCCCATACGTTTGTATAATATTATAGCCATACACCTGATAACCCAGCCATCGTACTATGTAATAAATGCTGGCATTAAATTCAAACTTACCAAACCACAGGCCAATACTTTGACTGAAATTGCCTAGAAATGTAGAATCCAGAAAAGGCCAAAATTGAAGGCTCAACGTAGCTAAAAACCCGAGGCACAAACCTAAAATTTGGGGGTATTTTTTAGAGCTTTCAGTGTTTCGCCAAATAAAAACAAGGATGAGTGGCAGGGCAACAAGGCTTAGTAGCTTTGTTCCAACAGACAAGCTTAATACTACGCCGCATAAAGCATATTTTTGCTTGATGAGTGCATAAATACCTGTTATAAACAAGGCAATCATAACGCCTTCAAGATGAAGATTGCCGGTGATTTCAATAATACAGAGCGGATTTAAAGTATACCAAAATAGCAATTTTGGATTGAGTTGAAGAGTAGTCAAAAGCTTTTTGGCCAATACCATAAAGAGGATATCAAAACCCATCAAAATGAGGCGGAGGGCTATGATAAATCCCGGTATAGATTTCGGTGAGAGCCAGGTTGCAGCAGCATAAATAAACTGACTAAAAGGCGGGTAATTTGAATAATTTCCCGCACTAAGGTCTCCCATGCCTTCTCTTAGGAGCTCAGCTTGTGCAATATGCCTTTGTAAATTTTCGGAAAAGTAATGGTTTACAGTGTTCAGGTAAGGGTTTAAGCCTTCCAACAGAATCTGACCATCCCAGTAAAACCGGTAGAAATCCTGAGATAAGTTTGGCACAGTAAATAGCAAAACTAACCTGTAAACTAAAGCCAGTAATAGTAGCTGCCTAAAACTGAATTGGCTTTTTTGAATAATAAAATAGGTGGCGGTAAATGTGAAGGCCAGAATTAAAATTAAAGCGTAAAATTCAGAACGGGCTGTAAAATAGCCTATATAACCATAAGCAAAGCAGCATAGTATAGCCAAGAGCAAATGGCGGTTGGAGTGATTTGAGAAAACCTTGGTTATAGGATTCATACATGATTAAGTGCTTGAAAATAAAGTTTTTATTGAAACAAACCCAAACCCAAAACATAACATGAGATGAAACACGATTAAACCAAAATCCCGGGTATAAAATGCGCTATATATCGCAAACATAAAATAGAGAAAAAGAGCAAACTCAACAAAAACACCCGGTGCAAGTTGATTATTGATATAAATATTGGTTTTCCAGGACTTATTTACGCCTTCTATATTGAATTTTGGGGTTCTAATAAAACCAGACTTCTTACCAAAATGTCCTTCTATGACTGCAATTGTGTTGTGTAAAGAAAACCCCATAGCGATGGAAAAAAAGCCAATAAACATGCCGATAAACCTAAAGAAGTGTTGTAATCCTCTACCGTGAATTTTTGAATAAGACTGCCAGTAACATAGAAAAAATATAATTGTACTTCCGGAAAACAAGCCTAAGAGGTTGAAGACCCATGAAAGCTCCGGATGATTGTTTTTGATGTACAATACCGGAACACTTAATACAGCTATCAGGAGGACGATGATAAACATGCTGCTGTTTAATAAATGAAAATAGCTGTGAAATTTTGTGCCTTTAGAAATTTTTTTGTCCTTAAGTAATCGCCATTTAAATTTTTTAAAATTTTCAGCAGCGCCTTTATTCCATCGGAATTGTTGAGAACGGGCTGCACTCATGATCACGGGGAGTTCTGCCGGAGTTTCAACATTTTCAAGGTACTTGAATTTCCAATTCTTGAGTTGTGCGCGGTAGCTTAAATCTAAATCTTCAGTAAGCGTGTCTCCGTTCCAGTTTCCCGCATCTTCAATACAAGACTTACGCCATACGCCGGCAGTACCATTGAAATTTATAAAATGTTTTCCAAAATTTCGTCCAACCTGTTCTAAAATAAAATGAAAGTCTAAAGCAAAGGCCTGAATTTTAGTCAGTAAAGAATAGTTTCTATTGATATGTCCCCAACGGGTTTGCACAACACCTATACTTTGGTCTTTAAAATGTGGAATCGTCTCCAAAAGCCATTCGGGCTTGGGCATAAAATCCGAATCAAAAACAGCAATAAATTCGCCTTTGGCCGTTTTTAATCCTTCTTTTAGAGCCCCGGCTTTAAACCCGTCTCTGTGTTCTCGTCTCAGGTGCTTGATGTCTATGCCTTGGCTTTGCAGAAAACTTATTTTATCTGCGGTATGCTTCACAGACTTGTCTGTAGAATCATCCAGAACTTGTATTTCAAGCTTTTCTCGCGGGTATTTTAATTTTGAAATATTATCCAAAAGCCTTTCTACGACATAGAATTCATTGTATAGGGGAAGCTGAACGGTAACAAAAGGAATTTGATGGGGATCATCAAAATTAAAGTTTTCAGGTTCTGAAGTATGTTGTTTTGCTTTGATATAATTGGTAAGAAGGTTCAATTGCGCTAAACTATATAAAAATATAATAGATAGGCCTAAGGCGTAAAATCCAACAATTATGTATTCCATATCTAACACATTCAAAGCTTATACCTCATAACGCAAAGATATAATCTTAATTATTAAACTTTAATTGTTGGGGTATAAATTGTTGCCCATATAAAAATTGAAAGAATCAGGAATTACTTTCAGAACCTTCTTCTAATTGTTCTAAAAGCGTTTTGCTTTTAAACTCCGGAACTAAGACTTTTAGAGCTTTAATGCTTTTATTTTGATTGTTATCTAAAATAAATTCGACAAGGTCATCAAGGAGTTTGATTTTGGTTGTATCAAAAACATGAGTAGCCTTAGCAATCATAATTTTTTGGTGGTGTGTAGGCTGCGTGTTTTCTTTGTCTGCCAGAAGTTCTTCATATAATTTTTCACCGGGCCTTAATCCAGAAAATTCAATCATAATATCGATATTCGGTCTAAAGCCTGATAACCTGATCATATTGTTGGCCAAATCGAGAATTCTCACCGGTTTACCCATGTCAAATACAAATATCTCACCACCTTTACCCATAGCACCGGCCTCTAGAACGAGTTGACAGGCTTCGTCAATAGTCATAAAATACCTGGTAATATCCGGGTGAGTGACTGTTACCGGACCGTTGGCTTCAATTTGTTTTTTAAAATGGGGTATTACAGAGCCATTAGAACCCAGGACATTACCAAACCTCGTTGTGATAAAGTTTGTGGTATTGGCCGCTTTTCTGGCAATAGACTGTACGTAAATTTCGGCACTTCGCTTAGAAGCCCCCATGATATTGGTTGGATTTACGGCTTTATCTGTAGATACAAATACAAACCGATCGACATTATTTTTAGTCGAAAGATCAACCAGATTTTTGGTTCCTCTAAAGTTTACGTCTAGAGCTTCAATGGAGTTGCATTCCATCATAGGTACGTGTTTGTATGCTGCACCGTGAAAAACGACATTGGGTTTGTAAGTGTCAAAAACAAATTCAAGCCGTTTAAAATTCCTTACATCTGCAATGATTTTTTCATATTCAATATAAGGATAATCTTTGTCTAAGCATAAGCTCATGGAATGTAATGGGGTTTCTGCCTGGTCTAATAAAATAATTTTCTTAGGATTAAAACTTGTAAGTTGTCTCACAATATCACTTCCTATTGAGCCTGCTGCCCCTGTAACAAGAATGGTTTTATTATTGTAAACTTTTTTTAATTTAGTTTTGTTAAGCTTAATAGGATTACGCTGCAGCAAATCTTCAAGTTTTACCTTTTTGATATTAGATAAAATGGAATTTTCATCCCAGTTTTCAATCTCAGGCAGTTTAAAAATATTAAAGTTTTTGCTGAGTAGTTGGTCTAGAATTTGATTATTATTTTTGCTAAGCCTCCTTATTTTATCGCCGGTAATTACTACGGTGTTATGTGATTCTGTGGCTTTAATACTCTGTATATCAAAAATGGGTAAACCCAATATTCTCTTTTTGGGAAGCTTATCAAAATCTGAAATAAAACCAGCCAGTTTATAATCGGTAAGCGTATCATTATTTATACTTTCAGCAACAGCTACATCTGTTAAGCTGGTTCCCAGAATGTAAACGTATTTGTAAGAATCTGATTTATGAATAGCTTGATAAGCCTGTTTTACAGCAATTCTGTAGAAGAACAAAAACGTGAAAGCTATAAAACCATAAATTACAGCACCGGAGTTTGGAAATATTCGTTCTACGCCTAGTGTAGTACAAACAAAATTAATCGCTATAACCGTAAAGACCGTAAATAATATGGATTGAATTTGCTTGTAAGCATCTCTTAAATTGGTATAGCGCACAATACCCAGGTAAGACCTAAACAACAATATGGTTAGAATCTGTATTAAAAAAACCAAACCAAAATATAATAAATTTTGGTTTTCGGTGTTTGAATAGGAAAAGGTAGAATTAGTCAGGATAAAGCTTAAAATAAGTGCAATTAAGCAAAGGATGGCGTCGATTAGTAAAATTAAACCCCTTGGGACATGATACTTCGAAACTTTCTTTAATTTTAAAAATATAAATTTTTTCAAGGCTATCATAAAAATTTCATAAAAATTGGCATGACAAATCTATGAAAAAAATGTAACAGAATCACAAATTAATTTATATTTGCAATCATGATTAAAAATTTATTCTACCTCGCACTCGTACTTTTTTTGGGCAGCTGTGCTTCTAAAAAAGACATTATTTACTATCAGGATGCTGATGATGCGCAATTCCAAAATGTGAGTGATATCAAGCCAAAAGTCAAAATTCAACTCAATGATATTTTACAAGTTGATATAAAAACGCTCAATCCGGAAAGCACTATTCCTTTTATGAAACAAGGCATGGGCCAAGGCGGTGTTGGCGGAGGCGGAGGCGGTCAACAAGGATTGATTAAACTCCAGGGATATATAGTTGATGAATACGGCGAAATTGAAATGCCAATCATAGGTAGAGTGCAGGTCAACGGACTCACTAGACAGCAAGCCGAGAAAAAGATAAAGTCTAAATTATCGGGCTTTCTTAAAGACCCTTATGTTTCTGTGCGGTTATTAAATTTTAAATATACCATTCAAGGGGAAGTAAAGAATCCTGGTACTTATGAAGTTCTAGAGCCCAATCTCACCTTACTTCAAGCCCTTGGGCAAGCCGGAGATCTAACCATTAATGGAAAAAGGGAAAATGTCATGATCATTAGAACTGTTGGTGAGCAACGCATTGTGAGAAGGATTGATTTAACCCAAACAGACTGGATGAATTCACCGTTCTATTTCGTCAAGCAAAATGATTATATCTACGTAGAACCCAATGGTCCTGCTATTAAAAGAGCGGGCTATATTCCTTCCTTAGGTGCATTATTAGGTACAATAACCGGTATCATCGGAATTGGGCTTATATTCATAACGCGTTAAAACAGTAACATGGCAGAAGATAGTATCAATCCTATAGATCAAAGAATGCGGGAAAGCGAAAGCGAATCCCTAAAAAGAGATTTATTCAGGTATTTAAAATACTGGAAATGGATTGTTTTTGGAGCAATAATTGCTGTTGCAGCTAGTTATATTTATTTAAGATATGAACCTAATGTATATGCCACTAATGCCAAAATCAAAATCTTAAAAAAGAAAGACAGTGGACTAGACCTGTCTGGGCTTACGGGTAATGCCCCCTTATTTGATATGAGTAGCATCAATCTTGAAAATGAGATGGAAATTCTATTGTCAAGAAGAATCATTGGTGAAGTTGTTGATAATTTGAACTTAACGACATACTATTATACCAGTGGAAGAATTAAAGAAGATGAAAGGTTTGGCAGCGAAGTCCCCTTTAGAGTAAACTGGCTTAACCATAAGAGTGAGAATTTTTCTGCTTCATTTGAATCAGACCTAAAGTATACTGCAAAAGATGAAAATTCTTTTACACTGTCAATTTCAGAACGCGGATATAACAAAACATTCAATTACGGTGAAGAAATAAAAATTGATGATGCGCAATTTGTCATTAACAAAAACCCCATATATAGACAAAAAAGTAAAGGTCAAGAAATTTATTTTAAATACAGGTCAAGGAATAGTGTCGTAAATAGTTTGAAAGGAGGAATTGATGTTGAACCAAGAGAGGGTAGTGAGGTATTGGAAATAAATATTAATGGTCAAAATCCCGAAAGAAACGAGGCTATTTTAAATAATCTTATAAAGGTTTTCAACCAAGACGGTATTGAAGATGATCGAAAAGTTGCCTTACGAACAGCTGAATTTGTCTCTGATAGGCTTAATATGTTAGAATCTGAGTTAGACACCGTAGAATCTAACTTAGTAGATTTTAAACGAAATAGTAATTTTATAGGAGAAAGCTCAGGAAATCTATTTTCTACATACTCTAACGCTGAACAACAAAGAGCTGAGCTAGAGAATCAATTAGAAATTTCCAGATATATTCAAGACGAAATAAAAAGTAACTCGCAATATTCTTTGCTTCCCGGAGAGGTTGGCCTCCAAAACAGCAGCACCAATAACCTGATTTCACAATATAACAGTTTAGTGCTTGAGCGCAATAAAGAGTTAACCTCTTCAACCGAGTCTAGTCCTGCGGTAGTTGAACTATCACAGCAGCTTAGACTTTTAAACAGCAATATTGAAGAGTCCATCAATAATTATATCAGAAGTATTCAAATATCACTTCAGAATATGAGTAATCGGGAAAGGCAATTTAATTCTAATATTAAAGCCATACCCGAAAAAGAAAAAATTGCCCGGGAAATACAACGACAGCAAGCCGTTAAAGAAAATCTTTATATTTTCCTGCTTCAAAAACAAGTAGAAGCAGATCTATCTGCTGCGATAACAGCATCTACTGCGAAAGTAGTTGATTATGCATATACCGGTGGCGGCCCCATAAGCCCAAGACCAAATATCGTTTATCTTGCAGGCCTGGTGATTGGATTGGCTTTTCCAATAAGTATTCTTTATATTATGTACTTATTTGATACCAAGGTGACCTCAAAAGAGCAGATACAAGCTAAATTGGACATCCCGATTATTGCAGAGATCCCAATCAATAAAGAATACGACGGTAAAATTGTTAAAAATACAGATAATTCAAATGTTGCTGAAGCTTTCAGAATCCTGAGAACCAACATGAATTACCTGAATGCCGATGATGATAAGGAAAACAATTGTAAAGTCATTTTTTCTACATCCAGTACCAAAGGGGAAGGAAAAACATTTACAGCCATTAACAGTGCATCGGTATTTGCCTCTAACGAAAGTAAAACATTGCTCATAGGTTGTGACCTTAGAAACCCACAACTTCATAATTATTTAGGGGTGTCTAAGAAAAATATTGGACTATCCTCTTATTTGGTAGATGAGGAACTTAAACTAGAAGACATTATATTCAAAACAGAAAAAGATCTAAAATTTGACATTATCTTATCTGGCGAAATACCTCCAAACCCCTCCGAACTTCTAAATAATGGGCGTTTGTATCAGCTCATTGAAGAAGCAAGAGCTGTATATGATTATATTATAATAGATACTGCACCAACTATGCTTGTTACTGATACCATAGCTGTACTCGATTTGGCCGATGCTGTTGTTTATATGGTTCGTGCTAACTTTACGGAGCTTAAAATATTAAGACACATTAGAGAGCTCAACAAATTTAATATGAAGAAGAATGTTGGTATAGCCATTAATGCAGTCGATCAGAAGAAAGGATATGAATATAACTACGGCTATGGTTACGGCTATGGCATTGATACTAAGGTTAAAAAGTGGTATCAATTCTAAATCTTAAACTTGGGTCACGCTTTTCTCAAGATAATGGTCATTATAATGATTTAGCTGGCTAAGTCTTAAATTTCAATGTACACATTTAATGTTCTGAGGTTCTGTTATAAAATTATCGATCAGGATAATACGTCCACATTAAACTTACTTAATGGTGGATATACCGTTAACTTTCAAAGGTATGTTATAGAGCTGTATTAAGGCTATTGAAATGAACCGTTTGGTACTTCAAAGTTGGGCTTTGGTAAACTATTTCAGGCAAAACAAACACTCAGTCGACTTGCTTCGATACCCTTCGAATACTCATTGCACCGCAAATTAGCTATCCTTGAATCGCTCAGCAAGGGGGTATTTTCAAATTTCCAAATTACTCCTTTTGATGCTATTGATGCTATTGATGCTGTGGTTGCTCTGGTTACTGTTGATGCCTCTGCTATATTTCCACATTCTAACATTCTAACATTCAAACATTCTATCATTCAAAAATTCCCATAACATGCATTTTCAAATTGTCAAATTGTCAAATCTTCAAATTGATACTATTGTTACTATTGATACTATTGATACTATTGATACTGTTGATACTGTTGATGCTATTGATGCTATTGATACTGTTGATGCTATTGATGCTATTGATACTGTTGTTGCTATGGTTACTATTGATGCCTCTGCTATATTCCCACATTTTAACATTCAAACATTCTAACATTCAATCATTCTAACATTCAATCATTCAAACATTCAAACATTCTCACATTCCCAGAACATGCATTGTCAAATTGTCAAATCGTCAAATCTTCAAATTGATACTATTGTTACTATTGTTACTATTGATACTATTGATACTATTGATACTGTTGATACTATTGATACTATTGATACTGTTGATACTGTTGTTACTATTGATACTATTGATACTGTTGATGCTATTGATGCTATTGATGCTATTGATACTGTTGTTGCTATGGTTACTATTGATGCCTCTGCTATATTCCCACATTTTAACATTCAAACAT
>Ga0102940_1000516_pt1 | contig 26412 bp, 16 predicted proteins | sample SalPonR2_C_D1_MG_FD_78215 | JGI IMG/M metagenome (GOLD analysis project Ga0102940, IMG submission 78215) | Salt pond soil microbial communities from South San Francisco under conditions of wetland restoration - Salt Pond MetaG R2_C_D1_MG | ecosystem: Environmental > Aquatic > Marine > Intertidal... | reverse complement strand
TGAATCGATGTGAAGGGTATCGGAAAGTTCGATGGTGGTGAAGTGCTCGACGAGAGCAGGTGGTTCCGTTGACTGGCAACCCTGCAGTTGAAGGGTTAGGATTAAAAATACGGTTGCTAAAACGCTAAAGGGCAGTGAATTGCTTCGGTGGAGCGCAACAAGCATAGGTTGTTCCATTTGATATTCTGTGAAATATAGCAAGTGAGCGTGTGGGGGTTGGCATCGCTATGCTCGCCTGCCTGTAGGGGTGCGGGCGCTACTGCGCCCCCTGTGGGGCTCGGTCGCTGCGCTCCTCGCTGAGGGGTGGGAGCACCGGGATGATCCATGGCTCTCCCACCCCTCAGCGAGGCGATAGCCGAGCCCCCACAACCTTGAAGCAGTTGCTTCAGGGCCCCTCAGGCAGCCGCGCGCAGCGCCGGTAACCCCCACGCTAAATAGGTGCGAAATATAACTAAATTATGCCGCTTCACTTTAAAAAATCCATCCTTCCGGCCATTTCTTGTATACCTGCCGGTACGCCCGAATAATCTCAGGGGGCGGTTCGTATTTGGCTTTCTCCTTAGCTTCCTCATTGCCTTCGTCAAGTTCCCGTCGGAAGTCTTCCACTTCTTTGTGCCGTTCCCGGCGCTCCATGTCCCTACGCATTGCCTCTTCCGGATTGTACTCTTCGATGTCATTGCCGGCCTCTTCCTCCTTTTGACTGAGATCAACGAGATAGGTTCTCGGAAAGGAATACACCCAGTCGCAACTCCGTTCACGCAAGCGTTGAAAAAACAGGGCGTATACCGGCGTCAGGTCAGCCCGGTCATGGTGAGCCCAGCCAGCACAGTAGAAATCCAGGTAATCGTAGACAATCCGCTCGAAAGGGTATTGTTGGTTGATGAATTCCGCAATAAAACGGCCGGAACCGCGGAAGGAGCCCAGGTTGTATTCCTCGCCCTCCTGACCGATGACGCTGTGGTTGTTGGAAAAAATATTCCACACGCATTCGCCCAGCAACTGCAGGAGCTCGTCGCGGGGATAGCAGGGCCGTTCCTCATAGTCCGCTTCGATCTCTTCCCGGGTCGGGGGCGGCTCGCTCTCTTTTAGCAACTGATTGATGCTTTTATGAAAATCAGTGCTCTCCTGATACAACTGCTCCACTGTAGGATGCTGCAACCGGTAATAGGGACTATTCTCCCAGCCTTCCGGCGCCAGCTGGTTCATGGTGGCTTCCTTGTCGCCGAAGAGGTGAAGCAGGAGTCGAATGGCTTCGGTATGACCGGCTTGAGGGCGTTCGATATTTATAATTTTCGGTTTGATAACAATATTGGAATAACAAAAAATTTACCGAAATTAATTCCTTTGGGGCATGTCATTGTAAAAATAGCACCAAAAGTGTATTTTAGATCGGATTAAAGTCGCTATCAATGCCCACGCAAACAAAAACTTCGGAAGAGCGAATGACTCTGGAGGCCTATCTGGAATGGGAGGCTGGTACGGGCCGTAAATACGAGTTTTATGATGGTGAAATTGTAGAAATGTCAGGCGGAACTTTTGAACACAACCTCATCGCAGCCAATGTATTGGAAGCGCTCAGAAAACGGCTTCGCGACCGGGAAATGCGGTATTTTGTGCTCGGCAGCGATATGAAAATCTACCTTCCCGATTTTAATCACGCCGTCTACCCGGATGCTGTGGTGATCTGTGAGGAGCCCAAGTTCTACGAAGGACGAAGTGACTTGCTCCTCAACCCGCTACTAATCGTGGAAGTGCTTTCAGAGAGTACTGAGAAATACGATCGCGGAGAAAAGTTGCTCAAATATCAGACGCTTTCATCTTTCAAGGAATATGTCCTTATCAGTCAAACGCATTATTTCGTGACAACCTGGTATGCCGAAGCCGAAGATTTGTGGCGATTTGGGAATTACCGAAAACGGGAAGACAATCTGCAACTACGTTCCCTTGATCTTGAAATTCCGGTTGAGGAATTATATGAAGGGTTGAAACTTTGAATTGAAACGCTCAGAATGGCTAGGGATAAATATCACGATTTAATCATACAATTGTTGGAGAAGGATGGGTGGATGATCACACACGATCCTCTCATTGTTAAAACAGCGTTGGATAATTAGGAGCTGAGAAATTGATTGGAGCAGAAAAACAGGGTCGAAAAATTGCAGTCGAGGTAAAAAGTTTTATCGGCCATTCAAAGTTGCACGATTTGTACAAGGCATTAGGTCAGTATGTATTTTATATAATTGAGCTTAAAACCCATTGGTCTTCAGCCAATGGGATGAAAGCGAATGTTTTTGAAATATTTTGTTTCTAATAGTTGTAATTTTGAATATTTTTGTGCATATTTGTGTTGTCAGTAAAAGACGTAAAAACCTCGTTAGGGACTAGCGAGTACACGGGTGGAGAGAACGTAAGACTCCGAACTCCCTGCCAGCCGGCAGGCTGGTTTTTGAGCAGCGAGCTATTCTCTGGGAAGCCCGAAGCCCACCAATCTTCAGTTGGTGGGTAGTTCACGGGATTTTAATCCATATGCAGGTAAGAGAAGACGGTCGGGTCTGGTTACACGAAGACAATACAGATTTAATCGTCGTAGATTGGTTACTGGAAAGAGGAATACCTAAAAAAGAAATTGTATTGGGATGGCATGCACCCAGCATGCGTCCGGATACAGAATTTGCCGTCAATTGAACTTTTAAACCTAAGCACTAAGGAACAACCTCAACTTCCAGTTCAACCAACGGATGTTCCTTCGGAGCCGTCACGGCATTCAACACGCTAAAGCTCAGTTCGATATTGTCCTTCCGCTCCAGCGTTTTTATTTGCAGCGTCGTGACGCCGTTTGCCGGAACGGTGAGAAAATCCGTGTTGGCGTGCAGGGTATAGTCACTCAGGTTTTGCAGGTGAAAATCCGCATCGGAGCGATTTTCGACCTGGACATCCAACACCTGGCTGTCTTCCTGATAAGCGGCTTCGATTACCTGCATCGAACTTTCCAGCAGCGGAACGAGGTGCTCCTCCCTTCCGATCAGCGTATTGTTGAACCAGGCTACTGTTCTTCCTGCCAGCAGCGCCTCTTTAATCCCTTCCTCACTTCTTTCCTCAGCAAAAACCAGCGTAATCGGCCGGTGACCGCCCTGCGGTACTTCGTACTGCCAGTCGACCAGCCCGTGGATGTCGGAGGTTCCCATAATGGTCAGATCATGGTCCAGTGCGATCTGCAGGGCTTCGTCGGAATACGTCAGATCATTAACTACCTCGATGCCCTGTATCAGTTCCTCCTCGAGCAATTGCCGGTGCATATCCGTCAGGCGGGCGATGCCGTCGGGGGCCTGGGCCGTCCAGTTCGGATGGTTCCAGAAGACGAAGGCGCCCTGGCGCTTTGCTTCCCGGAATACTTCAATGGAGTCTCTGAACAGCAGCCGGTTGGCGTCTTCCAGAAAGATCGCGTTGCAGTGACCGGGGGGCATATCGCGGGTGATTTCGGAACCGTTGACCACCAAAAGGTCGAAAGCCGTGGCGAAATCCTTGGCCAGAATAAAGGCGCGGTTGCGATCCGGATGCGGGATGTCGTCGAGGTGGGGCTGGTATTCGATATGCTCGGTCAGGGAAATGGCGTCCAGACTATCGCGTAGCGCCTCCTCCACGCGGACGGTGGGCCATACGACGCCGTCGGAGAAGACGGTGTGCTGATGAAAGTCGCATTTCAGCGTCAGGTAGCCCGGTACATCCGGAAATTCGATCTTGCGTTGTGGAGGGTGGGAGTGGGGATGTTGGCCGAAGGCGGTTAGGGCAAAAATCAGGCAGACGAGGGCTAGCAGGTGCTTTTTCATGACTGGTGTTTCGTTTAACGGCAAAGTTAAGCATGGGATGTTAATTGAGGGTAAAACCGTGCGGAGAATTGTTGGACTAGTGGATGACGCCAGAAGTTTCTACCCGAATCAAGGAAGCGGTCACAGACCGCAGGATATTTGGTCGAGGTCAAAGACGCTCGACCAACAGTAAACTTTACCATTTTTCCTTTTCCCAAGAAAGTCTAAAAACTTCTGGCGGCGTCCACTAGTACACGGTGTACTAGAAGGTTGGAATATTCAAAATTTTGGACTTTGGACGCCAGTCATCAGGGCCAGACTCCAGACTGGACAGCCTTGATTTCCAACGGCTTGCAAACATCCCCCCGCTGAGGTGGAGGCACCGGTAAAACTTTTCATTACCTTGACAACCAGTTAGTTAGAGTCTGACTTCTGATATCCGGCATCTGACGTCTAAACTTCTAAACTATATCTCCTGAAAGCCCGGATGCCTTTTCCAAATCGCCTCCGTAAGTTGCTCCGCCGTCTGTTCCAGGTCGATATCCAGTGTTTCCCTACTTGTTTTCAAAACCAGTTCCTTCAGGTCCGGAGGTAAAGCAGAAGCCCCGTGGTAAGCTCCGAGAATAGCCCCGGCCACCGCTCCCGTCGTATCATTATCCCGTCCGTAGTTGATGATAAATTCCATGGCCGGCAGGAACTCCCAGTCGTGCATCATCATTCCGGTGAGGGTGATTAGCCAGATCTCCCCGGCGTGGAAGGGTGCGTCCTGGAGCTTGCTATCGAGCAGATCGAAGGCTTTTTCCCGCTGGGCGAAGAGCATCCGGGAAGCTTTCCAGCGCCGGGGCAGGAGGAGCGAATCCAGTTTTGAGCTGCCGGGCTCGTAATTTTTGGCCTCATAGGCGATATTGCGCGCCTCGCGATAGATGCGGTAGGCGCTGCGTCCCAGCAGGCGGGAGCGGAAAAACTCATGGGGATCGATCTGTCGAATGACGTCAAAATTTTCTTCCGGTGAAGAATTGTAGCCGGCCGCGGCCGCGGTCAGGGCGGCAGTCAGTCCTGTTATATCGCGGGCGTAGCCGTGATCGAAAATACCCAGCCGGTAGCCTTCGGCGTAGGCCTTCTCCGGGTGGCCGGGATAGTACAGTCCGACCATGGGTGCGTAGAGCATCCCCGCGCAGGCCAGGTCACCGCCGTAGAAGCGGTTAAGGGCAGTCATATAGTTTTCGTAATCGCCCTCTACATAGGGCTTGGCCACCAGCGCCCATTCCTGCAGCCAGGTCATGCGGCGCAGGGCTCGCTCGAAAGGCTCCGGCTCAAAGCTGTCGGTAGTTTTCAGGGTTTTGATATAATCGAGATAGGTGTCGATGATGTGCTGGCCGAAAGCGCGGGAGTCGAGGCTGTCGGCGCCGGCTGCTTGAGCAATCAGATAATCCGCCGCCAGTTTCTTCCAGCGCGTATCGTCAGTGGTGCCGCCGGCCGGCAGGTTGTAGTCCCAGGGACCCTCTGGCGAGGCTTCGCGCACGTGTACGTCCATCGTATCGATGTGACCGTACTCGATGCGGATGCTCATGCGGTCCCACATCTCCGTAGGCGCGCCCATTGCGTCGCCGATGGCGGAACCGACGAGCAATCCGAGGACCTTATCGGCGAGCTGGTCACGGGTGAGCAGGGAATCGACATGGGAAGAGGGCATAGTTTCCGGTTTTTGAGAACTTGTCTGCTGGCAGGCGCTTGCGCTCAAAAAAAGAACAAGCACCCAAAAAGTGAACAGGAGATTCCAGTGTATACTTATTCCAGAATTTGGTTTGACGAGATCGGTCACAGTTGTCATTTTAATAGTTCGAGTTGGTTTAAAACCCAAGGCACGATTCGCTGATCGCCGTTCGCAGCTAATCGTACGAAGTGCCAGGAAAAGCAATCCTTTTCACTACGCGCTTTAGGGCGGTCAACGCTTTGCTAAACGGTGTTCATCGTTCGATGAAGCTATGCAAACCTAGCGAACAGCGAATAGCATTCAATTAACCACCATCTCTCTAGCCTCCTTCAGCAGCGCCGCCTTTTCCTTCAGCTGCAGGTCCAGCGGCAGCTGCGCCAGTCCGATCAGGCGCCGGATGAGTTCCATACCGGTAAACTTCCGCCGCAGTTTCTCATCGAAACCGGCGGGCTCCTGATATTTTTCCCTGGCTTCAGAGACCATCTCCGGATGCGTCCGGGCCATATTCAGGTGGGCCAGCATGACGCCGAGATCGTACTCCGGCGGTCCGAAGAAGCAGAATTCCGGATCGATTATTTTGACCTCGGTGCCGATCTTCAGCCAACTGCCCGGAAAGTAGTCGCCATGCAGCAGACAGGGGCCGGCGCTCAGGTAGCGTTCGCCCAGTTCCTGCATGTTTTCTTTGAGCTTCTTATCCCGCTTATAGGGCAGTGCAATGTCCTGTAGTCCGGGCTGTACCTGGTCGAGGTCAAAGCCGGTATCTTCGGCCAGCGGAAAGACGAAGAGGTGCTGGTGGTTGAGCCGGCGCATACCCAGGTTGTCGGGAAAGTCTTCCACTGTTTCCCGGTCAAATTTCAGGTGATGGAAATGCGACAGGATACCCATGAGCTGCTCCAGATGAGTAGCATCGATCGTATGTTCCAGCTGGTAGATAAACGTAAAATCGGCTCCTTTGCCTAAGTCCTCCAGGAGGAGTACATAGTTATCCGGATCGCGCCCAAATACCTGCGGCGCGAACTGCCGGAAAAAAGCATCGCGGTTGATCAGCTCGTAAAAACGCGCTTCGATCAACACCCGCCCGACCGGCGCTTCGATTTGCGGGAACTTTTGCACCCAGGGGCGCGATTGCTTGAGGATGACGCTGCGCTGATTGGTCACTACCCGTACCACCTGGTTCATATTGCCTTCTCCCGGGTGTTCCAGCCGGAGGACGGTTTCCTGCTGATCCAGCCATTCCTGCCGGCGAAGATAGTGTTCTGTCTCTTTCCTGTCGCCTATCTGCAAAAAGAAAGAAGCACCGGTGGCCTTCTCAAATTCAGCTCGTGGATCCATTGACTTTTTGAGGCTAAGTTAGCAAGAATGAACCGGAAATTCCGTATGTCCCCCGACGATGCTTCCAATCCTTTCTTTTCCTCTCCCGAAGCAACCAAAAGCAGCGGGATTTGTATTCATTGAAGAGAAAACTTCCCCGGCTGATGCAATTCAATCCCATACCTGTCCGCCCCTGGCTCAAGCGATTGCTGAAATACCTGCTAGCGCTTGCGAGTTTGTTGGCCTTTTTGTTAGCCGTGGGTTTTCTCTTATTTCACTTCAACAAAGATCAGATAAAAGAGGCACTGCTGCGTTATGTGCAGGAGCATCAGCAGGGTGAAATCCACATTGAGGCAGTTCAGTTTTCCCCCCTGTCGGCCCTGCCGCATATCGCTGTTCGCCTGGATGAAGTGTTGTACTACGAACGTACTTCGGGTGACCGCTCCGAAACCGAACGGCCTATCCTTGAGGTCGAGCAGGCTTACCTGGGCTTCAATTTGCTTCCGCTGCTGAGGGGAAGCTACGACATCCGCGAAATCAGTCTGCGCAACGGCGAGGTCAACCTCATTTTTTATCCGGATAATTCGGTCAATTTGCTCAATGCTTTGGGGATCGGGCAGGTACGCAGCGAACCGATGAATATCCGAGAGTCAACGGGGCCGGATGTAGACCTGCTGCTCGATAAGTTGCGGTTAAAAAACCTGAAAGCCTCTGTAGTACATCAGCGCCTTCATATGAAAACGGAAGTTGATGTGAAGAATCTCTCGGCCGGGCTGCGCTACCGGAAGGGAGTGGATGACGTACAACTGGATGCCGGACTGGAATTCCGCTTTCTGGAATACAACGAAAAGACTTACCTGCGGGAAAAAGCGATACAACTGGATCTGGATTTCACCGTTGACGAGCAGACGATGGTCAGCCACATCCGCAAGAGCCGGCTGATTTTTGAAGGCCTGGCATTTGACATGAACGGCACCTATGCTTTTCGCGAAAGCGGACTGGCCAATCTTACCCTGGATGCTTCGGATGAGGATATGACGCTCTTATCCTATCTGATTGAGGATGACATTCTGGACCGCAATCTCGACATCCTCCACGAAGGCAACGCCTACCTGCGAGGAACCGTCAGCGGAAAAACCATTAACCACATTCCCGATATTACCTTCCGCTTCGGCGCCGAAAATATTAACCTGGATATTCCCGGGCAGCGCGAAGCTATCGAGCAACTTGGATTTTCCGGTTACTTCAGCACAGGGGAGGCCGACAACTTCTCGGAAACGGTGTTGCGAATCGATGAACTCCACGGATGCCTGCCCGGGGGGCAAATTTCCGGCGGGCTGGAAATCGTTAACTTCAGTGATCCGTTGCTCACGGCTTCCTGTCGCCTCAACGCGAATATCGATGGATGGGATCGTGTATTTAAACTGGGGCCCATACAGCAACTTGCGGGGCGTATCGCCCTGCACGCCGACGTTAAAAACAGGAAGCTTTTTCGCCCGGAAAAACTGCTGGACCGGGTGGAGACCTTCCGCTTGGAAATAGCAGAGGCCGGATTTCAGTGGCCGGATCTTCCGCAGCGCTTTGATTCGATTGACGCCAGGATTGAGCATCGCGGCAATCGCCTGGCCCTCGAGCAGTTATCCATGCGTTACGGTACTTCAGTGCTCGCCGCTTCCGGAACCGTCGGTAATGTACTCTCCTGGTTATTTCGCCCTTCCTCTGGAGTGTTTGCCGATTTGGAACTGCAGGCCCGGCGGTTAAAGCCGGCAGAACTGCCCGGGCTGGAAGTACTGGCCCGGAGCTTGCCCGGCGGCCGGATTTCCAGCTTGCAGTTTGATTTGGCGCTGAATACAGCCGCCAATTTAAGTTCCTCCATCGCCCCGCTGCAGATCAAGAACCTGATTGCCTATTACCGGGGAGGGCGTATCCTTGGAGACCTGGAGATATTCCAGCTTAAGGATCCGGTATGCTCGGCCGATGTGCAACTGGAAAACTTTCCGGTGCAGGGATGGGAGAAACTATTTCACCCCGTCGTGATGGACAGCCTTGCCGGCATGGCTTCGCTGTCCTTCGGCCTGGATAAATGGAAAACTTCGGAGGGTTTTCAGCTGGAAAAAGTGACGAATTACCGGCTGCAACTGAAGGATATTGATTTTCACCTGCCCGTCTTCCCGCACCGGTTCCGGGAAGTCAACGGAATATTAAGCGGGAAGGGAAACGAGATACTAACCAATGCGCTTTGGGGGCATTACGCCGGTGGTCAGCTCAGCCTTAGTGGCAAACTGGATAACTTTTTTTCCCGGCTGGCCGGCCGGGATACGCTTTGGCAAGGCCGCCTGCAGCTGAAAGCGGACAGGATCCGCTTTGCCGACTGGCCCTACTTTGATACCTCCTCCCTTCGCATTGCGCAGGAGCGGGTCAGAGGGCTGTATCTCGATCTGGCGGTAGAGGGCCGGGGCCACTGGCTTCGGCAATTCCCCTGGGCACAGAAGAAACTAATCACGGTACGGGAACTGCGCGGCGACTTTGATGTCATTCCGGATATCGACTTGCTTCAGGGAGTTGTGACCTTGATGCCTAAAGGCAAAAAAGGAGTGGGAATCGATATCAATGAGATAAGAGCAATTCTGCCTTTCGGCAAAATAAAACTGCAGGGCGGCCGGGTGTCGGTGGAAAAAGGACTCGTAGAGGCAGATACCCGGCTCGCCCTGGGTGGCTTTCGGCCGGCGCCTCTTGTACAAATGACGACGGGAAAACCGGGGCGGCCTTTTGCTTATGCCCCTTTCGACGCCGGTTTTTTGCTCCGGGGAAATTATCACGTGCCCGCTCGCGCTATTCGCGGCCTGATGCTTACGGAAGGGAAAGTGCAATACGTTCATCAGGATACGGTAAAAATGGATATGGATGGAATCGATCTCAGTATAGAAGAGGCCGTTTTTTCCGGGCGTCGTGAGGTCAGACCCTGGCTTTCCAAGCTGTCGGCCGCATTGACTGTCGACGCTTTTCATACGAACCGGATGGAAAATATGAGTATCCGAATGGAGGGTGCCGGCAGGTCTGATTATTACGCATTTCAGGGATCACTATATCAGTTTTCGGAGGTACTGGAAGAAGGCGCAATCGAAGTGGACCTTTCCGGCGAGGTGCCGGTGATTCATCTGGCCTATGCCCTGGAAAACATGCCGGTTGAATCGATTATCGGAAAGTTTCATCGCAAAAAGCTGCTCAGTGGACCGGTAGATATTGCGCTCGACCTTTCCACGCAGGGTAACAAAGCGCAGGATTGGCTGTACAATTCGGAAGGCTCCCTGAGCATCAGGGGAGAAACATTGCTGCTGCACGGGATAGACCTGGATGCGCAGTTGCCGGGCTTACGCCAAAAGAAGCCCTTTGGCCCTGTCGTGCTGGGTGCTTACTTTTTAGCAGGGCCCTTCGGGGCGGCAGTTACTGGAGGCAGAGATGTGCTGGAAGTTTTCAATTTCGAGCCCCATGTGGGAAGAAAGACCCGTCTTACCCGCTTCGTCTCCGACTGGACCTTCCACGACGGCCGCGTTGAAACCCGCGATGCCGGCCTGGTGACATCGGAGGACCGGTTTGCGCTAAATGCCTGTATTGATCTGCGCTCCGACAGCATTGAGCAATTCGCCGTCTCCCTCCTCGACTCCCGGGGATGCAGCTTGCTCGAACAGTCGATATCCGGTTCCTTAGCCCGCCCTGCAGTGGGAGGCGTACAAACACTGGATCGTTTCCCGGCCGGCTCCGTAAACCTCATCGACCAGCTGCTTGTATCGCCCTGTGAAGGGGCATACTGGGGACTACTAAAGCATCCTGATAAAAAAAAGTAACCCATAAATTGTTAATTTTACCTGCCTTGATAAATACAGACTAAATTCGTTTATGAGTAAAAACAGCCTGCTATTTTCCTTCGCTGCCGTGACCTTGCTGGGCAGCATTTTTATTTTCAGCAACCGGCAGAACCGCGATTTCCGGGATGCCGAAGCCAATTATCAGGAATATTGCGCCAGTTGCCACGGCGACAACCTGAAATCCTTCATCGACCGGAAATGGATTTACGGCAATTCCTGGAACGAGGTGTTCCGCGGGATCAAGTACGGCTATCCGGACGATGGGATGTCGGCTTACGACACCACCTTCACCGAGGAGGAGATCGCCGATCTGACAGACTACATTCTCACAGGACTTGAAAACTTCACTTCTGAATCCTTCGAGGAGCGCCCAGACTTTTCCGGCATCATCGAATCGGAGGAGATGAACTTCCGCCTGGAACCGGTCGTGGAAGGAATGGGCATTCCCTGGGGACTGGCTTTCCTACCCGGCGGCGATATGCTTATCACCGAGCGTTCGGGCAAGTTATTCCTTTACCGGGAGGGAGAAAAACTCCGGGAGATCAGCGGCGTTCCCGAAGTACGCGACCGCGGCCAGGGGGGCTTGCTGGATGTGGAGGTGCATCCCGCCTTCGAGGATAATGGGTTTATTTACTTTTCTTTTTCAAAGCGGGAAAACGACCGGCAAACAACTGCCGTCATGCGCGCCACTCTGCAGGGTAACCAGCTCAAGGACCAGCAACTCATTCTGGAAGCAGCTCCCTATCTGAGCACCCGGCATCATTTTGGTTCTCGTCTCGAATTCGACAAAGACGGCTATCTTTTCCTCTCCGTAGGTGACCGGGGGCGCCGGGATCAGAATCCCCAAAGCCTGGACAATCACTGCGGCAAGATCCATCGCATACACGATGATGGCAGCATTCCCGAGGATAATCCCTTCGTCGATACGCCCGGTGCAGTCAAATCTATCTACTCCTACGGCCATCGCAATCCTCAAGGCGTCGCTATGCATCCGGAAACGGGCCTGATCTGGGCCAATGAACACGGCCCCCGCGGCGGCGATGAGGTCAATATTATCCGGAAAGGCGCAAACTACGGCTGGCCGGTCATTTCCTACGGCATCAACTACAACGGTACGCGATTCACCGAACTAACTGAAAAAGAGGGCATGGAACAGCCGGAATTATACTGGGTGCCCTCTATCGGCGTCTGCGGAATGACCTTCGTCAGCGGCGACCGCTACCCGGCCTGGAAAAATGACCTGCTCTGCGGCTCCCTGAGCTTCAAATACCTGGCCCGCCTGAAGATGGACGGCGAGGAAATCGTAGGCGAGGAAAAACTGCTCAAAAATATCGGCCGCCTGCGCGATGTGAAGATGGGACGGGATGGATACATCTACATCGCTGTTGAGGATCCGGGACGGATATATAGAGTGGTGCCGGAGTGAACTGGGTACTGGATGCTGGATGGCTGGCGCTAGCCTGGAATATTCTCTGGATAAGCCCAGCTAAGCCCCTTCCGACTTTGAGCCGGATGGCAATTCTTAAAACGCTTCCCGCACATTCATGTAAAACCCCGGTTGCTGGGTGCCGAAGCCGAAATCGATACGAATATTGACCCGTTCCTTGGGGAGAATGAGGTAGCGGATGCCAAAGCCGAGGGAGTATTTGATACCACTTTCCGTCAAATCATTGAGATTGGGTGCGACGGTACCGAGGCCGGCGAATGCGGCTAGCCCCCAGCGCTGCCAGAAGTTGAGCTCCTGATTTTCGCCGAGCCATTCGCGGCGATTGATGGGCAGACGGTATTCCACCTGGCTGGCCCAGTACATCTTATCGCGGAAGCGGCCTTCGTAATGCCCGCGCATCAACTCATCGCTGCCCAGGAGGGCGAGTAGCTCAAAGGGAGGCTGGCCCCAGTTGTATTCGGAGAAAAGCTGGAAGGCCAGTACATGTTTTTGGAAGAGGTAGAAGAATTTGCGAAAATCGAGGTTGAACTTGGTGAATTTGAAATCTCCGCCGAAGCTCCGTTGAAAGGTAGTGATGCTGGATTGCAGGTAGATCCCCTTGGTGGCATTGAAATTGTTGTCCCGACTGTCGAGCCTTGCGACCAACCCTATTCCGGTAGATACCCCACCGTCGTTGCCCGGGATAAGCCCTTCCTGGCTAAGCAGTCCTTCTGCTTCCCGCTCCACCGTTTTACTGTCGATCCAGACCAGGCGGCCGCCCAGGAAGAGCCGGCCGGCCACTTTGTTCAGGTAACTGAATTCAGCGCCAAAGGTCCGGCTGGTAAATATTTCTTCATCTTCCTGGGTGGTTTTTGACCCTATACCGTAAAAAAATAAGGGGAAGTACTGCCATTGGGCAAAACCCTCCAGGATGTGTTCATTCCCGTTTAGAAAAATATCGTAGGATATTCTGACTTTCGGTTGATTATTCAGCGTGTAGGTAATCGGCATCTTGATGGAAGAGAGCAGGGTGCCGGTTCTGGCTTCCTGGGGCCGGAACAGGTAAATGCCAATAGCGCCGAAGCGGAAGGAGGTTTCGGGCGAATAGCTAAAAAGGGGAAGGATATATAGTTTTTTGGTGCGATCGGCCAGCAATACCGTGTCCGGTGGCGGCTCATTTTGCGCATTGGCTGACAGGCAAACCAGCAGTAACAGGAAGAATAAAAAGTAGTTTTTCATCCAAGGGCCTTGTGTCGTGTTTGGGATCTGCTTTAAAGATACGGAAACAGCCAGGGAAAAAGAGACGATGGCATGTATTGTTCTCGGTTTCTCCCCGCCCTCGTTTCTTTTTCCGGAAAATCCAAGAACTTTTATCCGTCCGAGGAAAGAGGGTGGGGAGGTACTCAAGAATTAAGAAATCCAGATACCCAAGCACGCCTTCACCCCATCAATTCTCCATTCAAGGCCATTTTCACCCGTTCCGGCGTAAACGGCATATGCCGCAGCGGCTTGCCCGTCAGCGCCAGGAAAGCGTTGGCCACTGCCCCGCCGGCCAGCGGCGTTCCCGACTCGCCGATGCCGCCGGGGTCTTCGGTGGAATCGATGAGTTGCACCTCGATGCTTTCCGGTGCTTCCGACATGCGCAGCAAGGGATAGTCGTGGTAATTGGATTGCTGTACCCGTCCGTTTTCGAAAGTGATTTGTTCCTTCAGTACGCTGCTCAGGCCCATGATGATGCCCCCTTCCATTTGGGCGACGGCGTTGTCGGGCTGAATGACAATGCCTGCGTCGAGGGCAGACCAGATGCGATGCACCCGGATTTTTCCCGACTCTTCGTCGAGGGAAATTTCGCAGATGGCGGCGGCGTAGGAGCCGCCGTGTTCGCTGAAGGTGATGCCGCGTGCCCGTCCTTCCGGAGCAGGGCTGCCCCAGCCGGCCATCTCGGCGGCGGTTTTCAGCACTTTCTGGGCGCGCGGATGATCGCGCATGAGTTGCAGGCGGTATTCGTAGGCGTCTTTACCCAGGTCAGTGGCGATTTCATCGACGAAGGCCTCGATGGCGAATTTATTAGGGCCATGGCCAACTGAGCGCCAGTGTTTGGTGCGTACGCCATGCTCCACCGCCCTTACCTCTACGCGCTGGTTATCGAAGCTGTAGTACGGCGTATCGGCGCCGGAAGCCAGCAGGCCGCCGCCGGGGCCGCTGACGGTGTGCGACCAGGACTTAATCAATCCGTTTTCGTCAATCCCGGCCTGCATGCGCTGCAGCGAAATGGGGCGGAAGGCACCGTACTGTACGTCATCTTCGCGGGTCCACTGCAGTTTGAGGGGACGACCGGCGGCTTTAGCCAATAGCGCGGCCTCCGTGACGAAGCCCGACATGGAGCGCCGGCCGAAGCCGCCGCCGAGCAGACAGGGATGGAAGTTGACCTGTTCGAATTGGAGTCCCAATGCTTCCGCCGCTGCCTGACGCGCGCCGTCGGGCGCCTGGGAGCCGGCCCACACTTCGGCGCTTTGTCCGTCATCGGCGATGGATACTACGGCGTTGAGAGGTTCCATCTGGGCGTGGTAGGCATAGTCGTTTTTGTAGTCGATGCGGTATTGCCGGGTCGACTGCCGCAGCCCCCGAGTAACGTCTCCTTTATCGACCGTTTTGCGGCCTTCCGGGCCGCCAGTTCCTACAATACTGGTGTAGTTCTGGTAAACGTCCTGGCTGGTGTGCGTCTGCGCCGGGGCGTCTTCGCTCCATTGAATCTGTAGTTCCTTTTTGGCGCGCAGGGCATCTTCGATGGTTTCGGCGATGACGCCGATGCCGTGATCAAGGGAGACTACCTCCAATACTCCTGGCATCTCTTTTACGGCGGCCTCATTTTGCAGGCTGGGCCGGGCGCCGTGCACCGGCGAGCGGTTGATTACACCGTAAACCATTCCGGGCAGCTGCACATCGACCGCATAGCGGGTGCTGCCGTCCACCTTGCCGGGAATATCGTAGCGGGGAATCACCGTGCCGATAAGACGGAAATCCTCTGGCTTTTTCAGCTGATCGGTGGGAATTTCCGGCAATGTTTCCGGAGGGGTGACGAAACCGGCGATTTCGCCGTAGCTCAGCTGTTGCCCGCTTTGATCGTGGATGACTACGCCGGGCTCGGTGCGCAGTTCCTCAATTGGGACTTCCCACTTTTCGGCGGCGGCGTTCATCAGCACGCGGCGCACCTGGGCGCCCGCCTGCCGCATGTGCCGGTAATAACCCCGGTTGATGCGACTGCCTGCGGTGATCATGGGCCCGCCGAGTTCACCGCCCCAGGTCAGCCCGTAGGTGTCGGGCTCGATAGGGGCGTGTTCTATTTCCACTTTCGCCCAATCGGCATCCATCTCCTCCGCGACGATGACGGCGAGGGACGTCAACGATCCCTGGCCCATTTCGGTCGCCGGATTGAAAACGGTGACCCTGCCGTCCGTATCGATGTGCACCCAGGCGCTGATCTCGGAGGAAATCGCTTCCAGTTCCTCTTTATTTCTGACCTGACATCCCGGCAGAATGCCGGTAGCGGCCACCAGTACGGTAAGTCCTCCGGAAACTTTTAAAAAACGGCGTCTGGATATATTTTTTTCTTGTGTGGTCATCATTTTTGACAGGATTTTAGTTCTTCTTTATTGGGCCACGTTGCGGTCCTAAGGGTTTTCTGCTGAATTCCGCTATATCAAGCGGTGTCTGGAGGGATTCGACCAGGCTTCGCACGGACGGGCAAGCTTTCCGCTTTCCGACTTCTCGGAGCGAAGCGAAGAGTCGTATGGCCGACTTCGATCACGTTTCCTTTGCGGCTATTTCGATGGCTTTCTCAATGCGCAGGTAGGTGCCGCAGCGACATAGAACGCCGTCCATTTGCTTTCTGATCTCTTCGCGGGAAGGGTTTGGTGATTGCTCCAGCAGCGCTGCTGCCTGCATGATCTGGCCCGACTGGCAGTAGCCGCACTGCGGGACCTGGGCGGCTATCCAGGCCTTCTGCAGGGGGTGACTGCGGTCCTCGGAAAGCCCTTCGATGGTGGTGACCGTTTTGCCGGCAACGCCCGCAACCGGGGTGACGCATGCGCGGATAGGCGTGCCGTCGAGGTGTACGGTGCAGGCGCCGCACTGGCCAATGCCGCAGGCATACTTTGTGCCCATTAGCTGAAGATGTTCGCGCAGGGCCCAGAGCAGGGTGGAGTCATCGGGAGTGTCCACCTGGACTTCCTTGCCGTTGAGGGTGAAAGTGGTTGTTGCCATAATATTATGGGTTCAAGGGTTCAAAGTTGATCCAATCTCCAAATAGGAAAGGAGGCTTATAAGTTAAATATACCAAATTTGAGGGTAATTTATACAAAATCATCGTTCTCATCTTCTTCCATATAGTACTTGCTGACAGACAAATTGACGCTGGAAGCCAGTGCTTTAGCCTGCTGGCGGTTCTTTCGGGCGATTTTCAGTTGTATCTCGCCCTGTTTGGGGGTAGGAAAGCTGCTGATACTCCGCAGTGTTTTCAGAATGATCCGGAGACGGGTTTTGAAGAGGCTGCTGGAAAAAAATACTTCGTCGATTTCTCTGAAGGGGATTCGTATCGTCTTGATATCAGTGGGGATCAGGCCCAGGATTTTGGACTGGTATTCAATGACCAGTTCGTCTTCTGCATCCCGGACGACTCCGCTTACGCTGGAGATGCCTGCGTCCATCGTGAAGGGTACTACTGCCATGAGGTGGTGTTGATAAGTGCTTTGATGCAAGTTCGGAAAAAGATCATTAGTAATCAATCAGTTGAAGTCTTTACTCGAGAATGTCGGCCGTTGGCTATTGGCCTTTAGCTGTTGGCCGGATCAGCCAAAAGCTAAAGGCCAATAGCCAATTAACGTCGAGTATAATCCTCGAATTCACATTTGTTTAATAAAACCTACTACAATCCAATCTAATAAACAATGCGGACTTTAACCGGCTAATTCCAGTGTTGATTGAAGATTTGTTGCATAACGGGATACTGCGCATCGGTGTCGCCGAGTATCCGGCGCTGTTTCTTTAAAGCGACTTTCATCTCTTCAATGACATCCTGATAGGCCGGATCGTCAATGGCATTATAGGTTTCTTCCGGATCCTCTTGCAGGTCATAAAACTCCCAGGCGGGCTGGGTGGATTGTTCCATTGTGCCGGGCATGTCCAGCGGTTGTCCATAGAAAAAGGCCAGCTTATAACGGTGGTTTCGTATGCCAAAATGTGCGGGACGCTCGCTGCGGTGTTGCCAGTAGCGGTAGTACATGTTTTGACGCCAATTTTCCGGCGTATTCCCTTGAAGATTGCTCCGGAAACTACGGCCACGGATGAATGCCGGCTTTTCCAGGCCGGCGTAATCGGCGAACAAGGCCGGAAAGTCGATATTGAGGATGATGTCATTCAGGCGGCTGTTTCCCTCAATTTCTCTGGGATATCGAATAACGAAGGGCATGCGGATCGCCTCCTCGTAGATCATACGCTTGTCGAAGAAACCATGTTCTCCCAGAAAGTATCCCTGGTCGGCGGTATAGATGACGACCGTATTCTCCGCCAGTCCGCTTTCCTCGAGGTAATCCAGCAGCTTACCGATGTTATCGTCGATAGCGGCGCCGCTGCGCATAAAGTCCTTGACGAATTTCTGGTAAATCTTGCGACGAGTGGCGACGCTGTCTAATCCCTCGGTAGAAAAGGGCAAGCCTGGATACCTGGTCCACATTTTTTCGGGATTTTCGGATGCTGTTTCCCAGCGCTGGCCAAGGATTTCCAGGTTTTGACCGGTAAAACTTCTGCCGGAAGCGGCGGGGCCGAACTCGTACAAGGTTGAGGGTTCCGGAATGGTTTCGTTTTGATATAACTCCTTATGCCGCTCCGGATAATCGAAAGGCTCGTGGGTGGCTTTAAAATGAGTCATGAGTAAAAAGGGCTGCTCCGCATCTCGCTTTTTTAACCATTCTACCGACAGATCACCGATGACATCAGAGGAAAAACCGCTGTATTCCCGGCCTCCCGCCTCCCAGTCGGTAGCCGTCTTCAATACGGGATTGTGATATCGTCCCTGTCCGGGCAGTACCTGATAGTGATCGAAACCGGCGGGCTGTTCTTTCAGGTGCCACTTGCCGATGATGGCAGTCTGATAGCCGGCCTGCTGCAAAGCTTTGGCAATGTTCATGCTATCGGGATGCAAGGCTCCGGCGAGGGTGTAAATACCGTTCTGATGACTATACTGCCCGGTAAGGATGGCGCCCCGGCTGGGGGTGCAGATGGAATTGGTGCAAAAAGCATTGTTGAGCACCATCCCTTCCTTCGCCAGCTGCCGGATATTAGGGGTATGGGTGTAATCTTCCAGCACGCCGCCGTACACGCCCCAGGCCTGTGAAGTGTGGTCGTCGGACATAATAAAGAGAATATTGGGAGGGGAGGACGCTGAATTTTCCATCTTCGGAGAAGAACAGCTGTTGAGCAGCACAATTAGAAAGCAGCAGAAGATTCCGGTTCTCAGCATGATTTAGGTTTGTAGGTGAAGCCCGCAAGTATAGTCATTTTTGAATAAGAAATAATGCTCTCGACAAATCGCGGAGAGTCTCTGCAAGGATCCTACCGGAACTTTTTTTTCACTTACTTGACGGGGTGAGTGTACCGCAATGTCGTCAACTTAAGGGGAGTGATAACAGGACAAAGAGACAGCGTCTTGCTATCGCGTTCTCGTGTCAATTAGCAGTGGAGTTATTCACTGTCATTTCCCTACGTAATAAACCACTATAAACTTAACCTTTTATGAAGCCTTATTACCTCTTTTTCCTGTTGCCTCTTTTGGTTTTTTCCTCCTGTGGAAATGCCGGAACCGAAGAAGCCGCTACTCCGGAACGGCCCAACATCATCTTCATCATGACCGATGATCACGCCTTCCAGGCGATCAGCGCCTATGGCTCCGATCGCATACAAACGCCGAACATCGACCGGCTGGCAACCAACGGTATGCGCTTCGACCGCGCCTATGTGACGAACTCCATCTGTGCGCCTAGCCGGGCAGTAATCCTCACCGGGAAGCACAGCCATATCAACGGCGTGCTCGACAACCGTTTGCGTTTCGACAGCGCTCAGATCATCTATCCGCAGATTTTACAGGAGGCCGGCTATCAGACCGCCATGATCGGCAAGTGGCACCTCAAATCCGAACCGCGTGGGTTCGACTATTGGAAAATCCTCCCCGGTCAGGGGCATTACTATAACCCCGACTGGCGCACCCAGAACGGCAGGGTGCGTGATACCGGCTACGTCACCGATATTATCACCAACGAAGCCATCAACTGGCTGGAAACCGGCCGTGATGCGGAGCAACCCTTTCTGCTGATTTACCAGCACAAAGCACCGCATCGGGAGTGGATGCCCGGACCAGATCATCTCGGCGACCTCATCGGTGAAGACTTTCCCCGTCCGGAAACACTGTTCGATGACTACGAAGGCCGTGGCCGCGCCGCCAAGGAGCAGGAGCTGAGCATCCTGGAAGATATGACCTTCACGCACGATCATAAGATTCCGCCTTCCGTTCTGCAAGAGCTGGGTATCGAAGAAAAGGGCTGGCACGTTCAGGCTTACCTTAACGTACAGGATCGCATGACGCCCGAGCAGCGGGCGGCATGGGCTGAGGTGTATGATCCCATCATCGAGGATTTCAAATCCCGCTGGCCGATGAACGATTCGATGCTGCTCGAGTGGGAATACCAACGCTACATGGAAGACTACCTGGGCAGCATACAGTCGGTGGATGACAATATCGGCCGCCTGCTCGATTATCTCGAAGAGAATAATCTTGACGAAAACACCATCATTGTCTATACTTCTGACCAGGGTTTCTACCTCGGCGAGCACGGCTGGTTCGACAAGCGCTTCATGTACGAGGAATCCTATCGCACACCGCTCATCGTCTCCTGGCCGGGGGTAATTGAACCCGGATCGGTCAATAAAGAACTGGTGCAAAACCTGGACTTCGCCCAAACACTGCTCGAAGCCGCGGGCGTAGAAGCGCCCTCCGATATGCAGGGGCAGAGCCTGATCCCTCTGCTGAAAGGAGAGGAGCTGGAATGGCGCGATGCACTCTACTATCACTACTACGAGTATCCCGGCGTGCACGCCGTCAAGCGCCACTACGGCGTGAGCACCGACCGCTACAAGCTCATCCACTTTTACTACGACATCGACGAATGGGAACTGTACGACCTGGAAACGGACCCCCTCGAGCTGCAGAATGTCTACGATGATCCTGAATATGCAGAGGTGCGGGAGCAGATGCACCAGCGGCTGCGGGAGCTGCAGGAGTTGTATGAGGATCCGATTGAGGAGGAGCTGGCGCAGGGGATGATCGGGGAGAAAAGGTAAAGCGAGTGAAAGGGAAGAGCATTGGTCATCCCTGTTTTTCGAGATGATCCCTGTTCTTTCCTCTTTCTTGCCGTGAAAAAAAATTTGGTAGGCTTTATCTTTCTCCTTATTTTAAAGTTTGATATAGCCAAATCACCGTAATTTAATGCAATACTCAGGCAAGGATAAGGATGATCGGCAATTGTGGGCTGATCTTAAAAAAGGCAAAGAGAAGGCTTTGTCTGAGTTGTTCATGTTGCATTTGGAGGAATTATATGAGTACGGCTATATGCTTTGCCGGGATCGCGCCCTGGTAGAGGATTGTATTCAGGACTTATTCCTCAAGCTCTGGCAGAATAGAAGAACCCTGACGGAAGTCACCACAGTGCAATCCTACCTGATAGTGGCTTTGCGTAACCGGATTCATGACAGTTTTCGAAAAAAGAAAAAGGAATACTCGCTTGAGGATCATAAGGAAGCCGAACAAAACTACATCGAAGCTTCTACGGAGGATCACTGGGTGAAATTGGAGCATCAGAAATTACAACGGGAAGCGGTAAAAGAAGTGTTGAACAAGCTGCCGGAAAGAATGCGACAGGCTGTTTATCTTCGTTATTTCGAAGGCCTGGAGTATGCCGATATTGCCCATATCATGAAAATACGCCGGCAAGTGGCCATCAATATGGTTTACCGGGCCGGTAAAAAACTTCGCGCTTATTCCGATCACTATTCCGAGTGGATCTTCGTCTTTATGGTCATTTCTCTTTTCTGATAATTGTTTTGACTCTTTCTGTTTTCTCTTCCCTACTTTCTGTTTTTCAAAAAAAGTTAAATTTTTTTACCGTTTCGAGGTTATATGGCGGTTTATCTGCCGTCCATTAAGAAAGCAGGCAATGAAAGCCGTCAGCCTATTTGTCAGATTAAGTTTATGAAAGGAAAAAATTACCACAAATTCTCCATTGATCAATTAGCGAAAGACCCCTGGTTTCAGCGATGGGTTTTAAATCCCACCAAAAAGGATCTGCTTTTTTGGCAGCAATTCCTGGCTGAACATCCTGATCAGTTGGAAAAGGTTCAGACCGCCAAGCGAAGGGTGGAAAGCGCTGCCGGGAGTATTCAGCCAGAACGGCTCAGGCTACTTGAGAAGAAAAAAATGCACGAGCGGCTGATGGAGGCGGTCCGGCGGGACAGAAAAAGATTCAAACTTCGCGTAATGACAATGTCTGCAGCAGCGACCATACTGCTGCTGATCATCGCCGGAATTGCCTTTTGGGGAATCAGGGCGCCGCAAGAACAGTCTATGGTTACCCTAAGAACCCCTTACGGCCAGACAAAGACAGTGATGCTTCCGGACGGATCAAAAGTCGTGCTGAATGCCAATACTACCCTTTCCTATTCCCAAAGGTGGGAGGCGGGCGCCGACCGGGTCGTGCAACTTAATGGAGAAGCGCATTTTACCGTTAAACCCAAACCGGCCACCCAGGCCAAATTCATTGTGATGACCAGCGACCTCAGTGTCAACGTCCTTGGAACAGTCTTCAATGTGCACGCCCGGAAACAAGGTACTAAAGTTACCCTGGAAGAAGGTGAGGTAGCGCTCAACCTGAAAGAACAGCGTCAGCAGAAAAAGCCGACGATCAAAATGATCCCCGGCGAACAGGTTTACTTTTCAGCTCAGACCGGGCAGCTGAAAGAGGAGAAAGTGAATGTGACCGCCAAGGGCTCCTGGAAGGACGGTATCATTGTCTTTGACGGTATTACGATAGGAGAACTGGGAGAAATTATCAGAGAAACCTTCGGAAAGAAGGTCGAATTTAAGGATACCGCTATGACGAAGCAGTTGATCACCGGCGCCGGTCCGGCCGATGACCTCGAATTACTGCTGGAAACAGTAGAGAAGGCCTTTGCCATCAAAGTGACCCGGAGGGACAGCCTACTAATATTTCAACAGCATTGATGAATAACTAATCCCTGGAGAACAGAGCACTAAGTTGATTGATCCTGTCTAAGCAAGTTTTCCATCCATACCTCGTGAAAGGTTCATGCGGTACCTGGCAAAGCTATGCCCGAGGATCATCGTTTTAAATGATAAAACCCATATACCATGAAAAAGCATTTACTCTTCCTAAACTTACTGGTGCTGCTGATCTTCCCCTGGGAAGAAGCCGTCGCCCAGGCACAGCAAATGGTCTTTATCAGCAATTCACAGCTGCATGGGGCCGATGCGGCGAAAGCCAATCAACAACAAAGAACCGGATTAAAGACCGTGCTGAAATCTCTTCAACAGGAATATGAAGTGTTCTTTTCCTATTCGGATGAGATCGTCAAAAATAAAAAGGTATTATTCGAGTTCCGGCCCGGTCAAAAACTGGAAATGGTGCTCGAGCAACTCCTCCCTCCGCTGGGATTGAAATACCAGAAAGTGCGGGGAAAATTTTACGTCATTACAAAGGCGGAAAAAGTATCCGACCGGATGCAGTACTCCCGCAGCGAAGAGAAGACCATGCCCGTTGCTCAGCCGAGAAAGACCCACTTTGCCCCTCTACCGAAATTGTCGTCCAATCGGACAATTTACGTTCCTTTATTCCAATTTCCCGTAACGGGTACGGTCACCGACCAGACCGGCGAACCGCTCATTGGCGTCAACGTCTTGATAAAGGGCTCCAGCAGGGGAACGGTCACCGATCTGGACGGCGCTTTCTCGATTGAACTGGAAAGCGGAGAAGAAACCCTGGTCTTTTCCTACACCGGATACGAGACGATGGAAGTACCAGTTGACGGACGCAATCAACTGCAGGTGACATTGACCGAATCCATCTCTGAACTGGAAGAGGTCGTCGTTGTAGGATACGGAACCGTACAGAAAAGGGACCTGACCGGTGCTGTCGGCTCCCTGGAGGCAGAAAAATTTGAAGGTGAAGTTATTTCCAATGTTTCCCAGGGACTTCAGGGAAAAGTCGCCGGCGTAAATGTAACGACCAACGGCGGCGCACCGGGCGGCGCCATGATCGTCCGGATCCGGGGCAATAATTCAGTAATTGGAGGTAACGATCCCTTGTACGTTATCGACGGCTTTCCCGTCACTTCCGGCAACATAGGCGAGACGAATTTGCTGGCCACTATCAACCCCGGCGATATCGAATCCATCGAGGTTTTGAAAGATGCCTCGGCAACGGCTATTTACGGTTCCCGGGGCAGCAACGGAGTAGTGTTGATCACGACCAAACAAGGTCGCGCCGGCGTTGACCGGATCGACATCGAAACCTCGGTCGGAACGAGAAGCGTGGCGAGAACCCTCGATATGATGAACAGCGCCCAATTCCTCGAAATTGCTAATGAAAGGGCTGTAAATGATGGGAACGAGCCTTTCTTCAGCCCGCAGGAAGTCTCCGAGCTTTCCCAGATTAATACCAACTGGCAGGACGAAATATTTCAGCCGGCCATGGTCCAGAACCATACCATCCGCTTTACCGGGGGTAGCGAAAACACCCGGTATCTCGTTTCAGGTAACTATTTTGACGAAGAGGGCATCATCATCGGATCGGACTTCAAACGCGGCTCGTTGCGGTTTAATCTGGACAAAGACTTCGGAGAACGCTTTCAACTGTCTACCCGCATCTCCCTGTCGCGTTCTATTAACAATGAGGTGCCGGCGAACAACATCATGCTTAGCGCGCTGCAAGCTCCTCCTTTCCTCAGACCCTACAACGATGACGGCTCCTACGTATTCGGCACGGATCTCAAGGATTTCCCCTTTAGCCCCAGCGCCGGTACGAATCCCGTTTCTCTGGCACTGGAGCAACTCAATCGCAGAGTCATCGACCGGGTGCTGGCCAATGTCGCCGGAAGCTACGAGATTCTGAACGGGCTGGTCTTTAAGGCGCAACTCGGCATTGACCAACTGAATAACAACAGTGACTTATATAACCCTTCTACCATTGAAGCGGGAATCCCCGCCGGCTCCGGTTCGAAGAGCTTTGGCTCAACCACCTCTTTGCTCAGCGAGAATACGCTGAGCTACAATACTACCTTTCCTAATGACGACCGGCTTAACGTCACGGTCGGGTTTACCTGGCAAGAGGAAAGTAACGAATTCCTGAGCGGTTCCGCCAGCGGTTTTGTTACGGATGACCTGCAAAACGACGCGCTCGGCTCCGGCCAATTTTTTGGCGCGCCCAACACGAGTCTTAGCGATTGGACATTGCTGTCGTTTCTGGGAAGAATTAACTACAGCCTGAATGACAAATATCTCTTCACTCTATCCGGCCGGCGGGACGGCTCCTCTCGCTTCGGCGAAGGAAATAAGTGGGGCTTTTTCCCATCCGCAGCTTTTGCCTGGCGACTTTCGGAAGAAAACTTTATCCGGAATATTATACCGAGTAGTGTTTCCGATCTGAAATTGAGAGCGAGTTGGGGTATTTCCGGTAACCAGGCCATTTCGCCTTTTCAGTCTCTCCAGCGTTTTTCCGACGTCGGGCTTGCTTTCGGCGGTACCGTTACAACGGGGTTCCGCCCGGAAAACCTGGGTAATCCGGACCTCAAGTGGGAGACCACAAAGGAGTTTAACCTGGGGCTGGAATTCGGAATGTGGAATCAACGGCTCAGTTTTAGCGCCGACTACTACGTGAAGAATACGGAAGACTTGCTGGCGCTGGTCAACCTTCCGCCGACCTCCGGTTTTTCGACCACCATTCAGAATATCGGTTCTACGCGCAATCAAGGGGTGGAACTTAATCTCGCCGGCGTCATTTTGAGAAAGGGGAATATGCGCTGGGACGCCAACTTCAACATCTCGGCTAACCGCAATGAAGTGACAGAAACAGCTACTGGTCAGGATATCGTCGGACCGGAAATCGAGATCGTCGGACCGGCAAACGTCGTCCGCGAAGGCGAACCGCTATCGGCTTTCTTTGGATTGGAAATCGACGGGTTGACCGAGGAGGGCTTATTTAATTATGTCGACCAAAACGGAGACGACAATGTTAACGATGCCGACCGGGTGATCCTCGGCAGTCCCTATCCCGATTTCTTCTATGGCTTTTCCACCAACTTTACCCTAGGGGATTTCTCCCTTCGGATGAACTTCCAGGGGGAGATCGGCAAGCAGGTTTGGTTCATGGATATTTACCGCTTCGGTGCCTCCATGCACCGCGGCGGCAACTCCTTTGCCGATGTGGCTACCGAGCGCTGGACGCCGCAAAACCCCGATCCGAACGCCAAGTATCCGAGAGCGACCCAAACCCTGAATCAACAACCATCCGAGTTCTACCTTGCGGAGGCTGATTATCTCCGTCTGCAAAACCTGCGGCTGAGTTACAATATTCCGGTGGACGCGCTTAACTGGGGCGCTTTTAGGAGCGCCACGGTCTATTTGAGTGGACAAAACCTGTTTACCATAAGCCAGTATCCCGGATACACCCCGGATATTGACACGTTCAGCAGTGGCGATCTGAGAATCGGAATAGATTATCGTAGCTATCCCATACCCAGATCGGTCCTGCTTGGACTGAAGGTAGGATTCTAATATCGCTAAAAAAGAGAATATTTATTTGTCGAATTACAAATAATCCAGTCATGAATAAAAAGATCATTTATAAATTATGTTTAGGGTTTGTTTTCTTATGCTGCGCTTCCGCCTGTGAAGATGCCCTGATTGAAGAACCTCGGACCTTCCTCTCCCAAGAGACCGTTTTTTCTTCCCGAGCCGGTGTGACGTCTGCTACACTGGGCATTTACGAACCCTTCCGGGAGGGCAACCTCTACGGCTGGTGGCTGCTGGGTAACCTCGAATTCTGGTCCGATTACATCTTCGGCCGGGGGAGTCAGGCCAATGCCAGCCTCTACATTTTAGGCTCCCGCGGTATCGGCCGGGTAGGTAATATCTGGCGGGGCGCTTACTCGGTAATCAACCGGGCGAAT
>Ga0102940_1000512_pt1 | contig 26552 bp, 30 predicted proteins | sample SalPonR2_C_D1_MG_FD_78215 | JGI IMG/M metagenome (GOLD analysis project Ga0102940, IMG submission 78215) | Salt pond soil microbial communities from South San Francisco under conditions of wetland restoration - Salt Pond MetaG R2_C_D1_MG | ecosystem: Environmental > Aquatic > Marine > Intertidal... | reverse complement strand
GGCTCGGCGGTGCTCGGGTTCCTCACGCACATCAAGTGCGCTCCGGACCTCTGCGCTCCGGCGATCCCACGCTTCGACGGTCTCACGAACGCTCGGCTCGTAATGGCCCCGGGGTCGATGCCGTGTGGGGCGCCGGGATGCGCAAGCCTCACGCACACGGAATGCGCTCCTGAACTCTGCGCAGAGCCTGTCCCGAGTTGTCCCAGGGCGCCGCTGGTGCTCGGCTGAGATGGCTGCGAGCGTCACGCCGTCGGCGGTGGCGTAAGGGGTCGTCGGCAGGCTGGGCGATTCAACCGATCGATAGGGAAGGAAATGACGAAATCGAAGAAGAACGAGAAGACAACGATGGCCGCGCGGGCCGACCGGCACATGCTTTACGAAGCCAGTGTGCAGGACCCGGAGTCGGAGATGGAGTTCGTGTCCGAGACTTTCGGGGCCCTGACCGGTCGGCCGCTGGAGTTCATCCGCGAGGATTTCTGCGGGACGGCCAATACTTCGGCGTACTGGGTCGGGCAGGGTTCCGGACATCGGGCCATCGGCGTGGATCTCGACCAGCCGACGCTGGAGTGGGGGAAAGTGCATCACCTGGCGCCGCTTTCGAGCGGTCAACGGTCGCGGATCGAGCTGATCGAGGGTGATGTGCTGGAGGTGGAGACGCCGAAGGTCGACGCGGTGCTGGCGATGAATTTCAGCTACTACCTGTTCACCACCCGGGACACGCTTCGCCGGTATTTCGAGCGTGCCCGCGCCGCGTTGGTCGAGGACGGCATCCTGTTCCTCGACGCCTTCGGAGGCTACGAAGCGCACCAGGAGCTGGAGGAGCGCACCGAGCATGACGACTTCACTTACGTCTGGGACCAGGACGAGTTCAACCCGATCAACCAGCACATGACCTGCAGGATTCATTTCGAATTTCCGGACGGGTCCGACTGGCGCGATGCATTCGTCTACCACTGGCGGTTGTGGACCTTGCCCGAGGTGCGCGAGCTCCTGCTGGAAGCCGGCTTCTCGTCAGCCGAGATCTATTGGGAAGGGACCGACGAGGACAGCGGCGAAGGCGACGGGATCTACACCGCAAGCGAAGTCGGCGACGCCGACGCAGGATGGATCGCCTACCTGGTCGCGCGCCGCTGACCGCAGCGGGGGCCGGCTGTCGAAAACGAAAACGGCAGCCGCGTGGGCTGCCGTTCGAAGGGCAGGGCCCGATTCGCGTCCACCTAAAGAGAGAAGATGTTCTCCAGCCAGCGATCGAGATCGGTATAGACGCTCGGATCCGCGACCACGAAGCGGTCCACGTCCAGTTCGAACAGGGCGGCGTGGTGGTCGGCATTGTCGTGCAGCACCACCATCGCGTCGACCAGCGCGTCCCGAATGCTGTCCGGAACGCCGGGACCGGCCGAGAGCGTCATTCCGGGCAGTTCGTCGGAGGTGGCGACAGTGACCAGGTTCGGGTACTTCTCCGCGATTCCGCGCGGCACGATGGCGGCGTCGGCTTCCATCGAGAAGACGATTTCCACGGCGTCGAGCCACGAACTCGCGTTGGACAGGACGACCGGCTGCTGCAGCGGGTTGCTGTACCAACTGGTCAGGATCAGAAAGCCGAGGCTCGGTGAGGGCAGTGTCGAGACACGCTTGCCGACGAATTCGTCCAGCGACGGATCCATGCTGGCGTTGCTGGCCAGCAGCGAAAACGTGATCGGGCGTTGCGTGGTGACCAGCGGTGTGTAGCCGTGATTGTTCATCCGCCATGCCGCCATGTGCGAATCCTCGAGAATCAGCGGTGCGGCATCGTCCCTTCGCGCTTCCAGCCAGTACCGATGGAAATTTCTGACCGTCGTCAATCGCAGATCGAGTCCGGTCTCCTCCCGCAGGTAGTCGACCAGCGGCTGATAGACCAGTTCGGCCTGGTCGGGCAGGTAGATCGGGTTGACCAGGAGTTCGATGGGCCCGGTGACGTCCAGTACCGGAACGTCCGGATTTTCGTCGGAATCGTCTCCAGCATCGCTGGTTTCGACCGGGGGTTCCTCCTGCGCGTCAGGTTCGTCCTGACCCAGCGCGGGGCCCCAGACCATCGAACAGGCAATGAGGAGTGTGGCAAGCAGCGTCCGGAGAGCGGAATCGGCCGCGGGACGCGAGCCTTCGGTGATGATTTTCATTGTTGTCAGACCCCGTTGCAGATTTTCATCGAGCAGTTATCGTTCGCTTCCTGAATGAAAATGCAATTTACGCGCCGGATGGTAGCACAGCGTGATTTGCATCAACCATTGTCCAGCGGGTCGCCCGAGCGCCGCGCTCCGGAAGCTCGTCGTCGGTCGGCCGCGCATCGGCGGGCACGATCATCAGCCCGACGGACCCATCGGCGTCCGACCCGCTGAAGGTGGCGTACAGCACCACGCCGGTCGCGGTCGCGAGATCCAGTGCTTCGCCCGGGGCCGGGGGCTCGCCTTCGATGTCGAACCGGGCCAGCCGCTGCGTGACCCGACCGCGGTAGTGAACGCGAGCCACGACTTCCTGGCCCGGATAGCAGCCCTTGCGATAGCTCAGGCCGCCGAGTCGCTCGAGACCGATCATCTGCGGAAGGAAACGCCCTGCGGTTTCCGGCAGGATCCAGGGCAGCCCGGTCATGATGTCGCGAACCAGCCAGTCGTTCCAGGCGACCGTCCGGTTCGAGGTGGCGACCGACAGGCGCCGCGTCGCGTCCCAGGCCAGCGGCGTGCCGTCGGTCGCCGGAACGATGTCGGGACCGACGGAAATCGTCACATCCCGACCGATCCGGAACATGTTCATGCGGGCCTCGACCGTGTCGATGAGCGGTGCCGGCAGGACGAGCCGAATGGCGTCGGCGCCGGGTGACACGAGCATCACGGCCAGGACGCGACCCTTCGGATCGCACCACCCGGACGGGTGCCAGCTCGCGGCGTCGACGGCCGCAAGATCCGCGGTGAGCTGGGCCTGCAGGAAGCTGCGCGCGTCACGGCCTTCGACCGTCAGGGCGGCCAGCGTGAACGGGTTCGATGGAAGCGAATTCGAAGGCATCGGTAATGACATCCACTCACGGCAAGGCGGTAGAATGCAGACATGGTAGTCAAACACGAAGTTCCCTGCGAATCCGGCAGTCCCGACGACCGGTACGAGAATCGGGAACCGCCTGAAGCCGGCGCGCCGCCGGCCCCCCGTGCACCCTCCGAGCGCGCTGCCGACGCTGATCGGCCGCGGGAATACGGTGGCCGGAAAGGCCCCGAACCCACTCGCTACGGAGACTGGGAGAAAAACGGTCGCTGTATCGACTTCTGATCGCGCCTGCTGCGGCCGATCCGAACCGACGCTGACCGGATCGGGCACAGCGTTTCGCGACCCGAGGAATACGTCAAACTGGAACCCACCCGAAACCGGCAGGCAAGAATGACCACGCGTACCACCCAAGACCAACGCCCACTATCACCGCACCTGCAGATCTACCGTCCGCAGTGGACCTCGGTGCTGTCCATCCTGCATCGCATCACCGGCGTGTTGCTATCGGCCGGCACGGTGCTCGTCGTCGCCTGGCTGGTCGCGCTGGCGTCCGGCCCGGATGCCTATGCGGCAGTCACCGGTTTTCTGGCCGCGCCACTGGTCGTCGCTGTTCTCGTTGCGTGGACGCTGGCGCTGTTCTACCACCTGCTCAACGGCATCCGGCACCTGTTCTGGGATGCGGGGATGATGCTCGAGCTCGGCCCCGCACGCGCCTCCGGCATCGCCGTGGTGATCGGAGCGTTCGTCCTGACCGCCGTCGTCTGGCTGGTACCGTTGATCGGAGGTGCCGCATGAAGGCGCTCCGCAATCCGCTGGCCAATGCCCACAATCACGGTGCCGCCGGCGACGGCGTCGACCACTGGTGGTCGCAGCGTTTCAGCGCGATCCTGCTGGTTCCGCTCGTGCTCTGGCTGGTCTGGGCGCTCTCGGTGCTGGCCGGTGCCGACTTCGAGCGCGCGACAGCCTGGCTGGCCTCGCCGTGGAATGCCGCGATGTCCATCCTGTTCGTGCTGGCGTCGTTCTATCACGGGCGGCTCGGGCTGCAGATCGTGATCGGCGATTACGTCCATCACAGGGCGATCGAAGTCGCTCTGCAGGTCGTCGTGGCCGCGGCAGCGATCTTCGGCGCCTTGATCGCCGTCGTGTCGATTCTCAGCGTCGCGTTTTCCGGCTGATTCGCGCTGCGCTCGAATGTTGGATGCGCGCCGCGCAGTTCCGCCCAGATATGCTTCAAGGATTCAACTGACCCGATGTCCAAGAACTACGAGATCGAAACCCACGAATACGACGTGGTCGTGGTCGGCGCCGGCGGTGCTGGCCTCCGCGCCACGATGGGGCTGGCCGCGACCGGGCTGAATACGGCCTGCGTCACCAAGGTGTTCCCGACCCGCTCTCACACCGTCGCAGCCCAGGGCGGCATGAGTGCGGCGCTGGGCAACATGGGCGAGGACGATTGGCGCTGGCACATGTACGACACCATCAAGGGGTCGGACTGGCTCGGCGACCAGGACGCCATCGAGTACATGTGCCGCGAGGCCATTCCCTCGGTCATCGAACTCGAACACTTCGGCGTGCCGTTCTCGCGCACCGAGGAGGGCAAGATCTACCAGCGACCGTTCGGCGGCATGACCACGCACTTCGGCGAAGGCACGGCGCAGCGCACCTGTGCGGCGGCCGACCGGACCGGTCACGCCATCCTGCATACGCTCTACCAGCAGTCGCTGAAGCACGACGCACAGTTCTTCATCGAGTTCTTCGCCATCGACCTGATCATGGACGAGGAGGGCGCATGCCGCGGAGTGCTGGCCTGGGACCTGTCGACCGGCAAATTGCATGTGTTCCGTGCCCATGCCGTGATCCTGGCCACCGGTGGCTACGGCCGGGCCTATCTCTCTGCAACGTCGGCGCACACCTGTACGGGCGACGGCAACGGCATGGTGCTGCGCGCCGGTCTGCCGCTGCAGGACATGGAGTTCGTCCAGTTCCACCCGACCGGCGTCTATGGTGCCGGCTGCCTGATTACCGAAGGCGTACGCGGGGAGGGTGGCTACCTGACCAATTCCGAGGGCGAACGATTCATGGAGCGCTACGCGCCCAACGCCAAGGATCTGGCTTCGCGCGACGTCGTCTCGCGATCGATGACCATCGAGATCCGCGAGGGGCGCGGGGTCGGAGAAGACGGCGACCACATCCACCTCAACCTGCAGCATCTCGGCCCGGAAGTCATCAACGAGCGGCTGCCGGGCATTGCCGAGACGGCAAAGATCTTTGCTGGCGTCGACGTCACCAAGGAACCGATCCCGGTCCTGCCGACCGTGCACTACAACATGGGCGGCATTCCGACCAATTACCACGGTGAAGTGGTGACGCTGAGGGACGGCGACCCGGACGCAGTGGTCCATGGCCTTTATTCGATCGGCGAGGCGGGCTGCGTCTCGGTCCACGGTGCGAACCGGCTGGGTTCGAACTCGCTGCTCGACCTGATCGTGTTCGGCCGCGCCGTAGCCAGGCGCTGCGCGGCCACGATGAAGCCGAACCAGTCCCACAAGACCCTGTCGTCCGATATCGTCGACGGCCTGATCGGCGAGTTCGATCGGATTCGCCACGCTGACGGCAGCACCGGGACCGCCGAAATCCGGGCCCGGATGCAGCGGACCATGCAGGAAGACGCAGCCGTTTTCCGGACCGACCGCACCCTGGCCGAGGGCCTGGACAAGATTCGAGAGATCAACGGCTCGTTCGACGATGTCAAGGTGTCCGATCGAGGCATGATCTGGAACTCCGACCTGGTCGAAACCCTCGAACTACGCAACCTGCTCGGCAACGCCGTGACGACGATGGCCTCGGCCGAGAACCGGAAGGAATCGCGCGGCGCGCATGCCCACGAGGACCATCCGGATCGAGACGACGAGAACTGGATGAAGCACACCCTGATCTGGATGGACCAAAAGGGCGACACGAGGATCGACGATCGGCCGGTGCACATGTACACGCTGTCCGACGACGTCGACGTGATTCCGCCGAAGAAGCGAACCTACTGATCCAGGTCACCCGAACCCGAACGAGACGGAACCGTATCCATGGCTGAATTCCGACTTCCGAAGAACTCCCGGATCCGCGAGGGCAAGCAGTTTCCGGCCCCGGACGGGGCGTCGCGGATCAAGAGCTTCCGCATCTACCGCTGGGATCCCGATTCCGGCGAGAATCCCCGCATCGACCGGTTCGACGTCGACCTCGACAAGTGCGGGCCGATGGTGCTCGACGCGCTGATCAAGATCAAGAACGAGTACGACCCGACGCTGACCTTCCGCCGTTCCTGCCGCGAGGGCATCTGCGGGTCCTGCGCGTTCAACATCGACGGCATCAACACGCTGGCCTGCACCACCGGGATCGACGAGATCAGGGGTGACGTCAAGATCTACCCGCTGCCGCACATGCCGGTCGTCAAGGACCTGGTGCCCGACCTCACGCACTTCTATGCGCAGTACGCATCGATCCGGCCCTGGATCCGGACCCAGAGCCCGGCACCGCCCGACAAGGAGCGGCTGCAGTCTCGCGAGGACCGAGCTCAGCTCGACGGCCTGTACGAATGCATCCTGTGCGCCTGTTGCACGACTTCGTGTCCGAGCTACTGGTGGAACGGGGATCGCTACCTCGGGCCGGCGATTCTGCTGCAGGCCTACCGCTGGCTGGCCGACTCGCGAGACGAAGCGACCGGCGAACGCCTCGATGCGCTCGAGGACCCGTTCAAACTCTATCGCTGCCACACCATCATGAACTGTGCGAAGACCTGTCCGAAGGGCCTGAACCCGGCCAAGGCCATCGCCGAAATCAAGAAGATGATGATCCAGCGACGCGGCGTTTGAACAGTTTGCTCACCGGCGCGCAGCGATGAGCCTCGATCCGGACATCAGTCTGTCGCAATTGCGCTGGCGCTGCCGCCGCGGGATGCGCGAGCTCGATAGCCTGCTGACCGGCTGGGTAGAACGGCACTGGGCCTCTGCGGATGCCGAAACCCGGGCGCAGTTCCTGGTGCTGCTGGAATCCGAAGACGATGCGCTGTGGAACTGGGTGACCGGTCGCGCAGCCCCCGCAGACCCTGCGCTCGCAGGACTCGTCGAGCGGATCGTCGATCGTCGGGGCTGAGCCGTGCGGCGGCCGTCGGTCCGTGCGTTCATGGTGGGATGGGTCGCTGCGCTGGCGTCGTTCGCGGCCGTTATCGCCTCACTGGATTCCTGGGCCACGGTGCTGGTCGTCGGTTTCATCGTTTTCGTCGCTGCGCGGGCGCTTCGAGATGCGCCCGGCCGGCATCGGGTCGAACGAATCGTCGGTGGACGCATCCGTCTCCGTACACCGACCGGCGTTCGACTTCATGGCGATCTCCAGCCGGCCTACTGCAGCAGGCTTTACTGCGCCTTCACCGTTCATGACCCGGCCTGCGGTGCTCGCCGCTTCGGCCTGTTCCGTGACGAATTGGATGCCGACGGTTGGCGTCAGCTCCGTGTCGCGTTGCGTTCCGGCGGTAGGCACTGAACCGGGCAACCGCGGCCTTCCGGCGGACGGCGACGGCTCGACCCCTCTCGTTCCCAGCGCGGGCAGGCGTTAGAATCCGGAGATGACCGACGTGTCGTCGACTTCCCACGCTGAATCGAACCGCCCGGGCTGGCTGGATCGCCTGTACCCACTCTGGCTGTGGCTGGTGCTGCTGCCGATGGTGGTGCTCTACACGATGATTGCCGCGCCGTTGGCGATGCTGGTCTGCCTGTTCGGTCGCCAGCGTTTCGCCAATACCCAGATCGCTGCACGCTGGGCCCGGTTGATCGCACAGATGACCCCGGTCGACCTCGAGATCGAGGGCGCCGAGCACATCGAGCCGGGTCGTTCATACGTGGTCGTTGCCAATCACCAGAGCCAGTACGACATTCCCGTGATCTACGGTTATTCGGGCCTCGATCTGCGCTGGGTGATGAAGGCCGAGGTCGGCCGGATTCCTTTCGTGGCGCAGGGCTGCCGCGCTATCGGCCACATCTTCATCGATCGCTCGGACCCGGAACAGGCCCGATCGGCGATCAATGCTGCCGTCCGGCGCCTCGGCGACGGCACCGGCATCCTGTTCTTTCCCGAGGGCACGCGCAGCCGGACCGGCCAACTGCTCCCGTTCCGCAAGGGCGCGTTCCGCGTGGCGGTAGATCGGGGCTGGGCCGTGCTGCCGATGACCGTGACCGGGACGCGCAACATCCTGCCACCGGGCAGCCTGCGGATCCGTCCCGGGCGGGCGCGACTGGTGATCCATCCGCCGATCGAGCCGAAGGACCGGGCCTCCGCCGCATCGACCGACGATGTCGTCGGCGACCTGATGACGCGCTCGAGAGCGATCATCGCCGATGGACTGGAGCCGCGCGATGAGGTTTGAGGTCCCGGATCCCGACTACGCCGCCTCGCGTCGTTCGGCCGGCAATTTCGTGCTGGCCTTCAAGCTGGTGTTCGGCTTCCTGGTCGTGGTCTGGTCGGTCTTCCTGTTCGATCAGCTGCTCGAGCTCGGACTGATCCGGTACGGTCTTCGGCCCCGCGACGGGGCGGGACTGATCGGCCTGGCTACCACGCCCCTGCTGCATTTCAACCTCGCCCATCTGATGTCGAACACGCTGCCGCTTCTGATCGGCGGCACGCTGATGCTCTACTTGTTTCCGAACGCGTCGCTGCGGGTGCTGCCCTTGCTGTTCGTCGGTACCAGTGCGCTGGCGTGGGTCTTCGCCCGCAGCCATGTCCATATCGGCGCGTCCGGAGTGATCTACGGCATCCTCGCATTCGTGTTCGTTTCGGGGTTGCTGAGGCGCGACCTGCGCTCGGTCGGGGCCGCGCTGCTCGTCTGGTTCCTGTATGGATCGATGCTATGGGGCGTGCTGCCTTCGACGCCCTCGACCAGCTGGGAACTCCACGCCAGTGGGCTCGGGCTCGGCGTGGTGTTCGCGCTGGCGTTCCGGCGCTGGGATCGGCCACCGATGAAGCGCTACGACTGGGAGTTGGAGGACGAGGAGCACGATGACGCCGACGCCCCGTGGCGCCATATCGAGGTCGAGCGTGGCGACGACGGCGATCTCTGGCATGCCCGCGACACCGAGGAGCCGCGCGGCGGCCGGGATCGAATCGAATGACACCGCGGCTGCATGTCCTGGGTGCCGGTCGCACCGCGCGGACGCTCGCGCGGCTGTGGCACGAGGCCGGCGTGCTGAAGATCGGCCAGGTCCGGAACCGTAGCCTGGAAAGCGCGCGGCTGGCCGTGGCCTGGATCGGGCAGGGCGAGGCGGTGGACGATTTCCATGCGATCGCGGCGGAGGACTGGCTGCTGATCGGCGTGCCTGACAGCGAGATCGCCGGGTGTGCGCGGCGCGGGCTTCCCCGGACAGCGCTGGCCTTCCACCTGTCGGGCGCCGAGCCGGCCGACCTGATCGCCGGATGCGCCGATGCGATCGCCTCGATCCACCCGGTATGCGCCTTCGCCGACCCGGACCTGGCCCGGCGCCAGTTTCCGGGTCGGTTCGCCGTCGGTGAGGGTGACGGCGATGCACTCGATCGCCTTCTCCCGATCTTCGAGGCCATCGGGGCGCGCGCGATGCGCTTTGCGCCGGAAGACAAGCGGTTGTACCACGCCGCGATGATCGCGGCCTCGAATTTCCTGTGCACGCTCGACCAGCTGGCCGAGGACCTGGCCTTGGCCGGCGGCCTGGGCGTCGCAGACGCGCGCCGGCTGATCGCTTCGCTGCAATCGGCCGCGCTCGACAGTATTTCCGAGCATGGCGCCATCGCGGCGTTGACCGGTCCGATCGAACGGGGCGATCGGGCCACCTGCGAGGCGATGATGGAGCGGGTCCGGATACGCGCCGAGCGCGACGAGGCCTTCGCCGCCCGCGTCCTGCCGCTGCTTGCGCTGCTGGCCGGGGCCACGGTGGATCTCGCCACGCGCAAGCACCCGGAGCGCGCGGAGTCGCTGGACGCGCTTCGCGCGCTGTTCGAGGAGCGGGCGACCTGATGGCGGCGTTCGAGTTCGAGGCGCTCGACGGCCAGAAGAGCGTTCGTGGCGTCGTCCAGGCGGATTCCGCGCGACAGGCCCGGAGCCAGCTGCGCGACCGGGGCCTGGTGCCGCTCGAGGTCCGCACGGTGCAGCCGAATCGTGGCCGGGGCGGCAGCAGCATACGTCTGGCGCGCGAGCGAGCGCTGCTGCTTCGGCAGATGGCCGGCCTGCTGCGGGCCGGGCTGCCGCTGGAGGACGTGTTGGCGCTGCTGGTCGAGCAGTCCGAGCGCGCGGTGGTCCATCGACCGCTGGCGGCGATGCGATCGCGAGTTCGCGAGGGCGCTGCGCTTTCCGAGGCCATGGCCGAGCAGCCGAGCCTGTTTCCGCCGCTGGTATGGCGGTCCGTGGCTGCCGGAGAGCAGGCCGGCCGGCTCGAGACCGTCATCGGGCGGCTGGCCGACCATGCCGAAAAGCGCGCGGCGCTGTCGCGTGGCATCGTGATGGCACTGGTGTATCCGCTGCTGCTGGCCGCGCTTTCACTGGCCGTGGTCTGGGGACTGCTGGGCTTCGTCGTGCCGCGGGTGGTCGAGGTCTTCAGCCAGTCGAATCAGGCACTGCCGCCACTGACGCGCAGCCTGATCTGGATTTCCGATGTGCTGGCCAGCTGGGGCGGCGTGCTGCTGGCGACGTTGGTCGGGCTGGGTGTGGGCGCAGCGGTGTTGTTGCGCCGGGCCGGTCCGCGTCGGGCCTTCGACGCGGCGCTGCTGCGGTTACCGCTGATCGGTCGGGTCGTCCGCGCGCACGTCAGTGCGCTGTTCGCTCGTACGCTGGCCATCCTGATGGCCAGCGGTGTGCCGGCGGTGGATGCGCTGGCGACCGCCGCGAGCGTCATCGGGAATCGAAAAGTCCGCGCCGACCTCGAAGGCGCGGGCCGGCGGGTTCGTGAGGGCGCGTCGATCACGGCCTCGGTGGCCGACCTGCGCTGGATGCCGCCGCTTACCCGGCGCTTGATCGCCGGCGGCGAACAGGCCGGCGACCTGGCCGGCATGCTGGATCACGCTGCCGAACTCCAGGAAGCCGACCTCGAACAGACCGGTGAGGTGCTGCTGGCGGTCCTGCAACCGGCCCTGATCCTGCTGGTGGGCCTGGTTGTTCTCTACATCGTGCTGGCGATCCTGCTGCCGGTCATGAACCTGAGCCAGATGCTGGGGTAGGGCCGGTGGGCGCGAACGGTAATGACGCGATGATCGTCTTCGAACACGTGGCCAAGCGTTACGCCGGGGGCGTCCAGGCGCTGTCGGACGTCAATTTTCGGCTGGAACCCGGTGAGATGGCCTTCCTGACCGGCCACTCCGGCGCCGGCAAGAGCACGTTGCTGCGGCTGATCGCGCTGCTGGAGCGACCCAGCCGCGGCCAGGTCCTGTTCGAGGGACGAAATGTCGGCCGGCTGTCGCGTCGCCAGATTCCGGCGCTGCGCCGCCGCGTCGGCGTGATCTTCCAGGACCACAAGCTGTTGACCGATCGCACGGTCTTCGACAACGTTGCACTGCCGCTGCACATCGCCGGCCTGTCGTTCGCCGAGATCAAGCGTCGAGTCGGCGCGGCACTGGACCAGGTGGGGCTGCGCGAGAAATCCGGCATGCAGGTGCCGGTATTGTCCGGCGGCGAACAGCAGCGTGTCGGAATCGCCCGGGCGATCGTCGCCAAGCCGCCGCTCCTGCTCGCCGACGAACCGACCGGCAACCTCGATCCGGCGCTGTCGGAAGAGTTGATGCGCCTGTTCTGCACACTGAACGAGCTCGGCACCACCGTGTTGATCGCCACGCATGACCTGTACCTGGTCCGCCAGCTCGGGCGTCGGACGTTGGTGCTCGATCACGGCCGCATGGTCGACGACACCGTTCCGGGCGCGCCGCGGACGATGGGCCCGGAGGTGCTTCGATGAGCCGGGCCGGGTCCATGCAGGCCGGACTCCGCGGCTGGTTCCGCCGGCACGCCTACAGCCTGTTTTCGTCGATCGGTGCGCTGGTCCGCGCGCCGGTCGCCAGCGGGATGACCGTCGGCGTGCTGGCCATCGCCCTCTGTCTGCCGCTGGGTCTGTACACCGCGCTGGCCAACCTCAACGCGATGAATACGGATCTCGAGCGCCTGGAGTCGATTTCGGTCTTTCTCGATACCGATCTCGACGCGACGGGGGCCCGCCGACTCGCTTCCTCGCTGGCCACTTCGCCGGACGTGCTGACCGTCGATCCGATCAGTCCGGATGCAGGAATGCGCGAACTCGCCGGCGCGACCGGCCTGGACGATCTCGAACTCGGCGAGGTCCCGCTGCCCTGGGTGCTGGAAGTGACGCCGGCGCGCGAAGGCGATGTCGGCGGGCTGGCCGGCCGCCTGCGCGCGCTCGACGGCATCGACCAGGTCATCGTCGACCTCGGCTGGCTGCGACGGCTCGAAGCGTTGCTCGGGGTCTTCGCGCGGCTGGTCGAGCTGGTCGCCGTGCTGTTCGGGTTGGCGGTGCTGTTCGTCATCGCCAATACCATCCGGGCCGAAATCCAGTCGCGCCACGAGGAAATCGAGGTCATGGCGCTGGTCGGCGCCACGCCGGCCTGGATTCGTCGCCCGTTCTTGTACGCTGGCTTCTGGATGGGGCTGCTGGGCGGTCTGGGCGCCTGGCTGCTCGTGCAGGCCGGTCTGTGGATGCTGGCAGGTCCGGTCCGTGAGCTCGGTGCATCCTACGGCACCCCGGCGTCGCTGCAGGCGCCGCCGGCGGCGCTGATCGTCGGACTGGTCGTCGGTTCCGGCGTGCTGGGCATTGCCGGTGCCGCCGTGGCGGTCTCACGGCAGATTCACCGGATCAATCCATGATCCTGTCAGGCGCTCCTGGCTTGAAGTCGGGAACTTCCGCCCCAACGACCGCTCAAAGAGGGCGAGAACTAACGCGGACGCAATCGATCCGGATTCTGTTCGGAATGGCCGGAATGGCCCGTTTTTGCTAGAATTGAAGGGTTGATCCAGGAGGTTTTTACATGTCGAAGGAACTCGTACCGAGCCATCTTCTCGCCCCGGCCGGAACCGGGTCGCTGGATGCCTACATCCAGGAAGTCAATAAGGTCCCGGTCCTGAGCCTCGAGGAAGAACAGAGCCTGGCACGTCGTTTTCGCGACGACGAGGACCTGGACGCGGCGCGCATGCTGGTCATGTCGCATCTGCGCTTCGTGGTGCATGTCGCGCGAGGCTATTCCGGATACGGTCTGCAGCTGGGTGACCTCATCCAGGAAGGCAATATCGGCCTGATGAAGGCCGTCAAGCGGTTCGATCCCGAGCAGGGCGTCCGCCTGGTGTCGTTCGCGGTCCACTGGATCCGCGCCGAGATCCACGAATTCGTGCTGCGCAACTGGCGGATCGTCAAGGTCGCCACGACCAAGGCCCAGCGCAAGCTGTTCTTCAATCTGCGCAAGAACAAGAAGCGCCTCGGTTGGCTGAACATGGACGAGGTCAATCGCGTTGCCGGCGACCTGAACGTCAAGCCCGAAGTGGTCATGGAGATGGAATCGCGGCTGTCCGGTCAGGACGTCGGCTTCGATCTGACCAGCGATGACGACGACGATCGACCGTACCTGGCGCCGGCCGGCTACCTCGAGAACCACGAGGTCTCGCCGGACATCGCGACCGAAACGGCCGACATGGAAGAGCTTCACCACAACCTGCTGTTCTCCGGCATCGGTCAGCTCGACGATCGCTCCAAGGACATCATCCAGTCGCGCTGGCTGCTAGACCCGAAAATGACCCTGCAGGAGCTGGCCGACAAGTACGGAATCTCGGCCGAGCGGATTCGCCAGCTCGAAGCAGCGGCGATGAAGAAGCTCAAGGCGGCGTTCGAAGCGTAAGCCGTCACCCACATCATGGATCGCATCGGACGGCCTCCCTCGCGGAGGTCGTCTTCGTTTCCAGGGGGCGTGCGTAGAACGTGCGTTCAGCGCGCTCCGGTCGCGGCGCAACGACCATTGCTGATCGCGTCGAGATTTCCGGGCGGATGCGGCGCCGTGCGCCTACTTCGATCGGTAAGTGCATGAAGACCGGCCGGAATACCAATCTGCCCGTGCCCGGTACGGCTGGTCTCGAGGTCAGAGCGACGAAAGGTGCATGCCTGTTTCGCGTTCGATGGCTCGTGACCAAGGTCGTGCTGGTGGACAGTGAGCCCCGTTCGACAGCGGCCCGATGAACACAGACCGCCGCCGACGGCCCGGTCGCCAGGGGAGCATGAAGTTGCTGGATGCCGGGTTGGATATCATGGCGGTGTAGCGAATCCGGGGGGCGATCGGACCTCTCTGCATATCCAGCTCGCGACCCGGGATGGACGAACCCTTTTGTATGTGAAATAATTCACGCAACAAGCGTCAGAGTTTGCGTACCATCACATTTCTGGCTGTTCTGGTTCTGATCGGGTGACGTCCTTGCTGTCCTTTCTGCTGGTTCTTTCACTGCTCGGCGGCGGGCTCGTGGTGGGCGTGCACCTGGCGTTCGCCAATGCCGTGCTGCCGGGCTTGGCGAATCATGAGCCGGAGCAGGCCATGTTCGGAGTACGCCAGATCAACGATCGCCTTGCCGACGCCCGGTTCATGGTCGTCTTCTACGGCACGCTGCTTGCGGTCTGTGCCGTCGGCATCGTCGCGTTCCTGTCGCTGGACTCCGTCGAACGCTGGTGGCTGGTCGCCGGTGCGGTGATCTATGTCATCGGTCCGTTCGGAATCACGCTGCTCCACCAGGACCCGTTGAACCATGACCTTCGTGCCGCTGACTGGTCGAACGCCGGGCGCGTCTGGCCGGCGTTCCGGCGCCGAGCACAGTTCTGGAGCGCGATCCGCGCGGCGCTCGGCATCGCCGCCATCGGCGCCCTGGCGATCGGCGCGCTCGAGTTCTGATCCTCCACCGCAGCGCGGTCGGCGTCAGTCGAGTCGTCGCCACGCGCCCGACGGAAGTCCATCCAGCGACCAGTCGCCGATCCTCGACCGGATCAGGCGCAGGGTCGGATGGCCGATCGCGGCCGTCATACGCCGCACCTGCCGGTTCCTTCCCTCGGTGATCGTCAGCTCCAGCCAGACGTCCTCGACGTTCTTGCGGTAGCGCACCGGTGGGTCCCGCGGCCAGAGAGCGGCGGGTTCGTCGATCCGACGGACCCTGGCCGGCCGGGTGCGTCCGTCCTTCAGCTCCATGCCGCTGCGCAACCGTTGCAGCGCTTCGTCGCCCGGTTCGCGCTCGACCAGGACCCAGTAGGTCTTGGGCTGCTTGAACCGGGGTGAACTGATCCGGGCCTGCAGCGCGCCGTTGTCGGTCAGCACAAGCAGGCCCTCGGAATCCTTGTCCAGCCGCCCGGCCGGATAGACGCCGGGCACGCCGATGTGCTCGGCCAGCGTCGGCCCTTCGCCGCTGAACTGGCAGAGCACGCCGAAAGGCTTGTTGAACGCGATCAGCATCCAGCGGGTCAGCCGTTGCCGAGCCGGTCCTGGGTCCTCAGCTCGAAGTCGGAGCGATCATGACGTTCGTGCAGCTGCATCGACGGCTCGCCGAACGGCCGGTTGACCATTCGACCGCGGGTCACGGCCGGGCGGGCGTCGATGGTCTTCGCCCAGCGCACGACGTTCGTGTACTCCTCGACCTGCAGGAATTCGCCGGCGTCGTAGAGTCGCCCCAGGACCAGCTGGCCGTACCAGGGCCAGATGGCCATGTCGGCGATGGAATAACCGCCGGCGGTCATCCACTCCTGCTCGGCCAGGTGCCGGTCCAGCACGTCGAGCTGTCGCTTGGCCTCCATCGCGAAACGGTCGATGCAGTATCTGATTTTCAACGGAGCGTAGGCATAGAAATGACCGAAACCTCCGCCGAGATACGGCGCGCTGCCCATCTGCCAGAACAGCCAGTTCATGCATTCCGTTCTGGCCTGGTGTCCGGTCGGCACGAAGGCGCCGAACTTCTCGGCCAGGTACAGCAGGATGCTGCCGGACTCGAACACCCGGGTGGGCGGCTCGGTCGTCTGGTCGAGCAGGGCGGGGATCTTCGAGTTGGGATTGATCTTGACGAAACCGGAGCCGAACTGTTCACCTTCGCCGATCCGGATCAGCCAGGCGTCGTACTCCGCGTCGGCATGCCCCAGCGCAAGCAGCTCCTCGAACAGCACCGTGACCTTGACGCCGTTCGGCGTGGCCAGCGAGTAGAGCTGGTGCGGATGATCGCCGATCGGCAGGTCCTGGTCGTGCGTGGCCCCGGCGGTCGGCCTGTTGATGCTGGCGAACTTGCCGCCGTTGCCTTTCTCCCACTGCCAGATCGCCGGTGGGGTGTAGTCGGTTTCGGCCATGGTGCTCGTTCCTCGATTCGTTCGGATCCAGTGTAGGGAATGCGCGCAACGACCTGGGTTCGACATTGCGCTCCGAACCGGCCTTGAAGCTTCGGGTCAGTCCATCTTCGTCGTTTCCGCGGATCGGCGCCGAAGCGCTCGATACAGTTCCAGGTTCCAGGCAGCCCCGGACAGCCCGGTGTGCTGAAGCGGGTCCTCGGTTTCGGGTTCGATGCCGAAGTATGCCGCGGTCCGACCGTTGGCCAGCGCCGTGGCGCCGAGGCCGAAGGCCATCGACGGCAGATCGAGCACGAAGTGGGTGTACAGGTCGCGCACCGAGCTCTGGTGACGTTTCAGGAAGGCGTCGACAAAGGCACGGTCGAACGGCGCGTTGTAGGCCGTGAGGATGAAGCGTCGCGCGTGGGCGTGCTCACGGTGGAATTCCAGGATTCGCATCGCCGCGGCTTCGGCCTCCAGCGCGTCGAGCGCCGCCCAGCGTTCTTCCGAGTAGCCGTTGATCGAGCGAGCGACCTCGCCGGCGCGTTCCGGGTGCCTCGGGTGGATGCGCAGGAACAACCGCCCCAGCTCGTCGCCGTCCAGCGTGGTGTAGATCATCCCGATGTCGATCATTTCGTGGTGGCCGGGTTCGAGACCCGTCGTTTCCACGTCGATGATGGCCAGCCCCCATTCTTCGGGGGCCGCGTCCGGCCACGGCGCCTGGGCCAGCGTGGACGTCGACACGAAAAGAAGCAGGAAGGCGAAAATCGATTGCATGCGACGCGTGCTCCGTTGGGGCCTGGATCAGGGTGCGGCACCGGTGACCGTCGGTTCGGCGTTCGCCGGGCGGCGAAGCGCGGCCGGCGCCGGTGCATAGTCGAGGTCGTCGGCGGGCGGCGCGGTTCCGCGAACGCGACCGCACAGGCGCATGTAGGTCACCCGCATCGACATCCATGGGTTCATCAGTTCGTCGTTGGTCGGCGCAGCGACTCGCGTGCACACCGCCTGACCGTTGGCCAGCACGAAGTAGCCGCGTTGTTCTCCGTTCGGCGCGCCCCAGGTCTCCGATCGCGGTTGGACCGGTCCGACGTAGGGATTGAGCCAACCGCCGCCGCGCGGCAGCCCCGGGATCGCCGTGCCGGTTCCGGCCCAGGGCAGCGTGGCGGCCGGTGGGCGGATGCCGGGCGGAGCCGAGCCGCCGTCGCTGTCGGATTCCCGCTGCAGGGTCGAAAACTGTTCGCGCAATCGGACCAGATCGATTTTCGCGGCCGGCGCCGCCGCCTCGCGCTCGGGAATTGCCTCCGGGGATTCCGCGGCGGGTGTCTGCGACCGTGATTCTACGGGTCGTTCGATGGGGGTCGCGCCGGTCGGATTCGTGAGATCCGGAACACCGGGTGCGAGCGGCTCCGTTGTCTGCGGTTCGGCCTGCGGTTGGGCGAATGGCGGCGTGGGCGCAGGTGCCAGCGTCAGCCGGATCACGTCGGAAGCCGGGGCTTCGAGGCTCGGCCGGCGATCGACCCACCCGGCCAGCACGATCAGGGCCGCGGCGTGCAGACCGATCGAAAGGCCGGCGGCAAGGACAACGGCTGAACGCGCACCCGGGCGGGGCCGCGCGCCGCTGTCCCGGGCCCGCGGGGCCTGGGGTTTGAGCCGGGAGGAGACGGGGCGCGGGAGTCGGATAGGGGGCATGCCGGCCGGTCGGCAATCGACAGACTGGTACACTACAGGTCTTGCTGTTTTCCATTGGTTAAGAGGACGAATCGCATGCCTTATCAGCACGTCAAGCTGCCGGAAACCGGCACCCGCATCACGGTCGAAAACAACCAGCTGAAGGTTCCGGACGATCCGGTCCTGGGCTACATCGAGGGCGACGGCATCGGCATCGACATCACGCCGGCCTGCCTGCGCGTCTGGGACGCGGCCGTCGAGAAGGCCTACGGGGGGCAGCGCAAGGTCCACTGGGCCGAGCTGTACCTCGGCGAGAAAGCCGCCGGCATCTACGACGGCGACTACTTCCCCGACGAAACGCTGGAGGCCATCCAGGAGCTGAACGTCGCGATCAAGGGCCCCTTGACCACGCCGGTCGGCGAGGGCTTCCGCTCGCTGAACGTGTCGCTGCGCCAGACGCTGGATCTCTACGCCTGCGTTCGCCCGGTCAAGTACTACTCCGGGGTGCCGTCGCCGCTGCGCAAGCCCGAAGATTTCGACGTGGTGATCTTCCGCGAGAACACCGAGGACGTGTACTCCGGCATCGAGTTCGAGTCCGGAACACCGGAAAACGAGAAACTGGCGACGTTCCTGCGCGAGGAAATGGGCGCCGACTTCTTCGAGGGGGCCGGTCTCGGCGTCAAGCCGATCTCGGCCTTCGGCACCAAGCGACTGGTCCGCAAGGCCATCCAGTTCGCGATCGACAACGATCGTGAATCGGTCACGCTGGTGCACAAGGGCAACATCATGAAGTTCACCGAGGGCGCCTTCCGCAAGTGGGGCTACGAGGTGGCGGCCGAAGAGTTCGGCGACGTGACGATCACCGAGGACGAGCTCTGGGAAAAGCACGACGGCAAGCGGCCGGACGGCAAGATCGTCATCAAGGACCGGATCGCCGACATCATGTTCCAGCTGCTGCAGCTGCGACCGGCCGAGTTCGACGTGCTGGCGACCATGAACCTGAACGGCGACTATCTCTCCGACGCGGCCGCGGCTTCGGTCGGCGGGATCGGCATCGCGCCGGGCGCCAACATGGCCGACAACGTTGCGGTGTTCGAAGCCACCCACGGCACGGCGCCGAAGTACGCCGGCCAGGACAAGGTCAACCCCTCGTCGCTGCTGTTCTCGGGCGTGATGATGTTCGACTACATCGGCTGGAGCGAAGTCGGCCGCCTGATCGAGCGGGCGTTCGAGAAAGTCGTGGTCGGTGGCACGGTGACCTACGACTTCGCGCGCCAGCGCGCCGATGCCACCGAGGTCTCGACCTCCGGCTTCGCCGATGCGCTGATCGAGGCCATCCAGAACTCCTGATGGCCTGGGACGACGTCCGTGCCGCGCTGACGGAAACGGATCCGCAGGCCAAGTGCCGGCGGGTCGAACGGCTGTGGTCGACCGTGGTCGACGGCGCGTTCGTCCCGGTCGATCCCGGCCCCGGAACGGTTCCGGACGTCGGCCGCCCGTCGCGGCCGGCGTTGGTCCATCCCGCGAAGCTTCCGCGCCGCGGGCTCGGCACCGTCGAGGGTCGAGTGGCGCTGATCCATGCGGTCGCCCACATCGAGTTCAACGCGATCAATCTCGGCCTCGACGCAGCGCTGCGGTTCCCGGACATGCCCGACGCGTTCTACCACGACTGGCTCAGCGTGGCCGCCGACGAGGCGCGTCATTTCTGCCTGCTGAGCGATCGGTTGGCCGATCTCGGCGCGGCCTACGGCGATCTGCCGGCCCACAACGGGCTCTGGGACATGGCCGAGAAGACCGCCGGCGACGTGCTGTTGCGCATGGCGCTCGTTCCGCGCGTGCTCGAAGCCCGCGGGCTCGACGTCACCCCCGGCATGATCGACAAGCTGCGGTCGGTCGGCGACGACGCGACCGTGGCCTGCCTCGAGATCATCCTCGACGAGGAGATTCGTCACGTCGCGATCGGCAGCCACTGGTTCCGCTTCTGCTGCGCGGCCCGTGGACTGGCGCCGGAGGCGACGTTCCGGCGATTGTTGAAGGACCACTTCGGCGGCCCGCTGCGCGGCCCGTTCAATCACCCGGCGCGACGCGAAGCCGGGTTCAGCGCGCCGGAGCTCGAGGCGCTGGAGGCCATGGCATGAAGTTCAAGCACTGGATTCCGCTGATCGGGCTCTCGCTGGTCGGCTGCGGCACGTCGAAGCCGCCGCTGGACCTGGTCGACGCGGTCGATCTCGAGCGCTATCAGGGCACCTGGTACGAGATCGCCAAGTTGCCGAATCGTTTCCAGGACCAGTGCGTGGCCGACACCCGGGCTCGATACAGGCTGCTCGACGACGGCGCGGTCGAAGTCACCAACCGCTGCCGGCTGCGCAGCGGCGAGACCGAGTCGATCACCGGCCGCGCTCGCCGGCCCGACCCGGATCAACCGGCTGCGCTGGAAGTCCGCTTCGCGCCGGGCTGGCTGAGCTGGCTGCCGCTGATCTGGGGTGACTACCAGGTCATGGCGCTGGACGATGCCTACCGTTCTGCGCTGGTCGGCGAGCCGTCGCGCGAATTCCTGTGGATTCTGTCGCGGACCCCGGGCCTGGCGCGGGAGCGGATCGATGAATTGCTGGCCGAGGCCGAGCGCCAGGGTTTCCCGGTCGAGCGGATCGATTTCACGCCGCAGGACGAGGCCTGATGCTCGATACCCTCGTCATCGGTGCCGGCTGGGCCGGACTGACCGCTGCAACCCGCCTGGTTGAAGCCGGCCAGAACGTCCTGGTGGTGGAGAAATCGCGCGGGCCGGGAGGGCGCAGCGCCACCCGCCGCGACGACAAGGATCGCTACGACCACGGCGCGCAGTACTTCACGGCGCGCTCGGCGGCCTTCGGCCGACAGATCCAGCAATGGCGCGACGATGAATGGATCGAGAAGTGGACGCCGCGCCTGGCGGTTCTCGGCGGCGATGCCGGCCATGACGATCCGGAAACGGTGCAGCGGTTCGTTGGCGTGCCCGGCATGAACGGCGTCTGCCGACGCCTGGCCAATCGCCTGGAGTGCCGCTTCGAAGTTCGGGTCGACCGCGTCGACTTCGATGAGCACTGGACCGCGACGCTGACGGGGGGCGAAACGATCGAAGCGCGCCGCCTGCTGATCACCGCGCCGCCGGCGCAGGCGGCCGCTCTTCTCGGGTCGGACCATCCGCTGCACGACCGCCTCGACGACGTGGACTTCGCTCCCTGCATCACGCTGATGGCCGCATTCGATGCGCCGCTCCAACCGCGTTTCGACGCGGCCTTCGTCAATGACGATTCGACGCTCAGCTGGATCGCCCGGAACTCCAGCAAGCCGGGTCGTTCCGGCGAATGCTGGGTGGCCCACGCCACCTCGGACTGGTCGCGTGCGCATCTGGACGACGACGTCGACACCCTGGCAGCGGCCATGGTGCCGGCGCTGTGCGGACGCCTCGAGGTTCCGGTCGATCGGATCCGCCGCGGCCAGGCTCACCGCTGGCGCTATTCCCAGGCGGTCGAAGCGCGTGACGACGGACTGCTCGTCCTCGATGCGCAGCGCCTCGCGATCGCCGGCGACTGGCTGGCCGGAAGCCGGGTGGAGGGCGCCTGGACCAGCGGCCGAAAGGCCGGCGCCTGGCTGGCCGACATCGGCTGACTAGAGGAATCTTGGCTGACGGCGCCATCGGGGCGTCATCGAACAGCAGGTAAACTCAAAGGATGTCTGACTCGTCTCAAACCGCGCAACGACTCGACGGGCGCGCCGTTGCCGACCGCCTGATCGAGAACGTTGCTCACGCCGTCGCCCAGTCCGTCGACCGTGGCCGGCGCCCGCCGGGGCTCGCGGTCGTTCTGGTCGGCGACGATCCCGCCTCCGATGTCTACGTCGGCAACAAGGTCAAGGCCTGCGAACGGGCCGGGCTGGTCTCCCGGGATCATCGCCTGCCCCACGGCACCGATCAGAACAGTCTGCTGGCGCTGATCGACGACCTGAACGCCGACGACGAGATCGACGGCATCCTCGTCCAGCTGCCGCTGCCGGCGCACATGGACGAACTCGACGTGACCCGGCGCATCGACGCGACCAAGGACGTCGACGGGTTCCATCCGTACAACGTCGGTCGTCTGGCCCTGCGCGATCCCGGCGTTCGGCCCTGCACGCCGCGCGGCGTGATGACGCTGTTGAATCACTATCGGCTGTCGCCGAAGGGCCATCACGCGGTCGTCGTCGGCGCCAGCAACATCGTCGGCCGGCCGCTGGCGCTGGAGTTGTTGTTGGCAGGGGCCACGACCAGCGTCGCTCATCGCTTCACCAACAACCTCGAAGCGCTGGTCCGCCAGGCCAATTACCTGTTCGTCGCGGTCGGCAAGCCAGGCATTGTCGATGCCGACTGGATTCCCGAGGGCGCCGTGGTCGTCGACATCGGGATTCACCGGGGCGAGGACGGCCGGTTGCGCGGTGATCTCGAGCATGACGCCGCGGCTCGCCGTGCGGCCTGGATCACGCCGGTGCCCGGCGGCGTCGGACCGATGACCGTCGCGACACTGATGCAGAACACTGCCGAGGCCGCCGGCCTCGTGGTCAGGGCGCCATGAGTCGGGGCTGGGCGCGGCTGGCGCTGGCGTGCCTGCTGCTATCGCTGACTGGCTGCGGCGCGTTGATCGATCGCGCGACCAGCAACTTCACGGCCGATCTCGAGCGGGCCGTCGTCAACTACGACGAGCCGCTGATCGTTGAGCGGGGGCTGCCGACCTTCCTGCTGATTCTCGAGGCCCGCCTCGAGGGCAATCCCGGGAATGCGCAGACCCGCCTGACCACGGCCCGGCTCACCAGCACCTATGCCGGTCTTTTCTCCGACGAGCCGGGTCGGCAGCGCCGACTGGCCCAGCGTGCGCTGGACCATGCCCGACGCGGCGCCTGCACCGCGGTATCCGATCTCTGCGCGATCGACGACGGCGACTATGAGGCCTTCGAGGCCCGCCTCTCGGAACTTGCCACCGGTGCGGTGGAAGAAGCCTACGTGCTCGGCACCGTCTGGGCCGCGTGGATCGCGGCGGCCAGTGACGATTTTCGAGCACTGGCCGACCTGCCCCGGGTCGAGGCGCTGCTGGGCTGGGTGGCCGAACAGGATCCCGACCACGACGATGGCGCCGTGTGGCTCTACCTCGCGGTATTGAATTCCCAGCGTCCGCCGGCGGCCGGCGGGCGGCCGGATCTTGCCAGGACCCAGTTCGAGCGCGCCCGCGAGGTTTCGCGCGGCCGGAATCTGCTGATCCCGGTACTGATGGCCGACGAATATGCCCGGCTGATGTTCGATCGCGAGTTGTTCGTGGAACTTCTCGAGAGCGTGGTGGGTGCCGATCCGGACCAGGACGGCTACGTGCTGGCCAACCGCATCGCCCAGCAGCGGGCTTCCGATCTGCTGGAACAGACCTCAAGGATCTTCGACTAGGACTATGAATAGAAAGACGTTCCTGTGGGCGGCCCTGCTGCTGACGATGAGCATCGGGCCGCTGCATGCACAACAGCTCAAGATCGCGGCGTTGGCGCCCGACGGCTCCAGCTGGATGGAGGCACTGAAGGCCGCCGGCGACCGGATCGAGGAGCGCACCGACGGCGAGGTGCGCATCCGGTTCTATCCGGGCGGCGTGATGGGCGACGCCGATACGGTGCTGCGGAGAATTCGGCTCGGTCAGCTGCAGGGCGGTGTGTTTACTGTTGGCGAGCTGGCCGGCATTGCGCCGGAGTCCAATCTCTATTCGCTGCCGTTCCAGTTCCGCAGGGCCGAGGAGCTGGCAGCGCTTCGCGAGGAATTCGATCCGTTCATTCTCGATGCGCTGTACGAAGGCGGCATGATGGCGCCGGCGATTTCGAACGGCGGGTTCGCCTACTTGTTCTCCCGTGATCCGGTCACCGCGCCGGACGACGTGTCGGCCGGTCTGCGAGTGTGGATTCCGGAAGGCGACGCGTTGTCGCGCCGCACGCTGGAAAGGATCGGCGCCAGCGCGGTTCCGATGAGCATGGCCGAGGTCTACACCGGCCTGCAGACCGGCACGATCAACACCTTCGGAAGCACGGTATCGGGCGCAATCATCCTTCAGTGGCACACGCGTGCGAAATACATGCTGGACCTGCCGGTACTGGTCACGATGGGAACACTGGCCATCGATCGCGATGAATTCGAGAAGCTCGATCCTTCCCACCAGGAGGTGGTTCGGCAGCAGTTCGCCGATGCACTGAGCTCGCAGGAAGCCGCCGTGGTCGACGAGAACGCCAATGCCCGCCAGGCGCTGATCGAGGAGGGCATCCAGATTCTCCAACCCGATCCCGACGCCGTGCAGGAGTGGACACGCCTCTCGAACCAGGTGCTCGACGAGATGCTCGAGGATGGCGACTTCGAAGTGCCGGGAATCGACCGCCTGCGCGAGCGACTCGACGCGGTGCGCGCCGACCAGGAGCCCGCAACGCCGTGAGCCTCGTCGATCCGGAGCGGCCGACGGCTGAAGTTCCGGTCACCTCGATCGGGCGCTGGGTCCGGCATCTCGAGATCGGATTGATCGCGCTGATCTTCTTCGCGCTGGTCGTGCTCGGACTGACCCAGATCGGCCTGCGCAACCTGGCCGATAGCGCGCTGCCCTGGGCGGACCCGGCGATGCGGGCCGGCGTACTCTGGCTGGCGATGCTGTCGGCGGCGCTGGCCGCGGGCGAAGGGCGTCATATCCGCATCGACCTGCTGGGGCGCCTTGTTCCGGTGCCCGTGCGCAGCCTGGTCGACCGAGCGATGTTCTCGATCACCGCGCTGTTCTGCATCGGCATGGTTCACCTGTCGATGGAGACAATACGGCTTGAACGCGAATTCGGCGACCTGGCGTTTCTTGCCGTCCCGCGCTGGCTGGTGCTGGCCATCATCCCGGTCGGCTTCGCGCTGATGGGCTGGCGATTCATGCGCCGCGCGGTGCTTGGCGCGCCTGGCGACCGGGCCCCGGACGACCGCCCGGAGTCTTCGGGATGATCATGATCGTCCTGCTGGTGCTGGCCCTTTTCGGCCTTCCGCTGTTCGCCGTCATCGGCCTGGCCGCGGTCATCGGGTTCTATGACGCCGGGGCCAATCCGGTGCTGGCCGCGCTGGAGTTCCAGCGGATCGGTGAGCTGCCGGTGCTGGTCGCGCTGCCCCTGTTCACCTTCGCCGGTGTACTGCTAGCCCGGTCGGGAACGCCGGCCCGCATGGTCGATCTGACGCGCGCACTGTTCGGTTGGATGCCGGGCGGACTCGCGATTCTCGGCCTGGGCCTGTTCGCGCTGATGACAGCGTTCACCGGCGCATCGGGCATCACGGTGGTCGCGCTCGGCTCGCTGATGCTGCCTGCGCTGCTCAGTGCCGGGTATCCACAGCGGTTCTCGCTGGGTCTGGTCACGGCCGGGTCCAGCATGGGTGTACTGTTCGCGCCGTCGCTGCCGCTGATTCTCTATGCGGTGGTCGCACAGCAGGTCGCACCGGGGCAGGGCATCCGGATCGAGGACCTGTTCCTCGCCGGGATTCTGCCCGGGTTGTTGATGCTTGCCGTGATGGCCGGCTGGGCCATGTGGGTGGGCCGGGGCATCGAGACGCACGTGGAAGCGCGGCCGCCGATCGGGGCGAGCGTCCGTGCCGTCGCATGGGAGCTGCCGCTGCCGTTCGTCGTGCTCGGCGGGATCTACAGCGGCTGGCTGCTGGTGGTCGAAGCAGCGGTGGTGACCGCCGCGTGGGTGCTGGTGACCGTCGTGTTCATCCGCCGCGAAGTCGGAATCGCCGAACTCGGCAAGGTGATCGCCGAGGCGATGATGCTGATCGGAGCGATCCTCGTTGTACTCGGGTTTTCGATGGCGTCGACCAATATCATGATCGACACCCAGGTCCCGCAGCGCCTGTTCGAGGCGGTCGAACCGTGGCTGTCCAGCCCGTGGATGTTCCTGCTGGCGCTGAACGTGCTGCTGCTGATCGTCGGCATGATCCTCGATATCTTCGCCGCGCTGGTCATCATGGCCCCGCTGATCATTCCGATCGCGCTGGCCTTCGGCGTCGACCCCGTCCACCTGGGAATCATCTTCCTCGCCAACCTGCAGATCGGCTACTGCACGCCGCCGGTCGGCATCAACCTGTTCCTGGCTTCGCATCGCTTCAACACCGACATCCTGACCGTCTATCGATCGACGCTGCCGTTCCTCGGCTGGCTGCTGATCGCGCTGGTCATCATCACCTGGTGGCCGGCGCTGAGCCTGTGGTTGCCGGGTCGGATGGGCTGAACGCCCGATCGCGAGGGCTGACTTCGCCGGGTCGTCCAGGGTCGAATCCGAACGATGCGCGAAGCGCATGGGCCCATCGGTTTCCCGAGGATGGCTGCTCGGGCCGATCCGGCCCGCCGAATGTCCGAAAATCGATTGCGGTCGAACGCGTGGAAATGGGAGGATCTCATGGCGGAGCATTCCGTGCGGTCCGTACTGCGGATCGTTGCGATCGTGACGGGCTTGATCGGCGCGATTCTGACAACCGTGTCGGTATTC
>Ga0102940_1000511_pt1 | contig 26566 bp, 23 predicted proteins | sample SalPonR2_C_D1_MG_FD_78215 | JGI IMG/M metagenome (GOLD analysis project Ga0102940, IMG submission 78215) | Salt pond soil microbial communities from South San Francisco under conditions of wetland restoration - Salt Pond MetaG R2_C_D1_MG | ecosystem: Environmental > Aquatic > Marine > Intertidal... | reverse complement strand
TTTTGCTTACTTTTTTTCTGCAAAAAAGTAAGGGTAAGAGCGGCAAAAGATTTTGCGGAATTTTAGTTTTTTTTGAAATTGCATAACTAACTATAAAACAGACTTTTACTAAAATTATATACAGATGAAAGAATTTAAAAACCTATTACTTCTTGCCTTACTTGTACTTATTCAGACCGCTTGTGTGACGAATAAAAAGTGGGGCGGGCAGGGTCCCATTCGAGTAGTGCCTACCCAGGCCCTTCCAATCCAAAAGCAATGGAAAGGTATTTTTGACATTGGAGATGGGATTTACCTGACCAATAATTTTGAAGGCGCACGCCTGAATGGAGCTATACTTAGCGGCGACACGCTCATTAATGTGCTGATTACCTCGGAAAACACCCCCATCAACCCTAGCCCCTGGTACGCCTTTAAGGTCTGGTCCAGCGAAGAAAGAAATATCCGAATGCGTTTATCTTATCAGGAAAATGCAATGCACCGGTATCCCCCCAAGATCAGTACCGACGGTATCAACTGGCAAGCCATTCCGGAAGAAAATTATCAGTTGGCAAAAGTAGAAACCGCATCGAATGGCCGAGCCATTGCTCAGGAAGCCTACCTGGATCTCAAGATTGGAAAAGATACGCTCTGGATCGCCGCACAAGAATTAAATACTTCCAAACACGTTTGGCAATGGGTAGAAGGTCTGGCCCAAAAACCGTACATCGAAGCATTTACCGTAGGTAAAAGCAGACAGGGGCGTCCGATACCGGGCATGAAAATTGGTGCGGCGGATGATAAAAAAATGATCTTTGTTTTATCGCGGCAACATCCTCCCGAAGTAACGGGCTATTTGGCCATGCAGGCCTTTGTAGAAACACTGGCTGGTGATTCGGAGATAGCCAGCGCTTTTCGACAGAAATACAATGCCTACATCATTCCATTTGCTAACCCCGATGGGGTAGATAACGGACATTGGCGGCATAGTGCCGCTGGTATTGACCTCAATCGAGACTGGCAGAACGTCAACCAACCGGAGGTGGCTGCCATTCAGGCTTTCTTAGCTGAAAAAGCTAAAAAAGGAACCTTTTATTTTGGTGTTGATTTTCATTCTACCTGGGAAGATATTTACTACACCGGGCATCCGGAACAGCCGGGAAATCAGCCGGGCCTGGTACTGGCCATGATTAAAGAAATGACCACCGAACTCGGCCTGGACCCCAATATCCGACCGAGAGATGACCTGGCGCGAGGCCCTACCTCTTCTTCTTATATGTATCACGTCCTGGGCGCAGATGCCCTGACCTATGAACTGGGGGATAACACCCCTCGCGATTTACTCCAAAAAAAGGGAGAAACTTCCGCACTGAAACTGATGAAGCTACTGCTCGAGAAGGGATAAGGGGCTCAAAAACCCATACTGAGCAAACAAAAAAGCCCTTTGCCAAATTAGCAAGGGCTTTAAGGGTCATATGATAAAGATTACTTATTATCCCAATCGCTTTCGGATTTGGATGCTTTCATCTTCTCACTAGGTTCAAAAATCATATGAACTTTCATGATGAATGGGTTGATTTCGGCCAATGTCTGACGCAAAATCTGGTATTCTATTTCATCTTCTAGTAAAAAGAATTTTAGCGCTTTTTCGTAGGAAACGGCATCGGCAAAACGAGTAAAGTATTGGCGTTTCAAATCCAATTCATCAATACTCTCTGCCCAGTAGTCTTCAATGAAGCGAGTTGTTTCCTTCGCTTCATCTTTCATAGTATCGTCTTCCGCTAATTCATCGCGGTAAATTTCTGCTAATTCTACTTTATTTTCCGCTAAATCTACTCGCTTATTCATATATTTCCGAAAGAGAGGATCGAAATCTTCAATTTCTTCTGAGTTTAAATCTAAAGATTGGATGGCATATTTTCTAAAGTCCATCTCCATTTTAGATTCAAAATATCTTTCATATTTTTCTTCTGTCGAAGTATAGTCTTGCGCCTGCGCACGTACACTCAATATCAGTCCACACATAGCCAATAAGGTTAACAGTAGCTTTTTCATAAACTTGTTATTTCTGGTTTGTTTATTTAATTAATTTCCTTTATAACGATCTCACTATCAATGTGTTCGGATAGAATTGACTTAATTTCAGAAAAGGGAATTACAGCCCAAATCTATTCAAAAAGGAGCTTCGAGCCCACCGTTTGGAGATGCCTCGCTTCGGAAAAGCCGACCAGAACCGAGTTGCCACTTACTGATCTGGTTCTGATGTAGATCAAATTTGACCGCCAACTCCGCTAGTGTTGACCGTTCTTTAAGCGCTTCAATGGCCACTTTAGCCTTAAAGGCTGTGCTGAATTTTCTCCTTTTTCTTTTCATTAGTTCAATGATAAGTTTTTCAACTTAGATCACTGTCCGATTTTGTCGAGGTATTATAGTCACCGGCGGTCGCATCTTGCTGATGCAAAATTAGCGCATTTTTGTGTATTATTGTTTAACCATTTTGATTTTGTCCGATTAATAGGGAGTCAAACCATACCCATGCCGGGCACACACATAAGCTACCTGATCATATCCGCTTTGCTTCACTGCGAACACGCCAGGTAGCATACCCGTTACCAAACATAATAGCACTACAGATGAAAAACATTTTTTCACTTATTATTTCAGTATTGATTTCAATCTCTAGCTATGGTCAGGAATTACCATTGCTTAAAATATCAAATAACAATCGATACTTAGTAACTGAAGACAATAAACCCTTTTTCTGGCTGGGTGGGACAGCATGGGAATTGATCCATCGATTGACCAAAGAAGATATTGATATTTACCTGAAAGATAGAGCAAATAAAGGGTTTACCGTAATACAAACTGTTGTTCTCGCCGAGCTCGATGGCCTGAATACTCCGAATGCGTATGGCAACAAGCCATTGATTGATAATGACCCAACGAAGTTGAATAATCAATATTTTGAATTGGTTGATTATGTTATCAATAAATCGGAGGAGCTAGGACTTTACGTTGGCCTTTTGCCAACCTGGGGTGATAAGTTTAATAAAAGATGGGGTGTCGGTCCTGAAATTTTCAACCAAGAGAATGCAAAAATATTTGGTGGCCTGCTAGCCAAAAGATATCATAAACATAATAATATTATTTGGGTTTTGGGGGGTGACAGAATCCCGGAACAAGCTATCCATTTCGAAATCATAAATTCCATGGCAGAAGGAATTAGGCAAACAGACACTAATCACCTCATCACTTATCATCCGATGGGAGGACAAATTGCTTCTAAATTTTTTAAAGAAGAAGATTGGATGGATTTTGATATGTTTCAAAGTGGTCACGATAGAAAAGCGAAAGAATACAAGTATGTGTGGGATAGTAAAAAGAACGCTCCTGATAAACCTGTAATTAACGGAGAGCCCAGATATGAAAATATTCCTGACCGTCTCGATACTAAAAACCCATGGATCTGGCTGGATGATAACGATGTTAGAGTTGCCGCCTACTGGAGCATGACTGCCGGGGCGGCTGGCTTTACTTATGGTTGTAATGATATTTGGCAGATGTACAGCTTAGAACGACATCCAAATTTACAAGCCAGGACGGGCTGGAAATCAGCTTTATCCTTGCCAGGTGCTAAACAAATGACATTCATGAAAAATATATTTGAAAAACTCCCCTGGCAATCCATGCATAATGACCAAACTTTAATAGTAAATGAGAACCCGGAGGATGCGTCATTTATCACTTCTGCTATTGGTGCAGATAGAGATTTCATCCTCGCCTACACCCCAACTGGTAACCCAATAAAGATTAATGTCTCAAAATTAAGTTCAGAAAAAATCAAGGCCTATTGGTTTAATCCTAGAAGCGGAGAGCTTAGTTATATTGGTGATTTTGGAACTTCTGAGGCGGTCGAGTTTAGTCCTTGGGCAAGAGGTTGGGGAAGTGATTTCTTGTTAATCCTGACCAATAGTAAGCTTGATTAATAGGAACGTCGGGTAATGGCACCTTCCCAGGCTACGACGCCTAACAAGATCAGGGCGATGCCTCCTTCTGCGATTTTCTTTGCAGCTCCAACAACTTCACTTCGCGTAAAAACACGTACTGTGCAGAAGTTTTCGCAATAAAATAACCATAAAACCCATCCAGAAAACCGCGCTTCAAGACAAACTCAGCGAAAAAGCGCAGCCCCGGCTTAAAAAGTACCCGCAGCAGATGACCACGCTTCCCTTTTTTGGCGAAAGCCGCCGCCGCCACCGTACTAAACTTATTGATAGTCGCGATACGATCTTCCAGGCCATCGTTGGTATAATGCAGAATATCACCGCGCAAGTGTAGCGGTGCGACTCCTGGCCGGGGTACAAACTTATCGTGCGGATTGATGCCCACAATCTGGTACTGACGGCGCTCAAATAGGCGCATCTTGCGATCGGGATACCAGGCACCGTAACGAATCCAACGATCGCCCAGGGTACTCATCCGGTTCATTGTGTAGCAGGCGTGCGTCCAGTCGCCACGCACCGTCTGGATAGAGTTTTGTAGTTGTTCGTCTAGGGCCTCGTCGGCATCCAGTAAAAGCACCCGCTCGTAGCGGGCCTGCTCAATCGCATAACGCTTCTGCTCGATATAGCCGGCAAAAGCATGCTGCAATACCCGAGCCCCTTTCCGCTCGGCAATGGCTACGGTGTCATCCTCTGAAAAGGAGTCCACGACCAGCATTTCATCTACTACCGCACGGGCACTATCCAGGCAGCGGGCAATATTCTGAGCTTCGTTGTAAGTAATCACAACCAGTGATATTTTTTCGGCGGTAGTACTCATTTTTTTTGGTTGCTAGGATGATAAGTAAGAATGGTGTCGCGCAGGTATTCGGTATCCAGATGCGTGTAGATTTCGGTCGTAATGATTGATTCGTGGCCCAGCATATCCTGCACGGCTTTGAGGTTGGCCCCGCCTTCGATCAGGTGCGTGGCGAAAGAATGGCGAAAAGTATGCGGACTCACCGATTTCTTAATGCCAGCCGCTTTAGCCAGTTCTTTTACAATCATAAACACGTACACCCGGGTCAGTTGTCGGCCGCGACGATTGAGAAAGAGAAAATGCCGGTGATCAGGATCGATTTTTTTCAGATGCCGGCGCACTCCGTCCAGATAAAATTGAATGTGCTTGGTAGCTTCCTCTCCGATGGGAATGATGCGCTCCTTATCTCCCTTTCCACTCACTTTGACGTAACCCAGTTCCAGATAAAGATGATCCAGACGTAAATCAACCAACTCACTCACGCGCAGACCACAGGCATACAAGGTCTCCAGCATCGCCCGGTTGCGCTGCCCGTGTGGTGTGCTCAGATCAATGGCCGCCAGCATAGCCTGGATTTCCTCAAAACTAAGCACCTCTGGTATTTTCCGGCCCAACCTGGGCGTATCAATCGTTTCCGCAGGGTTGTTTTCTACCATTTCCTCAAGTAATAGAAAACGGTAAAAGGTTTTAATAGCCGATAGTAACCGGGCCTGAGAACGGGGTGCCAAACCAATTTCGTTCAGGTAGCGCAAAAAATCCTGAAGATCATGGCGGTCTACTTGCGCAGGAGATTTTACGGGCTCACTAAGCCCTAAAAACTGTACCAATTTGTCTAAATCTCGCAGGTACGCGGCAATGGTATGTTCTGACAGACCCATCTCCAGCAACATATACCCCTTAAAGCCTTTCTGTACGGAATTCCAATCCATAATTTTTTTTAGTAAAAATAGTATGTCCATAACAAAATTAGTGTATATTTGTTACGGATGATAGTTATACTATTACACAAGAAAGTCAAACCCTAAACACAATGAATACACTCGAATTTACCACGCAGTTCAACAAGCTCAAAATGCCCTTGTACGCTTTTGCGCTTAACCTAACCAAGGACAAGGAGGCTGCCAACGACTTAGTACAAGAAACCGCGTACAAGGCCTACAAATATAGAAAGAACTATCAACCCCACACAAATTTGCGGGCCTGGTTGATGACCATCATGCGCAATGCCTTTATTAATGATTACCGCAAGCGCAAACGTCGTCAGACCCTGAATGATTACACGCCTAACAATTATTTGCTCAACTCCAACGATGCCGTAGTCACCAATGGCGGCGAGTCTTCCCTACTCTATCGCGAGCTGGAGAAGCAGATCGAAGCCGTTGATGAGAACCTACGTATTCCTTTTCTGCTGCACACGCAAGGGTATAAGTATGAAGAGATTTCGCAACAGTTGGATTTACCTCTGGGGACCGTCAAGAGCAGAATATTTTTTGCGCGGAAGCGCCTACAGGCAGCTATTAAGCAGATCTATCAAACAGGAGAACTGGCAGATATTATCAACTGATCCAAAGGAGTCCTGCGTTCTATTGAAATAATTCTTATATTTCGGAATAGGAATTAATGTTTGGTGGTTTAGCAGCCCGGAGTATCTCCGGGAGATTAAAACATTAAACCGAAACAGAACGTATGAGAGCTCTATTCTGGCTTATTATTTTCCTGGTCTACCTCGTCGGTGCCCGTTGGTACTTCGTTTGTGAAGTCCGTCAATTGTGTGATGCCGATACGGGGGTTGACGACTTTCGTCTAAAAACACTGCAATTCCGCGATGGGGAAACCATTGTGTTAAGTGGTTATGATCATTTCCGCTTTGACAGCGCCCGCGTACAACCGGTCATCAATGATAATAATTTTAAATACCTGAGCCAGGTTGGTGCTTACCTCAAAGATAATCCGGAGCGCGCGCTGACCATTACCGGCGCATTGGGTACCAATGAGTCGGAAGTACAGCGGGGCTTTTACGACAATCTGGGCATTGCCCGGGCGGATGCCATCCGCTCCATGTTTGTGGAGATGGGTATCCCACAAGACCGTATCACGCTGGACTATATGATTGACAGCAGCAACCTACTGCGTCGCCCGGCACTATTTGCTGCCATCGATACGACCGATGAAAAGGGAGCATTTACCTTTACGCATATGACTTTCTCTGACGCTAATTTCGAGTACAACTCTGCCGTCTTTAATCCGGGTCCGGCCTTTCAGTCCTACGCAGATTCTGTAAAAATTTATTTCGAACAGGTAGATACCTTAGATTTAGCCATCATTGGTCATACCGACAGTATCGCCTCCCAGACTTATAATAACCGACTGGGCCAGGCACGAGCCGATAGCGCTCGTATCTATTTTCTCAATTTAGGTTTAAGCCCCGAGCGTATTCTTACCAGGACCCGGGGAGAAGACGAACCCGTGGCGCCCAATAGTACAGAAGAAGGGCGCCAGAAAAACCGTCGGGTAGAGATCGTTATTCAATAATTTTCGGCCAAAAGACTATTAAAACGCAGCATAATGGAACAGTTTGATTTCAACGCATTTTTTCAGCAGCTCAGCAATTCCGAAAGTCTTATTTTTATTGCCTTTTGCCTGGGTGCTTTCCTTATTGGACTATTATTCGGTGTAGCCCTGCGCGGCGGAAAGATTCGCCGACTAAAGAAAGAACTAAAAAAAAAGGAGGAACAAATAAGCGAGCAGAACCGGCAGCTGAATGAACAAGCAGAAATCATCACCCAAAAGGAGGCCGATCTGAAAAAATCGGCTTATGACCTCAATCAAATTCGCCTGGCGGCTGACCGCTACGAACAAGAAAACAATGACCTCAACAAAGAAGTATTAAGTCTGCGTAATGCGCTGGATCAGCGAGAACAAATGGGCACGACCCTCGATGCCTCCGACGAGGCGCTGCAGGAACGAATCCGCCAGCTCGAAGCCGAAAACAAGGCCCTGCGCGATGCCAGTCCCGGTGAAAACGTCGATGCGGCTAAAGTAAAGGCACTACAGCAGCAGGTCGAATACTTAAAAAGCCGTAACGAAGAACTCCAGCAAGAACTGGATGGGCCCCGATCGGGTAATGCTACTCAGGACACCAATCGGGTACAAGCCTTACAGGAACAAATAGATTACCTGAAAAAGGAAAATGCCCGACTCAGGGAAGGGTCGACAGAAGGCCAAAGCACCACGGGCAACGAAGACCTCCGCTTGCCTACCGATCGCTTAGCTGCCTTTGAAGCTCGATTGAATCAGTTAGAAACCGAAAACGCCACCCTCAAATCAAGTATAGCGCAGCTGAATAGCCGATCGGCCAATACCGCTACCTTCGAACCGGATGATCAATCCCCCTCAGTAGTGGAGCCAGATGCCGATCTGATTCTCCAGCCTAAAAGTGATCTATTCAAAACAGACCGGGAACTCCTGCTGGATCAATCCCGCGATGACCTAAATCAAATCGAAGGGATTGGGCCTTTCATTGAGAAAAAATTAAATGATATCGGTGTCTATTCCTTTGAGCAGATCGCCGAGTGGGCCCCCGAAGATATTATCACAGTAACCCAGCAACTCAACTACTTCGAAGGGCGTATTGAAAAAGACGATTGGGTCGGCCAGGCTAAAAAGTTCAGAGATAATCCAGACTTAGTAGCTTCGACCACCACTAGTCCTGGCGAAGAAGAAGATCCACAAAAATCACTAAACGTCGTAGAAGGTATTGGCCCCAAGATTGCAGCTATCCTGCGAAAGGCAGGGATTGACAGCCTCGAAACGCTGGCCCAAACCGATCCGGCCGATATCGAACAGATCCTGGAGCAAGCCGACCCGCGATACCAGATGCACGACCCCAGTACCTGGCCCGCACAGGCTCGCCTGGCCGCCAATGGCAACTGGGAAGTACTCAAAGACTATCAGGAAGAGCTCAAAGGGGGGCGGGATATTGATTAAGTTATTTTGATAAGATAAGTGGTTGATAGATCAGCCGTTGGCCATCCTTTGTTACCTGCAGGTAATAAAGTCCTCGGGGCAGAGCCCGCACGTCAATCTCTGTATCAGTCGCGGGGATACCTGCCTTCTGGTACACGCTCTTCCCAGTTGCACTCCACAATTCCAGGTTATATTTCCCTTCCGGGAAATGCGCAAATGCCAGATTAACCGTAGCACTTGCAGGATTGGGATAAATACGTAGACTCGCCGCAGGAGTCTTTTCTGTAAGTGTGACCGCAGTACAGAGAATTGGACTACCAGAAATAAGGAAGGCTTGCCTATCTTCCACATACCAGTGCTGCCAGTTTCCTCCCTGTCCGCTTTGCCAATCGTTTAAATCAAAATAACGATTCCCCTCCGGTGTTCCTAAGATCCGATAGACTTTTAGTGCCGTCTTATCCCGACGCCAAACCAGAGGCTGACTTGGCAAACACTGTTCTGGCACCGGGTCAGACAAATTACAGTTAGACTGGATGAAAAAGGCCTGATCCCCTGCTGTATCACCACGACCATAAACGTAAGCGCGCCCCGCAGGATCAATACATACCGCCGTGCGCTCATCACAAGCTATTCCCCGGGCGGGAATGCCGTAGTCTTCCAATACACGTGCCAAAAACACTGCATGTCTCCCTTCCCGATCCCGTTCACTGTAGTGGGTATCGGTAATCACCATTTCCATAAAAGGCACCCGCAAAAAACAACTGGTATCTATCTGCACCTCTGGTCGATAAGGGTTGGCAATAGCCTCGGCAGTACTAACGGTACCATTCTGCGCAGAAAAATAGTACTCCCCTAAGATCGCCATCCCCGCACTGGTCCCTCCAATGACAATATTCCTTTCCTGCACCGCTCGATTGACCAGTGAATCAATCGGAGTATTACGCCAAAAATTAACGTAATTCCACTGATCACCTCCAGCAAACCAAATGGCTTCTGCCTCCTGGATACGTCGATGAATATAATCTACCGCGCTGGCGGAAGCACGATCAAAACGAATGGTTTCCACAGAGTGTACAGGTATGCCCAGTTCACTAAAAAAGTAATCATTGTAACCATCAGAACCACTAGCTCTTAGCACCAGTACATCACCGCCATTCGCCCGTCGCAAAAACCACTTCATGGCTTCGTCATCTTCGCGTGATCCGCCCATCAGGCAAACGCCGCCCTGTGGCGTAGTCAGGGTATCCGTATCGGGACCGCTACGATAAGAGACGTAAGCCTGTGCTTCCAGAGAAGCTGGAAGTAAGCAAGCCAGTAATAAAGTAAGCCATAAACGTTCGGTTAAATACATAATGCTATTTTAGAATACCCATGATTTGATTTGATCTGAATTGGTTATATCAACTCCGCTCCGGTGCCGGGGCGATCCGCATAGCTTACCTTACCCTGCTCAATGCTTACCCCAGTGGCAATGTCTTCGGCCAGGAGCAGGGCACCGTCCATATCTACGTAATCCAATAGTGGTAGCAAGTGGGCAATCGCCGAAATACCAACCGAGGATTCCGTCATACAGCCCACCATCACTTTTAGCCCACAACGGTGAGCTTCGGCAATCATCCGCCGGGCGGGCGTCAGTCCGCCGCATTTGACCAGCTTGATATTAATTCCGTGGAAATAGCCCTGACATCGAGCGACATCCCCCTCCGTCTGACAACTTTCGTCGGCCATCAGGGGTAGCACTGAATGTTCAAAAACTTTTTTCTGACTTTCCCAGGCTTTAGCAGGCAAAGGTTGCTCCAGGAATTCCACACCTAATTTCTTAAGGGCGGGTGCCAGCGCAATCGTCTGCTCGGCCGTCCAACCGGTATTGGCATCCACCCGGAAGCCGGCATCCGTCGCCTCGCGAAGGGCCTGGATAATTTCGAGATCGTGATCCGTCCCCAGCTTAATTTTATACAAAGGCCAGGGCTTAGCTTTGATCTTTCGGACCATTTCCGGAATATCTGCCATACCAATGGTATAGTTCGTCAGCGGTAGCTGATCTATTTCTAGTCCCCAAATCTCGTATAATGCTTGTCCTCGCTGCTTGCCGTACAAGTCATTGGCCGCAATGTCAATCGCACAATGCTCGAATGGATGGTCCCGAAAGGCAGCATAAAGAGCAGCCCAGTATTGCTCTGGGCTTTCCAGTGGGGTTTCTTCAATTAATAGCCGGTGCTTTTCCAACGTTTGGACCAGTTTATCCTGCGATTGGCCGTAGTAGGGTACGGCCGTTGCTTCCCCCCAGCCCACTTTGCCCTGCTCATCTTCCAATCCGACAATGATCGTGGGTTGTACATCCCGTGATTCGTGCGTAATGGTAAAGGTATTCGCCAGGCGAAGGTCATAGCGATGAATATGTAGTTTCATATACTTGATGTATTTATCACGCGGCCAGATTAGGAAACACCACGCTCCAGTAATTTCAATTGTACATTATCCGCATCCAGCTCAGCTTGTATACCCACAGGAAGCGTGGCCTGATTGGATATATGCCCCCAGGATAACCCGTAAGCCGTTGGTTTTCCCAAGGGATACAAACGATCCTGTACCGTTTCCAGCAGCGTCAGGGAACGATCTTCGGGCTCCGGTACACAATCGGCAAAAATACCCAGGGCAAATCCCGCGGCTCCGGCCAGATTATCCGATTGCCGCAACTGGGTCAGCATGCGATCCACACTGTAGGGCTTCTCCTCGATATCTTCCAAAAAGATAAGTTTATCCGTAGGGTCAATAGCGAAATCCGTACCCGCCATGGCAGCCAAGAGACTAAGGTTGCCCCCCATTAAAGCGCCCCGGACCTTGCCACCCCGTATGGTTTTCGGCTGGTACAAAACATCCTTAATCTGCTTATTAGCCCCCGCTGGCTTAATGATCTGCACGGGATTCTCCTCCATCAGAGCCCGGCGGAAATGGGCAGTCGCATAGGGTGTCATCGTAGAAGAAGCCACCGGCCCGTGGAAGGTAACCAACCCGCACTTTTGGTAAAATGCATTGTGCAAGGCCGTAATATCGCTGTACCCCAACAAAACCTTTGGGTTACTCTTAATCAGATCATAATCAATCATAGGCAACAGTCGCGTACAGCCGTAGCCCCCCCGCGCACACCAGATACCGTCAATCGAAGGGTCCTCAAACATACTGTGCAAATCTTCCAGGCGCTGCTCGTCCGTACCCGCATTAAAGCCCCGCAAGGCTCGAATGTGTTTACCTAATTTCACTTTAAATCCCAGGCGTTTTACATTGCTAACCGCTTTTTCCAGGGCTCGATCGGGAATGAAGCTTCCCGGAGTGATCAGGGCAATGGTATCCCCCTTACGCAATCGTTTGGGTTTGATCAATCCTGCTGGAGCTGCTTCTTTGGCGGAAGCCCGGAGGGTATCTTTCTCCTCCGGTTGTGCCTGTGAGCAGTTCGGTAATAAAGTTGTTGCGCCTAAAGCCCAGGCCATCTTTTTACTGAAGTGTCTTCTGTCCATAGCTGCGTGGTGATTGCGTGGTTTAAAAGAATAACGTGTGGGTCAAAAACTTCGTCCGCCTGACTGGCTTGAATATAGGTCAGTTTTACCTAAAAGGAAAATTTATCGATTACCACTTGTATTCGATTCCGGAACAACAATACGCTTCAGGTCAGACAGCCGGATGGTTTCATCCAGGTCCCAATTGGCCCGTAGTTGTTCTAGTTCTTTGGTGTAGATGGGTTCGGGCTGGCGGCGGTTTAGATAATCTCCCGTATCCCATTTTCGGTTCTGATTGCGATCTTCGATGAGCCTGATCGTATATTTTTGGGGCTGGAGGGTCCGTTTTTCGTACCGAAAGTCCGATTGTTCGGCAATATAAAAAGTATCGAGTAATTGATCCCCCTGACGCAATTCCCCCCGATAATGGAGCGTACTATCCAGATCGGTTACATTAATAATGAGGTTTCCGTAATCCTCCAGAATACCTATGCGATAGTTGGCCTCCACGGTATCCTGATTACTTATCCCATAAATATCGCTTACCGCGCCGGGAAAGATCAGTAATTGATAGACCGAATCCTGTTGAAAAGGCGCAGCAATCTGCATTTCGCGGAAAGCTAAACTATCTACTTCAGCACTTCGCAGATAGACTCGAATGCTGTCTTTGTACAATGCGATGCGACTGGTATCAATGGTCGCCAGCGGATGATTCCACTCCAATGGAATAGCGGCTCCCGGGGCCAGCTTTTTCGTAGCCGTACTGTTGCCACCTTTCCGACGTAGCCGACTATTGGCTAAGAATGCATCCTTATCCAGGGCAGGAGTGTTAGCTGTATCCAAAAGCGAAGTATCTCGCGCTAAGATTAAAGACCATGGCTGGGATGCGGGAAGATCATACCAGATTATCAGGGTATCGCGACTGGTCTCCGAATTGAAATACGAAAAGCTAAGGGAATCGGGCCTGCGGAGTTCCAGGTCTTCGGGAGGGCTTTGGTTGAAGAGTAATTTGCTCTGCCCATATTGATCCGGAATGGTATTAAAGAAACGGAGAGGCTTTTCTTCCACAAACATAGCCAGCTCTAAGCCGGGCTGCTCACCGGGACGGATCTCCAGTAAGGTGTCAGGGAATCCGATCTGCTCCCCCGAATTTGTATACAGATAGCCCGAAACCGCACCGGCCTTAAGGGCAAACCCTTTGAAGGTACCCGCCCGAAGGTTTTCAATCGTGAATTGTCCAAATTCATCGGTTCGGCCAAAGTAGTAGGGCCGCTCCGTGGTGACAACCGTATCTGAGAGGTTGTCATACAGCATAAAGTAGGTATTCTCCATAGCCTCCCGGGTGACTACATCGTACAATTGCCCCGTCAGCCGCAAAGAATCCAGGACATCACCGGTGGAGAATACAAAGCGTAGGTTTTCTGCCGGATTTCCTTCGGTGAGATCCTGTACGGCTTCCCCGAAATTCACCGTATAGGTCGTATTGGCCCGCAGCGAATCACCCTCTCGCACTTCAAATCGCACCGTTTTCTTTTTTAACTTCACTTCAAAATCCAAAGGCGGCGAGACGACTACCTGTTCGCGCACATCTTCCAGCACCACCCACTCGTCGAAGGTCAACTCAAAATAAGATTGATCAAAATTGGTTTGAAAATTCGGGGTACTCCTCGTACTGTCGATTTGTGGCGGTCGTTCGTCCCGTGGCCCGCCCGTTGGTGCGGTCGGATTGGCACAAGCATCCAACAAAAAGAGGCTACTCAGGCTGAGTATTACCCATAAGAAATCCGTCCAACACCGGCGATCCGTCGCTTTTTCTTCACTCATTCTTCCCCCGAATCCTTGGTATATTTCTTATACATACGCTCGTTACGCCGCCAGCGAAAAACGACAATCAATAAGCTGGCCACCAGGTACATACCAATGCGCGGCAGATACAGCAGCTCGGAATAATCCCCGCTGCGAATGGCCCCGAAGTTCAGAATAGCCGTAACCAAATAAAGTAGAAAGAAAAAGACTAGTGTGTTAATGGCCACGTATTTCAGCTGGCCCTTCTGCCGTTCTTTCCCCCAGACTTCTACAAACCTCTTTTGATGTTTATCCATAATTTACTTTTCTTTTTAAATAGACGCTTAACCAAATAGGTCAATCGTATCACCGGGCTTTGGATTTTCGCCGTCCTTTCCATTTTCTTTAGTCGCGCTGGTTCTCTTTTTATTCTTTACTTCCAGCTCTTTCACACTGGTTACTTTTGATTCCGTTAACTTATTCCCGACGGCTTTCCAACCCTTCACATCAATAAATTCCGGGAAGTCCAGCTCCTCCTCGTGTGTCTCTTTATTTGCCCGGTATTTGTACTGGACCTTGACTTCATCTCCAACGGTGGCGTAGATCAGCTTGGAACCCTTACTCTCACTAATGAACGAAAATTTCTGATCCAGCGTATTGGTTTCAATCTCGAAACGCTTCACCATCGTCCATCCCTTCTCCCCCTCGTAGTGGATAACATTCAGCACCTCTCCGTCTTCGTACTTGCAAACGTAGACCAGATCTTTGGGTACATAGCGCTGATTCAGATCAAAGTCGATCTCACTCATCTCGTAACTGCCATCTTTATAAATGGCCAAAATCTGATCACCGGTATCAAAACTACCTAAAAGCAGACCGCGCTCGTCGTTATTAAGACGCCCGCTGGCCTCGTCCATCCATATCTTCATCGCGCCGAGGGTAGATTTCCCCTGCTCTGTCATCTCAATCTTACGAACGGGATATTTCGTCAGAATGTTTCCCTGTGAATTTCTGCCTTTAATGGCTAATTCCGCAAAGTCGAAATCAAATATCTTTTTCTTCGCCTTGCTCCCCTGCGTCAGACGCACTTCAATGGTTTCCGCTTCCCCGTTAGGATTCGCGGAGAAATAGTAAACCTTAGACTTTGGCGCTCCCTTGGTCAAATCGTATGCCCGATCACGCGTCACCGCTTTTACGTGAAAGCGTTTCACGTAAGTGCGCCCACTCTTGGCATCCAAATAGGCCATATTGTAAGTCGTCCGCTCATCTCCCTTTTTCCAGACCGCCACGTGGATAATGTCCTTGCCAACGAATACTTTTTCGGCGATTCGGGATACCTGAAAGTGCCCATCCTTGCGGAAAACAATGATATCATCAATATCGGAGCAATCCGTAATCAGGGTATCCTTCTTCAGTCCAGTACCAATAAACCCTTCTTTCAGATTGGCGTATAATTTTGCATTATTCGCGACTACTTCCGCAGCCTGGATCGTATCAAAGGTCTCAATTTCCGTTTTTCTTTCCTTGCCTTCCCCGTATTTGTCTAGCAAGCGCTCATAATAAGCGATCGTATAATCCGTCAGATTGGCCAGGTGGTGCTTGACCTCTTTTAGTTCTTCTTCTAGTTTGGCAATATATTCATCCGCCTTAAAAGAATTGTATTTAGAGATCCGCTTAATCCGGATTTCGGTTAGTTTTTCAATGTCCTCCCTGGTAATTTCCCGCATCAAATGCAGGCGCTGATCATCTTTAGCCGGCTCGTCGGAGGGGACCGAAATATATTTTTTTAGTTCCTGCCCGATCACTTCAATCACCTCCTCAAATGATTCACACTCTTCAATCTCCCGATAGATCCGGTTTTCGATAAAGATCTTTTCCAGGCTGGCCATGTGCCACTTTTCTTCCAGCGCAGCCTTTTGTATTTCCAGCTCCTGGCGCAGCAGATCACGCGTATCTTCGGCAGAGATACGTAAAATATCGTTGATGGATAAAAACTCGGGGCGCTCGTTGATAATTACACAGGCATTGGGAGAAATAGAGACTTCGCAGTTGGTAAAGGCATACAGGGCATCAATGGTCAATTCAGGTGAAGTACCCGAGGCCAATTCAATCTGCACCTCTACGTCCTTAGCCGTATTATCAATGATGCGTTTAATTTTAATCTTGCCTTTATCAGCAGCCTTAATAATGCTATCCTTCAAGGTCGAGGTAGTCACCCCGTAGGGCAGCTCCTTGATGACGATGGTACTTTTATCCATCTGCTCAATCTTGGCCCGCACTTTGATTTTTCCACCTCGTTTGCCACCCTGATAATCACTGACATCCACCGACCCTCCCGTTTGGAAGTCCGGATACAGCGTAAATTTCTTGCCCTCAAGGTACTTGATACAAGCCTTGATTAGCTCCAGAAAATTGTGGGGCATAATTTTGGTCGACAGACCAACGGCAATTCCTTCCACCCCCTGTGCCAGCAGCAGAGGGAATTTCATGGGCAATGTAACGGGCTCATTCTTGCGACCATCGTAGGAGAGTTGCCATTCCGTGGTATTCGGATTAAAGGCGACTTCCAGGGCAAATTTGGTCAGCCTGGCTTCGATATACCGCGGGGCGGCGGCATTGTCTCCGGTAAGCACATTTCCCCAGTTCCCCTGCGTATCGATGAGCAGATCTTTCTGTCCGATCTTTACCAGCGCATCTCCGATGGCAGCATCACCGTGGGGATGGTACTGCATGGTTTGACCGATAATATTCGCCACCTTATGGTAGCGTCCGTCATCCATCTGCTTCATGGCGTGCAGGATCCTTCGCTGTACCGGCTTGAGACCGTCAGCGATGGCGGGTACGGCACGTTCCAGGATAACGTAGGAGGCGTAATCGAGGAAATAATCTTCGTACATGCCTTTCAGGCTAATCACGTTATCTTCTTCCTGGCCTTGCTGGCCATTTTCGGGCGTTTCACTCATACAATTTTATTAAGGGCTGGTTACAGTAGGGAGCAAATTTACGGTTTTATTTTTAAAACAAAAAGTTTTGAATATACTCGCTTTTTAGGCTTCCGCAAAAAAACGTAGAAAGGGCAGCATTCCTGTAGATCGAGACGTTCTAAGAGTGATTAGGCGGTCTTTCGCTTTGGTCGCCTTGGCGGCAAAAGAATAATTAGACCGGACAATAATTGTGAATCTGGCACAAAGCAGTTAATTTGTAGCGAACAATGTAAAAATGCATGGAATTCGCTTTACCAGCAAACTACAATGAAAACAGCCTGATTAAAGCCTGTGTGCGCAACGAACGTTGGGCGCAGAAGGTTCTTTATGAAGAATATTACAGCAGTATGCTGGGGGTCTGCTTGCGCTACTCAAACAATAAGCACGATGCCCTGGATATCCTTCACGAAGGGTTTATCAAGGTGTTTAACCACATTAGTAAATACAAACCGGGAACTTCGCTATCGGCGTGGATCAGGCGCATTATGGTTAATACCGCCATTGATTATTACCGGAAAGCGATTCGTCGGCGCACAGAAGATATTACGGAAGCCTACCAGCTTAACACGGATGAGGCAGATGCCGTAAGCCAATTCACCGAACAGGAGATAATGGCTGCCATACAACAACTAACGCCGGCCTACCGGGCCGTCTTTAATTTATACGTCATTGAGGGATATTCCCACAAAGAAATTGGCGCTTACTTAAATATTACAGAAAGTACTTCGCGATCGAATTTAGTTAAAGCAAGATCGCGACTACAAGAACTGATCAAAAGAAACGGATAGACTTGCACTTATGAAACCAGATCATTGGGATGATATCATCCGGAAAAAAATGCAGTCCTTCAATGTCGATGAGACACCAAAGGACTGGGACCTCTTTGAGGAAAAGCTGACGCTTTCCCAGGGGGAACCTGCCCAACAGCCGGAAGAAGATTTCGACCAAATGGTCTTCCAAAAATTAAATCGCTTCGAGGCCAACGCCGGTAATAAAGCACAGCACTGGCAATTATTTGAGCAGCAAATGTATTATCTGACGAACCTGCGTCAACGACTGCTGCAGTACAAATTCATAGAAGTAGCGGCGCTTGCCTTACTGCTTTTATACGTTATCGAAGCCGATGCACCGGGCAGTACGCCTTTATCGGCGCCAAGCACTGAAACCCAGTCGGCCTTAAGTAATCAAAACATCCTTTCTGAGTCTGTTTCGTTGCCCAGTTCTAATTCCCATAATTCAAACGAGGTGGAAAGTATTCCCGGAACCCTCGAACCGGTAGCTTATATCCCCGCAGCGAATTCGGAAAAGAAAAATGCTATTTCCAGCACCTTACCACTCCAACCTTCAAACTCGATCGTATCCTCTGTTTCGACGACAAAGCCAGACTTAACCCAACTTTCTATTCCCCCTAAAAATAAAGCCCGGTGGAAAGTGCTAGCTACCCTGCCCGGCACCTCAGGGGCATTAGCCCGTCAACAGCCTCGTTTGTTTTCCGGTGTAAAGCCAGCCTCCGGCTTAAGCGTTCACATCAGTATGCTCGGAGGACTAGACTATAACCGGGTTATGACCCCGGAAAATCTACCCGCTGGAATTAAGTCCTTCGAACGCTATTCTGCCGGATACAGAGGAGGACTAGTGGCTGATTTTGGGCGGCAGGAAAGCCGGCTACGCTTTGGAGGTGGCTTAATTTATACGGCCAAGAAATACGAAGTGGGTTATAAAAGAATTAACGGTAGTTTCCTTCGCCGCGGCGGACTGACCACCGAATCACTAAGTGACATTGAGATCAATATTCTTAACGTGCCGGTCTTCGCACGCTGGGATGTTTGGCAGGGTAATAACTGGTCTTTATTTGCTCAGGGAGGGCTGGCACTACAAATGGCCCTACAGACCAATTATTACGCCGCCTACCCCGACAATTTTCCGCAACCCCTGGGCGTTAATCGTACACCCAGTCGTTTGTCCCCACTTAAGGACCGCAATGGCGGATTGCTGGAAGGCGGAAATTTTAAAGAAAACGGATTTTTCAGTAGCCAGTTTGGTCTTGGAGCCGAGCGCCAAATGGCCGAACGCTGGAGTATGTTCTTCCAGTCTCGTTACGAATATTCCATTGGTTACCTGTCTTCGGGCTTAGGTCCTACTCAGGACCGGATCAACACCTTCTCCTTAGAAACGGGTATTCGAGTGCAGTTAAAATAAGATCTAGTGGCTTTTTTTCGCAAAAAGCCTATTTTTGCAGAAAAAGCGATTCAAATATGCGGACAAGCCTTCTTAGCTTCAGCTTATCGATTATCCTTTTCTTCATCGTTAACACCATTAGGGCGCAGTGTGACTCCATTTATCACGAGGTCGATCCTTTCGACAGCACCACCGTCATATCCACTCCAACTATTAATATTGGCTATCTGGTACCCAGTAATTTCCAGACTTTAGATGGTTTTAAACTGGTCGAAGACGGCAAGCTACAGATCGCTTACGCCAGTAACGATTCTGTAGGTTCCTTATTTCTAACCGTTGGCATGGCCGAAAGAAATTTTCAAACCATCAGCTCCGGCAAGAACCGGGTCATGATCCTGACGGATAGTAGCCGGGTAGAAGGACTCTTAAACGTTCCCGACCGGGGCACCTTTGATCCCGACACTAATATGCGGGTCTATCAACACATTTGTGTACTCCCACTAGATCTTTTCTACCTCCTTACGGTAGATCCAATTCAACAGATCCGGGTTTATTACGATGGAGGTTACAAGCATACCATTACACTTACACCCCGACAAAAAGCAGATCTGCTGGAACTCCTAAAATGCCTGGGAGCCGAAGCCGGTATTTTTCCCAAATCGCCCTAAATATCGACTAGTTTACAGCCTAATAAACCAAAAGCAAATTCTTCCAAAAGAATCTCCACTGGTTCGAAAGAGCCCTCTTCTTCCAGTTTAATATCGGTTAGGGAGGGTAGATGCTCAGCAAAGTAAATGTGATTATTAGCCATTTCCAACAGCGTAACGGCCAGGGCACGCGGGTATTTAAAATCGGGATCAATCTCAGAGATGATATCCGCAATCTTTTTATTTAATGCTTTGTAGGTAAGGAAGAAGCCGTATTTATTTTCGATATCTACCTGCTTGGTATGATACCCTTTTGTCGATTCCGCCACAACGATACGATGCAGCACATCCTCGTCGACAAAATCAATGCTAGTATTACGTTTAGCGGTATCCACGATGGTAGCAATCGCAATCTTTAGTTTTTTACGCGGGTCTTTGATGTTAGTCGTATTCAGATCAATCCGAAAACGCATCCACTCCCAATACCAACACAGTAGATAAACCAGTAATTTGTGTTTACTCTTAAAATAGCGGTAGATCGACGCTTCCGTAGAATCAATCCGCTCCGCCAACTTTTTAAAGTTGAACTGCTCAAAGCCAAGCTCATCAATCAGCAAGATACTGTATTGAATAATCTTTTTCCCCAGCTTGGTCTCCTGTGGATCCCGGATATATAACTTTTCATTCAGTTTTATCTGTATCGAAATGGGCATAACCAATTAGTATTTCTTCATGATAATAGTTTAGCTCTTAAGCATAAAAGTAAACATTCCAGCAAAAGGTTCAATACTTTCAGAAATAAATCTCCCGAATCAGGCGCTTTTAACAGCTCCCATAAGACGCTTTAGCTTTCTCTTGTCCAACTGCCCGGCTGTTCTCCCCCTGTACAGAGCTCAATCCCGCACGGTTTTACATTTTGAGTATTAAGTCCACCCGCCAAATAAACGGGAACGGCTATCAACTCTAATTTGGGCATTGCTTTACGAAGTTCTCCGTAAGCCAAAGAGGGAATAGAATCGACTAGTTGAATCCCCGTGGTCAGTGTGCGTTGATGTTGTGCAATAATCTCGTAGGGATTTATTTCCGAACTAAGCAGGGAGGTTCTTATTGGGGGACCGCTGGGTATTGCTCCGACGAAACCTAATACATCTGCACCGTAGTGGAGCGCAAGCTAGGCTTCCGACAGACTACTGATGTAGCATATCTTGATCTTCGGCGACGGCATTTTCTGCATCTTCATTTCCGCTGGCTTCTTTTTCTACCACCTTCCCAATGTAGATCAGCGTCAGTTCTCCCTCTTCGTAATTGAGTTCCTCTAATTTTTTAGGAATAATATGAATTTCGCCTCCATTGTCCTTTACAAAAAGAGGGATAATCTTGCTGTCTACCTTCATATCATCGAAGTAATATTTTAGCCCTTCCATATCCCGAACCTGTAATTCGTGAATATCGGGATAATCCCGCGCCACCTCATTGATATTCAGATAATCATCGTAATAAGAGAAGAGTCCTTCGTCAGGACGCTCTCCAATGGGCTTGGTCAGCTCTTCGGAAGTAATCAGTCGGAAGCTTCCGCGCTCGCCAAAATCCTTCTTATATTTCTTCAAAGCGTATTCATTTACATCCGAGCTACTGGTCATGGCAATTAGATAACCGACATCCAACAACTCGAATTTTTCGGTTAGATCATCTGTGTAAATGTTACAATGTAAGCCCTCTAAGCCCATTGCTTTTGTCTTGCGAATACTACTTTCGTTATTATCAATAATAATGACATTACGTCCCTGGTCTTGTAGGTATTTAGCCATCACCCGGGAGGCCTTACTACTACCCACCAATAGGATACCACTCGAAGTACTTTGAATAACGCCAAGCAGACGGGCCACCAGACGGGCGGTGGTTGCATTCAACAATACCGTTCCCAAAACGATGAAGAATACTAATGGGGTAATGTATTCCGCGCCCGGCACCCCATTATTGGTTAGTGTGATTCCGAAAAGCGAAGCAATACCCGCCGCAACAATACCACGGGGACCTACCCAGGAGATAAAAATCTTCTCCCGCACGTTCAATTCGGACTGTCGAGTACTCACAAATACCCCGATCGGCCGCAAGACAAACACCACGAAACCAAACAAGGCAAAACTGCGCCAATCGTAGATGATCAAATACATCTCTTCTACGTTGATATTCGCCGCCAGAAGAATGAATAATAAAGAGATCAGTAATACACTCAGCGACTCTTTGAAGGATAGGATTTCATTCAGGCGGGGTACTTCCAGATTACCCAGTACCGTCCCCATGATCACTACCGTCAGTAGACCAGACTCGTGTGCCATAATTTCAGAAAACACAAAAGCACCTAAAACGAAGGCCAGCGTGAAGACATTCAGTAAATAGTGCGGCACCAGATCATTCTTAATGATTAAATACAGGGCATAACCCGCAACGGCCCCTAAAGCCAGGCCGATTAAAATAATCTGAAAGAAAGTGATAAAGGCATGGGAGGTAAAGGCTACCCCACCGTTGGCCGATTGTAAAAATTCGAAAACGAGTACCGCAACCAAAGCCCCGATGGGATCAATAAGGATACCTTCCCACTTTAAAACCGTGGAGGCGTTTCTGTTTAGGGGTACATTCTGCAAAATGGGCGCAATCACTGTGGGTCCCGTAACAATAATCAAACCCGCAAATAAAAACGAAATGGGCCAACTCAGCCCCATAATAAAATGTGCAGCCAGGCCTCCGCCAATGAAGGTGATCAAACTACCAATCGTAATTAATTTCAGGATGACCGGACCGACTCCCCGGATTTCTTTCCGCTTCAGGGTCAGACCTCCCTCAAACAGGATGACTCCGATGGCCAAAGAAACAAAATAGAAAAGATAATTACCCGGAAACAAACCCTCTCCCAGTTCTTCACTGTAAATGGGTTCCAACAACTTATGACCATCTTCGGTAAAAAAGACGGAAAGCGGACCGACGATCAGACCAATTAAAATAAGTGGCAGGATGGCTGGCACCTTAATGCGCCAGGCAATCCATTGAGCGGCAATACCGAGAATAATAATACTTGACAGTGCGACCATAAGCTGCAATATATAAAGCTATGCCTAAAATAAGAGAACAAGCGATAGCTTTGTTCAGTTTAGCTGGATTTATTTCTCTATATTTTTATCTTAGGGGTTCACCTTAGCGCTTAATTAAATACAATTCACCATGAAAAATGTACTACTCTACTTATTTATTTTGGCATCAGCGGGTCTTTTCGCCCAGGCAGAAGCCCCCAAACCAGATAAAAAAATGCCGGAAGCCAAGGTGGCGGTAACCCAACAGGAGGTCGTCATTGATGGCCAGACCATCGACCTTACGGCTAAAACCGGTACCATGCAGTTGCGCGACGAAAACAACGAGCCCATTGCGCTGTTCGGCTTTACCTATTACGCTAAAGATGATGCCGAAGCGAATCGCCCTATCGTTTTTGCCTACAACGGCGGGCCAGGTTCCTCTTCTTTCTGGCTCCACATGGGCGTACTCGGTCCCAGGCGCATCGTAGTTAACGATCCGGACTATAACCCGGCAGCCCCCTACGAATTAACCAATAACGAACACTCCATTCTGGCAGTCGCGGACCTGGTCATGATGGATCCGATCGGTACCGGCTTGAGTGTGCCACTGGGTAAAGCAGAATTTAAAGATTTCTGGGGCGTTGATCAGGACATCCGCAGTATCAGCCTCTTTATCACACAATTCCTCATCGAAGAGGGTCGAATGAACCATCCCAAATTCCTTTTGGGCGAAAGCTACGGTACCTTTCGTAATGCCGGCGTCATGAACAATTTACTCCAGCAGGGAATTGCCATGAACGGAGTGATTATGGTCTCCGCCGTTTTTGATCTGCGCACCTTAACCTTTCCTCCCGAAGACGATCTGCCCTACGTGGTCCACTTCCCCACCTATGCCGCTACCGCCTGGTATCACGATCAGGTACCCAACAAGCCTGAGAACGTTTATGATTTTCTGGATGAAGTCCGGGCCTTTACCGAAAACGAATACGTTCCCGCCCTTTTCAAAGGAGCCCGACTGAGTACCACTGAAAAAGAAGACATTGCCAAAAAACTGGCCTATTATACCGGTACCGATACGGAATACTGGCTACAGGCCAATCTGCGCGTCACCAATTCGGAGTTTTTTGCAGAAATGCTCCGCGAAGAAGGAGAGATCGTCGGTCGACTAGATTCGCGCTATACGGGTATCAACATGGATGGCATCAGCCAAACGGGGAGCTATGATCCTCAGTCCGCAGCCATCTCCCCTGCTTACATTACGGGATTCCTACACTATTTACACGAAGTACTGGAAGTAGACAAAGACCAGATGTACACTATTACGGCTGGCCGTCGTCCCGGATTCCAATGGGACTGGAGTCACCAGGGGAATAATGGCTGGGGAACGCAGGTAGCCATCAATACCGCTCCCGATATGGCCAAGGCTTTATCGCGCGACCCCAATATGAAAGTCTTGATCCTAAACGGTATTTACGATATCGCCACCGTTTTTTACGGTGTAGAACATACCGTTGATCATCTGGGCCTGCCCGAATCAGTACGAGATAATATTATCATGGAATACTACGAAGCTGGGCACATGATGTATACCGATCCGGCATCACTGGAGAAATTTGCCACGGATGTCAACGGTTTCATTCGGGAAGCGGTGGGTCAATAGACGCGTCGCCCTTTCCAGACGTAAGTCTTGCGGAAATTGGCCAGCAGACCTACCAGCGCGATATAGACGATGTGGTGTATTTGACTGAGCCAGTATTTTTTCAATAAGGACTTTCGTCCAAAAAAATGTGCAGCCCGTCTTAGGAAATAGTAATCCGTTCCGCTTTTCAGCAAAAAAAGCAGCAAGAACAGGATAAGTCCTAAAATGGGCTGTATTATTATTGCAAAAAGACTGAGGATAATGACCCAGCAGAAAAAAAAGACCAGGGCCAGGGCCAGGGTCACCCGCCACTCGGAATACTGACTCGATTTGGAAGCCCAGCGCAGTCGTTGCGATAAAAAAGAAGGATAATCTGGTGGAGCCCCGGTTGCCACCACCATATTTTTTGACTTAACAAACCCAATCTGGCCCGGGAAAGCAAGTGCCATTTTTTGCAACAGTAGCATATCATCCCCGGAAGCTAAATGATCAATGCCGCGGAAGCCTCCTACTTTTGCGTAAGCCGAACGCAAATAAGCCAGGTTGGCACCATTGCCCATTCTCATCCAATCTCCTTTTATTCCGGCACCGGTAATCAGCATCATCCCCAGGGTATCGAGTGCCTGAAAGCGACCTAGTACACTGTCTTCTGCTTCCAGCTCGACCGGTGCCGTTGCCATCACCACCTGCTCCTGTTTAAAAAAGGTCGCCCAGCCTGGCAGCCAATCCTCGGGCACCTGACAATCGGCATCGGTGGTCACAATTAGCTCCGCCGAACTCAGCGAAATCGCTTTGGCGATCGCCTGCTTTTTGAAAGCGACCGCTCCTTCTTTCTGGGGGTAATCAGCCATTTGAATAAGCTGCAGGTTGGAATATTCCCGCTGCCGTTGCTGAACGATAGCTGCCGTTTTATCGGTCGAAAAATCATCGACCACCCAAACGGTATACAGAGAATCCGGGTAAGTATTATTGAAAACAGAATCAAGGCAGCCAGCAATCGTACTGGCTTCGTCCCGGGCCGGAATGATCACATCTATGGTAATCTCAGGATGGGCCTCCCCTTTTAAGCGCCAGCTGGCTAGTGCCCGCCAGCTTCGCAAATAAATACTGATTAACCAAAGGTAGGAAAGGGCCAGTATCAGGGCTATTATAAAAAACAAGCGCACTAAAAGAGCTCTTCGTACTCATTAGAATCATTACGGCCGGTATCGCGCTTTTCGCGGTCTAGCTCTTTCAACTCCAGCGGCTCACTATCCAGCACTTCGTAATCAACTTCCTCACCTTTTGTCTGCTTTTCATATTCTTTTTTAGCATCCTTTAAGCGCTTATTGAAGAAAGCCTTACCCGCCAGATAAGCGGATACCAAAGGGAAACCAAAGATGGTCAACACACTAGCCACCACCCCGATAATCAGATTATCCTTGAATAACTTAACGATCCACTTGAAGTAATTCACAATGACCTTATGGTCAATGATTGCTGCGGCAATCAGGAAGATAGGCGATAAAATGTATAAAATTCTAAAGATAAAGCGCGCTAAAAAAAATAGCACCACCAGGGCAAAAATGGCGATCAGAATACTCCATAGCGGATTGGGCCGGTTCTGATTACCACCAGGTATATTAAAATTATAGAATCTTCTTTCTTGCATGACTTTTATTTTTCCAACGACTAATTTAATCCATTTGTTCTGCTTTTTCAAAGTATAGCGGACTTACCTCGACCAAGCAGGCAAAAAATCGGACAATAAGATTCATTCTTCATTTTTTGGTGTTCCAATAGAAATAGGCCTATTTTTGAATCATTTTAGCCGGGGACGAACGAAAAATCACCCCCAGTACCGCTTATAAGTAATTGATCAATCAATTCAGATAATCATATGAAATACCCACGAGCTAGCGCACACCAGAACGCGGATGAATATAGGGGATTTGCTCTGGGCAAAAGGATAAAGTAAAAAGGGTAAAGGTTAAAATGTGACATGACTTTAACCTTGGGACTTTAACCTTTAACCTTCGAATTCAAC
>Ga0102940_1000509_pt1 | contig 26580 bp, 27 predicted proteins | sample SalPonR2_C_D1_MG_FD_78215 | JGI IMG/M metagenome (GOLD analysis project Ga0102940, IMG submission 78215) | Salt pond soil microbial communities from South San Francisco under conditions of wetland restoration - Salt Pond MetaG R2_C_D1_MG | ecosystem: Environmental > Aquatic > Marine > Intertidal... | reverse complement strand
GTGGTCGGTCCAGCACATCGCCAGCGCGGCATTCGCGGGCTCGAAAGGCACCGTGTCGGACATCCAGCCGGCCCAGGCCCCGTCCGAGCCCAGTCGCGCCCAGGACGCTCCGCCACAGGCGAGGACAGTCGCGCGCGGGTGGAGCACCGTCGGCCCCTCGGGGGTATCGAAACACACCGCTCCGCCTTCGCCCCAGCCAGTCCAGCGCCAGCGCCGGTGCAGGGTCACGCCCTGTTCCTCCAGCCGTCGCAGCCAGGCCCGCAGCAGGGGCGAGGCCTTCATCGTCTTCGGAAAGACCCGCCCGGTTGTGCCGGTGAAGAGCGGCTGTCCCAGCGCCTCGGCCCAGTGCATGATCTGCGTAGGGCCGAACTCGGACAGCACCGGGCGCAGCGGCCTGGCCCGGTCTCCATAGGCGGACAGGAAGGTTTCGAAAGGTTCATGCTTGGTCAGGTTCAGGCCCGTCTTTCCCGCCATCAGGAACTTGCGCGCGGGCGATGGCATGGCCTCTGCCACCCTCACGGAATGGCCTGCCGATGCAAGCGCCTCTGCCGCCATCAACCCCGCAGGTCCGGCGCCGATGATCAACGCATCGCTCACACTTCAGCCCGTGGCAGGCCACCCTTGATCTCGACCACGCGCTGCGGGAAGGGAATCTCGATATCGTGGGCCTGCAGAGCGTTCCAGATCGCGAAAAGCACGCGGGAGGTATATTTGTGCCGCCCGTCGTCGATCCCGTTGACCCAGAATTCGCAGGCGAAATCGATGCCGGACTCGCCGAAACCGCGCAACTCGCAATCGGGCTTTTCCGGTTCGGTCAGGACAAAGTCCAGCGCGCCCACCGCCTTTTCGATGATGCCCGGGACCAGGTTGATGTCCGTGTCATAGCTGACGGAAAAGGGCGCCTCATAGCGGTTGGCGCTGCCCTGGTCGGAATAGTTCACGACGCGGGTGATGATGAAATCCTCGTTCGGGACGACGATCCAGCGCCCGTCGAAGGTTTCCAGGATCGCCGCGCGCGCGGTCATCTTGACGATGGTACCGGCCTCGCCGCCGTCCAGCTGCACGAAATCTCCGACGGTGGCCTGTCCCTCCAGCAGCAGGATGATCCCGGAAATGAAATTCGATGCGATCTTCTGCAGGCCAAAACCGATCCCGACGCCCAGCGCGCCGGTCAGCACCGCCAGCGACGTCAGCGGGATGCCCATGATGTTCATCACCAGCAGGAAGGCGACACCGAAGATCACGATCTCGGCGCTCTTGACGGCCAGTTGCCGGGTGGCCGGGCGCATGTCCTGCTGTTTCTGGATCAGGGCCGCGGACTGGTCATTGGACCAGCGCCCGAACCAGAACATGACCGCGGCCACCACGATGAATTGCAGTGCCTTGAGAACGGAAAAGGACAGGTTGCCCAGCGGAACAACGGCCGCGTCCAGCCAGGCGACGACGGGTTCGATGAGCCCCACCACGTAGAGCGCCGCCACCGGCACCATGACGTATCGGCCCAGCGCCCTCAGGAAGGGGTCCTGCAGCATGTCGCGGGCAAAGGCCCGCACTGCGAGGAACAGGAACACACGTTTGCCAAGGGCGATTATCGCCCCCGAGTCGAAAAGCGACCGCGTGACCTGTTCGCCCGCAGCCGTCAGGCCGAAGGCCAGAAGCGGCAGCACCAGCGGCAGGAACAGCAGCATGAAGCGCCGGGTCCTGGCAAAGATCGTCTCGGCGGCCTCGGGCGGGGTCAGCAGCCGCTCGATCTGCGGGCCAGCCTTGCGCATGAAGGCCAACGCCGCCAGCCAGGCCAGGACCAGCAGTGCCAGTTGCGACCAGAAGGCCGGGCTGAGCAGCCAGTCCCGACCCTGTTGCCCCCAGTCCATGAGCATCGGGCCGTATTCGTTCCAGATCGACTCGAACATGTCCTGCCCTCTTGAACCCTTGGCGCATCCCGGGTCGCTCTTACACTAGCTTCATGACCAGAGAAACGCCCATGTGCGCACTTTGCGGTCGGCCCCTTCCACCGGAGGTGCCGCAAAGCCTGCACCATCTCGTGCCCCGGCTGAAAAGCGGCAAGGGCGGTCCGGCGGTGCTGCTGCATCACACATGTGACACCGAAAAAACACGCGACCCTGACAGAACCCGATCCGGCACGCGCGCACCAAACGCCCGAGGCGCTGCGTGCCCACCCCGACTGGCGAGTTTCATCGTCTGGGCACGCGAGCGCCCGGTCGGGTTCAATTCCCGCAGAAAGGGCGGGCGGCGCCAGCATCGGGCAAAGGGTGCGCCCGACAGATTTCCACCCGGAACGCCCTAGCAGATCATTCCCTTGATCGCCGTGACGTGGTCGGCCCTGGCGGCCAGCACATCGGCGGCAATGGCGCGGGCCTCTTCGACAGGCGCATCGCAAACCCGGTCCACGAGTCCGAAGGCAAAAGCGTCGTCGCTGACAATCTTCTGCCCGCCCATCAGGATCAACTTCGCGCGGGCCGGGCCGACGAGCGCGGACAGGCGGCGCGGATCCGTAGGCTGCGGCAAGTGACCCAGCTTCATAACCGGGTAGAAGAATTTCGCCCCAGGCACGCAGAGCCGCAGATCACAGGCCAGCACCATGCCCATGGCACCTCCGGCCACCGTGCCGTTGAGCGCGGCGATGGAGAGTCCGCGAAACTCCGCCACCGCCCAAGACAGCCGTTCCCACTGCGGCGAATGCGCAAGCGTTCCGCCCTCGACCTCGTCAAGGTCGGCTCCGGCGCTGAAGATATTGCCAGCGCCGGTCAGGACAAGCACCCTTTCGCGCGCCTCGCCCACGGCACCGGACAACTCTGTCAACATCGTCTCGGTCAGCGCATTGGCCTTTTCGGGACGGTTCAGCGTCAGGGTCAGGACATCGCCCTCGCTTTCCACCCTGATCACGACAGGCCCACCTTTTGGCGCACTTCCGGGTCGCGCAGGGAAACGTCCTGACCCAGCCAGGCATCGGCCTCGGCCCCGCACATCCAGACCAGCGCCCGGGCCGGCCAGTCCGGCGGGATATGGTCGGACCAGTCCAACTGACTGACGGGGTTGATGCCCGATGCCTTGATGTCCTTCTGCATCTGCGTAGCAACGGTTCCCGGCGACAGGCCGAGCGCACGGATGCCCCGATCACGGTATTCCAGATCCGCCGAACGGGTCAGCATATAGGCCCCCGCCTTGGAGGCGCAGTAGTGCGACCAGCCCTCAACCGGGCCATGCGCCGCCCCCGACGAGATCGTCAGGATCGTGCCGCCGCCCTGTTCCAGCATCCCCGGCAGCACCGCGCGCATACCGTTGAAAACGCCCTTCAGGTTGATGTCGATCACCTTGCCCCAATCCCCGGGATCGGCCTCGGCCAGGTGCGAAATCGGTTCGATCACCCCGGCATTGCCAATCAGCACGTCGATCCGGCCAAAGGCGGCAATGGTCGCATCCACCGCCGCCTGCATTTCCCAGTAGCGGCTGACATCGCAGGGAATGGCGACCGCCGCCGCGCCAATCTCACCGGCCAGTTCCGCGATACGCTCCTCGGTTCGGGCCAGCAGCGCGACCCGCGCCCCGGCCGCTGCAAAGGCGCGCGCCGCCTCGGCCCCGATCCCTCGACTGGCCCCGGTGATCAGCACCACCCTCTCATTCATTGCCCTGTCACCTGCCTGAGCCATTGATTCCCCATCTGTTCGATGCCCTGCGCGAGCGAATGATATCTCCACCTTGACCCCGGCGACAGGGCTTGGAAAGCTCGCGCATAGATTTTTGATAGGAGCACCCACGATATGACGAAACCGTTTGTCCTGCGCATGGGCGGTCTTGGGGCCGCCCTCCTGTGCGGCTCCGCCGCAAGCGCCGATGTCACCGCCCAGCAAGTCTGGGACAATTGGAAGACCCAGATTGACGCCTACGGCGAAGGCGTCAGCATCGGCTCCGAAACCATGTCCGGCGATACGCTTACCGTCGACTCGCTGACAATGGAAATTTCCGACGAGGAGATGAACGTCGAGGCCGAGATGGGCCCGCTGACCTTCACCGAACTGGGTGACGGGACCGTCCGGGTCGGGATGCCCGAAAGCTATCCCATGACGCTCGAGGTCGATGGCAACCCCGTTCAGGTCACCATCAGCAACGAGGGACTGGAGATCATCGCCTCCGGCACGCCCGGGGCCCTGGCCTATGACCTCAGCGCCGACCGCTACGCGATCACCCTTGACAGCCTCGGGCCGGAATTCGAGGAAGAGGGCATCCTGAATGCCGGTATGATCGCCATGAACGACGTGAGGGGCGACTATACGGTTGCGACCGGCGACGACCTGACAGTGATGGACTACACCCTCGACGTTGGCAGCGCCGAGATCGACGTGGACCTGCGCGAGCGTGGCGGCCCGGGCGTGATCCTGGTGGCTGCGCAGATGGCCAATCTCGGGCTGAATGCCGAGATCGCCATGCCAGAGGCGATGGACACGGACGCCCCCGAGACCATGTTCGCCGAGGGCTTCGCTTTCGAGGGCGGCTATTCCATCGGAACGTCCACCTACGAGTTCGAGATCGACGAGGAAGGCGAGTCCATGTCCGGCAACGTCGCAACCGACAGCACAGGGCTGACAGTTGCCGCCGGTTACGACGGCATGACCTACCGGTCGCAGACACAAGGGCTGGACATCAACGTGTCTGTTCCCAACGAATTGCCCTTCCCTGTCGAGGCGGCGCTGTCGACATTCGGCTTCACCCTCGATGTCCCGCTCAGCCAATCGCTCGAACCGCAGGACTTCGAACTGGGCATGGAGCTGCGGGATCTGACGGTCGGCAATGGGCTGTGGAACATCTTCGACCCCGGCGAGGCGCTGCCACGCGATCCCGCCACCTTGGCCCTGAACCTGACCGGGCAGGCCACGCCGCTGTTCGACTTCATGGACCCGGAGCAGGCCCGGCAGGCCGCCATGTCCGACATGCCCGCCGAACTTCACGAGGTGGACCTCAATGAGTTGATCCTGCGCGTGGCGGGGGCCGAGGTCACGGGCGACGGCGGCTTCACCTTCGACAACAGCGACCTTCAGACGATCCCGGGCATACCCCGTCCCGAAGGCCAGGCCGATTTCAGGCTGGTCGGGGTGAACGGACTGATCGACAATCTGATCCAGATGGGCCTGATCCCGCAGCAACAGGCCGCGGCCCCGCGCATGATGTTGGGCATGTTCGCCACGCCCGTGGGCGATGACGAACTCACCTCGACCATCGAGATCAACGAGCAGGGTCATATCCTGGCCAACGGTCAGCGCATCCGGTAACTCCAACGGACGACAACATTGCGGGGCGTCCGTTATGCCGGGCGCCCCGTTGCACGGATGCGCCCCGCCGCGGGGTCGTACTTGCGGTGCGGTGCCGGGCGGGCTACCTCTCTGCAAACCGAAGGGAAACCCCGAGGATGACCATGTCACGCCCCCCCTCCGAGCTTACCGAGACCCTGCTGCGCGCGGCCAAGGCCGCCGGGGCCGACAGCGCCGATGCCATCGTGGTCAGCGGCGCCTCGTCCTCGATAGACGTTCGCTCCGGGGCGCTTGAACAGGCAGAGCGCGCGGAAAGCACCGACATGGGCCTGCGGGTCTTCCTGGGCCATCGGCAGGCCAATGTCTCGGCGTCCGACACAAAGGATGCCACGATCGCGGAAATGGCCGAACGCGCCATCGCCATGGCCCGGATCGCGCCGGAGGACCCCCATGCCGGGCTGGCTGCAAAGGATCAGCTGGCCACCGATCTTGACGCAAATTCGCTCGACCTGGTGGACACTGCGCCCGAACCGGACCCGGCGATGTTGCAAGGCTGGGCCGAGGAGGCCGAGGCCGCGGCGTTGGCGGTCGAGGGCGTGACGCAGGTGCAGTCTGCCAGCGCCACTCATGGCAACAGGCGGGTCCACCTGGCCACCAGCACCGGTTTCTCGGCCGGCTACGACGGAACGGGTATCTCCATTTCCTGCGTGGCAATCAGCGGTACCGGGACCGGGATGGAACGCGATTACGACTACGACAGCCGTACCCATCTGTCCGACATGCGCGACCCGGCCGAAATCGGTCGGCGCGCAGCCGAACGTGCCGTCTCCCGGCACGGCGCGCGCAGACCGGCGACGGGCAGTTACCCGGTGGTTTTCGACGAACGCATCGCCGGCAGCCTGATCGGCCATCTTGTGCAGGCGATCAACGGCAGCGCCATCGCGCGCGGGTCATCCTGGCTTCTCGACGGCATCGGCCAGCAGATTTTGCCCTCCGGGCTGTCGCTGGTCGAGGACCCGCACCGCGCCCGCGTGCAGGGCTCGCGGCTGTTCGATGCCGAGGGCCTGCCGACAAACCGCCGGACCATCGTGAACGACGGCCGTTTGACCGGCTGGACCCTGGACCTGGCCACCGCGCGCAAGCTGAACATGGACAGCACCGGCAACGCCATGAGGGGCGTCTCGGCCCCGCCCTCGCCCGGGGTCACTCACCTGGCACTGACCCAAGGCGTGCGCAGCCGCGCCGAATTGCTGTCCGACATGGGTACGGGGCTTCTCGTGACCTCGATGATCGGCTCGACCATCAACCCAAACACCGGCGACTATTCCCGCGGCGCCTCGGGCTTCTGGGTCGAGGACGGCGAAATCGCCTACCCGGTGAACGAATGCACGATCGCGGGCAACCTTCGCGAGATGCTGCGCCGGATGGTACCGGCCAATGACGCCCAACGACACCTGAGCCGCGTCGTGCCTTCATTGCTAGTCGAGGGGTTGACCCTTGCCGGTGATTGACGATCTCACCCTTCTGGAACAGGCTGCGCACGAGGCTGGCGAAATCGCCATGCGCCACTTCAAGGCCGATCCACAGGTCTGGGAAAAGGACGAGGCCGCTGGCCCCGTCACCGAGGCCGACCTCGCCGTTGACCGCTACCTGCGTGACAAACTGCTGACCGCGCGGCCAGGCAACGGCTGGCTGTCGGAGGAAACCGAGGATGACGCCGACCGCCTGGGCGCCGATCACGTGTTCATCGTCGACCCCATCGACGGCACACGGGCCTTCATCGACCACAGCAAGGACTGGGCGCTGTCGTTGGCCGTGGCCGAGAGAGGGGCCGTTTCCGCGGCTGTCGTCCATCTGCCCGCGCGCGGGCAGACATACAGCGCGGCCCGTGGCGGCGGCGCAACGCTGAACGGCGCGCCGGTCGAGGTTACCGGCACGACTGACGCGACCCAGGCCGAGGTCCTGACAACAAAGTCCAACTTGGCGCCCGGCTTCTGGCGCGGACCAGTGCCCGGCTTCCGGCGAAGCTTTCGGACATCGCTGGCCTATCGGCTATGTCTCGTGGCCGAAGGGCGCTTCGACGCAATGCTGACCCTACGCCCGACCTGGGAATGGGACGTGGCCGCGGGCAGCCTCATCGTGACCGAGGCGGGCGGCCGTGCCACCGACGGCAACGGGGACGCCCCGCTTTTCAACACGCCCCAACGCCAGATCGCGGGCATGGTGGCCGGCGGCACACTGCACGGCACGCTGATGGGCGAGCTGCGCCGCGACCTTTCCCGGCCCGGTCACTTTACCCTGCCCGGCTGAGCGCCTAGGCTTTGAAGCAGCGCAGAAAATGCAGGAGCAGGGACATGGCACAGCGCCTTCACCTGGTATTCGGCGGCGAACTCGTCGATCCGACCAAGAACACCTTCAAGAACGTCGATGACATTCACCTTGTGGGGATCTACCCCGACTATGAACAGGCCTTTGACGCCTGGAAGGCCGAGGCCCAGCGCACCGTGGACAACGCACACATGCGCTATTTCATCGCCCACCTTCATCGCCTCCGCGAAGAGGACACAGAAGCCTCGCCGACCGAGGAACTGGGCTGAGCCGCGCCCCGGCCAGACGCTTCTAGGATGACGGAACCCAAGCCGCCGCTTGTCTGGATCTGTAGCGACGATGCCGGGAACCTGGCCGCGGCCATCGCGCTTGCGCGGCACCTTCACCGGGCAGAGACCGAGGTGCGCTTGCTTCTGAGCGCCCCTCGCGATGAGCTGGGACAAGTCGCCGCACATGGATGCCCGCCAGCAGACCTGGTCGAGTCCCCCGCCGACAGTGGTCCGGCCGGGCGCGCCCTGCTGGACCGGCACGCACCCTGCGTGCTGGTCTGGTTCGGCGGTCTTCGCCCGGCCCTGATGACGGCGCTGGGTCGGCGCGGCCTTCCCATGATCCTGGTCAATATCGCCCTGCACCAGCTCGCACCGCGAGGTCTGGGCCTGGGCGCGCGCAAGCTGCGCCAGCCACTTGCCGGGTTCGGACGCATTCTGGGTGTCGACGGCGCCACCGGAAACCGCCTTCAGAAGCTGGGGGTTCCCGCCGACCGGATCACCGTGACCGGCCCCCTGAAAGAAGACGCCGACCCCCCCGGTCACGACCCCAACGAATTGACGGTCATGGCCGAGGTCGTGGGCAGTCGCCCCGCCTGGTTTCCCAGTGCCATCGTCCCTGGCGAGGTCGCCCAGATCGCCGCCGCTCACAAGTCAGCAAGCCGACGCAGTCACCGGCTGCTAACCATCGTTTCGCCCCGGGCGACCGTGGACGGGCCAGACCTTGCACGCCGCTTGGCCCGTTCGGGGCTCCGCACGGCCCTGCGCTCGGCCGAGGAGCCCCCCGACGAAGAAATCCAGGCGCTGGTCGCGGACTGCCCGGGCGAGGCCGGCCTGTGGTATCGTCTGGCGCCGGTCTGCTTCATGGGGGGCACCCTGTCGGGGCCGGACGGCCCGGCCCCCTTTGCCGCCGCCGCGGTCGGCTCGGCGGTGCTGCACGGGCCCTTCGTGCAACCCTGGCAGGACCAGTATCGGCGCCTGTCGCAGGCCGGGGCCGCGCGCAAGGTGCGCAGCGGCTCCGAACTGGGGGTGGCGCTGGGCGAGTTGATAGGGCCGGACCGGCCCGCCACCATGGCTCACGCCGGTTGGGAGGAAGTCACGCAAAGCTCCTTGGCCTATCACGATTTGACGACCCTGATCGAGGACACGGCGTTTGTCGGGGGGATCGCCTGATGCGCGCGCCAGGCTTCTGGTACGGGGCCCCGGAACGCCCCGGTCTGGGCGCGCGGCTTCTGGCGCCGCTTGGCTGGCTTTACGGCGCCCTGACCGCAAGGCGTGTCGCACGACCCCCGGCCCACAGGGCGGGCGTACCGGTGATCTGCATCGGCAATATCAATGCAGGCGGCACCGGCAAGACGCCCACGGTGATCGCATTTGCCCGGCACATGGCTGAGCGCGGCGCCGCGGTGCATGTCGTCAGCCGCGGGCATGGCGGGACACAGACCGGCCCCCTTCGCGTCGACCCGACGCTCCACACGGCCGCCGGCGTGGGCGACGAGCCGCTTCTGATCGCAGCCTTCGCCCCGGTCTGGGTCGCGCGGGATCGCGCCGCCGGGGTCCGCGCCGCCGAAGCAGCCGGGGCCAGGGTGATCCTGCTGGACGACGGGTTCCAGAACCCGGCCGTGGCCAAGGACCTGTCCATCGTCGTCGTGGACGCGGCCAGGGGCTTCGGCAATGGCCGTGTCCTGCCGGCAGGGCCGCTGCGCGAACCCGCTCACACCGGCCTCGCCCGCGCCGATGCCCTGCTGGTAATCGGCGCGCCAAGGGAGAGGGAAGCTTTCCGCCCCGAACTGCCTGAGCATTGCCAACGGCTGGAGGGCGCGCTCGCCGCCTTGCCGACGGGGATGCCCTGGCGCGGAATGCGTGTGCTGGCCTTTGCCGGGATCGGCCACCCCGAGAAGTTCTTCGCCACCCTGCGCGGGCTTGGGGCGGAGGTGGTGCGCGGCGAGCCGCTGGCTGATCATCAGCCTCTGGGCGACGCGCTGATGCTGCGGCTGGAAAAGGAAGCCGCACTGCTCGGCGCCCAGCTTGTCACCACCGAAAAGGACGCGGTGCGCTTGCCCACCGCATTCCGGCAAAAGGTCATTACGCTGCCCGTCCGGCTGGATCTGGCGGATTGGTCGACCTTGGATGGCCTGCTGGCTCAGGTGTCGGCCAAGTCCTGATCCTGCCCAAACCGGGGAGCAGCGCGGCCGGTCGCGAGGTCGGCCCCGGAAAACCTGATCGGTGCACGCACGCCCGGCACGCCTTCGGGATCGATACGCAGCCCGCGCGCCACCACCTGTGGATCTGCAAAGACCTCGGCCATGTCATTGATCGGCCCGGCAGGCACGCCCATGGGCTCGCAGGCGGCCAGCAGATCGGCCTTGGTCCAGGTGAGGATCTCCCCTGCCAACCGATCGACCAGAAGATCGCGATGCTCCAGCCGTGCGGGGTTGGTCGCAAATCGCGCATCATCGGCCAAGGCGCCCAGCCCCAGCAGGGTGCAGAACCGGCGAAACTGCCCATCATTGCCCACGGCGACGATCACATAGCCGTCGGCACAACCGAACACCTGGTATGGCACGATGTTCGGATGCGCGTTGCCCAGCCGCGCTGGGGCCGCGCCCGTCGCCAGGTAGTTCATCGCCTGGTTGGCAGTGGTGGCGACGGCCACGTCGAGCAACGCCATGTCGATGTGCTGCCCTTCACCGGTGCGGTCTCGCTGGTGCAGAGCCGCCAGAACCGCGTTGCTGGCATAAAGCCCGGTCAGGATGTCGGTGACGGCGACACCCACCTTCTGAGGCTGGCCGTCCGGCTCGCCCGTGACGGACATCAGGCCCGACATGCCCTGGATGATGTAGTCATACCCCGCCCGCGCGGCATAAGGACCATCCTGTCCGAATCCGGTGATGGAACAATAGATCAGCCCGGGATGGACAGCCTTCAAGCTGTCATAGTCCAGCCCGTATTTCGCCAATCCGCCGATCTTGAAGTTCTCGATCACCACATCAGCCCCTGCGATCAAACGCTTGGCGGCGGCCAGGTCATCGGGCACCGTGAAATCCAGAACGACCGAGCGCTTGCCACGGTTGCACCCATGGAAATAGGCGGCCGCCCTGTCGCCGTCACGGTCGATGAAGGGCGGCCCCCAGTGGCGGGTGTCGTCGCCGGCCGGGGCCTCGATCTTGATCACCTCGGCCCCGAGGTCAGCCAATAGCTGCCCGGCCCAGGGGCCGGCAAGGATACGGGCCAGTTCCACGACCCTGAGCCCGTCGAGAGGCGTCATTCGGCCGCGTCGGCCTCGGCCAGCTTTTCGTCCAGCACCGCGGCGAAATCGTCATAGGACATGTTGGAGTATTTCTCACCCTGGATGACGAAGCTAGGGGTGCTCTGCACATCGTCTGCCTCGGCATTGGCCTGGTACCAGCCATAGAGGTTCTGCGCGGTTTCGCCGTCGCTCAGACAGCTATCCAGGTTCTCGTCCGTCAACCCCGCGACCTTGCCTATGCGGCGCAGGTCGGCGACGATTTCCTCGCCGCTTTCACGACGGGCCCAGTCCTGCTGACGCTCGTATATCAGGTCGGTGATTCCGAAAAAGCGGTCCTCGCCGCCGCAGCGCGCCACCATCGAGGCCCAGAGCCCCGGCCGGTCGAAATAGACCTCGCGGTAGACGAAGCGAACCTTGCCGGTGTCGACGTAGTTTTCCTCGATCTGTGGGAACTGCGTCTGGTGGAAATCGGCACAATGCGGACAGGTGAACGAAGCGTATTCGATCACCTCGACGGGGGCATCCGCGTCGCCCTTGACCATCTCGGTGATCTGGCTGGTGTCGACCTCGGCATCCTGTGCCATCGCGGCCCCCAGAACGGGGTCGGCGGGCACGGACGGCCGGGTCAGAAACCAGGCGCCGCCGGCAACGGCGGCCACAGCGACAGCGGCGATAAATGCGTTTTTCATGGGGCCTCTTTCATTTCCTGATGTTTCGCTTGCCCAGCACATTGGTGCCAAGCGCCTGAAGGGCAAGCCGCAATCGCTCGTCGCCGACGTCACCGGTAATCTCTTGCGCGGTCTCGACGGTGGCGGGATCGGGCCTGTGGGTTCTTTTCGGGGCATGGTCGAAAGCCAGTTTCCCCTCTGCAAAACCGGTGGGCGCGGTCTGGGTGATATGGATGCGCGCAATGGCGTTGTAGCCGTAGCAGGCGTTCACCTTCTCGCGAATCTGTTCCTTCTGCATTTCCAGCATCGGGGCCTGCGCGCCACTGGTCAGCAGCGACAGGGTCGCGCCCATCCCGCCGTGCGAATAACTGACCTTGACCGGATGCGCGACACGCGCAGTGGCCTCGCCCACGATTTCCGACCAATGGGTCAGAAGCCGCGAAACGGCAAAGCCCCGCGATTCCGAGGCGGTGCGGATTCGTGGCTGCATCAACGTCGCGGCACGGGAAAAGCCGCGTGTCGTGCCGGTGTTTCCGAAGGGCTTGCGTGGTTGTGTCATGGCTGCGCCCTACTCTAAGCACATGAGCGGCAGACGCCAGAGCCAGCCGGAAAGGACGACATAAAGAATGCGTGACGCGGCGATATCTCGACACCTGCTGGCCTGGTATGATCACCACGCCCGCGCACTGCCTTGGCGGGTCGGCCCGGCGGACCGCGCCGCCGGCGTCCGGCCCGACCCCTACCGCGTCTGGTTATCCGAGATCATGCTGCAACAGACCACGGTTGCCGCGGTGCGATCCTATTTTCATGAGTTCACAACGCGCTGGCCAACCGTAACCGACCTGTCCGCGACGGAGGACGCCGAGGTCATGGCCGCATGGGCCGGGCTAGGGTATTATGCGCGCGCCCGCAACCTGCTGAAATGCGCGCGGCAGGTCGTCGCGGACCACGGCGGCCACTTCCCCGCGGCCCGCGCCGAGTTGCTGACGCTGCCGGGGATCGGCCCCTATACCGCCAGCGCCATTGCCGCTATCGCCTTTGACGAGGCGGCAACGGTGGTGGACGGCAACGTTGAGCGTGTCATGGCGCGCCTGCACGACGTAGAGACCCCCTTGCCGACCGCTAAGCCCGCACTGACCGCCCTGGCCGAGCGCCATACGCCAAGCGATCGGCCCGGTGATTATGCCCAGGCGGTGATGGACCTTGGCGCGACGATCTGCACGCCGAAATCCCCCGCCTGCGGAATTTGCCCCCTGCGCGAGCTCTGCGCGGCCCGTCTTGCGGGCCACGCCGCCGATCTGCCTCGCAAGCTGCCCAAAAAACCCAAGCCCACGCGACAGGGCATCGCCTATATCGCACGGCGCACGGATGGCGCATGGCTGCTGGAAACCCGGCCCGACAAGGGGTTGCTGGGCGGGATGCTAAGCTGGCCCACTTCGCACTGGGGTGATGATCCCGCCCCTGCCCCGCCGATAGAGGCGGACTGGCACCCGTTGGAGGCCGAGGCTCGCCACACCTTTACCCATTTCCACCTGCGGTTGGCGGTGCATGTGGCCAGGGTTCCCTTCGAAGCAGAGCCGAATCGGGGCAGATTCCACCCGAACGAGGCGTTTCGGCGCGCCGATCTGCCCACGGTCATGCGCAAGGCCCATGACCTTGCCGCCGCGACGTTGCGGGACCTTTGAGAACGCGGCCGATTACAATAAGCTTCACTCGACAAGCCCAGGCAGGTTTCGATGGCCACGACAGACCACATCCCCAATGCCGAACTGACCCGGATCGGCCGCGCCCTACCCTTCTGGGCTTCGCTCATTCTGGTACCGCTGGCCTGGCTGGCCGCCATCAAGGGCGGCTGGTACATCGCGCTGCTGCCGCTGGCGACCTGGCACCTGTTCACGGTGCTCGACGCCGTGCTGGGCCGCTATACCGAGAACGCCGATCCCGAGACGGTGACGGCCGAGCTGTTCTGGTATCGCGCGATCACACTGATCTGGACACCGATCCAGGTCGTCACGATCTTCGGCATCCTGTTCTATGTCAGCCGCTCCGGCCACTTGCACCCGGCCGAGGAATGGCTGCTCTTTGCCGCGCTAGGCATCGCGTCGGGGACCATCGGCATCAACTACGCCCACGAGTTGCTGCACCAGAAACCCAAGCTGGAACGCTGGCTGGGCGACATGCTGCTGGCCATGGTGCTCTATTCGCATTTCCGCTCGGAACATCTGCTGGTGCATCACCGCCATGTCGGCACACCGCGCGACCCGGTCACGGCCCGCTACAACGAGGGTTTCCACCGGTATTTCCCGCGCGTGCTGCGCCAATGCCCGCCCTCGGCCTTTCGCGCCGAAAAGGCGATGCTGGCGCGCAAGGGGCTACCCTGGCACCATCTGTCCAACCCGTTGTGGCGCTACGCCGCGCTGCAACTGGGCTTTCTGGCGCTGGCGTCGGTCATCGGAGGACCCTGGGGTCTGTTCCTGTTCCTGACCCAGGCCTTCTGGGCAGTTTTCCAGCTTGAGCTGGTCAACTACGTGGAACACTATGGGCTGACGCGCAAATACCTCGGGGATGGCAAATACGACCATGTCCAGCCGCGCCACAGCTGGAACGCGGCGCACAAGGCGTCGAACTGGCTGCTGATCAACCTGCAACGCCACTCCGTCCACCACTACAAGCCCGACCGGCGGTTTCCGCTGCTCCAGACCTACGACGAGGACACGGCGCCGCAACTGCCCTACGGCTACCCGATCATGACCCTCGCCGCGCTGATCCCGCCGCTGTGGCGCCGGATCATGAACCCCCGGGTCAAGGCTTGGCGCCGACAATACTATCCCGAGATCGAGGACTGGAGCCCCTATATCCAGGCCACCACGCCGATGCCACGCGGGGCGAGTTAACGATTGGCGATTTGGCCGCTGACCCAGGCCCAGCTTGAACGGCACATGTCGTCCAGCGTCTTCTGGGCCTCGAACCCCAAAACGGCGCGCGCCTTGTCGGGCAGGGCCGTCACCGAGGACACATCGCCCTGCCGCCGTGCCACGATCCGGTATGGAAGATCGCGGCCACAGGCCGCGGAATAGGCTCGGATCACGTCCAGCACCGAGGACCCGATGCCGGTGCCCAGGTTCACCGCGTGGCTTTCGCCCGTCTCCATCAAGGCATTCAACGACAGCACGTGCCCATGGGCCAGGTCCTCGACATGGATGTAGTCGCGCACGCCCGTGCCGTCGGGAGTATTGTAGTCATCGCCGAAGACATTGATCCTGCGCAACTCGCCGGTGGCGACCTTGGCGATATAGGGCATCAGGTTGTTGGGAATGTCGCCCGGGTCCTCGCCGATCAGGGCCGAACGATGCGCCCCCACCGGGTTGAAATACCGCAGGATCCCCACCGCCCAGCGTGCATCAGCCGCCGCCACCTGTTCCAGCGCGGTCTCGCCGGTGATCTTGGTATAGCCATAGGGCGAAGTATGGCTTCGGGGGTGGTCCTCGGGAATGCGCTGGATATCCGTATCGCCGTAGACGGTGGCCGAGGACGAAAAGACGATGCACCGCACGCCCGCAGCCTCCATCGCGGCCAGCAGGGTCAGAAGCCCGCCCACGTTGGTGTGGATGTAGTCCAGCGGCTTTTGCACGCTCTCGCCCACGGCCTTGAGCGCGGCGAAGTGAACCACCCCGTCGATCGCCTGATCGGCAAATATCCGGTCGAGAAGCGCGCGGTCCAGAACGTCGCCGCGATAGACCGTCGCGGGGCGGCCCGAGATCCGTTCCAGACGCTCGGGCACATCGTCCCGCGCGTTCGTGAAATTGTCGAGAATTACGACCTCGTGGCCTGCCTCGACGAGCCCCAGATAGGTATGAGAGCCGATGTATCCCGCCCCGCCGGTCAGAAGAATTCTCGCCATCTGCCTGCGCCTCACTCGTATACTGGGTCGGGATGACCGGGGGCGCCTGTTAACGTCGGCATGGCCGGGCGCTCCACCGGATCAATCAGAAGGACAGGCTGACACCTAGGTTGACCGCATTGGTGACAAGGTTGGTTTCAAGTGTGCCGCCCGAGCCAAGATCCATGGTGTGCATGGAGTATGTGCCCTGGTAGTCTGCGAAGATCGACACGGTGTCACTCAGGGGGTAGCTCGCGCCGGCTGTCCAACGGGCCGCTGGCCCGGTTACCTGGTATTCAAAGGACTTGCCGCCGCCACTCTCGACGTCGACGTGCGGAATCGCGACCCCGACGCCACCGCCGACGTAGGGCGTCAAATCTCCCCACTGACCAGGCCAGCGCCGCATGGCATTGACCGTCAGGATGTTGACGCCATCGGTGAGTTCCAGCCGCTCGAAGCCGGACTCGTCAAGCGTTTCGTCATCCGCATAGACCTTCGAGTGGGTGAACTCGACCCCCCAGCCGAACGTCTCGCTGCGCCACCGCGTCCAGCGGAAGCCGTAGTAGACCGGGGCCTCGAACGAGCGGCCCTCCCAGCCGGCGGTGAAATCCACATCGCCCAATCCACCGGGATCGTTGCCCGTCACGGTGCTGTGCGGAGATTCCTGAAGGCCAAGGTAGAAACCGATTTCGTCTTCCGCGGCTGCCGGTGTTGCCAGAACCGTCATGGCAAGGATGGCGGCAGAGGCTTTCGTTTCGAACTTCATCTGGGTCATGGCACATCTCCGATCTCTAAGCGGGATTTAATGGGAGAGGTCCCATCCCACAAGTCAGAAACCGAAAGGCAAGTGGGAAACGGAGTCGCACAAGTCATATCCGACCGGTCGCATCCGGAGGCAAGAAACGCAAAAACCCCCGACGACCCCTGAGGACGGCGGGGAAGGTGTGCCCGTGGTCCTGACCACGGGCACAGGCGATCACATTGGGGAACTAGCCCGCCCGCATCTCGGACCGGATCTGCTGGCGAAGCAGGTCGATGGGCACCTTCTTGCCGTCCTTGCGGAAGTGCCAATATGTCCAGCCATTGCAACTGGGGGCCCCCTCCAGGTGGGCGCCCACCTGGTGGATCGAGCCCTTGACGTCCTCGCCGATTAGGGTGCCGTCGGCGCGCACCTTGACCTTGTGGCGTCCGTTCATGCTCCAGAGTTCCTCGCCCGGGCGCAGCATCCCGCGCTCGACCAGCTGGCCGAACGGCACGCGCGGTTCGGCCCGTTTGGGCGTACTGACCTGCAGCGCATCGCGGTCGAACTTGCGAATATCGGCCAACCGTCGCGTGGCAGCAGAACGGTAGCCGGAATCGCGTTCGATCCCGATGTAGTCGCGACCCAGCATCTTGGCGACGGCACCGGTGGTTCCAGTTCCGAAGAAGGGATCAAGCACCACGTCGCCCGGATTGGTGGTCCCCACCAGCACCCGGTGCAGCAGGCTTTGGGGTTTCTGCGTCGGGTGGGCCTTGTCGCCCGCCTCGTCCTTGAGCCTCTCGTGCCCGGTGCACAGTGGCAGCACCCAGTCCGAGCGCATCTGCGTGCCTTCGTTCAGCGCCTTGAGCGCCTCGTAGTTGAAGGTGTAGCGCGACTTGTCCGACTTGCTGGCCCAGATCAGTGTCTCGTGGGCATTCGTAAGCCGCTTGCCGCGGAAATTGGGCATCGGGTTGGACTTGCGCCAGACTACGTCATTGAGGATCCAGAATCCCTGGTTCTGCAATTCGGCGCCCATCCGGAAAACGTTGTGATAACTGCCGATCACCCAGATCGCGCCGTCGGGTTTCAGCAGGCGGCGCGCTGCTTTCAGCCAAGCGCGGGTGAAATCGTCATAGACCTTGAAGCTCTCGAAACGGTCCCAGTCGTCGTCCACCGCATCGACGCGCGAATTGTCAGGGCGGTGCAACTCGCCGCGCAATTGAAGATTGTAGGGCGGGTCTGCGAAGATCAGGTCGACCGACGCCTCGGGCAGGCTGTTCATCACCTCGATGCAATCTCCATCGAGAATCGCATTCAAAGGGAGCGCCGGGGCACTCGCATCAGGGGTCTTGTTCATCATTTTCTGCCTCTGTCCCGGCGGATTGTCCGCTCGTTCTTGGCACCAACAATGAGTCAGAGGCGATTCGCTGTCAAAAGTAATTTTGAATCAAGGGCTTATACTTTTTCTTGATACAACATATTGTGCACCGGCTTGAAGGATCGCCTATGATGTGGGCTCACACCGATATCTTGGAGCGCTTGCAGATGCGCCCTGGAGCCATAACCGGCGTTGCTGTCCCACCTGTAGCCCGGGTGCTGTTGCGCCAAATCCACCATGAGTGCGTCGCGACACACTTTCGCCACGATTGAAGCTGCCGCGATCGACAGAGACCGGGCGTCGCCCTTGATCACGGATTGCGCCGCGCAGGGCAGACCGTCGGGGATGCAGTTGCCGTCGATCAGCGCATGATCGACACCTTGCAGGCCCGCCACCGCGCGGCCCATCGCAAGGTGTGCCGCGCGCAGTATATTGAGACTGTCGATCTCCTCGACGCTGGAATGTGCGATGCTGACTTCGGCAACGGCGTGGATGTCCGCGGCAAGCGCGGCGCGCCGCTTGGCGGTCAATTTCTTGCTGTCCTGCAAACCGGGAGGAATGCGATCCGGGTCCAGTATTACGGCTGCGGCCGTGACCGGCCCGGCCAAGGGGCCGCGCCCGACCTCATCCACACCGCAAACGCGGCGCGCGCCACCCTGCCGGGCGGCGTCCTCGAAACTGTCATCGGGGGCATCACTCATGCGTCGGGACCAAGCAGGTCCCGACGCGAAAGGCAAGGGCGGCGCCCCTCAGTCATGTATCCGCTGGATCCGGAACCCCGCGTGGTGCAGGCAGCGCGGTGCGTATCCCTGGCGCATGTGACGCGCCCCCCGCACCGAGATTTCACAACGCTCCGGCAGACGGTTCACGTGGTCGTAGTTGCGGTTCATGCAGCGCTTGGCGAACATCCGGACCTGTCCGTGCCGGGTGTTGATGCGGGTCAGGCACCTGGCGGGCAGAACCCGCCAGCTTGGGTCACGCCTTTCCGGGCGGGCGGTGTCGCCATCGGTGCTGTTCTGCGTGATCGCCGCACCGAGGAGCAACAAGCCGAGCAGACCGATCACGGCCTCCTTTTCGGAAATCTCGGCATGCGCGGGGCTGGCAGAGACAGTGCCCAGGCCAAGGCTCAAGGCCACAAGGGCGGCGGTCAGGGTCTTCATCATGGGTCAGTCCTTTCGGTCGAAGGGGCATTGGCCCGACGCGGGCCAAACGTGATGACCCGAGACTGGTTCCCGCCGGCCCGGTCGCTCAATATCGCGAGGCCGCTATCGAATGACGGGGCGAGACAAGCGGCACGATATTGCATAACATCACCCCGAACAGGCAGTGATTGCGCATGAAACATGGTCTTTCTTTATTGCTTGTCGGCCTCTTGGCCGCCAGCCCCGCCGGGGCGGCCTGCTATGCCGACTACAAGGCCAAGCGCGACGACCCACTGCGCCTGCACTACGGCGTCGCCGAACTTCGCGGCGCCTGCACCACCGAGAATGCGGCAAACGAGCTCTTGCCGCGTCTTGCAGCCGACGACTGGCAGTTATTGAATATCCTTGGCGTCTTCGAGGATGCCGGGCTTGAGGAAAGGCGAGACGGTGCGGGAGACTACTTCCTCCGCTATTGAGGCCCGTCAATGGGGCAACCGGGTTGTGCTGGCGGGCATCATCGCGATCGTTGCCATCCTCGCGATGGCGGCCGCCATCCTGTTTCTCAACCTGCCCGACGCCAACGCCTTCAACGCGCGGGTCGAGCGGCTTTTCGTCGAGAACGACACGCTGACCGGCCAGGCCGAGGTCAAGTTGCTTGAAATCCTCGCCCAGTCGGGCACGGCATTCTCGGAAACACTGGACAGCTACCGCTTCGTTATCTTCGTCCTGCTGGTATTCGCCACCGCGCTGCTGATCGCCGCCGTGGCCTTCCTGGTGATGCTGGTGGCGCTCAACAGGCGGATGAGCCTGATTGAACGTCAAGGCATCGAGGTGAACACCCTGATGATCGCCCGAGACCAGAAAACCGTGTTGCTGAACAATTTCGAGTTCAAGCTGACCGACGCCGCGATCGAGACGCTGGCGGTGCTGGCCGAGGCGCGCATGGATGACGAGGTGCTATCGGGCGCCGAGATCGAAGCGGTGATCTCGGGGCGCAGCGCCGAGCAGTGCGACGAGGCAGCGGGCGCCACCCGCATCAAGCGCCTGCGCGACTCGCTTGGCAACCAGATGATAAGCGAACTGCTGGTCAAGAACGTGGCACGCAAGGGCTACATGCTGGCGATCGACAAGGCGGTCATCCGCATGGTCTGAGCGGATCGGCGCTAGATCACCGCGCTTTCATCAAACCGCTCGCCCCGCAGGATACGGTCGATGTGGAAGGGGCGCAGGTCCAGCGTGCGATAGCCGCCGAGCGCTATCCATTCGGCCAGCCCACGGCCCATTGCGGGGGCCTGTTGCAACCCGTGGCCGGAAAACCCGTTCATATAGAGGATATTACCCACCTCCGGGTCCGGCCCGAGGATCGCGTTCCTGTCGAAGACGTTGAAAGCGTAGTGTCCGGTCCATTCATTGACCACCCGGATCGCCTCGAAGGCCGGGATGCGCGCGGCCAGCGCAGGCCAGACGACATCCATCCAGAAATCTGCGTCCATCGCGAAATCGTCGGCGTCCACAGGCGGGTCGTCTACAGTGTGGCCGCCGGCCAGGTAGGTGTCGGGGCCGTCCTGCCGGACATGCACGCCCGAGGGATCGATGGTCAGCGGCAGGGTCGCGGACAGGGGCCGCTCTGCCTTGAATACCCACGAAAAGCGTTTGCGTGGTTCCACCGGGATCTCGCGTCCCGCCATGGCGGCAACCCGCGCCGCGCGCGGCCCGGCGGCATTGACGACCGTGCCACAACCGATGTGTTCTCCCCCCGCCAAACGCACTGCCTCGACCACCGTTCCGGCCAGGTTCAGATCCAGCCCCGTGACCTCACCTGCGACATACTCGACGCCCTTTTCGCGGGCCTTGCGCCGGAACCATTCGAAGACGCTGCCGCCATCCCAGTAGCCTTCGTCGCGGGTGTTGTGGCTGCCCAGAACCACGTCATCCAACGCGTAGAAAGGATAGCACGCAGCGATTTCCTCGGGCGTCATCAGGCGGGCAGGCACCCCGCAGTCAAGCTGCACGGCGTGGGCATGTCGCAGGCGCGCCGCCCCGGCCTCATCCCCGGCAAGGTAGAGATACCCGAAGGACTGGATCTGTTGGTGGGGAACGCGCGCGTCATCGCCCATGTAGGCGGGGAAATCGCGCAGGACCTCGGCCGTGTACTGCGACAGGCGGATGTTGAGCGCGTTTCCGAACTGCTGGCGGATACAGGAGTTCGTGTGCGCCGTGGAGCAGTCCGCGTAGCGCGGATCCCGCTCGACCACCAGGACGGACCCGTTGAAGTGCGGGGACACGGCCAGGTTCCAGGCCAGTGCCGATCCCATGATCGCCCCACCGACGATCACGACGTCATAGCTGTCTCGCCCGGGATTTGTCGGAAATCGCACCATTGCTGCTCGCGGATGTCACCTGTCCGCAGCATGGCGTGGCCGCAAGGCCGCCGTAAAGGGCTTTCGGCGCACGCGGCATGTTCAAGCGCCGCGGGCTTTGCTAGGCAGGGTCAGGCAATCCGAAGGACACCCCCAAGATGAGCACGCCGGTTCTGATCCTCAACGGCCCCAACCTGAACCTGCTCGGCGAGCGCGAGCCCGAGACATACGGCGCCGCAACGCTGAGGGACGTCGCGGAGCGCTGTTCCCGTGTGGCCGAGGACATCGGGCTGAACGTCGAGGCGCGCCAGTCCAACCACGAGGGACGGTTGATCGACTGGATACACGAGGCACGCACCACGACGGCCGGGATCATCATCAACCCGGGCGCCTACACGCATACCTCGATCGCGATCCTGGATGCGCTCAATGCCTACGACGGCCCGGTGATCGAACTGCACATCAGCCAGGTCCACCGCCGCGAGAGCTTTCGTCACCATTCCTACGTCAGCCGCCGCGCCGACGCTGTGATGGCGGGGTTCGGCGTTCATGGCTACGAACTGGCCCTGCGGCACATCGCGACCCTTTTGGGGTGATGTTGGCGACCCCGGCAGGGTAACCAATGCCATTGATTTAAATGCATAATCCAGATGGTGTGTTGGTGTCGAAGGACCGGATCAACATCGGATATCCTGACTTCGACACTCATTCCGCTGTCATCACCTCGACCATCGCGTCCAGCTTCTTTTTCGCAGCCTGCCAGGCTGGCACATGTGTCGTGACCAGCTTCCAGAACTCCTGGCTGTGGTCATGGTGCCTCAGGTGGGCGAGTTCATGGACGATGACGTATTCGATGCATTCCCTGGGGGCTTTTACCAGGTGCGGGTTCAGGATGATCTGACCGGTCGGTGAACAGCTTCCCCACTGTTTGTTCATCACCAACAGACGAAGCGGTGGTACCTGCTCGACCCAGGATAGGCGGGACGCCACGTCCGAAATTTTCGTCACGAAATAATCCCGAGCCTTCACCCGGTACCAGCCCCGAAGCTGGCCCTTCACGTCATTCGGATCACCCGATTTGGTTTCCACGATCAGACGATTGCCCTTCAGCTTGACCGGTCCGGGTTTGTGTTCGACCGGGACGACTTTCAGGATATACCGCTTCCCCAGATACAGGACCTGCTCGCCAGACACGTACTCGCGTGGGCGAACATGCGCGTATCTGTTTCGCGCTTCTGCGACATGGCTGGCCACCCATCGCGCCCGCTTCTGGACAGCGCGGTGGATCGTGCCATCGTCAAACCCCGGCGGGGCATCGACAACGACAGAGCCGTCAGGATCGACATGGATGGCCACACGGGTTGTGCGCCGCTCGTCCTGCTCCACCCGGTAAGCGATACGTTGGTCCCCGTAAACGATGGCATGCCGCATCACCGGTCACCCTTCGTCGCGCCAGCCCGCACGATGCCGATGATGCGCTCGATCATGGCGTTGGCCTCATCGAGACCACCGAAAAAATTGAAGTATCTTGGCAGCATGGCCTGTTTGATCGCAGCTTCGATGCTGGCCTGGTTGATCGAGTGGGAGCGCACTGCATCGTTAACTGTGTCGTCGATCCAGATCGCTTCCTCGACCAGGTCATCCTCCGGGCGCTCCGCCGCCTGGTTGCCAAGCTGGTCCAGAAATGCCCCGTAATAGGCTGGTGCCCTGGGGCGGTCCTCGAACCGGTCCGGCACGTCAGGTGTCGCCCTGGCCTGCACGAGGTCTTCGAGGTCCTTGAACATCGTGTACTGCTTACCCGGGTGGTCGAACAGAGCGTCGGCCTCAGCGATGGCCTCCTTCAGCATCTCGGAGAATACCCGCTGCGCGTGGGGATCATCGATCAGGTCCTGCTCGATGGTCTTTCGCAGCCGCGTCTTGATCACGTCGGCCTCAGATCGGGTTTTCTCGTCCGACCAGTCCTCGGGGTCTTCGCCCTCCCCCAGGGTGCCGACGAGGATCACCCCATCGGGGTCCTTGACCTCCTGGCCGATCACCTGCTTGTCCACCAGCCGCCGGATTTGCTCCTCGTAGGTGCTGAAGTCCACGGTTTCCTGAGCGTCTTGTTTGGCCTGGGCCCGAAGCTGGGTGAAGAATTTCAGATCACGTTTATACCGTTGGATTGTAACCTCGTCGAAAGCACCGTCTTCGAAGAAGGCTCGGGATGACAGGGCCAGCTTCAGACACATGCCGAACTCCGTCAGCGCATCATAGAAATCCTCTCGGACCTTCTGATGATCGTCGATGGACACGCCGCTTTCGTCTGTCCGGAACGACGGAATCAGCACCTGCCGATACTGTTCCATATCGGCCTTGTTCTTCACGTCGCGGAAGATTGCCTAAAGCGCGTCATGCAGGGATGGCAGGCGCTTGTACTCGGTCGAGACGTTCGCCACCGTCCCGGCGAGATCATCGATCTCGTACCCGCCCTGGGTCTGAGCGGCCAGGTCCTGGTAGTCCTGGATCGAGGTATCCAGTTCGGCGAGAATACCGCGATAGTCGATCAGGAACCCGTGCTGTTTGGCCTCGTGCAATCGGTTCACCCGGGCGATGGCCTGAAGCAGGTTGTGGGACTTCAGGTGCTTGTCGATGTATAGCACCGCGTTCCTCGGTTCTGGGCCGAGATGATCCGGCTGCACGATGTGATGATGGCCCCGATCCGGTCGGCACCGCCAGGCCAGCACGTGGTCCTGTTCATGGTGCACAGCGTCCTGCATCAGTGGACAGAGGGCGGACTGTCCCGGATATTCGCGCATCCGGATTTCTTCACCACGCCGGTCGAAGGGTTCTGGCAGCTTCGCGACCAGACCGGCCTGGTCGTTGCGGTTCATGACGAGGTGGCCGTGGAACACTTCATCCACCTAGCGGAACTGCCTGAAGTGCGGTGGTGCGAGGACCTGTTCGAGACGTCCCCTGTTTGGTTGGAAGACACCCTGGACCTGGTGCGGGCCAAGCAATCCTGGCGCGCCCACAAGGACAGTACCGTCGGGGCGGTCAGCTTCGAACGGGCCGTTTCGATCTGGAGGTCCAAGCTTTCATCGAAACAAGAGATCGGGGTCGGTCCGGTCGAGACCTATGGAATATCGAAAAAGAACGGGAAGCCTTGGCCCATGTATGCGAACCGCCACACCCGCCGCTACGCCTATGTCCGCCGGTCCTGGTGGGAGGGGCTGGCCTGGAAGACGATCCTGCTGACCACGGAGGCGCTGCCAACGGCGATCTTCAAGGCAACAGCCGATCTCGGGCAATCAGCGATCCTGGACATGCCTGGGCGGGTCACCGGTCAGGGCCGGATCGAGGCGCACATCCTGACGAGTTTGAAATCCGCCGAGAACCCCAACGCTGCCCGGGGCCTGCGGGAGTCCGAGGACCTGCCGGACGCGCATGTTTTGTGTAACAACGGCGACGGGCTGGATAACCACACGACCCTGGCCAGCGCCAAGGGTTCGAACGACCTGTCCGATGCTGACATCATCCAGATCGCGAATTTCGTCACGCCCGGTGGAGATGAAGAGATCGGGCAGTACGATCAGCTTCAGGTCATCAACGCGGTGTTCGGAATCAGGAACGCGCTGCGGCTCTGGCACGCCGACATGATCAACCAGATGGCGGGGCGCAACCTTGGGCATCGGTATCAGGGGCATCGGCATATCCTGGCGATCAGCCGGACCCTCTACGATCTGATCGAGAGCACCCTGATCGACCAATGCCGCTATCCCATCGACAGAGTGGAGACTTCGGAGCGCCGTCGGGATCGCAAACATGGCGGTGATCGTGCCCAACTTGAGCGGCTGGAACGAGAGCACCAGGACGAGCTTGATCATCAGGATGCGCGGCAGGACCGACAGGGATGGGGCGACCTGGATGCTCTGATCGATGCGGAAGCTGAGCGGTTCCGACAGGACTCTGAGCCTGCCTGACTGTGCTGATCATATTCTCCAGGGCGGGGACCGGCTCGGCTTCGCCTCGCGGTCCCGGTTGTCGGCGGAGCCGAATACGTGTCATCAAAAAATGATCTCCATCGCCCGCCTGCGGCGGGCGAGAAGACCCTGGGGCATCCCTGGGAGACAGCCAGAAAAACCGTCCAGTTCTGTGGGCTCCTAAGAAGAACCTCTAAGGGGCGCACAAATCCGGACGGTTTTTTCTCACACTCCACTCCCCCCCACCCCCCGTTGAACAGATTCCTGTCGAGGGTCGTGGCGCTGGCCTTTGGGAAGGTGCCGGTTTCCGGCTTGCCAAGTCTCGTCCCTGCGGCTGAGTTTCTGCTCGTCGTGACCGTGATGGGTTCAACATGCCTGTATTCAGCCAACCTTTTGTGCTGACCGTTTACCCACCCGCAACGTCGATCCGGACATCCTGGAGATCGCCCGGGAGATCGTGCGCGCCAACCAACACGAAACCATGGGATCATTCGTGACCGATGCTCTGGTCTGCTATATTGATTCGTTGCCTGACCAGGACGAGGAGGAGCCGGTGGCGGCGTGATGCTGCAACGCACGCAGGACCCGCGCAGTGCTTCAGGTCGTGAAGGTCGGCTGTGCGGGACGGAGCAGACATTTGCTGCGCAGGCACCAATGTCCTGTCCGGCGAACTGTTCATCAAACGGCTGTTTTGGGGGTGTTAATCCAAGAGCGACGCAATCACACCGACTGCAGCGGCCGAACCCAAGACAAGTCCGGCGATGGTGCGCAGGCGCCAACTGTGGCGAACAAGTTACTAGAAGGTCGAGTTTGCGCGTCAGAAAGGCGAGGGGTTGTTTTCCCCATGTTTTTCTTCTCTGCTATGCCACGATTAGGAGATGCGTATGATGGAGGAATGCGTATGACGTATAGCGACACGCGCTCCCGCAATTTAAGTGGACAATGCATCATCAAGACAGCCGGTGGCATCATCCGTTGCGCCGCGATTGTCGGGGCAGGCACCCTGTTCCCACCTGTCACTGCGTCAGCCCAAGCCGCAGACCCACTCGACTGCCTGCCGAATTCGTCGGGACCGACACCAGGCGACCCGACGCCTTTCGGTGGTGGCATGTGCAATCTGGGGGCATCGCAAAGCGAAAGCAGCCGAGCTTTAGGAGTCAGTGATGATGGAACTATCGCTATCGGCACGATTGGTCCGTCGGGGGATCGCGCTGCCTTCACATGGACCTCTGCGGATGGGGTATCGCTTCTCGACGGCTTGTCGAACGTCAATCCCACCTTTGCAGGCACAAGCATAACGTCGGCGCGTGCTGTCACAGTCGATGCGAGCGGGACGGTATTCATCG